>MKWU01004627.1_pt1 | contig 15954 bp, 14 predicted proteins | sample 809101 | NCBI WGS metagenome assembly MKWU01 (sample SAMN05860141, study PRJNA318959) | sponge metagenome | host: Aplysina aerophoba | place: Slovenia: Piran, Adriatic Sea, Gulf of Piran | collected 2013-05-07 | reverse complement strand
CACTACTACGGGTTCCGGTTCCGTAGCCGACTCCACTATCGCAAGCTCCAGCGGCAGCGTCGAAGCCGTATCCCGCCGCATATTGACACCCGCGAACACCTTCAGCGACCTCACAAGCTGCTCCATCGGCGCATCTGCCACAAGCCCGTTCAGCCGCCCCATAATCTCATCAGAGTAGCCGAAATTCGCCCCCGCTCCCGTCTTGATTAGCAGCAGCGCGCGCAAATACTCCAGCGTTCCCCGAAGCAGTTGACGCAGGTCAGTCCCCTGCTCGGACGCGCCGTTGACGGTCGAAATCCCGTCCTTCACCGACTTGCCGATGATATGTCCCACCAGCTCCAGTGCCATCTCGTCGCCGCCAAGCCCAAGCAGCTGCCGCACATCCTCCTCGCTTATCGGCGAGCCATACGACACCACCGCTTGCTCCAGCAGGTTCTCCGCATCCCTCAGGCCGCCGTTCGCAATCCGCGCGACTAGATGCAGCGCCTCGTCAGAAACCTCGATGCCCTCCTGCACGCTTATGTCCGCCAGTTTCGCGACCATCTGCTCGATCGGTATGCGCCGGAAGTCGAACCGCTGGCAGCGCGAGATTATCGTAAGCGGCACCTTATGCGCTTCCGTGGTCGCTAGTATGAACACCGCGTGCGCCGGCGGCTCTTCAAGCGTCTTCAGCAGCGCATTGAACGCCGGCTCCGTCAGCATATGGACTTCGTCGATGATGTAAATCTTGTAGCGCGACTCATTCGGCGAAAAGCGCACTTTGTCGCTCAGGTCCCGGATGTCGTCGATTCCGCGATTACTCGCCGCATCAATCTCGATAAGGTCGAGCGACCGCGCCTCGTTGATGCCTGTGCAGATATGGCACTCGTTGTCAGGCTCGCCGTCCCGTGGCGACAGGCAGTTAATAGCCTTCGCCAGTATGCGCGCCGTGCTGGTCTTGCCCGTCCCGCGCGTCCCGCAGAACAGGTAGGCGTGCGCGATGCGCTCCTGCGACACCGCCTGCTTCAGAGTCTTCGTGATGGCGTCTTGACCGACAACCTCACCCAGACTCTTCGGCCGCCACTTCCTGTAATAGACCTCAGCCATATCACACAATCAGTCCATTCCCTCTGTTGAGAGAAGGTTTGCACATTAGTCCCTTCCACCTCGACGGGGGAAGGTTAGGATGTGGGTGAAGTTACCCTAGCCATCCCGCAAATCGATGTCAGCCCCGGCCAACCTCTCCATCACACGCCGTACCCTGCCATTCATCGCCCGCTCTTCTTCGTCTTCCATATGGTCATGCCCCATCAGATGCAGAATCCCGTGAGCAATCAGATGAGCAAGTTCCTGTCTCACGGAATGACCCGCCGCCTCCGCCTGCCGGACCGCCTGCGGGTACGACACTATCACCTCGCCAAGCCCCGCAGATTCGCCCGGAGGCAGCACGAACTCATCATCAGCCGACCACTCCGAAGGCGCATCGCTCTCGCCGTAGTATTGGCCCTCGTTGTCAAACGCAAACGAAAGCACATCCGTAGTCTCGTCCAGTCCGCGATATTCGGAGTTCAGCGAGCGCACCGTCTTGTCGTCCGCAATAACAAGGCTGACAGCCTGACAAACACCCTCTTGCTCCAGCACAGTTCGGCAGACACCCTCAAGCCACGAATCGCAAACGGCATCATGAAACTCATCCAGAACTGTAATGGAAATGTCCCGAAACTGACAGTCATCCGAACCCAAAAAGCACTCCTCTTCAGCGCGAATTGGGTTCATTATAGCGTCTGTCATACGCAAATGCGTTGACGACAACCAATGAAAAAGGGGGGATTTACGCGGCTTGTTCACTCACAGAGTAGTGCGTGCACACACGCCTGAGAAGAAAGAGAGATGTCGTCCGAAACTCGATAGCCTACTGGCAGGACGTCATATACGAGGCGTCGTCGTTGGAATGCACGGCGTAGTTCCCGCCTTCATGCTCGAAGGTGATCTCGAAGCCGGGCGTTATGGCTTGAGGATACACCATGCCCGGACGCGGGCAGCCAAGGCTGCCGTCCGGCCACTCTGTAGTGTTAGTCCTTACAAGCGTAAGCTCATTCGCTCCAACGTCGAGTTTGCCAGCGAGGTAGTTGGCTGCAAGCAGTTCAACCGCCACCTCGGACTCGGTTGGTTCAGTTGCTTCAGCAGATACCGCCGGCGCATCAAACTGCCCATGGCCGCCGGGAGTCTGCAGGAACTGGAAAAGCGAGCTGTCCCCAGGAAGCACGACAGTCGTGCCGCTTTCAGGCAGGAAAGTCTTATATGCTTGTAGGCTGCGCTGGAAGGCGTAAAATTCAGGGTCCTGTCCGAGAGACTCTGCGAAGATTCGCACTGCCTCAGCCTCGCCCTCACCGCGTATAATCTGCGCGTCCCGCTCCGCTTCCGCACGGATGATGGCAGCCTGCCGGTCAACATTCGCCCGCACCTCGGCGTCCCGCTCGAAGCCTTCCGCGCGCTCGCGGTCGGCTATGCGCTGGCGCTCTGCCTGCATCCTCGCATACACGCTCTCTGCGATGGTGTCCGGGAAGTCCGCGCGCTTGATTCGCACATCAATCGTCTCAATGCCGAACTCTCGCAGCTTTGGCGTTACCGAGTCGCGCACACGGTTCATGATCTCCTCACGCGTCTCTTGAATGACCTCAATTTGCGTGTCGAGAGCAATCTCCCGACGCAGTTCCGACGAGATAATGTCAACAGCCCGTGAGGTCCCCTGCGCTTCTGAGTTCACCGTCTTAAAGAACTGCAGAGGGTCAACGATGCGCGCCCTCGCATACACATCGATAACAAGACGCTTCTTGTCCTCAGTCAGCAGCGAGTCCGGTGGCGCGTCAAATATGAGAATACGCTTCTCGAAATAACGCACCGTCTCAACAAACGGCGTCTTCACATACAGGCCCGGCGATGTTATGGATACACGCGGCTCACCAAACCTTGTCACTATGGCGAGTTGAGTCTCGTCCACAATATACAACGTCTGTGGAACCACAATAGCCCCAATTATGGCTACAAGCACCACTAAGCCGGCGAGAAATTTCATCCTGTTCGTCCAGTCCTTGGTTCGTCCGGTCCCTGCGAACCTACTTGCTATACTTTAATTCGATGTCGGAGTTGGCACGCTGAATGGCGTAGTGCCGTTCGTGCTCTCGTTCAGCGGTAATAGCTGCAACAGATTGCCGCCGTTGTCCGCGTCAACGATGAACTTCGTCACGCCCGGCAAGATCTCTTCCATAGCTTCAAGGTAGAGTCTCTGGCGCGTAACACCCGGCGCCTTGCGGTACTCTTGCAACACCGCTAAGAAGCGGTCAGCCTGACCTGTCGCCTGCGCCACCCGCGTCTCCCTGAACGCCTCCGCCGCCTCGGTAAGCCGTGCCGCTTCACCTCTTGCCAGAGGCAGCTGCGACTCCTTATAGGCGTCAGCAAGGTTGATAATGCGGTCCTTGTCCTCGCGAGCGCGAACCACGTCGTCAAAGGCGTCTTGCACCTGCTCCGGCGGGCGCACATTCAGCAGCTTGACCTCAGTTACGCGTATCCCCGTCTGGTACAGATCGAGCAGTTCCTGCAACTTCAGGCGCGTGTCTTCCTGAACGGCTTCCTTCTCAATCGTCAGCACGTCGTCGATTGCGCGCTGCCCGACAACCTGGCGCAGCGAAGTCTCTGCGGCGTCCTTTATCGTAAGTCCCGCAGGATCAACCGCCTTGAACAGAAAGTCCTGCGAACTCTTGATGTTGTACTGTACCAGCAACTGCGCGTCCACGATATTCTGGTCGCCGGTAATCATCTGGGCTTCGTCCGGAATGGGCGCACTGCCTCGCACGCCGATTTCCAGCCGTCGTACCTCATCAACATTCACCACATCGCGCTTGCCTATGGGCGTCGGCCAATACCAGTGCAGTCCCGGACCGGTCGTGATTTCATACCGACCCACCAGCCTTAGCACAGCCTCTTCGCCCGGTTGCACCGTATAGATGCCCGTGCCCATCCAGAACACGATTCCCACGGCGAACAGGCCGAGAACGAAATACGCTATCCCGTTGCCGCCACGGCCACCACCTCCGCCACCGTCGTCATCGCCACCGCGCCTGAACGGGTTGAAGGAGCGTATCTTCTCCAGTATCTGTTCCAGATTTACTTCTGGCTCGTCTTGTCGGTACATGTCACTTCACATTCAGTAATATCTTCTCCATGATGTTATCACAATTCCGCACCCCGCGTGAGAAACAAATGCGCTTCCATTTTCCTCATCCTGCACAACTTCGCGGCGCCCCTGCTCTCAGTTCCCCGCATCCAATTCTCCCAGGCTCCGCACAAACTCATCGTAGCTCGAAAACTCTGACACCGTCAGGATAAACTCTCCCAGGTCCGGCACCAGTTCACGAAACCGCTTTACCTGGTCCCCCATCGGACTCACGGACGCCGGCAGGTCGGCATAAGTGCCATAGAACGCAAAGTATGCCTGGTTCAACTTACGAATCGGATACCCGCTCTCCACGAACAGCTGCCTCCGCTCCTCCATGTACTCTTCCGCATCCTCGATCCGCCCTTCTGCCAGCATTTCGTCTACCGTCAGGCGCGTCTCACGCATCTCCGTCGCGAAATCGAACGGCGGCGGCTCATCCCCATTGGACACCGCTCCCATGGAAGCCTTCTTCTCCATCGACAGATCCCGCTCCATCGCGTCAAACGCCCGGTTCCCAATCTCCTTGCCCACGATGTTCGCGATGGTCTCATTGAGCTGGAACATATCGTCGTTGTCAAACATATGCCGCCCAAGCGGTTTGAAGAAGAAGTAATGGTGCAGCCACTCGTGCGCCGACGCCTGCACCGTCCACCGCATCGGATGCCCGTTCGCCACCGATGCCGGGTAAGTCGCAAGCCCGCCGATGTCCTCCACCAGCGCCGAAAGGTTGTCCTCGCGCAGTATCCTGTACTCCACCGCCTCCCGCTCCGACAGGTTCATGTCAGGTCGCAGCAGCGCGTCATGCTTTCGGTCGATTCGCTCCCGCGGCGAAACGATCAGCAGCTTCGGAGGCTGTGTCAGGCGCACATCCACCGGCGGAAACACCACCTCCCCGAACATACCCAATCCCTCGGCAACTGCCACCGCGCTTATATATGCCTCTATCGTCTCCTCAGCGCCTCTCGATAGCTCATCGGCCTCCGCCTCCGTGTCATTGAGCAGTGCTTGCATCTTCGCGGTCTCGTCGTGCAGGTCTAGCGCTGAAGCGTACCTCAGCTTCCCTCGGACATGAGCCATCTCCCCGTTGATCGCGAAATAATCGCGCGTATCCTGTTCCCGCCCCGCCTCACCGTCCCCACTTAGCGCACTCTTAACCTTGAACACCCACTTGTTGAGGGCATTATCCACCTCCCACATGGTGATGTTGAACAGGTACGGCGCACCCTCGCGCTGCGCCGGATTGAAGTGCCGCGCATCCGAGGCGATCGACAGCACGGACAGACCCAGAGCTGCCACCAGCAACCACTTGAGCGCCCTTCTCATGTGCCGTCCATCCTGTCATTCACCGTCCGCGTCACCCAATCCTGCATTTCACCGAATCCTGTATATTGTAACGCAGCGCCCACAAACGGTTACCTCACATCAGGAGTCGAAAATGAAACTATCCCTATGCATAGTCGGCTGCGGCAGTTACGCCGCCAACGTCCTCACAAAGATTCACGATATGACCGACGAGTTCGACTTCTACTTCGCCAGCCGCGACCTGCAGAAAGCAAAAGAATACTGCGAGCGATTCGGCGGCATCGACTCATTTGGCAGCTACGAAGAAGCCCTTGCAGACCCACGAGTGCAGGCAGCCTACTTCTTCACTCCACACCATGTCCACCTCGACAACACCCGGCTCGCCGCCCAGCACGGCAAGAACATCCTCATGGAAAAGCCCATAGCCCGCACCATCGAAGAATCGCAGCTCCTCGTCCAGACCGCGCGCGATGCCGGTGTCCAGCTCATGGTCGCCGAAAATTTCCGCTTCCTGCACACCGCTCGCCGCGCAAGGTCAATGATCGAGACCGGCACGCTCGGCAGCATCGGCGATCTCCGCCTCATCGACATAAAGGTGGAGGCGTTCCGTCCGCCCTCATCGCCGTGGCGTTATCACGCCGATCTGACCGGTGGCGGCTCGTTCATCGACGCCGGCATCCACTACATCGACCTGATTTTGTACCTCGGAGGCATGCCCACCCAGGTGTACGCCGCAGCTCCCACGAAAGTGCATCGCCAGTCCGAGGGTGAAGACGGCTTGGTACTGCTCGCGAACCTACCCAACGACGCAGTGGCAGTCTTCAATTTCTCCCGCGCCACATCCCGCAACGAGGATTGCAACCTTGTCGGCATCACCGGCACCAAAGGCTATATCGAGTTCCAGCCGTATGGCAGGGAAATCACCTTCGAGAACACTCTCGTCAAGCGCAACGTCCGCCTCCCCGAAGCACACCGCGGCGCGCGAGAAATGGTCCGTGAGTTCCGCGACTCCATCCAGCAGCAGCGCCCGCCCCTCATGACCGGCGACGAAGCCATCAAGGACCTCGCCGTAGTCCTCGCCGCCTACCGCTCCGCCGCCGAAAGCAGGCACGTCCCCTTATCCGAATTCAACCTGAGCTCAGACTGACCACTCTGGCTCCAATCGATCCAGAATATGTCCTAACACATGAATTCACCTGACCCGAAAATGAAAGCGCTCCCAAGCTGCAACACAGACCGCCTGACAGATAGTTAGCGGACATGTTACTTTCCCGTAACAGGACTTATATACATGTCAGAAGCACTAACGGCAATCATCTCAGTCCTCGTCCCGACCATCGGTATTCAGCTCGGAATAATGTTCTTCGTATTACGCCGGATGGACCGCATGGAAGAACGCCTCGTGCAGCGTATGGACAGAGCGGACGAAGACAGAGGCCAGATCCGCATTGAGTTAAGAGAATCTTCGAACAGGACAAGTGCCGAACTTGCCGTGACGCGCACCGACATCACCGCTCTTCAAACCAGCATTGCGCGCCTCGAAGGCGCCGTAGAAGTCCTCAGAAGCCTCGTCGAGCGCATCGCTCCTGCACCGCGCTAACCACCCTTTATCCCATCCATCCCGTCTATCGACGTTAGACCAGCCCTCACAACTCCCGCCGCCTGAACATCGCCAGGAAGCGGTCCTCATAGAAGTCGAACAGCCCCCACCTATCCAGTTCCCGCTTCAGAATGTCCGGATTGCCCACAGGAGACCCCGACTCGACCTCCACGAACATCCGCTCAATCTCCTTCGTCGCCGCCCTCGGAATCCCGTTCAGCCCAGGATGCGGGTCCAGCAGTCCGCTCGACTTGAACTCCTGCACATTCTGGCTCGCTGAAGACGAAGTGAACTCGTAGATAAACTTCAGCAGCGCGACATCCCAGTACTCGTCAACGCTCACCATCACCACCGCAAGCTCCTGCCTGCGCTCGTCCAGGTCATCGCTGATGCGGTGAGCTATCTCCTCCGGAGCGCCCTTCAGGATGTCCATCCCCTCCGACTGGTTCTTGTACTGGTACAGAATGCCGGGACTATTCGGTCCATGCTTCTGCATAATGCGCTGGAAGTACTCGTATGCGCCATCGCTGAACCCATCCAGGTTCATCGCATAGAACGGCGTCACGACCGCTGGCTTCTCCGCCACCACCTGCCCCGTCCGCACGACACCCTCCCTCTGGTCAGGCACCATCGACTGGTATATCGGCTCCGTAACGACGAAATATCTGATATTCGTCACGCCAAAGGTCGCCAGGTTCTGACGCGGAAAGCGCACAACCCAGGTCTTCTCGATTGCCCGCAGCCAGTCCCCTTCGTTCTCGATCATCCTCTACCGCCGTTTCCAGTCATCCGGTCTCGCCCTCTCGATGGGGAAAGGTTAGAATCGTTGGTCAACCTGGTTCCTGTCAATAGATTTCAGTTCCGCCGTCGCCGCATCCACAGCCACGCCAGCCCTGCCACCAGCGCAATCGACGACATCTCGACAGCGCCTCCACGCGCCGGCAATCCGCAGGACCCGCCTCCCTCGCCCTCCAACTCGCGCAACTCAGCCACCGCTGTTCCCGCCTTCTGGTCCACGCGAGCGGCAGGTGGCGCTGTAGGCGCAACCGTCTGCTGTTGAACCTCAGTAGGCTCAGGTTCAGGCGCAGCGGTCGGCTCTGGAGTTGCGGTCGGTTCGGGCACTACAGTAGCGGCAGCGGCAGGTACAGCCGTCGCCCCCAGGCTTCCCTGCTGTCTCATTGCATCAATAGAAAGCAGCGTCAACGCAGGTGTAGGAAGCGGCGTTGGCAGCGCGGAAGCATCTTCGAAGGTCTCCCTGCGCTCAACTCCGAGCTTGTCTCTCCATTCGTTCTCCAGCTCCAGAGGAGTTATGCCGTACACCTCAGGTATCGCATTGCGATAGTTCTTCCCACTCTTGATGGTCGCCATCAGTTCGCGCATCTTTTCCACCCCGTACACCTCCACCATGTAATGCACAATGCTGCGCGCCTGCCCATAGAATATGATCACATCCTCGGGCGTTCCCGGCTGAGAATCCATCCCCGTGATAGGTAATAGGTTATTTCGCTGAATAGCGTAGAACAACGCCCGGTCGTATGACTCGCCCGGCTGTATGTTCCCATACTCCGCCAGACCCTCGTTCAACCAGCTCGGCACCCTGCCCAGCGATCCCTCGCCTGCCCTGTGTACCAGTATATGCGTTACTTCGTGCGACGCGATTCCGCTTGCTCGCCGCGCCCCTCCCAGCACCAGCAACACGCCTTCAGCCGAGTGAGCCTGTCCCTCCGTGATTAGCTCTCTGCGCGTCACCTCGCTAGCAGGCGGCAGCGCCTCCCGCATTTCAGGCCAGTTGTTGTACATCGTAATCCTGATGGGTTCTTCCACGCCCGCACCCAGCAGCGGCCCCATGAAATCAAGCGTCTTCACGGTCGCTTCCAGTATCTCCTGCGCGCGGAAGCTCACCGGCCCGTGGTAAGACACCGTCACGATGCCGTTGCTGATTTCGTCCCATTCATAGCGGTCGTCGTGATAGATGTACTCGTACTCAGGCGTATCCAGGTGATTGCCGTCGGCATCGGAAACGACGAAGCTGTAAGTGATGATAGTGCCGGGCGCGATGTATCGCGCAGCCGTGTTGGTGCGATAGAGGACAGACGCCCTCACACCGTCCGCGTCGCTCGCCGTTTCCTGTTCTAGGTACTCGTATGCGCCCACCTCGCGCTGTCCGATTCGAAAGCGCACCGCTATCTCTTCGATTTCTGCTGCGGAACGGACGACTGCATTAAAACGGATCCCTTCCTGGAACTCGCTCGTAACCTCGGAAGACACTAATTCGATCCCCGAGACGGACGACTGCGCCCCAGCCTGCGCCGTCAGCGCAGACAGCCCGAGCGTGACCACAAGCAACATCCCTGCTATGCGAATAAAACTCACCATTCACTCCATCCTGCCCATAACTTCCACCGTCAGACTTAGCTATTAGAACGGCTCGCGAGTCCATCCGGTTAGGAATCCATGCGACCACCGCCTTTGGCAGGCACACATCCTACATTCTAGCGCACACGCCACGCCACATTCTACTACGGGGGCTTTCCATACCTCCGTCGTAAGCTCATAGAATCAATGTTTCATACCTGTGATTCCGACAGGTTGGCAAACACCTCCTGCACCTATATCTCGGCACATTAGACCTCAGAACATCCACCTTCCCATCGTATTTATGTATAAATCTGCTATGATGATGATTGACACTTCAATAGACGCAATTGATGCAATCGAACGGACTCCAAGTTGGACCCAGAGCAGTCGTCAGAACCCTTCATCGCCCGTGCGAGGGACACCCTGACTAGGAGTGCCCGTCTCCGCCGCCGCCACACCACCAGGGCGGTCATGCGCTACGCCTCCGTCATGGCAATCAACGGCACACGCTCCGTCGGCCGCAGAGCTAGCACCGGCGCTCGCGATGCCGTCGAAAACGCCGTCAATGCGCTTGGCGCGATGGGCGGTGAGACAAGGGCGTTCATTCGTGATGCCGTTGTCGGCGTCGTCGAGGGCACCGCTCAGGTTATGACTGTCACCGGGCCTGCCGTCAAAGACATCGTAGCAGGCGGCATCCGCGGCAGCCGGAGAATAGACTCAGACATAGGAGACGCCGGCAGGGATGTCGTCGCAGGCGCAATTGTAGGCGCCGAATACATCGGCTTCGACGACGCCGAAGCCATCACGGCAGCAGTCGAAGGCGCGGCTGAAGGCTTCGAAGAAGTCGGGAGCGAGCTGGGGGACGCCGCCCGCTCCACCATCAGGGGCGTGGTCTCCGGCGTTTCCGCAACCGGCGGAGACGTCGCGAACGCAACCAAGGACGCCACCACCCTTCTCATCGCCCGTGCCGCCTCCTCACAACCCACCGTGCCGAGAGTAACCGAAGTCGCGGTCAGCGCGATTGATGCCGTATTCCTCGAAGCCTGCCGCAGCAGAGACATCGGCAATGAAGTCATGGTCGCAGCCGCCACCGGTGTCGTAGGCGCAGCCTACCGCATCGACCGGGCCTGCGGCGACAGCGTCCGCGAAGCCGTAATGCAGCACGTCTCCACACCGACCATGGATCTGCCACCCCGCGTAAGACGCCGCCTCCCCCAGATCGAGGCGCAGCTGACCAGCGAACTCTCGCGGACGGCAGGAGCGTGGCGTGGAAGGGCTATCATCAAGGCGGTGCCCCAGCTATACAGCGCCGGCGGAGTTGACCTTGCTGCCTCCCTCGCATACTTCACCATATTGTCGATATTCCCCATATTCGCGCTGCTTATCATGGGCATCGCCGTGCTTGGCGAACCGGATGCAGTCGGCCAATGGGTTGCCGAGTCGCTGATCCACTACTTCCCGGCATCCAGACAGCTCATTCAAGAGGCGCTAGTCAGCCTCCTCAGCGACTCACTCGCTTTCGGAATCATCGCGCTCGTCGGCATTCTCTTCGGCGCGAACGGCATGTTCCGCGCAGCAAGAAGGGCAGTCAACAGGGTCTTCGGAATAGACCGACAGAGTATTATCCGGGCAACCGTCTTTGACGTGGTAATTGCAACCCTGTTCGGAATAATGTTCCTGTTCTCGATCCTACTGACGGCACTGCTGCACACCGCCGTCAATTTCAGTCAGGGCTTCGCCGTAACAGCCTGGAGCATCTCAAACCTGATTGCAATCCTGCTCGGCCTTGTGGCAACCCTCCTGCCCATAGCTGTCACAGCGCTGATTTTCGCCATCGTCTATCACCATCTCCCCAATACCCGCGTGGGGTGGCGTGACGCTACCTTTGGCGCGCTAATAGCCATCGTCCTCTTCGAGATTGGAAAGCACGTCTTCTTCTGGTTCATCGCAGTGGTTTCCCAGGGAGGCCAGGTTTACGGACCAGTCGCATCTTTCGTGGTCCTCCTGATGTGGGCATATGCCGCCGGCCTTATATTCCTTTACGGTGCTGCCGTCACCAGGATTTCCGGCGAAATCCGCCCGAGGGGCTTCTTCAGCAGCAGCCAGCTGTAGCCTTTCACCGCCGCGCCCTCAATCCCCCGCGTTCAGCGACCGCCCCGTATGAAATAGCCTCTGCGCCGTCGTCAAGATCGTCAGCCCCGCAATCACACCCAGCACGATCAGCATCACCACTGGCACCCAGTGCCCCACGATCAGCCCGAATCCCAGCGCAGCAACCCTCTCCGGCCGCGTCATGATCCCGACCTTGCAGTCTATCCCAAGCCCCTCAGACCGCGCTCGCAGGTAGCTCACCATCACCGACCCGCCCACAGCCAGGTACACCAGCACCGTCCCCCCGAGCGAATCTGCGCGGGCATAGAAGATTAGCAGCCCCAGCAGCACCACAATCTCCGAGACGCGGTCCACCACCGAGTCCAGCAATGCCCCGAACGCCGAGTCCTGCCCCGTGCTTCGTGCCAGCGACCCGTCGAACAGGTCCAGCACCCCCGCAATCAGCATCACGATTCCGCCCGCCCACAGCATCCCCTCGCTTATCAGCCACGCGCTAATCCCCGCGCCCACAAGTCCCGCCATCGTGACCATGTTCGGTGACACGCCCATCTTCGCGAGCACGCCCGCCACCGGACGCTCCACATAAGCCGAAATCATCTCCCGCGCCGCTGCCCTGTTCATCCGCCCTCTCTACCCTTCCATCCCAACCGCTCGTCGCGACACGGAATCCAGCCAGGCATCCCTTGAAGCGTCATAGCAGTCCATCACACGCCGCGCCACGCGCTCCCAGCGGTACTCCTGCACATTCATCGTTCCCGCCGTAGCAAGCCGTCGCCGCAGCGTCGCATCCTTGAGCAGTGTCGCCAGAGCATCCGCCAGCGCATCTTCGTCCTTCGGCGGCACGAGCAGACCCTCGCGCCCGTGCGTTATCACGCTCGAATACCCTTCGATCCCGCTCGCCACTATTGGCGTGCCCGCCGCCATCGCCTCCAGCAGCACGATACCGAAGCTCTCCCTGCCCGTCGCTGGCGCGCAGTATATGTCAGCCGTCTTGTAGTACCGGAACTTGTCCTCGTCCGACACGCGCCCCAGGAAAACCACATCCTGCAGGTTACGCTCGCTCAGAATCCGCAGCGAGTCCGCATCCGGCTCGCCTCCTCCCGCAACCAGCAGCCGCAAGTTCGGCCACTCCCACTTCAGTCTGCTGAATGCACCCAGCAGGTACTTCAGCCCCTTGCGCTTCTCCAGCCTGCTCAGGAACAGCAGATTTATCATGCCGTCGCTCTTCAGATGCTCGAACGGTTCCGCATCCGCGAAGTCGTCAACCTGGATGCCGTTCGGGATAATCTCGTAGTCGCCCGGAAAATGCCTGCTGATGAACCGGTGCGCCGGCAGCGACACCGCAATCCGCCCCTGAAGCATCCTGAAATACGGCATAGCGAGGTGCTTCGCCCCGATCTTATACAGCCGCGTCCCCTCGTATGTGTGGAAAGTGCCGATTGCCGTGGACTCCATCGGGTCAATCAGGCTCAGCATGTCCTTGCTAATAAGCCCCGCGAACGGCTCGTGGAAATGCACCACATCGAACGCCTCGCGCTCCAGCATCTGCTTGATCTGTGGCTTCAGCCATACGGAGAAGGACACCCGCGCAATGGAACCGCCGCTCGGTATCGGCACCGCCCTGCCCATCGGAATGAAGTCGTCGTCGTCGATTGCATCCGCCGACTTGCACGGCGCAACAATCTTGACCGTATGCCCCCACTCCCGGAACTGCGCAGCGAGGCTGTTGATATGGTCGGCAACCCCACCGTGAAAGGCGTGGTCGTAAGGCGACACGAGCGCTATTTTGCGATGAGCTTCCATACTCTGCAAAAGCCGCCTCCATTTAGTCCCTTCCTCATTGATGGGGGAAGGCTAGGATGGTGGTGAAGAACGCCCAGTCAGCTCGAATCTCACACTAATGGTTCTCAAAACTGTTGAAAGGTGTATTCAACCTCATGTGAGCATAAATCTCAAAAATCGTCTGCTCTATAGGGTCTTGAATTTCCACAACGCGAATGCCCATGTTCCTGACACGTTGTTTGGCTTCGATAAACAGACCTTGGAATTCGGGATCCTTCTCCAGTTTTGTTCTGCTACTCTTACGAAGTTTAAGGAAGCGCTCAATGCTATCGTCAGTTTTAGTGCATATCATTTCGTTGCTGACCTTCTGCAACTGCTCTTCCCGAGCAATATTGAATGCGAAAGACGCACTATTGTGATTGCTACTTGGCAGCCCATGCTGCCTAAGTCTCTGGTTGAGACGATCTGACCGTCCCACGTACATAGGTTTCTCATCTTCATAGAAGACATATATGCCTTTGTCCGCCGGGAAACTTGGAGAGAACCTTCCTTCGCTATCCTTCGTGATAATGTCACAGTTCTTAAGTTCTTGCAGATACTCAGGCATCTTGGCTATGACCGCTTCAAAAGCATCCTCCACGTTCGGTCGCTCCATCATAGTGATGCCCGTCTCTATTGTTCCTACTGGCCCTTAAGTCCCTACCCATTCTATCCAGCGATATTAGTCTGGCTGGCTCCCATCGACGCTCGAAAAGTCCTTGCCGACAATGAAGTCTTCCAGCATCTGCCGTGCCTCATCGTCGGTGTACTGCACCGGCGGCGACTTCATGAAGTACGATGACGGCGCCAGCACCGGCCCGCCTATGCACCTGTCCTTCGCAATCTTCGCGCAGCGTATCGCGTCGATCACAACGCCTGCGGAGTTCGGGCTGTCATGCACCTCAAGCTTCAGGTCAATGTTCAGTGGCACATCCCCGAAGCTCGTCCCTTCCAGCCGGATGTGCGCCCACTTGCGGTCGCTAAGCCACGGCACATAGTCGCTCGGCCCCACATGCACATTGTCGTCCGGCAGGTCGTAGTCAACCTGCGAGGTAACAGCGCTCGTCTTGGAGACCTTCTTGCTGTACAGCCTCTCGCGCTCCAGCATATTGTAGAAGTCCGAGTTGCCACCGAAATTGAGCTGGTAGGTGTTGTCCAGGCGCACACCCCTGTCCATGAACAGTCGCGCCAGCACCCGGTGTACTATCGTCGCGCCCACCTGCGACTTGATGTCGTCGCCGATGATCGGCACATTCGCTTCGCGGAAGCGCCGCTGCCAGTAGTCGTTCTCTCCGCTAGCTATGAACACCGGTATGCAGTTGATGAACCCGCATCCGGCCGCCAGCACCTGCTCCACATACCACTTCGTAGCCTGCTCAGAGCCGACCGGCAGGTAGTTGATGACCACATCCACCTCGCGCTCCTTAAGGATGCCGGTGATGTCGTCCGTTGGCCCGTCAGCCTTGCGGATGATGTCCGACATGTACTTGCCCACCCCGTCGTGCGTCATCCCGCGCTGCACCGTTATTCCCGTAGACTCCACATCCTGGAACTTCACCGTATTGTTCGGCTTGGCGAATATCGCGTCCGACAGGTCAAGTCCAACCTTGCTGGAGTCCACATCGAACGCGGCGACAAAATTAATGTCGCCTACGCCATACTCTCCGAGCACCGGGTGCATCAGCCCCGGAATCTCTTCATTATTAGTAGCATCGGCGTATTTCGACACGCCCTGCACCAGCGACGAGGCGCAGTTTCCCACGCCTATGATAGCGACATTAATGCTTCCCAATTCCTGCACAACTCCTTGATAAGAGCAAATAAATGCGATAAAGTTCCCGCCGCACAAACGCGGCAGACACTGCCCAATACTAGCACCTGCGCTAATCCCATGACAAGTAAAGCGCCAAAAAACGGGCATCGCAGGACACCCACTCTCGCCTCCACACCGCACCTGATCGGCAGTTCATCGCACAGAAAAACTATCGGCAATCCGCGCCAGAATCCGCCCTTTCTGCCCCCTTTGGATGTATAAATAAAATTGCCTGGAAATACTGTTGACATATCTTTATCTTTATGTCATACTCTTTTCAATAAGTTTCATTTATATAACGGCAGGCTCATTTGCCAGCCCGACGACACCAGGAGGGAACAACATGACACTCGCAAATACACAGGCAACATCATTCTGGCAGCGCAGGCTCGACAGCATAGGAGTAGTCGGACTGTTGGCGATCCCCACCGTCCTACCACCTCTCATTTTCCTGGCGCTCCTCATAATCCAGCATCAAGCCGCCTGAGCCATCAATTCAGACGCACCAATCGCCAGAAAACAGACGCCAGCCGACCGGAGTTCTGCAAGATCGCACAACCCGGTCGGCTTCTCTTTCCCCACTCCTCCTCGTTCATCCACTTCATCTGATACGACCTGTTGAAAAGGCCTAGGTTGAAGGGGGACATGCTGGCGTCGTAGAATGGCACGAACATCAGGCAATAGGAGTTGAATGATGCTCGATCCTTTAGACCGCCACAGCAGAGACTCCACACTGTTCCAGTTCACGACCAA
>MKWU01004626.1_pt1 | contig 15957 bp, 16 predicted proteins | sample 809101 | NCBI WGS metagenome assembly MKWU01 (sample SAMN05860141, study PRJNA318959) | sponge metagenome | host: Aplysina aerophoba | place: Slovenia: Piran, Adriatic Sea, Gulf of Piran | collected 2013-05-07 | reverse complement strand
AACCTCGGTGCTGCTCGCCATGGTTCACGGCTACGCGTGCATCACCCACCGGGGCGACCAGGTGGTGTCGGGCCTGGCGCTCAACATCCTCGTCTCCGGGCTGACCGCGGTGCTCGGCATCGCCTGGTTCGCCCAGGGCGGCCGCACCCCGCAGCTTCCCGGCGAGGCCCGTTTCCTGCCCCTGGAATGGCCGGGGGCGGCGGCACTGCACGACGTGCCGGTGCTCGGTGCGCTCTACGGCGAGCTGCTGAGCGGGCACAACCTGATCGTCTACCTCGCCTTCCTGGCGGTGCCCGCGGTGGCCTGGGTGCTGTACCGGACCCGGTTCGGGCTGCGCCTGCGCGCCGTGGGCGAGAACCCGGAATCGGCGGACACGGCCGGGGTCCCGGTGGTCGGTCTGCGATACCGGGCGCTGCTGTGCACCGGCGTCGCCTGCGGGGTGGCCGGGGCGTATCTGTCGCTCGCCCAGAGCGCGGGGTTCATCAACGACATGACCGCGGGCAAGGGCTACATCGCGCTCGCCGCGCTCATCTTCGGCAAGTGGCGCCCGGTGCCGGCCATGTTCGCCTGCCTGCTCTTCGGCTTCCTCGACGCGGTCGCCATCCGCCTGCAGGGCGCGGATCTTCCCGGCATCGGCGAGGTGCCCGTACAGCTCGTGCAGGCACTGCCCTACGTGCTGACCGTGGTGCTCCTCGCCGGCTTCATCGGCCGGGCGGTGCCGCCGCGAGCGCTGGGTGTGCCGTACGTGAAGGAGCGGTGAGCGACGCGGGGCGTAGTTCGAACGACATCCGACCTTGCGCCCGGCGTGGAGGGCGAGTCCTCGCCGCCCACATCCGCGGCGCCGTGGGGAACCCGCTATCGAAATCGCGTGACACCGAATCCCGTGGGCTTTCGCTTCGCTCCCGGATGGCCGGGGTCCGGGCCCCATATCGCCTGGTACGTGTCCATGTTCCGTCTCCGTCTCTGCATGCCGATGGCCCACGCCAGGAGGACTGCGCACCATGCGATCAGAACCAGGAACTCCAGCGCGGTGCATCGGCGTGGACGAGGCCGGAGACGATCGCGACGACCGCGAGCACGAGCGCAAGATAGCCGAGGAGCTTGTGGGACCACTCGAACGCGATCCGGCGCGGGGTCATATCGTAGTGGTCGCCCTGCCATGTTCGCGGATCGTGCGGATCGGCGCCGGTATCGGTCGGCCCGCCCTTGCTGCCGCGCGCCAGACCGAGGGCGATCTGCAGCCACCCGATCGCCAGCGCGGCGAGTCCCGCAAGCGCGTGTCGCCCGATGACATCGAACCGTCGCCGCGCCTATCGTGTGCGGGAGCGGTTCCGATGTCATCGCCCGTGCTAGGGTGTGTTAACGCAATCACACTATACTTTCGAGTGTCGTCGAGGCAAGCCTTCATGGTGACAGCCTTCATGGTGACCGCATTCCCCGATTTGCCTGGCGGATCCGAGCCGCGGTCGTTCTTCGACACGGACGCGCTGCCCGGCCGATGAGCACCGGCACCCTGCGCGATGTGGCCCGGCGCGCCGGGGTCAGCGAGATGACCGTTTCGCGGGTACTGCGCAACGCGGGCTATGCGGCCCCGGCGACCAGGGAACGGGTGTTGCGGGCAGCCTCGGCGATCGGCTACGTGCCGAATCGGATCGCCGGCTCGCTCGCGCAGAAGCGGACGAACCTCGTCGGGGTGCTCGTCCCGTCGATGACGAACCAGGTCTTTCCCGAGGTGCTGTCGGGGGTGGCCAAGGGCCTGGAGGGCGCGTCCCTGCAGCCCGTCTTCGGGATTACGGGATACGACCCCCGCGTCGAGGAGGGCCTCGTCCGGGACATGATTTCGTGGCGGCCGAGCGGCATCGCGATCGCGGGCCTTCGCCATACCGCTGCCGCCCGCGTGATGCTGCGCGAGACTTCGATCCCGGTCGCCGAGATGATGGACACGGACGGGCGCGTCGTCGAGTTCGCCGTCGGCCTGTCGCACCGGCGCGCCGGTGGAATTGTCGCCGAGCACCTGATCGGGAAGGGGTACCGCTCGATCGCGTATGTCGCCCACAACTACCGGTTCGACTTCACCGCGCGCAAGCGTTTCAAGGGTTTTGCGAACGTTCTGAACGAATCGGGCCTGTGCGTCGTGAAGACCGTCATCGGTCGCGAGCCGTCGTCTCCGCTCCTGGGGCGGCGCCTGACGAGCGACCTGCTGGACGGGTCCGGCCCGATCGATGCGATCTACTACTCCAACGACGACATGGCGATGGGGGGCCTGATGCACTGCCTCGCCAACGCAATCCGGGTGCCGGATGCCGTCGCGCTTTGCGGATTCAGCGGGTTCTCGCTGACCTACGCACTGCCGATACAGCTCACCACCGTCGTGTCGCCCCGATTCGAGATCGGGCGCGAGGCGGCCCGCTACATCGTGGAGCGGCTGAGCGGGTCGAGGCCCGCGAAGCCCGTTCGGCGGGTGCTGCCGTTCGAGTTCGTCGCGGGGCAGACCAGCTAGGCGCCGGCGTGCATCACCTTTGCAGTCGAGCGGGGTTCCGGGCGGGACATCCCGACGCAGGCCTCCCGCCCGCGATGAGCAACTCGCCGGAGCCCCCGGTGTTCAAGTGGGCGGGACGCCGCACCCACGCCATGATCATCATCGTCTGCTCGGTCCAGCCTCTGGCGCACGTAGTGCGAGGGGGCGGTCCTGGCCACGCCGGTCGAACAACGCGGTGGTCCTGCCCCGACCGGGGACGAGCGCGATGCCTGCAACGCTCGCGCCCCCGGCCGACAGACCGCTCCTCGGCCCCCCGCTACCGTCTCCGATCATGGACAATGCATGGGCCCCAGCGTCGCCACGCACATCGCCGACTACGGTCCGCTTGAAGTTCTGCCGGCCTTTCGGAGATTTCAGGACGCTCTCGCCGAGCGTTATCCGTACCGAAGCCAGATCGGGCAATGAGTCCCGTGGCGGGAGAAAAATGACGGTCCGGTCAGAGTCGGGAGCTGCCCGCTTCGCCGCGGTGGAGTGCCGCGCCAACTCGTCCCCTGCCACCTGTACCTGGAGTAGGTGCTCGTCGGACGCATGTTCGGGGTGTTGGCAATCTCCTCCGTTTGTGTCATGTTGTTCTTGACAAGATGACATGTTAACGGCAAGTTGCGTGCATGATTTCCATGCCGGTCGCCGAACTGAAGGCGCAATTCTCCAAGGTGCTCGCCACGGTCCGTGCGGGGGAACGGGTCGGGGTCCTGTACGGAAAGTCGAAGAGACCGGTTGCCATGATCGTCCCGTATGAATCCGAGGAACTGCCTGAACGAGACGTGGGATTCCTCGACGGCAAGGTCAGGATCGAATTCATGGACGACTTCGACATGACGGAAGAGGAGCTGCTCGGTCTCGGCGAATGAGGTACCTGCTGGACTCCCACACCCTGTTGTGGTCGATCGGACAGTCGCAACGGCTGTCGAGTACTGCACGTGACCTCATCCGGGATCGAGCCAACGAGATTGCCGTCAGCTCGGTTTCTCTGTGGGAGATTTCGCTGAAGTACGGAATCGGAAAGCTTGTCCTGGGCTCGATGGCGCCCGACGACGTTCCCGCCCATTGCGAGCGCCTGGGATTCGGCATTGTCCAGCTCGACGCGAGCGATGCATCCACGTATCACACGCTTCCGCGGATGTCGGATCATCGTGATCCCTTCGACCGAATGCTGGTCCACCAGTGCATTCGCATGCGGGCGAGCCTCGTCACCCGCGACGCCCGACTGGCGTGCTACGAACCGTACGGACTCGCTCGCGTCTGGTAGACGCCGGGTGTCACCAGGTGGGTCCGAGCGGACGATGGGGACTTCATCCCTGCTCTTTCGTCACCTGCCCCGAAGTCTCTCGACTCGCCGGCTTGCCTCCCGGACGGCGGCGAATCCGGGGCGCGCGCTCACGAATTCAGCGTGAGTCACTCGATCTTGCCCGTGATCAAGCAGGGATGACCTGTGGCGGCGCCTGAACGGGCGCCGCCACAGGCTCGCTGATCGATCAGCGCTTCAGCGCACCGACGCCGGAGAATCGGAACGCCTCCTGCTCAAGGGCGTTGATCTCGTCGACGCTCATCTGATCGTGCGCGACCGTGATCCGGCCGAGGAACACGAACGGCAATTGGTCATTGCGTCCTTCCATGTCGGCCCTGATCGCCTCGGCGGTGGCTGCGCCCACGTCGTCGCCCATGCGCATCGGAGTGGCGTCCAGCTCGCCGCGCCGAATCGCTTCCAGCTCCAGGCCGGTGCCGCCCCAGCCGGTCGAGAAGATCTCCTTCTCCATGCCGGCCGCGACCTGCGCCTCGACCGAGCCCATCGCCATGGCGGTGTTGGCGTTGTGGATGACCTTGGCTTCGGGATAGGCCTGCATGATCAGGTTGGTCCCGTCGAAGCCGCCCTCGCGCTGGTACTCGCCATAGTGCTCGTAGACCGCGTTCCAGTCGCCTCGCTCGGCGACGCAGTTCATGAAGTCGCCCGAGCGCTGGTTGTCGGTGATGCCGGGAATGCCCCGGTTCAGGGCGTAGGTGACGTCGTTGCCGAGGCGCGACAGCATGTAGTCGCACATCTTCAGCGCGCCATAGGCCGACGAGAAGTCGAGCCACACATCGGGCTGGTTCTTCAGGTACTTCAGCGGCGTGTGGAACGCCCAGACATAGGTGTCGAACCCTTCGGCCCCGGCCAGCTTGTCGATGTTGTCGGCCTGGGTCGCGAGCTCCGACGGTCCGAAGATGACGTAGTCGTACAGATCGGCGTCCTGCACGACCTGTTCGGTGTAGGTGGCCTGGAGGGAGTGCTCGATCTGCCGGGACGCGAACTCGGTGGTCTCGTACTCGATGCCGAGCTGATCCAGCCGCTTGGTCAGCGCAAGATAGTTGCGGGCCCAGAAATCGGAGACGTCCGCCGAAGGGTAGATCAGCGCGATCTGGATCGGCTTGTCCTGGGTCCCGGAGTAGGGAACGGCGTCTCCGCCGACGACGGCCTGGAGCGCCGCCAGCTTGCCCTCGGCGTTCACCTGCTCCGGTACCCAGTAGTCCCGGTCGGCGTCGTCGGGCAGCGCCTTGAGTGGCAGATTGGCGGCCAGCGTGGTGCTGCTCGCGAGAGCCGCTGCGGCGGCCAGCGTCAACAACTGCTTGGACATCGTGTCTTCTCCTGTTGGAAGTGTGGAATCAGCCGCTTGGGTTCGGGGCGCCCGCCAGCAACCACCCGAGGGTGAGCAGAAGGGCGACCGCGCCGGCGATAGCGGCTGAAAGACGCAACAAGCGGCGGTTCTCGGGGGTCCGAGCCGCCGCGAGCAGGCTGCGTGCGCCGTCGCGGTCCTTTCTCTGGAGCCAGGTGTAGAGGGTGACGGAGCTGATGATCACCACCCCGGATGCGACCGACTGCCAGAAGAACTCGATGCGCAGGGTCACCAGCGCGTTGATCATCATCGACAGAAGCAGGACACCGGCGAACGAACCGATCAGAGAGGCCCGCCCGCCGAAGAGCGACGTGCCGCCGACCACGACCGCGGCAATCACATGCAGGTTGAAGTATGGAGCCGATGTCGCCTGGATCGCGTTCAGCTTGCCGGTCAGCATGACGCCCGCCAGCCCGGCCATGGCGCCCATCAGGACGTAGGCGTAGATCTTGTGCCGCTCGACCGCGATGCCGGTCATCTCCGCCGCTTCGGGGTTGGAGCCGATGGCGATGCTGTAGCGTCCGAAGTACGTCCGGCGCAGCAGCACGTAGCCCGCGAGCATGGTCGCGAGACCGATCGTCACCGGAATCGGCAGGAACCAGTCGAGGCGCCCCCGCCCGATGTTCGTGATCAGGTCGGGGAAGCGGGCCAGCACCAGGCCCTTCGCCAGCACCAGCGCGAAGCCGCGATAGACGAGATCCATGGCGAGCGTGCCGATCAGGTCCGGCACGCGGAACTTCGTGATGACCAGTCCGTTGACCAGGCCCAGGCCGGCGCCGATAGAGATGGCGCAGAGCACCCCGACCCACGCGGGAAAGCCGTACTGCTTGATCAGGAAGGCCATGATGATGCCCGACAGCGCCGCGATCGATCCGATGGAGAGATCGATTCCGCGCTGGGTGATGACGAACGTCATCGCCATGGCCATCGGCAGGTAGAGCGCGGCTTCGAGCAGAATGATGTTGAGGTTCGACAGGCGGAAGTACCGCGCCGGCTCCATCACCGCCATGAAGGCGAGGATCATCGCGATCATCGCCAGCGGCCCGATGACGGCCATGTAGGGGTCGAGACGTGACTTGAGGTCGGAGGCGACCGGGGCCGTCGTCGGAGTCATGCGTTTGCCGTCACCAGACATCGTCGGCGCCCACAATCAGACCCAGCACGTCCTGCCGGGTGCTTTCCCCGGTTCTCACGACGCCGGCCCGGCGTCCGCGCCGCATGACCAGCACCCGGTCGGAGCTCGCGAACACGTCGTCGAGGGAGTGCGAGATGAGAATGATCGCCAGACCCTGGGCCTTCAGCGTCGCGATCAGGTTCAGGGTGCGTTCGGTTTCCTGCGGTCCGAGTGCCGCGGTCGGCTCGTCCATCACGAGCACCCGCAGATCGGTGTGGTAGACGGCCCGCGCAATCGCGATGGCCTGGCGCTGGCCGCCGGAGAGGCTTTCCGCCGCCGCGGTCATGTCGGGCAGGCGAACCCCGATGCGATCGAACAGGACCCGTTCCGCCTCGGTCCGCATGCGCCGGTTGTCCAGCAACGTGATCCCGGCGACCCGGCGGGTCAGCTCGTTTCCCAGGAACACGTTCGCCGCCGCGTCCAGGTGATCGGCGAGCGCGAGCGTCTGGTAGACCGCGTCGATCCCCCGGGCGATGGCGTCCGAGTGGCTGTTCAGCTCGAGCGGCCGGCCGTCCATCTCCATGTTTCCGCTGGTCGGCTGGTAGACGCCGGTCAGTATCTTGATCAGCGTTGACTTCCCCGCGCCGTTGTCGCCGACGATGGCCAGCACCTCGCCGGCATAGGCGTCCAGATCGACGTCGGAGAGGGCGGCAACCCCGCCGAAGCGCTTGCATATCCTGCGCATCGTCACGATTGGCCGGGCGTTGGTCATTGCAATGCCGGTTCAGACTTCAGCCACTGCCCGTGACCGCGAGGAGAGCGCGACACGGGGCGCCGCCCGACGTGGGGACAGGCGGTCGCCGGACGCTGGGCAGCGGAGTCGGCGACTGCGGGATGGAGGCCATGCGCCTCCCGGGAGGGAGCCACGAGCCGGCGAGCGGTCATGACCCACCCGGCGGCGTGACGCGGAGCCGCGGCGCCTCACGTCGGAATGCCTTCCCTTCCCGGCCCTTCGAAGTACTTCATGAGGGCGGCATTGTCGGCCGCGCCCAGGCCCGCCGAGTCGAGCAGCCGGTGGATCTCCGCGCAAGCCGCGGTCAGGGGCATCGCGGTTCCGGTGACTCGCGCCAGGTCCTGCACGCCGTTCAGATCCTTGACCATGTTGTCGATCCGGCCGGCGGGGGTGTAGTCCCGGTTCGCGAACTTCACCATGAACTCCTGCGGGATGGCGCTGTCGGCCCGACCGCCGCCGAGCGCCTGCGGAATCTTCGTCGCATCCACTCCGGCGTCCTGCGCGAGCCGCGTCGCCTCCGCGACGGCCATGAAGTGCAGCGCGCACAGCACCTGGTTGATCAGCTTGGTGGTCTGCCCGGCGCCCGACGGGCCCATGTGGGTGAAGTTGGCGCAGAGATGCCGCATCACCGCCTTCGACGCCTCGTAGTCCTCGGCGGTGCCGCCGGCCATGACCGCGAGGGTACCGGTGAGTGCCCTGGGCGCGCCGCCCGAGAGCGGGCAGTCGACCCATCGCAGGCGCTTGCGTGCCGCATCCGCGGCCAGCGTCCGGGTCGAGGGCGGGTCGATGGACGACATGTCGATGATCATGGTTCCGGGATTCGCGCCCGCGGCCGCCCCGTGCGCCCCGAAAACCGCATCGCGCACGATCGCGGCGGAATTCAGGCTGAGGATCACGTAGTCCGACCGCGCCGCCGCTTCCGATGCCGAGCGTGCGGCGACCGCACCCCGATCGACCAGCGCCTGCATCCTGGTCTCGTCGATGTCGAACACCGTCAGCGTTTCGCCGACCTCGCGGAGCCGGGTTCCGATGGCGCCGCCCATGACGCCGCAACCGATGACAGCCACCCTGTTCGCCATGTTCGCCTCCCTACAGGCACGCGGTGACGCCGCCGTCGACGTACAGCGTGTGTCCGTTGACGAAGCTCGACGCGGCGGAGGCCAGAAAGATGCAGGCGCCGGTGAGCTCCGACAGCCGGCCCCACCGCCCCTGCGGAGTGCGCCGCGCGAGCCACGCGCTGAACTCCGGGTCCGCCACCAGGGCGGCGTTCAGCGGCGTGTCGAAGTAGCCCGGCGCAATGGCGTTGACGTTGATGCCGTACTTCGCCCAGTCCGTCGCCATCCCCTTGGTGAGATTGGCGACGGCGCCCTTCGACGCCGTGTAGGGCGCGATCCCGGGTCGGGCCAGAACCGCCTGCACCGACGCGATGTTGATGATCCGGCCTTCGCCCCGCCCGATCATGTGGCGCGCGACGGCCTGGCCGACGTTGAAGACGGTCGAGACGTTCGTGCGCATCAACCGCTCGAACGCGTCCGCGTCGAATTCCTCAAGCGCGGCGCGATGCTGCATGCCGGCGTTGTTGATCAGGATGTCGATGGGACCGGATCGGGCTTCGTGGTCATCCACGGCCGTACGCGCCGCCGCGTGGTCGGTCGCATCGAAGGCCAGCGCCGTCACCGCGGCCCCCGTCTCGGCCAGCCGTGCCCGTACGTCGGCGAGCTTCGCCTCGTCGCGCCCGTTCAGCACGACGCGGGCCCCCGCGCCCGCGAGCCCTTCGGCCAGCGCATGACCGATCCCCTGCGACGAGCCGGTCACCAGCGCGGTCTTGCCCGTCAGGTCGAACAGTTCAATTCCAGCCGTCAACGGTCGAGGTCCTCTCCCTGAGCAGTTTCCGCAGGCACAAGTTCTCCGGCGGCGTCATCCCGGGAGCTTGTACGGACGGTCGGAGCTACTGGAGTCGCCGTGCAGGGAGCATCCCGGCCTTCGTGTTCGGTCAACGCCGTATGGATTCCCGCCTTCGCGGGAATCCATTGATTAGCAGGCGCTCTTCCCCATGAGTTCCTTGATCGATCACGGATGAGCATCCCGGTTCATCGGCGGGAACCGCCCGTTCGCTCTGCTCGACGTTCCTGTCGGATGTTGTGTATGTTACCGCTAACAACCTGACGGATCACGGGTGGAGCCTTCTGCTCACGATCCTGCGAGGCCACCATGAGAGCCATCGTCATCCATGAGGCAGGGGACCTGCGAGTCGAGAATCGCGAATCGGGCGCACCCGGCCCCGGCGAGGTCAGGGTCCGCCTGGCCGCCGGCGGCGTGTGCGGTTCGGACCTGCACTACTACAACCACGGCGGTTTCGGATCGGTTCGCCTGAGGGAGCCGATGATTCTCGGTCACGAAGTCTCCGGACACGTTGCCGAGGTGGGGGAGGGGGTTGACGACCTCGCGCCGGGCGAGCTGGTCGCGGTGTCACCTTCGCGTCCCTGCGGGGTCTGCCGGTTCTGCGGTGAGGGACTGCACAACCAGTGCCTGAACATGCGCTTCTATGGCTCCGCCATGCCGTTTCCGCACGTCCAGGGCGCGTTCCGCGAAGAGCTGATTGCCGACGCCTCCCAGTGCGTGCGCGCAGACGGCCTGTCCGCAGCCGAGGCGGCGATGGCGGAGCCCCTGTCGGTGGGCCTTCACGCCACGCGCCGGGCCGGCGAGCTGCTGGGCAAGCGCGTGCTGGTGACCGGGTGCGGGCCGATCGGAGTGCTCGCGATCGTGGCCGCGCGCCGCGCGGGTGCGGGCGAGATCGTGGCCACCGACCTGGTGCCGAATGCCCTGAAGCACGCGGCGGCGGCCGGTGCCGATCGGACCATCGACATGTCCGAGTCTCCGGATGCGCTGGATGCATACGCCGCCGACAAGGGTTACTTCGAGGTGCTCTACGAATGCTCGGGCACGGCCGGGGCCCTGTCGAACGCAATTGGGGCGATGCGCCCGCGCGGGGTGGTGATGCAGCTCGGCCTCGGCGGCGACATGACGGTGCCGATGATGCAGATCACGGTGAAGGAGCTCGACCTGCGCGGCTCGTTCCGCTTCCACGAGGAGTTTGGAACCGCGGTGAAGCTGATGCGGTCCGGGCTCGTCGACGTAAAGCCCGTGATCTCCCACACCATCCCGCTGGACGACGCCGAGCTCGCGTTCCGGATTGCCAACGATCGCAGCCAGTCGATGAAGACCCAGATCGCTTTCGCCTGAACCGTCGGCGAGCCCGCGCCGACCGTCCTACGATCGGTTCGGGCAGTCGGGACGCTGCGCACGGCTTTCGAGCACCAGCCCGGCACGTTCGCCGATGCGAACGGTGACGGCGGATTCGACGGGCAGTGCGTCCGCGAGCCGCGCATCGCCGGCATGGAGTCGACTACGATCCCGCCCGCCACCGCCCATCGACGCGAGGGAGCGCATGTCATTCTTCGAAGCGATCGATCCGATATTCCGCACCTACGTGCTGAAAAACGCTCCGGTGAAGCAGATCGCCTCCGGGTTCGACTGGACCGAAGGACCGGTGTGGTTCGGCGACGTGGGCTGCCTGCTGTTCTCCGACATCCCGAACGACCGGATCATGCGCTGGACGCCGGGCGCCGGCGTGTCCGTCTACCGCGAGCCGTCGAACCATGCGAACGGACACACCCGCGACCGGGAAGGACGGCTGGTCTCGTGCGAGCACGGCGGGCGGCGCGTGACCCGGACCGAGCTCGACGGCTCGATCACCGTCATCGCCGAGCGCTATCGGGGCAAGCGTCTCAATTCGCCGAACGACGTGGTGGTGAAATCGGACGGCTCAATCTGGTTCACGGATCCGCACTACGGGATCTGCACGAACTACGAGGGATTCAGGTCGGAGCAGGAGCTGCCGTGCAACGTGTATCGGGCCGACTCCGCGACGGGGAGCCTTCAGGCCGTGATCACCGACTGCAACGGCCCGAACGGCCTCGCCTTCAGTCCCGACGAGCGCCGTCTCTACGTCGCCGACACCGGCCGGATGTTCGGCGACGACCCGACGCACATCCGCGTATTCGACGTGGGAGAGGACGGCGAAGTCGGCGGCGGCGATGTCTTTCACGTCGTCCACCCTGGCGCGGCGGACGGGTTTCGCCCCGACAGCGACGGCAACCTGTGGACTTCGGCCGCGGACGGCGTGCACTGCATCGGTCCCGACGGAGCGCTGCTCGGCAAGATCCTGGTGCCCGAGCCGGTTTCGAACGTGTGCTTCGGCGGGCGGGCGAAGCATCGGCTCTTCGTCACCGCGTCGACCTCCGTCTACTCCGTCGTGCTCAACCGCGAGGGCGTGCAGCGCCCGTAGCCGGCCGGAGGCTCGGCTCAGGCGCCGTGCCCCGGGCGTGTCCCGACCGGGAGGGTGGTGGATGATCGTCGTCGTCATGGGGGTTTGCGGCTCGGGCAAGACCACCGTCGGGCGCCTGATCGCCGAGCGGCTGGACTGGGACTTCATCGAGGGAGACGACCTCCATCCCGAGGCGAACCGGCGCAAGATGGCCGCGGGAACGCCGTTGACCGACGAGGATCGCTGGCCGTGGCTCGATCGCATCGCGGGAGAGATGCGGCGCGCCGACGGCGAACGCCGCTCGGTGGTGGTCGCCTGCTCGGCGCTGCGTCGGATCTATCGCGACCGGCTGCGCCGGGGCGGGGTGGACGTCCGATTCCTGCACCTGACCGGCGCGCCCGCGCTGCTCCGCGTCCGGATGGAGAGGCGTGACGGTCACTTCATGCCCGCCGGGCTGCTCGCAAGCCAGCTCGCCACCCTGGAGCCTGCCGGTCCGGCGGAGACGCTGCACGATCTCGATGTCGCCCTGGACGTCGAGACCCTGGTGCGGACCGCGCTGGAGCTGGTCGCAACCTGACGGTCAATCGCCGTGCTCGATCGTTCGCAGGGCGGGCGCATTCGCCGTGCGCGCGCCCGGTGGCCGGAACCGGGCGGTGACGTTCACGGCCTGCCGTCGCGCTCGTATTCGTCCACCGGGTCGTGGAGGCGGATTCGACTGCGGTAGCATTCCGAGAGCACGAAATTCCGGCCGCGAGCGTGCAGGAGCCCACGGGGTCCCCGGCACCGACAACGAGCGAATTCCAGCGACGGAGCGGCGACATTGACGAAATTCATCGGAATCAAGGCGTGCGTCTTCGATGCATACGGCACCCTGCTTGACGTGCATTCGGCCGTCGAAAGACATCGCGCGAGGCTCGGCGACAAGGCGGACGCGGTGTCCGGGATGTGGCGCGCCAAGCAGCTCGAGTACATGTGGCTGCGCACCATCCTCGATCGCTACGTCGATTTCTGGCGGCTCACCGTGGACGGCCTCGATTTCACCCTCGACGCCCACGGCGTCGACGACGCGACATTGCGCGACGACCTCCTCGATGCCTACCTGAGGCTCGATTGCTACCCGGACGTGCCCGGGGTGCTGAGCACCCTCCGGGACGCCGGGCTGCGGACCGCGATTCTCTCGAGCGCCTCGCCGATGATGCTCGAGGCCGCGGTGGAGAGCGCCGGGATCGGGGACCTGCTCGACGCGGTCATCTCCGCCGACGAACTTGGGACGCACAAGCCCTCCGCCGAGGTGTACCGGCTCGCCATGGAGGAACTGGGGGTCGGTCGGGGGCAGGTCAGCTTCGTGTCGTCGAACGGATGGGATGCGGCGGCGGCGGCGACATTCGGGTTCCGCGTCGCGTGGTGCAATCGCTTGGGCCGGGCCCGCGAGCGACTGCCCGACGCACCGGACGTGGAGATCGGGACCCTCGACGAGCTTCCGGCCATCGTGCTGCCCTGAACGTGCCGGCCACGCCGGCAAGCCGGGTTGCGGTGTCGGCGTCCGGGCAGTCGATGACGTCGAGCGAGCGCGAGAGCAGCGCGGCGGCACGGGCCGTGGGGCCGGGCACGGTGAGCGATTCGACCGAATCGAGCAGCGCGGTTCAGGGTCGTGTCACGAATGCCGGGTCAGCCGAATCGTCCGGAACTCGCAATGAAGGGCACCGCGCCCTCGTCCACGCGATCGACCGGATCAGGCGGCGTGGCCGGAGAGGATCAGACGCGAGAGGGTATCCGGCGTCACGCCGTCGAGCGAAAGCTCGGCCTGCGTCCGGCCCGAGCGCAGAATCGTCACCCGGTCGGCGACGGCCGCCACGTGGTTCATGTTGTGGCTGACCACGATCAGCGTCGCACCGCGCTGTTTCAGCATGCGGACGAGATCGAGCACGTGCTCCGTTTCCCTCACGCCGAGTGCCGCGGTGGGCTCGTCCATGATGATCACTTCGGCATTCCAGCGCAGCGCCCGACAGATCGCCACCGCCTGGCGCTGGCCGCCGGACAGCTCTTCGACGGGTGCGTCCATGCTCGTCAGACCGATACCGAGTCGATCGAGGTAGACGCGCGACTGCTCTCGCATCGCGCGCTTGTCGAGAATCCTCAACCCGAGGATCCGGCGCTCCAGCTCCGAGCCCATGAAGATGTTCTGGTAGATCGTCATTCGCGGCGCCAGGCCGAGGTCCTGGTGGATGGTGGCGATTCCGCTCTTCAGCGCCTGCTGGGGCGAGGCGACGACCATCGCCTCGCCGCGCACGCGGATGACCCCGGCGTCGGGTTGCTCGACGCCCGAGATGAGCTTGATCAGCGTCGACTTGCCGGCGCCGTTGTCGCCGCAGATTGCGTGAACCTCGCCCCGGGCGACGCTGAAATCAGCGCCGCGCAACGCCTCGACTGCGCCGAAGGTCTTGACGGCGCCTTCCACGCTGAGGATCGCGGTCACCGCACCACTCCGGCGCCGGAGATGCGGCGGCGGAAGCCGCTGCCCGCCGAAACGGTCAGTCGAGGAACCGGTCGACGTTGGAGGCGTCTACCAGCACCGCGTTCATGAACAGGTACGGACCGGCGGTGATCGCCTCCCTGGCCTCGCCGCCGACGGCGATGCGCTCCATCGCGTCCACGGCGGCGTTGCCCATGGCCTCGAAGGGGATGGCGACGGTCGCGGTCATCATCGAAGCGGGGTCCTTGATGCGACGATACGCTTCGCCACCGCCGTCGATCGAGACCAGCGCGACGTCGCCCTTCGACATGCCCTGGGCGGCGAGGATGTCGTCGATGATGAAGGCCTGCCCGTCGAACGACGCCCAGATGCCCTTGAAGTTCCCGGCGTTCTGCAGGATGAGGGCCTGCATCCCGTTGCGCACGTCGTCCCGCCAGCTCTTCGTGCGAGCCATGGAATGGGAGCCGACCACCTCGACGCCGGTGTTCTCGGAGAGAACGACGTCGAGAACCTTGCCCCGGATCCTGGTGCCGACGTTCGATTCGAACCGCTGGGTGAGGATCGGCCCTTCGTAGCCGATCTGCCCGAGCAGGTACAGGGCGGCATCGGCGCCCACCGCGTACTCGTTGACCTGCACGTCGAACAGCGCATGGGGACTCGCCCCGCTCAGCACCGTGATGAGCGGGATCCCCGCCTCCTTCGCCGCCGCGAACTGGGCGTCGAACTCCACGGGCTTGGACATCGCGAGGATGATGCCGTCCACACCGCGCTGGATCAGGTTCTCGATCTGCTCGGCATGGGTCGGCAGGGTGCCGTTGGAGTTGAGCACCGTCGCCTCCCACCCTCGCTCGCGGGCGGCGTCCTCCACGGTGTTGGCGACCCGGGCGTGGGTCTCCGCGGACATCTGGAACGCGACGACGCCGAGCTCGAAGGCGTGGGCCGAGAGGGCGAACGACAGCGCCACGGTGGTCAGGACGAATTTGCGAATCATGCTTGTCTCCTTGTCGCGATGACGGTCAGATGGAAAACGCGGCCTTCTTCAACACGCTCGCCGAGACGCTGACCGAGCCGATCACGATCACGCCGAGCATGATGTCCTGAATGTAGTAGGGCGCGCCCATCAGTACGAGCCCGTTGGCCAGCATGGCGATGATGAGCGCGCCGGCGAAGGAGCCTGCGACATTGGGACGCCCGGGCTCGAACATGGTCATGCCGAGCAGCACCGCCGCGATGGCGTTGAGCAGGTAGTCGCCGGCCATCTGGGGCGCCGCCGAGCTGAGATTGGCGACCAGCAGCACCGCGGCGACCCCGGCCATGGCGCCGGAGATGGTGAGGCCGATGATCTTCATGCGCCGGGTGGCGATGCCGGCACGGCGCGCCTCCTCCTCGGCCTCGCCGGTGGCGATCATGTGGATCCCCAGCCGGGTATGCGTGGTGACGAGCCAGCCCAGACCGACGACCGCCGCCATGAACAGGGCCAGGGTCGGAATGCCGGCGATCTTGCCCCGGGCCAGGGCCAGGAACGCGGCATCCCATCGTCCGACGAACGCGACCCCCCTGGTGATCATGAAGGCGAGGCCGGTGGCGATGGACGCGGTGCCGAGGGTTGCGATCAGCGAGGGCACCTTGAGGCGGGTGACCAGGATGCCGTTGAGCAGGCCGCCGGCGACACCGATTGCCAGACCCGTCGCGACGGCGAGGGGCCAATGGGTACCGCCGTGGACGAGTCCTCCGGTCACCACCGCCGCGAGGCTGCACAGGCCTGCGAAGGAGAGATCGAGCTCGGCGGTGATCAGAGCGAAGGTGAATCCGACGGAGAGGATGGCGAGGAAGCTGGTGTGCTTGAGCACGTTCAGCAGGTTCGCCGCCGTCGCGAAGTTGCGCGCCATGAGAAGGAGAAAGACGAAGATCGCGAGCCCGGCGAGCGCGGTGCCGTAGGCCGCCACGAAGCGCCGCACCGCCGCTCTGTCGGCCGCGTGCCCGCGCACGTCCGACCGGGCCGGCCGGCTCACGGCCCGGCCACGTCCGGAACGGCGGGTGCCGGCACTCGGGCCAGGCGG
>MKWU01004625.1_pt1 | contig 15959 bp, 9 predicted proteins | sample 809101 | NCBI WGS metagenome assembly MKWU01 (sample SAMN05860141, study PRJNA318959) | sponge metagenome | host: Aplysina aerophoba | place: Slovenia: Piran, Adriatic Sea, Gulf of Piran | collected 2013-05-07 | reverse complement strand
CGGGGCCATGTTCCTCTCGCAAAACGCCGGCGGCCGTTGGGAAGAAGCTCGCAACGGCTTCATCGCCGTCCAGCCGCACTCGATCGCCTTCAGTCCGCAAGACCCGCAAATCGTCTACGCCGGCTCGGTCAATCCTTTCTCGCAAGGCAACGGTACGCTCTTCCGCAGCACCAATGGAGGCCGTGACTGGCAAAGCCGGGCCACGGGCAGCTCGATCTATTCCGTCGTGGCCGACCCGGCCAACACTGAGAGGCTCTACGTCGCTACCGCCACCGGCGTCTTCCGAAGCGACGACGGCGGAAACAACTTCACCGGCCTGAACGATATCGACGGCCTCGGGTCGGATGCCCTGCTCAATTGGTCCATCACCGACCTGGAGATGGACCCCGGCAACAGCAATGTTCTTTACGCCGTCGGCAACACGTTCGACTTTTTCTCAGGTCGGATCTACCAGTTTTTCAAGACCGACAACGCCGGTGGACACTGGCAGGACGGAGGCACGACTCCTACGCCGCTGATCGACATCGCCATTGATCCGACTGACACGAGACGAATCTATATCGGTTCGAGCCTCGGTATGTTCCGCAACCAGGACGCTGCCGAGAACGACGGCTTCGAGATGCTCACTGCTGGCCTGCCGAACGGAGGCAATGTTACCGTCACCTCGATAGACGTCGATGCCCAGGATAACGCCGCCGTCTATGCCGCAACGTCCGCCGGAATGTTCAAGAGCACGAACCACGGTTCTTCATGGACCATCGCTGACACCGGCTTGCAGACCACCCTCGCCAGGGTTGTGCGGGACGACCCCAGCAACGCGGGAACGCTCTACGCGGGGACATTCAGCAACGGTGTCTTCAAGACCGTTGACCGCGGTGCAACCTGGAATCCCACGCGCAACCCGCTCACGCTGCTTCCCGTGCTCTCGCGCAAAGGCCTGGTTGGCGCAGCCGATTTCGACGCCGAGGGCGTCGCGGCAGGCGAAATTGTCTCACTCTTTGCGCTCAACGCGGGTCCGGAGGCCGGCGCCTCGGCTCAGCTCGACCCTGAAACGGGTACGCTGCCGACCCTCCTGGCGGGTGTCCGCGTCTTCTTCGACGGCATTCCGGCGGCTCTCTTTTTCGTTCGCTCCGGGAGGATTGATTGTCAGGTCCCGTTCGAAGTCGCCGGCCTCGGCGAGGCCGAAGTCCGCATCGAGGTCGACGGCGTCGAGAGCAACGTCATCACCGCCGATATCCTGGACTCGCACCCCGGCCTCTTTCCCCTGGTATCGAACTCCGATGGAACCATCAACTCCGAGTCCAACACCGCCTCGGAGAACAGCTTCGTGAATCTCTTAGCCACCGGACAGGGGCTCGTCACCCCGGAGTTGATGTCCGGTTCACCGACCCCGGCGGGTGAAACCCTCTTCGTTCCGGTCCTGCCGGTTCGGGTCCTGCTCGGTGAGCAGGAACTCGCCAGCAGCGCCTCCCTCGCGCCCACCTTCGTCGGGCTCCTGCAGGTCAACGTCCTCCTTGGCGGCCTTGCTCCCGGTCAATACGAGCTCTTTCTGGAAATCGGCGGCCGCCGCAGCCGACGGGGCGTCAACATTTTCGTCGGCTCGCAATCCGGGGTGTAGCAGGAGGGTCAGGACCACAGACTGCGGCGAGCTCGAACGTTGAAGGCTCGGCATCTTGGCCGCCGCCGCTGCAGCGGGCTGGGCACGGAGTGACTCCGCCAGGCAATCGTGGGTAGAGGCAGGAAGTAGCGCGGCGGGAAGGGCCTCTCCGATGATCGAGGGGCTTTCGCCTATCCCCCGGTTGTGGCGGAGAATCCTTCCAGTGAGCCTATCTCTTCACTTCCACTCCTGCCCATTCCTCCAGCAGGGTCACCACCGAGCAGAAGTCTTCGTCGCCGTGGCCTTTCGCGATACTGGCCCCGAACAGTTCATGCACGAGCGACGTGGCCGGCAGCGGTACCTTCATCTCGTTACCCGACTCGAGCATCAGGCCCACATCCTTGTGCATCCACTTGAGTGGGAAGGCCGCGTCGAAGTTGCGATCGAAGATGTACGGCGCCTTGAAGCTGATGAGTCCGGCTTTGGCGGCGCTTGCGTTGAGCACTTCGAGCATCAACTCCGGCTTGACGCCGGCCTTCGTCGCCAGGACCATGCCCTCGATGAAGCCTTGCATCATGTTGGCGAGCACGAGGTTCTGCGAAAGCTTGGCGTGCAACCCCATGCCCTGCGAACCGCAATAGAAGAGCGTTTGCCCCATCGGCAGAAAATACTCCCGGACGCTCTCGAAAACCTCCTTGCTCCCGCCAATCATGAAGGTCAGCGTACCGCCGATCGCCCCGGGGGTCGATCCCGTGCAGGGAGCGTCGAGGAAATCCACTTCCTTCTTTTCGAGCGCTACGGCAATCCGCCGGGCCGCCGTCGGGGCGATGGTGCTGCAATCGGCCACGACGCTTCCCGGCTTGACGCCGTCCGCGACGCCGTCCTCGCCGATGAGAACGTTCTCGGACATTTCGGTATTCCCGACGCAGAGGAAAATGCAGTCGGCAGATTCGCCGACCGACTTGGGCGTCTCGCAATAGGTGGCGTTCTCGAACCTGTCTGCCAGAGCCTTGGCCTTCGCGGATGTATGGCTCCAGACAGCGACATCGTGCTCGGCTTTGAGAAGGTTGGCGGCCATGGGGCCGCCCATGAGTCCGAGTCCGAGAAATCCGAGTTTCGCCATCGATCGCTCCTGAAAATGCGTCCAAGCCGCTGCCGCGAAATCCCCAATTGTACGACTTCGAAAGCCTGTGACACAATGTATCACTAGTGAGGCTACACCTCAGACCGACAAGCAGGACCACGGATCTCCGCGTGAACTTGACTCGAATGTGAACCTTGGCCAGGGACAAAAAACTAGTGAAACCGGCTGTTCTCGTCACGAAACGCATCTACCCGTCGGCGATCGACTATTTGAGCCTGCGGACCGCCCTCGACTATCACGAATCCGACCACAGCATGCCGGCCGGGGAGTTGCTCGAGCGCTTGCGGGGTAAACAGGGCGCTGTGGGCCAACTGACCGACAAGTTCAACGCGGAGGTGATTTCCGCCTTGCCGGATTTGAAGGTCATCTCCAACGTAGCGGTCGGCTTCGACAATATCGACGTCGCCGCCGCCACCGAACGCGGCATCGCGGTGACGAACACCCCCGAGGTGCTGACCGATACGACCGCAGACTTCGCCTTTACTCTGCTGATGGCCACCGCCCGGCGACTCGTCGAGGCGGACAACTTCCTGCGCGCCGGCAAGTGGAGCCAATGGCGCATCAACCTGCTTTGCGGCGCGGACATCCATCACGCGGCACTGGGCATTGTCGGCATGGGTCGCATCGGCCAATCCCTGGCGCGGCGAGGACTCGGCTTCGAAATGCGCGTCCTCTATAGCGACGTGCAGCGAGCGGCGCCGGACGTCGAGCAGGAATTGCGCCTGGAATACGTACCCTTCGAGACGGTCTTGAAAGAGTCGGACTTCATCAGCCTTCACGTCCCTCTCTTGCCCGCGACACGGGGCCTGATCGGAGCCGCGCAGCTCGCCCAGATGAAGAACAGCGCCATTTTGATCAACACGTCGCGGGGACCGGTGGTCGATGAGCCGGCTCTCGCCGAGGCTCTGGCTGCGGGAGAGATCGCGGGAGCCGGGCTCGACGTGTTCGAGCGTGAACCCGAGGTCGAGCCCCGCTTGCTCGAAATGCAGAACGTCGTTCTCGCGCCGCACATCGCCAGCGCTTCCGTCGCTACACGGACGAGGATGTGCCTGATGGCCGCCGAGAACTGCGTGGCGGCGCTCGCGGGCGAGCGCCCTCCCAACCTTGTCAACACGTCGCTGTTCGACAACTAGCGCAAGTCGCACCGCTCGTAATCCGCAACCCGGCAGTTGGCGGCCGGCCGGCGCAAACGCCTGCTCCAGACCGCTATCGCGGACATCGTTCAATAAACGGCCTTCATCACATCGGGGTTGCGGTCCAACCAACGGCGCGTGTTCGGTGGTACGCCAGGATCCGAAGCCAGCCGCGCCAGCTCGGCCTCGGTGTCGACGTCGTACCATTCGGGAAGAAATGAAACGCTCAACGAACAGGCGCGAAAGGCGGCTTCCGTCTCGCGGAGGGTATCCTCGCTTGACCAGGTCACATCGGCGAACATGCGCGTATCGGGCCGGCGGCAGCCGACGGCGTAGTAGCCGCCGTCAGCGGTCGGTCCCAGGACGGTGTCCGTGCGATCGAGCGCCATGAAGGCCTGCTCGACATGTGCGATGGGCAACGTGGGGCTGTCGCTTCCGAGCAGGAGAATACGGTCGTGCCGGCGCAACGACAGCTCCTTCATGCAGTTGATCATCCGCGCCCCCAGATCGACGCCGTGCTGGATGGCGAAGCGTTCCCGGCCGGCCAGTTCCTCGAACGGTTCCCAGGCCTGGTCGCAATAGAGATAGCGTCTCACGCCGGTCGGCACCGTCAGTCTCCGCCAGGTGTCCGCGACGAAGGCCTGATGCAGCTCGGCGGCCTGAGCGGCGCTCATGCAGGTCCGCAGACGCGTCTTGACGCGGCCCGGCAAGGGCGCCTTCGTAAAAACGGCGATCGCTTTGGACAAAGACCGTCCTCGAAACGCATCGCGGAGGATGACGGAGGATGCGCCGGAATCAGTTAGAATAGTGGTTTCATTCGTTCCGCAGGGAGGTTGATCGAAACATGGTTCGCTTGATGACAGGGATTGTTGTTCTCACGGCCGCGCTCGTGGGCGTACCGGCATCCGCGGCAGAGGGGGATGGAGACGCGGAAGCAGGCAAGGAGTTGTTCGAAACCAAGTGCGCCCTCTGCCATAACGCGGACAGCAAGGAAAAAAAGATCGGCCCCGGCCTCCAAGGCGTCAAGGACGGCAAGCTTCCCAGCGGCAAGGACGCCACCTATGACAACCTCCTCGATAATCTCAACAAGGGCGGCAACGGCATGCCGGCGTTCGAAAAGCTGATCACGCAGGAAGAGAAGGACAACGTCATCGCCTACGTCTTGACTCTCTGATGTGAAACAAATCCCTGATCCAGCGGCGTTGACATCGGTCCGGATGTTTCCCGCTTGTATGATCCGCACTGGGGCGGAGGAAAAACTGATCCGTTCCGGAAAGACAAGAGGAACCAGCCTCTCGCGCAGGGTGTCTCTGTCCCCTTTTTCCCATTAGCCGCAGTCCTGTCGGCGCAATGGGAGAAGTTCCCCTGGTGAGCGAAGGAGAAGGCGAAGGGGGAAATTCCCCTTCGGAAAAAAGGTACTGAAGCCCTTCAGTCTTTTTTTCCGCCCCGGCCTGCTTAGCATGAGGACAGCGAGGCCGGAATCCTGGCCCTCGCGAAGAAAAAAGCGGAAAAATCGAGGAAGGGAGATCACGCGCATGCGTCTGCGGCGAAGTTTGTTCTTCATGGCGCCGGCAACCCCGGGCGGCAGCACAAGCTGCAAGCCGCTCGCGCCAGCAACACGGCCTTTACGGTTCAGCGGTCGTCAGATATTTCTTCTGGAGCGAATCAGGCCCCATCCCCTGGTTTTCACGAAACACGAGTCACGAAACACGGCTTTTACGCATGGCGGCCATATCGCGTGCTTCTCCCGCCAGGTGAGAATTGATGCAGGACGGTACTGAAGCCCTTCAGTCTTTTTTTTCCGCCCCGGCCTGCCTAGCATGAGGACAGCGAGGCTAATGATCGACGTGCCGTCGGCGCGGCGCTCGCTGTAGAGGCTGCCGCGCCCCCAAGAGGTTTTCACGAATCACGAGACACGAGTCACGAAACACGGCCTTTATGTTTTTCACGAGACACGAGTCACGAGACACGGCTTTTTTTCGCCGTGGGTGCGAAAGAGTCGGACAACCGAAATCCGTCGCCGGACCTCTGCGTCCTCCGACAAGTCATGGCTTCCCTGCCTACCATTTCCCACTATTTCCCGGCATTTCCCGGCATTCTTCGGATACCCCCCTCCCCCCGACGCGCACCGTCCGCCATTCTTGGTCGGCCTCACGACCAGCGCTGTTCGCAGCGGCTCCGGATGCCCTCGGTTCGGAACTTCCTCCCCTGGCCTCCGCATCAGCGCTATCCTGTAGAAGCTTCTCCGCGGCGCGGCCCCCTCACAATCAGGAGCAAACCCATGCAGATGCTCATTGCAGGACAGTGGGTTGACGGCAACGGCACGATCCCGGTCATCAACCCCTTCGACAACGCAGAGATCGATGCGATCCCCAAGGCCACAGCCGGCGACGTCGACCGCGCCATGGCTTTCGCCGTGGAAGGCGCCAAGCGGATGCGCCGCAGCTCGGGATACGAACGCTATCGCCTGCTGATGCGGGCCGCCGAGCTGATGGACGAGCAACGCGGCGATCTCGCCGAGACGATTACGCTCGAGGAAGGGAAGATCATCGGCGAGTCCAAGGGCGAGGTGGCCCGCGCCATCGAGACAATGATCGGTTCCGCCGAGGAAGCGAAGCGCCTCGGCTCGGAGGTCGTGCCGCTTGACGGCGCGTCGGGAGGCGGCAACCGCTTCGGCTTCACCTTGCGCGTGCCCTGCGGGGTTGTGCTGGCCATCACTCCGTTCAACTTCCCTTTGAATCTGGTCGTTCACAAGGTCGGACCGGCGCTGGCCGGCGGGAACAGTGTGATCATCAAGCCCGCGACGGATACCCCTCTGACGGCGCTGAAGCTGGCCCGCATTCTGCTCGAAGCAGGCGTGCCCGAAGAAGGCGTCCAGTGCCTCACCGGCTCGGGCGGCGAGATCGGCGACATCCTGGCGAGCGATCCCCGTGTCCGCAAAATCAGCTTCACCGGCTCGCGCGACGTCGGCGAGCGCATTTGCCGCACGGCCGGCCTCAAGAAAGTCACGATGGAACTCGGCAGCAACGCGCCCCTGATCGTGCTTCCCGACGCCGACCTCGAAAAAGCGTCCCATGCCATTGCCGCAACGGGTTTCGCCAATGCCGGGCAGGTCTGCATCAGTGCGCAACGGGTTCTGACGCACGCGAGTATCTATGGCGACCTCATTGACTCCCTCAAGCCCAAAGTGGAAGCGCTCTCGACCGGCAATCCGCTCGATCAGGCAACGAAGGTGGGACCGATGGTGCGCGCGTCCGATGCGGCGCGTGTGGCGGAGTGGGTGGACGAAGCGGCGAACCAGGGAGCACGCCTGGTGACCGGGGGCGGCTGCGACGGAGCGATCCACGCGCCCACGATCCTCGCCGACGTGCGGCCTGAAATGCGGATTTCCCGCGAAGAGGTCTTCGGGCCGGCGGTTGGCTTGACGCCGGTTGAAACCGTTGAGGAGGCGATCGGGCTGGCCAACGATACGAACTACGGCTTGTCAGCGGCGATCTTCACGGAAAACCTCGAAAATGCCATGAAGTTCGCACGAGAGGTCGATTCGGGCAATATTCACATCAACTGGGGTTCGCAATGGCGAGCCGACCTGATGCCCTACGGCGGACTGAAAGAGAGCGGCTTCGGCAAAGAAGGGCCGAAATACGCCGTAGAAGAGATGACGGAGACCAAGATGGTCGTCATGCACCTGCAAGGGTGAGCTGCTCTCAGGACCCGCTCAACGCCATGGAATGGGTTCCGCCCCGATCTGTAGTTGCCCGGGTTGGGGCTGAATAGAATGGTAATGCCTGATGGTTTTCACGCACTTATTCGTCGCCTTTTCCCGATCCGGCTATCGCGCTAGCCTGCCTTTCTCGCCACGCGGCGAGGTGAAGTGCGGGAGAGGGCCGTCAGGACGAGGCGCGAGCCGCTTGGCGCGCGCAACATGGCCTTTAAGGTTTTTCACGAATCACGAGTCACGAGTCACGAAACACGGCCTTTTATCGTGTGCTTCGGCCGTCGGGTGGTGAGACATGCAGGTCAGGCTCCCACAACTCACCTCGCTGTTGCTCGCCGTGCTGGGCACGGCGGTCTCGAGCGCTCAAACCAGCTCCCAGGGCATCGAGTTCTTCGAAAAGAAGATCCGACCGGTTCTGATACAGCATTGCTACGCCTGCCATAGCGCCAAAACGCAGGCGATGGCGGAACTGAGGCTCGATTCCAAGGCGGGACTCGCGATGGGTGGCAGCCGGGGGCCGGCGATTGTCCCGGGTTCTCCGGAAACGAGCCTGTTACTCAAAGCGATCTCCTATCGTGATCCCGATCTGAAGATGCCGCCCACCGGAAGACTCGGTGCGGAGCAGATTGAGGATTTCACGACGTGGGTTCGTATGGGCGCCCCGGACCCTCGTGTCGACGAGGTGCCCCCATCGACTGCCCCCGTGTCGATCGACATCGAGGAGGGCCGCCGGTTCTGGTCGTTCCAGCCGATTCGAAACCCTGCGCCGCCATCGGTGCGCCGAACCGGCTGGCCGATCAATGAGGTGGACAACTTCATCCTGGCTGCACTCGAATCCAAAGGCCTGTCCCCTGCTGCGCCGGCCGACAAACGCACCCTCCTGCGGCGAGTCTCGTTTGACCTGATCGGCCTTCCGCCGACGCCCGAAGAGATCGGGGACTTTCTCGCCGACGACTCACCGCAAGCTTTCCAAAATGTCGTCGAGCGGTTGCTCGCATCCCCGCACTACGGAGAGCGCTGGGCGCGGCACTGGTTGGATCTTGTCCGCTACGCCGAAACGAACGGCCACGAATTCGACAACAACAAGCTGGATGCCTGGCGCTATCGCGACTACGTTATTCGCGCCTTCAACGACGATCTGCCCTATGACGAGTTCATGCGCGAACAGATCGCCGGCGACCTGCTCGACCGGCCACGGCTCGCTACCGGCGGCTCTTCACTCGCTTCCCCGGTCGGTACCGGCATCTACTGGTTTGGAGAAGTCCTCAACAGCGCCACCGACTCGGTCAAGGCCCGCGCCGACCAGGTTGACAACCAGATCGACGTCATCGGCAAGGCGTTCCTGGGGCTCACCGTCGCCTGCGCCCGTTGCCACGATCACAAGTTCGACCCCATTCCCACGGCCGATTACTACGCGCTGGCCGGCGTCATGCACAGCACCGACATCCGCGAAGCCGTCGTCGATTCACCCGAGCGCGAGAGGGAAATCGCCGGCTTGGCCGCCAAGCTTGCAGGAACGAATGATCAGATTCGCGAGCTGCTTGCCCCCGTGCCGCAGCGCCTTGCCGCGCGTCTGGCATCGGATCTGACGAGGGCGGCCGATCTGGTTGTCGGTGAAGACGGGTATCTCTCTGCCGAAGCGGACTCGCTGCACGTCGCCCGAGCGAACCAGTTCCGTCGAGCGCTGGAGGACCCTTCTCACCCCTTCTACCCGTTGATCCGCATCGCACGAAGCATCGCAAGAGGCGAGGCCGCCGATTTCGATCGCGCCGTCGAAAAGGTCAAGGTCGGGATCAGAGCGAAGTCCGTCGAGGCAGCCTCGCGGCGCAACGACATCGAGTTCGAAGATTTCGAGAAGCCCGGCTTCCCATCGTGGATCGTTTCCGGGCAGGCTTTTGCCGGCGGCGCACGCTATCAGCCGGCCCCCGATCTGCCGCTCGCCGCCTACCGTGGAGAAGGAGTCGCCGACTCCTATCGAAACGGTTCCGACACTTTCGTAGGAAGCTTGACCTCTCGCAAATTCCGCATGCCCAGGCGCTGGCTGCACGTGCGGCTGACGGGGCGCGGCGGAAATCTCGTTCGAACGCGCCTGTCGGACGTTCGGCTGACGCTGGTCGCCGACAGCTACAAGAGCAAGGCTTTCGTGCCCACCGGCACGGACAGCTTCGAATGGCAGTCCGCGCGAATGACGACGCAGTTCGACCGCCTCTGTTACTTCGAGCTCGTGGACCGCAGCCGGGAGGGACACATTATCGTTGACCGCATTGTTCTCTCTGACTCCAAAGAGCCGCCCGGTGATGGTCCCGTCGATGCGAGAGTCTCCTCCCTGCTGGAGCGAAAGGACATTCGATCGTCAGGCGGCCTGGCGGGCGCGTACCAGAAGCTGTTCGACACCGTTGTGAGCCAACAGCCAAGCGGTCGCGGCGCCGATCCGCTCTTTGCGGCCGTGTATCCGTTCCCGAGCCTGGAGCAGGCCGCCGTGATCCTCCCCGAAACCGCGCGAGTGCAACTTCGCAAACTCCAGCGCGACCGGACTTACCTCGTGAAGTCGATCCCGGAGTCTACGTTCGCGATGAGCAGCCGCGACGAGGCTCCGCACGACGTCAGCATTCACCTGCGCGGCAATCACAAGAACCTTGGGAAAGAAGTGCCCCGCGGGTTCTTGCGTGTCATCTCGTCACCGCCGACCGGTAAAACGAGCAACGGCAGCGGCCGGATGCATGTCGCGCGACAACTCGCTCGGCCCGACAACCCTCTTCCCGCGCGAGTGATGGTCAACCGCATTTGGAAGCACCATTTCGGAGAAGGCATCGTCCGTTCGACCGACAATTTCGGTAATACCGGACAGCCCCCCACGCATCCAGCACTGCTCGACTACCTCGCGAAGCGGTTTATCGATAGCGGCTGGTCGATAAAAGCCATGCATCGCCTCATGTTGTTGAGTCGGACCTACCGCATGTCGGCTCAATCGACACCGCGAGCGCAAGCGGTTGATCCGGAAAACCGGCTGCTTCATCACATGCCCGTGCGGCGGCTCGAAGCGGAGATCATCCGCGATTCGCTGCTCGCCGTTTCAGGTTCGCTCGACCCGGCCCTTTACGGCCCCTCTGTCACACCGCACATCAGCGAGCATCAAGATGGACGCGGCAAGCCGCCAAGGCCCGGCCCGCTCGACGGCAAGAGCCGGCGCAGCCTCTACATCGGCGTGCGCCGCAACTTCCTGACGCCGCTGTTCCTGGCTTTTGATTACCCGCTCCCGATATCCACGATCGGCCGCCGGAATACATCCACCGTCCCGTCGCAAGCCCTGATGATGATGAACAACGAGTTTGTCGCCCTGGAGGCCCAACGCTGGGCCGAGCGGCTGTTGCGTGATATGCCGGACCGCAGCGGCCGCATGCAGAGCATGTTTCTCCGCGCCTTCGCCCGGCCGCCCAAGGAGGACGAGAGGCGCGAGGTTTCCGCGTTTCTCCGCCAACAGGCGAACCGCTATCATGGAGCCGGAATCGACGACCCGCGCGTTTGGGCCGACTTGGCTCACGTGCTGATCAACAGCACGGAGTTCATTTTCGTTCGATGACCGAGCGCACACCACACCGGCGCCGCTTCGCTTCGACGGGGGTATTCTCCCGGCGGGAAATGCTCTGCCGCGCCGCCAACGGTTTTGGCGGTCTCGCGCTGACCGCGCTGATGGCTGAAGCGTCGGCGGCCGCCGAGACGAGGCGGGACGTAAACCCGATGCTCCCCCGGCCCTCGCACTATCCCGCCAAGGCCAAGGCGGTGATCTTCCTCTTCATGGACGGCGGCCCGTCGCAAATGGATACCTTTGATCCGAAACCGCGGCTCGCCAGGGAGGCCGGCCGCAAGATTCCGCTCGAGACACCGACCACCGTCTTCAACATCAGCGACCAGATCTTCCCGTCTCCTTTTGCGTTCCGCCGGCACGGCGAGTCCGGGGCCTGGGTCAGCGAACTGTTTCCCCATGTCGCCGAATGCGTTGACGATCTGGCGATCATTCGTTCGATGGTCGCGGATCACTCCGAGCACACCGCCGCCAATTACTTCATGCACACCGGATCGGGATTCCAAGGCCGCCCGAGCATGGGCTCCTGGATCACCTACGGCCTCGGCAGTCATTGCCGGAACCTGCCCGGATTTGTGGTGCTCGACAGCGGCCTGATCCCTCCGGGCGGACTCGATATCTTCGGCAGCGGCTTTCTGCCGGCCGCGTACCAGGGTATGCTTTTCCGGCGCGGGAAGCATCCGATCGCCGACCTCGAGCCCCGTGAGACGACTCCGGAACATCAGCAGGGAAAGTTGGCTCTGCTCCGTAAACTGAACCAGAGCGTGCTCGAGCGCTTTGGCGCCGTCAGCGAAGTCGAGGCCGCGATTTCGAACTACGAGCTTGCTTTTCGCATGCAGTCGGAAGTCCCCGGCCTGCTCGACTTGGGCGGCGAGTCGGCGGCCGTTAGAAAACACTACGGCCTGGACGAGTCGGATACGGAGGAGTTCGGGCGGCAGTGCCTATTGGCGCGGCGGATGATCGAACGGGGCGTACGGTTCATCGAATTGCTCACGCCCAGGCGCCGGACCGATCGCTGGGACCAGCATGCCCGCCTCGAACAAGGGCACCGCATGAATGCCAAGGCGACGGACAAGCCCATCGCCGCTCTGTTGAAAGACCTCAAGGCGCGGGGCCTTCTCAAGGATACGCTCGTCGTTTGGGGCGGAGAATTCGGGCGCACTCCTACAGCGCAGTTCCATGCCGATCCGAATGCCACGGGCCGCGACCACAACCCCTTCGGTTTTACGATGTGGATGGCCGGCGGCGGCGTCAAGGGCGGTACGACCTACGGCGCGACCGACGAGTACGGCTACTTCGCCGTGGAGGACAAAGTTCACGTGCACGACTTGCACGCCACGATCTTGCACCTTCTCGGCATCGACCACACCAAGCTCACCTTCCACTTCAGCGGACGCGACATGCGCCTGACCGATGTCCACGGGGAAGTGATTCACGACATCCTGGCGTAGCCGGCTCCTCACCCACCTCATGCCCCGGCCTTGCCCCATGCAAGGTAGGGAGTAAGGCAGGCTGGTTTTTCCTCCGCTCGTGGGCGGCCCATTCAAACAGGAAACATCCGGATGGGTGTCAACCCGGCTTGATAAACAGGATGTTTCAGGTCAGGACCGCCCGTAAACAGGGAGCAGCGCGCCGCTGACGTCAGACGCTTCCTCGGAGCACAACCAGAGGATCTGGCGCGCGATCGACATGGGCGCCACCCACTTCGAGAAGTCCGCCTTGGGCATGGCCTTGCGGTTCGCGGGCGTGTCGATGATGCTCGGCATCACCGCGTTGGCCGTGATGCCGCGTCCCTTCCCCTCGAGAGCGATCGTCCGGATCAACATGTGCAACCCCGCCTTCGACACGTTGTAGGCGCTCAACCCGCCGGCCGGGTCCGCGCCGGCCCGCGCGCCCACCGCGACGATGCGGCCGTAACCGGCGTCGATCATGGGACGCAGCACGGCCCTTGTCACCAGAAAGGCTGCTCTCAGGTTGAGGTTCATCATGTGGTCCCAAGTCGCCTCGTCGGTTTCGTGAACCGGCGCGCCCCCCGCGAAACCGCCGGTGACGTGCACGAGCGCGTCGATCCTGCCGATCGGCTCCAGGCCGGCGGCCAGCATGTCGCTGACTCCCCGGGCTGTGGTGAGATCAGCGGCGACTTGCGTGCAGGCAGGCTTCGCTGAAGTCTCCGGGAAGTCCAGGGCAACGGCAACGACCGTCGCCCCTGCCGCCAGAAAGATGTCGGTAACAGAGCGTCCCAAGCCGCCGCTGGCTCCGGTGATGAGCACGGTCCGATCAGTGAGGTCTGTCATTACGCGGAAGCCTCCTTATCACGCAAGAGAGAACAATGCAGTCCCATTGACCCAGATCGTTGCTTCCTCTTGACGATTCGCGGCGGAGGTCCTTATCTGTCAGGCCCAGTACGTCCGGTCCAGGCTTCGGTACTGCACGGCCTCCGCGAGGTGGCTGACCATTACCTGGTCCGACCCGCCGAGGTCGGCGATGGTTCGGGCCACTTTGAGAATGCGGTCGTGGGCGCGCGCCGAAAGCCCCATTCGCTGTACCGCGTTCTCGAGCGTTCGCTCGCCTCTCTCATCCAGTTTGCAGAATTCGCGGATTTGCTTCGACGGCATGCGGGCGTTCGGATAGCCGCGGCGCATCTGCACTTGCCGCGCCGTTTCGGTGCGCCGTCGAATGGCTTCGGACGGTTCAGCAAGCTGGTCGGAGCGCAGTTCGCGGTACTTCACCGGCGGCACTTCGACATGGATGTCGATGCGGTCGAGCAGCGGTCCGCTGATCTTGCCGACGTAGCGCTGAATCTGCGCCGGCGTGCAGCGGCAGTCGCGGGTCGGGTCGCCGAAGTACCCGCAAGGACACGGGTTCATCGCCGCCACCAGCATGAACAACGATGGGAACGTGAGGCTGAGGTCGGAGCGCACGATCGTGATCTCGCCGTCTTCCAGCGGCTGGCGAAGGAGTTCGAGAACGTTGCGAGGGAATTCCGGGAACTCATCGAGAAACAGCACTCCGTTGTGAGCCAGGCTCACTTCACCCGGCTTCGCCATCCCCATGCCGCCGCCGACGAGTCCGGCGTTCGAAATGCTGTGATGGGGCGACCGAAAGGGTCGCTCCCGGATGAGGCCGACATTCGACGCAAGCACTCCCGAGACGCTGTGCACCTTGGTCGTCTCCAGCGCTTCTTCGAAGGTCAACCCCGGAAGGATGCCCGGGAAGCGCTTGGCGAGCATCGTCTTGCCCGAGCCCGGCGGCCCGACCATCAGGACGTTGTGTCCGCCGGCGGCGGCGATCTCGAGAGCCCGCTTGGCGGTCTCTTGTCCTTTGACGTCGCGGAAATCATGGCTCGGGGCGCTCCACGTTGGGTCACCGTTGAGCGCATCGCCTCCGTTGACGGGTTTGAGCGATTCGGGCTTCTCGATCAGGCGGACGACATCGGCCAGATAGTCAACGCCGTAGACGTTCACCCCTTCGACCACGGCCGCTTCGACCGCGTTTTCCTTGGGGACGACGACATTCGGGACGCCTTTCTTCTTCGCGCAGACGGCCGTGGGCAGCGCCCCTCGCACCGGCCGCACGCCGCCATCCAACGACAACTCACCGACGACAAGAAAGTCCTCCAGCGCTTTGGACGGGATCGCTCCCATCGCTCCCAGGATGCCCAGCGCTATCGGCAAATCGAAGCCGGCGCCTTCCTTGCGAATGTTGGCCGGGGCAAGATTCACCGTCACGGCCTTCGCCGGATAGCCGAATCCTGCGTTGATCAACGACGACTTGATGCGCTCGCGGCTCTCCCGCACCGCGGTATCCGGCAGACCGACCGTGATGAAGCTTTTCGGGTCGCCGAGGTACATGTCGACTTCCACGTCGATGTGCAGCGCATCGACGCCATAGATCGCCGCCGTCCGTGTCTTGAACAAAGGCATGGCTAGCGAGGCTCCGCCTCCAACCAACATGCAGGATAACGGATCGCGGCGAGAACTTGACTCGAATGTCAACCTTGGCCAGCGACAAGAAAACTAGCGAGGAAGTCCTCAGACCGACAAGCAGGACAACGGATCGCCGCGTCAACTTGACTCGAATGTGAACCTTGGCAGCGAAGAAAAAAACTATTCCGATTCGTCGGGAGGCTCTTGGCCCGGCTGCTCGAACGAACGCTTGTAGAAAAACGACCAGATCCACACCAGGCCCAGCAGCAGAGCGGCTTCGACGAGAATCCGTACCGTCATCGACTCGAACACAGGCGTGCCTTTCGCGCCTGGGCCGAAAGCGCGGCCCCGGCCTCGAGAAGAACCCACAGCGAAGAGGTTGCCGCCATTATACAGAGACGAAAAAACCCGGATCTGCGGCTTTCATCGCCTCGGCGATGGACACTTGGCCAACCTTGCCGAAGGCCGCGGAACCGCGTCTCTAGCGGCGATACAGAAACAGTTTATGGATCGGGATATCTTCGTCTTCGGGATCTTCCACGACGATCTCGCGCTCGATCTCCCAGCCGCGAAAGGTGAAGTCATGAGAGACCACACGGGCCCCTGACTTCATCTGGTCTTCCAGCAACGGCTGGATCTTGTCATTGGATGCCGGCAACAGGTAGACCGTGATCAGGTCGGGCTGGGAGAGGTCGGCCAGCATCAGGTCCTGTTGTTCGATGGAGGCGAGCGCCGTCAGTTTGCGCTTCCTGATGCGCTCCCGGCTCTGGTACACCAGCTTGGGGTCGATCTCGAATCCCACCGCTTTGGCGCCGAACTGCTGGGCGGCCATGATGACGACCCGCCCGTCGCCGCTTC
>MKWU01004623.1_pt1 | contig 15967 bp, 13 predicted proteins | sample 809101 | NCBI WGS metagenome assembly MKWU01 (sample SAMN05860141, study PRJNA318959) | sponge metagenome | host: Aplysina aerophoba | place: Slovenia: Piran, Adriatic Sea, Gulf of Piran | collected 2013-05-07 | reverse complement strand
ACGAAACCCCGTCGCCGGCGCATAGTGGTTCCTGCACGGCGCACGCGCACCGCGCGCGCCGCCGAGCCGGACCCCGGCGAGCGCCGCACGCACCTCGACGCGCTGGCGGTTCCACGCGATCTCGAGCTCGCGCGCAAGGCTCGACGTCGTCGGGAACCCGGGAACGGACTCGAACCGTGCCTGCAGGTGCGCATGCATCCGTACCGCGCACCGTGCCAGCGGGCTTCGTTCGTCCTCGGCGGTGTCGCGATGGTATGCCCCCGCTTCGAGCCACCGCTCCACCGCGTCGTTCGCCGCGGTTGCCAGCTCCATGCCGAGGGTGGCGTATCCCGCCACCGCTTCGGGCCGGATGCCGGCATGAATCTCTCCGGTGCGATCGTTGCGCAACTGGTAGCTCTCTCCATGGCTCTCCATGGTGACCCAGTGAATCCACGCTCCCGCGGCGCCCTCGCGCTCCCGGCCCGCCGCGAGGTCCGCGGGCACGATGCCGACATCCAGGACGAGACGGTGCACGAGCGTCTCCACCGGCTCGGGGAGACGGTGGCCGTGTCGGACCGATTCGCCGAGATCGGCGCCGGCTCCGGCTTCCTCGAGCACCGTCCAGTCGATGGGGAAGTCACCGTCCAGCCGTTCCCTGACCGCGCCGGGCAGAGCCGCGACAGCGCGGGCAAACAGTTCCTCGGGATTCATGGTTCGACTCCTTTGCGCTGCGCGTTCATCCCGCAGATGTCCGCTGAGGCTCTCCCGCCGGGACTCGTCCGCCACGCGCGAGCGTGGGGCCGGTCGTCGGCGTCGTCGCGACACCGGCTCCATCGCGGGTACCGGAACCGTCGCGGCACGCTGCGTGCACGGGGATCACGGGTCCGCGAACACGACCTGCTCCGCGGGCTCGCTGCCCCGGAAGACCCGCACCGTTTCCTGCGTCGTCGCGCCGGCCTCCGTCACGCTGCGCAGCTCCTGCTCCGCCCTGGCGACCTCGGTGCGCTGCGCCAGGTCGTTTCGCCTGCGTTCCCGCCGCAGCCGCTCCTTCCACCCGGACACCTCCGCCGGCGACAGCAGCATCTCCGTGAGCTCCGTCGCCGCGCCGCGGGATACGTGGCCGGAGCTCCCGCCCGCCGCGGTGGCGAGCGAGCGGACCGCCAGCGACAGCGAGCCTTCCTGCTCGCCGAGCACCAGGCTCTCGCCTTGCGCCGGCGTGACCTCCAGGGTCACCGTCGTCACCTCCGTGCGTTCGACGGCGGCCCGTTCCTCCCCGTCCGCCGCCTGCGGTTCGACGCTGCCGCCGACCCTGCGGTCGATCGCGACCACGCGGACGTCGTCTACGATCGTGGCCGCGAACAGGCTCCGCTCACCACCACCGACCGCGAGTGCGACGGTGAGGATCACGTCCACCCGGTCGCCGGGGTCGATCAGTCCGGCGTGACTCGTCGCCGGTCCGACCTGGATGGTCACCGCACGCGCGCCGGGTTCGAGCGCCGCCGCCAGGAATCCCCTCTGGCCCGGCCCCACCACGGAACCGCGGGTGAGCGGCTTTCCCGCGTCGATCGGCTCCCGCACCACGTGGCCGCGCAGCAATCGACCCGTCGCCTCACCCTGCGCGAGGACGAAATCTTCTTCGACTCCCACCGGACCGAGCTCGATCTCGGTCACGTCGTCCTCGCCGATCAGCGTGCCGACCGGCAGGGGCCTCGCGGCCGCCAGCACCCGGCGCGGCTTCGGCGCCTCGGGCGCCTGCGCCTGTTCGACGACCGGTTCCTCCTTCGCCTGCGGCGGCTCCGGTTCCGGCTCTCCCAGGTACCTGAACGTGAGGAAGAACACGGCGACGACCGGGAGGACACCGAACAACACCAACATGATCACGACACGATAGCGGCGCACCGGCGGGCGTCTCCCTCGTCTAGATCCCGTGCGCCAGCGCGCGCGGAATCATGACGGCCATGGCGGGCGGCGCGATGGCGACCGCGAAGGGAAGGTCGTTGCGCAGGCGCCGCGTGCGTTCGAACGGAAGCAACGCGTACACCGCCAGTGCGAATGCGCACGCAGCCAGGCCGAGCAGGAAGAGACCGAGATCGGCGGGTCCGATCCACAACCCCGCAATCGCCATCAGCTTGCCGTCGCCGGCTCCGAAGCGCCCGCTCAGGAAGAGCGCGAACCCGGCGGCGAGCAGCACTGCGCCGATCGAGACGTGCACCCACAGCTCTGCCGGCGGTCCGGCCGCGCCGGACGCCGCATACGCCGCGAAGAGCGCGAGCAGGGCCAGGGGGATCGCGTTCGGTATCCGGCGCGAACGCAGATCGCACGCCATGCTGGCGGCGAACAGGCCACATGCGCCCCACACCATCACGCCCTGCATCGTCCCTCCCCTGCTCGCCGCGCGACGTCTGCCCCGAGATCTCACCGATTCGTGCTCCGGCACGGGCCGTGAACGGCCATACGCTCGACACTCAGCCGTGCCGGATTGCCCTGGAGGGACCGCCGGAACGCGGGAGCGAGACGATGCCACGGACTGACTTTCAGATCACGATTACGTTACGATTCAACAAACTAACAGCGTTCACTTAGTGTAAAGTGTCACATTTCCGATTCAGTGTACCGCCACCCGCGCGGTTGCGCCATCGACCGGAGAGCGCGTGCTCTGCGCCCGCGTCCCCGGTCTCGCCTGCTTCGCGACGGAAGACGCGACGACCTACCGACGTCCGATGAACGCCCCAGCGTGTTCGGCTCCCGACGGAGAACCTTCCGCCGCCCGGCGCTTGCCTCCGGCGGCGGCGACACGCGTGAAGCCGGTGGGCCGCATCGGGCACGCGACACCGGAGAAGGCGGCGGCACGGGGGAGCTCACGACCCGCCACGGCACGGCGTTCGCGAACCGCCGCAGCCATGATCGTCGTCGTGTTTCTCGGCGCCTGCGCCGCCTGGCCGACCCCCGACGACACGCCGGTCGACGGAGAGCTGCTGCAGAACAGCCTTCCCGTCGCCGCGGCCGCACTCGCCGCGGGCCAGTTCGACGTCGCGCGCAGGCTCTACGTCTCGCTCTCGGACCGCTACCGCGACGCCCCGGCACCCTTGCTCGGACTCGGCTACATCGCCTTCATCGGCCGCGACTTCGTCGACGCCGAGAAGCACTTCCTGCAAGCCGCGGAGCGGGCGGCCGACGCGCCGGCGATGCAGGCCGAGGCGTTGCTGGGCGCAGGCCGGGCGGCGTTCGTGCTGGGCCGGACCGAAACGGCGCGGCAACACTTCCGCCGGGCTCGCGCCTCCGGCGAGGCCACGCACGCGGCGGCCTGGATCGCGAACGGGCTCGCGGTCATCGCCACGCTCCGCGCCGACTACGCGGCGGCCGGGTCGCACTACGCGGACGCGCTCCGGCTCTCGTCCGGGCACCCCCGCATCGCCGCGAACTTCGTGCGCATGCTGGTTGCGGCCGGACGGATCGACGACGCCGTGCGCGAGTACGGGGCGCACCCGCCGGCGTTCTGGTCGGAAGGCGACGGTCCCGCGCTCTCGCTCCTCGTCGAGGAGGCGCGCCGGAACCCGCCCCCACGAGCGCCCGCGCAGACCGGAAGCGGTTCGTCGCCGGACGCACCGGCGCTCCGATCCCCCTTTGGCCTGCTGGATCCGGCGCTGTCGTTGCGTCTCGACAAGCAGTCCTCCGCGGGTGCGCGGCCGGACGCGGACACGCCACCCTCCGGGGAACCGGCGCCACCCGATCCCTCGCGCCCCGGTCTCGGTGCGCACCGCCGGCCCGCTGCGGCCCCCCCGGCACCGGCCGCGAACGACGGCGCTCCGGCCCTCGCATCCGATGCGGATCCGCCGGCATCTGGCGTGCAGGCGCCGGCGCGCTCCACGTCGGAAGCCGACCCCGAGGGTAGCGCTACCGCGCAGGCGGCCGCGTCCGAGGCCGTCCGGCCGAGCCCCGTGCCGGACCCCGGATCGGTCGCGATCGCGACGTTCGACCCCGCCTCCCCGCCGTCGCTCGCGCTTGCGGTGGGGCAAAGCCGCAGGTTGCACCTCGACCACCACGCGTCGTCGGTGGCGGTCACCGCTCCGGACGTCGCCGACGTGCAGCTTCTCGCGCCGGACGTGCTGTACGTAATCGGGAAGAGCGTGGGGCGCACGTCCGTCGCGGTGCTCGACGACAAGGAACGGGTCGGCGAGTGGGTGGTGTCGGTGGAGCTCGACCTGGAGCCGTTGCGGGCGGTCCTGGCCCGCGGGTCCGGCTTCGACGACGTACGCGCACGTCGCCTGACCCGCGGGGTCGCGCTCACCGGCGAAGTGGCCTCCGCCGAAGCCGCCGACCGTGCGCTGCGGCTGGCCGCCGGCGCGCTTCCCGAAGACGTGGTGGTCGAAAACGAGTTGCGAATCGCCGCTCCGATGCAGGTGAACCTCGAGGTCCAGATCGCCGAGGTCCACCGTGCCGTCACCGAGGATTTGGGGGTCAACTGGGAGGCGCTCCAGATCCGGGGCAACGAGAGGTTCGGGTTCCGCATCGGGCGCGTGATCGGCGCGCCTGCGAATGTGCTCGACAATCTCACGGCGATACCGCCCACGCTCATCGACGGGCAGATCTCGCCCACGCTCTTCTTCGGCAGGAACGCGGGCAATACCCGAATCGCAGCCATGGTCGATGCCCTCGCGACCGCGGGCCTGGCCAACGTGCTGGCCCGGCCGAACCTCACCGCGGTCTCCGGGGAATCGGCGTCGTTCTTCTCGGGCGGCGAGTTCCCCCTTCCCACCGGGTTCGAGGACGGTGTCCTCGTGTTCGAGTACAAGAAGTACGGCGTCCTGCTCGACTTCGTCCCGACCGTGGTGGACCCCGGCCGCATCGTGCTGACGGTCCGACCCGAGGTCTCCGAGCCCTCCCGGAACCAGTCGGTGACGGTCGTCCAGGGAGTCGACGTCCCGGTGATCAACGTGCGCCGCGCCGAGACCACGGTGGAGGTCGCGCACGGTGAATCCATCGTGATGGCGGGGCTGTTCCGCAACGCGTCGAACACGGTCGAGGCCGGTCTGCCGGGACTGAAGGACGTGCCTCTCCTCGGCCTTCTGTTCGGAACGAGGTCGATTCGGTCCGACGAGCTGGAGCTCATCGTGATCGTCACCGCCCGGCTCGTCGAGGCGAACGCAACCCCCGACGACACGGACGCGCCGGCGGCGACCCTCCAGGCGGACGGCTATCACTACTGAGGCGGCGACCGATGGAACTCGCCCACGGTGCGGAAACGGCGGGCCGGAGCGCGCCGGCACACCATGGACTATCCTTTCCCGTGCGCGAGCACGAGTCGGACCGTGATCGACGACGTTCAGGAGCCCGTGACGAGCCCGTCGCCGGCGATGCCGGGAACGCGCCACGGCGATCACCGGACGCGCCGCACGCGCGGGCGCTGACGCCGAGCCCGCCATTCCAGGAGCAGCCCATGCCGAATCTCCATCACTTCCCACGCCGTGCGCGCGTCCTCGTGGCGATGTTGAGCGCGGTGCTCTACGCCGGGTGCGTGCGCCCGCTTGCCGTCCAGGACGCGTACTTCGCGCCGGCGAACGGCACCGTCTCCGCCACCAGCGAGCGGATACGGCACGCCGTGAGCCATCATCGTGCGCTCCAGGCGGCGCAACGCGGGTGCCCGTCTCCGGTTCGGGGGTCCGTCGCGCAGGAAGAAGCGGAATTCGCGGATGGACCGGATTTCGGATCCGCGGCCGCCCGCGAAGCGCTTGCCGAGCTCTGCGCGGCGCCGGCGCGGCCTCCGGTCGCGGCGATCGGAGGCGCGTCGAACGCGTACCGGAGATGGGTGGAGGATCGGGTCCGCGAGTTGCCGGAAGCGGCCGAGACCGCCGCCGGCGCCGCCGGCGGCGGCTCCTGAGCCGCGCCGGCGCTCTCGTCGTGACCTGAACCCGCGGTGGCTTCGCCTTCCGAGAAACCGAAGGCGCGGGGGTTCGCCGCCGACGCGGGAACCGAACGGGCTTTGCGCGCGGGGCTCTCCGGTCGCGCGGCCAGAGTTCAACGCGGTCGCTTCGACGTCGCGCTCCGGGCGCTGGCCGCGGAGCCTGCTTCGAACCTGGTGTTCGTGGACCTCGAAGGAGTGGAGGACCCGAACGCCGCCGCCCGGGAGCTGATCGGGGTATGCCCGTTCGGGACGGTGCTGGTCGCGATCGGCTCCACCGACACCGCGCATCTCGCTCGTGCACTGCTCCGGCAGGGTGTCGCCGACTACCTGGTCAAGCCGATCTCGCCCGCCCCCCCCCCCCCGCGCACCCCGCTGGGCCGCGCCCCCGGCAGGGTGCCGCCGACTCCCTGTTAAAGCCGATCTCGGCCGCCGCGGTGCGCGAAGCGAGCGCGGCGGCGCTGGACGATGTCCCGGAACGCTCGTATGCGGGGCGCGTGGTCGCATTCGCCGGCACCGGCGGCAGCGGCGTCTCGACCCTGATCGCCGCGATCGCACGGGTGGTGGCGGCCGGCGGCCGCACGGGCTCGGTGCTCGACCTGGAGCCCGGCTCGGCATCGCTCCCCACCGTGCTCGGCGCGGAGCCGGCCGGCGATCTGGCCGCGCTGCTCGCCGCGCTCGACGCCGCCCCGCCCGACCCCGATCGACCACCTGACGACGCCGATCCGCTCGGCGGCGATCCCGCCGCGAGCCCGGTCCTTCTCGATGGCATCCGTGCGCCGACGAACATCGCCGGCATCTCCCTGGTCGCGTATCCCCCGCAAGGACCGGTGCCGGAGGCGCCGCCGGCGCCGGGAGTGCACTCTCTCCTCGGAGCTCTGGCCAACCGGGCGCACGTGGTGCTGGTGTCCGGACTCGGCGACCCGTCGGTACGTACCGGGATCATGCAACAGGCCGACGCGCGCGTGCTGCTCTACGAGCCGACGCTGCCGAGCATCAGCGCGGCGGTGCGCTGCCTGTCGCTGCTCGGACCGGAACACCCGACCGTCCTGGTGCAGAACCATCCGCGCATGCGCAGGAGCCCGCTGTCGCAGTCTCAGATCCGCTACGCTCTGGCAGAACGGTCCCCCGACGTGATTGTTCCGTTCGAGCCGGCGCTGCACGCGCTCGCCACCGGCGACCGACCCCGCCGTCCGCCCGGCAAGGCGTACGTCACGGCGCTGCGCCAGGTCATCGAGCGCGCGGTGCAGGGCCCGGCGCCCGCGGACCGCTGAGCGCTTCGGCCCGGCCGCGCGTGCTCGCCGATGGGCCGAGCGAGGGGACGGAAGCCGCGCTCGCCCGGCGCCACCCGGGCCGCGATCGTCCCTACGTTGCGACCCGCCCAGGTCTCTCGTCACCGACCGGGCGGCCGGGCGGCGGAAGCGGATCCGCAAGATTCGGGACCATGAGGCGCAGGAGCCGCCGGGCGGACGACGTCACGTACCTGCCGCGCGGTGCGTACACCCCGTAGCTCCGCGTCGGGAAGTATTCCCTGAGCGGGATCGTCGCAAGCCGGTCCGTCTCCATGATGCTGATGCTGGGCACGAGGGAGATTCCAAGGCCGTTCTCCACGCACCGCTTGATGACGGACCATCCCCCGACTTCGATCGCGGTCCTGACATCGATGCCGTACTGACGGGCGGCGGTTTCCCCGAACTGTCTGCTGTAGGTGCCCTCGGGCGGCACGATCGCGGGCCAGGCCGCGGCCTCGCGCGGAGACACGGTCTCGCGCCCGGCCAGAGGGTGGTCCATGGCGGTGATGAGCACGACGTCGTAGGCGACGACGTGGTGGTACACGAACGTGTCGTCGTCGTCGAGATCCTTCGCCCCGAGCACCAGCTCCACCTCGTCGTTGCGCAGGAGCTCCAGCCCTTCGTGCACCGGACGGTTCATCACCCGCAGCCGGACCTCCGGATACAGCTTCCGGAACCGCCGGACGTAGGGTGGAAAGACGCAGGCCGCCCCGACCGCGCTGGCCGCAATCCGGAGCCGCTCCGGATCGCGGTCCTCGAGCTCCTCCACGAAGTCGACGGACAGCTTGTCCAGACTCTGCACCGCGGATTCGGCGTGCTTCAGGAGACGCTGTCCCGCGCCGGTGAGGCTGATGCCGGGGCCGTTCCTGTCGAACAGGATCGCCTCCAGCTCGTTCTCCAGCTCCCGCACGTGCAGCGACACCGACGACGGACTGACGCCAAGGCCTTGCGCCGCCTGCGCGAAGCTGCCCAGGCGCGCCGCCTGGCAGAACGCCCGCAACTGCCTGATGCGATCGCGCTTGTGGTAGATGCGCTTGCGGTCGACCGCCACGCCTACGGTTCCCCGGACGCTGCGCGGCGGTCGGCGACCACGATTTCGAGCAATCGGCCGGCGGCCAGCGAGAGGGGACCGTCGCGGCGCGTGACGGCCCCGTACCTCCGTGGCGGGACAATGCCTTCGAGCGACATCCTGCACACCCGATCGTGCTCGCCAAGGCACAGGTCGGGGACGAGCGCGATGCCGACGCCGGCCATGACGTAGTTCACGATCACTCCCCAGCCGTCGACCTCGACCACGAAGTCGGGAACGAGGCCGTGCATCCGCACCATCGTGTCCGCGACCTGCCTGACGTGGTGCGCGGAGCTGTGTCCGACCAGCGGCCAGGAGGCCGCCTCCGCGAGCGTGACCGATTCGCGCCCGGCCAGAGGGTGGTCCTCGGGGGTGATGACCACGAGGCTGGAATCGCGGATCGGGTGGAATTCGACGTCGGGGGGCACACCGTCCATGGCGGCGACGGCGAGATCCATCTCGTGATCGACGATCCAGCCCACCCGCTGCCGGCCGGTCCCGGTCCTCACCTCCACCCGCGTATCCGGCCAGCGCTCCTGAAACTCCTTCAGGTACCCGGGCAGGAGGTAGGCTGCGGACGTCTGCCCGGCCCCGATGCGGAGATGGTCGGTGCTCACGCCGAAGTGCTCCTCGGCAAAGATGTCGGGCAGACGGTCCACCTTCTGCACCAGGGGCATCGCGAACCGATAGAGCCTCCTGCCGATCGCGCTGAGGGAGATGCGCGGCCCTCGACGATCGAACAGCGGAACACCGAGCTCCTCTTCCAGCGCACGGATCTGCATCGACACCGCCGGCTGGCTCGACATGACCTGCGGCGCCGCTCGGGTGATGCTCCCGAGCCGCGCCGTCTGGCAGAACGCGCGGAGCTGCTTGAGCCGATCTCGCCTCTGCAGCAGGTGCTGGAAGTCGTCGGCCATCGGGCAGGGGAACGCCTTGCGGTGACACAAACGCCATGTTGTGAATGGCGCGGATCGATTCTAGCGCCGGAATCCGCGGTTTGGACAGATATGCATGTTGTGTCGAACGTAACCGCATAGGTGCCGGAAATACTGATATTCATGGATTTGGGGGATCACTATAGTTACCAATAGCCAAGGAAGACGCTTGATATTCACTATTGGCGAGGATGCATATCCGATTCACACTATTTCGTTGATCGTATTGCGGGCCGCCACCCCCTCCCTATCATCGCCGCATCGTCAACTGGGATGCCGCAACGATGACCCGGGAGCCTTCGAGGACGCGCCGCGCGCACACGGCCCGTCCGTCCCTCTCATTCGCCTCTGGCTCGGCCGGGCCGGACCCGGCGAGCGGATGCGCGGCGGGCGATCGCGCCCGATTCGCGGCCGGCGCGGCCGACATCCGGCCGGGAGGCGGCGGCGGGATCGCGCCGCCCGGAGGAAGCGCGGGCCGGCATGGGGCGATTCGCACCCTCCGCGCCGCGCTGCGGGGATTCTGGACGGGGGAACGCGGCAGTGTGGCCATCGAGACCGCCCTCGCCATCCTGGTGCTCGTCGTGGCGTTCGCCGGCGTGATGGAGCTCGTGCGCGACCGCTACACCGACGATCGGATGGCCCGCGCGGCGCGTGCCGTCGCCCGCTCGCTGGCCCTGGATCCGACCCTGGACGCTTGCGCCCCGATCCGTCGCGAGCTCGATCTGGCGAACGACTTCGACTGCGCGACGGCGTCATGGACGCTGAAGGTCGACCGTGGCGTCGGCATCGACGTGCTTCCGGCCCCGCTCGATCTCGACGCGTCCCTGACTCCGGTCAGCGGTGACCTGGTCCTGGTCCGAATCGGTCGGGAGAGCGAGCTCAAGTGGATCGGACTCGCCCGATGCGAGGCCGAGCTCTGCGGGCAGGAAACGAGTTGAACCCGGCGCAGTCCCCATTCGGTTCCCGGGCGACGCGTCCCGGGACGGAGCCGCCGAGCCCTGCGCTCGCCGTGGCCGCTTCCGTGCTGCACCGCCTGCATGCCTTCGCCCGCGACGTTCGCGGCGGCGCCGCCGTCGAGCTCGCCCTGGGCGCGGCGGTGCTCGTGTTCACGACCGTGCTCTGCGTCGACCTCTACTCCCGGATCAAGGCCGACACCGCAGTCGCCCGGATGGCGACCACCATGGCGGACTACGTCTCGCGCGACGCCGACCCCGACGGCGACGAGATGAAGGCCCTCGGCGACTACCTGCGCAAGCACGAGCTCGCGGTTCCCGCGAACCTGGTGTACGTCGTCAGCGCGTTCCACCGGCCGCCGGGCGATCCGGCCGTCGTTCTCTGGTCGCACTACTTCCCGTTCGGCGACACGACGGTGACCGACGAGCTGGACGACGACTGCGCTCGGTACGTCCAGCCCGGCCTTGTCGCGAATCTACCGGCCGACTTCACGATGGCGGACGACGAGGTGCTCATCGTCGCCGAGGTCTGCGCCCGCCTCACGGGCCGGGGCTTCATCAGCGACACGATCATTGTCGGCGACATCTACCGGCTCCACGCACTGCCCGCACGCGACCCCGACCGGCAACCGGCCGAGCCGGTCTACGCGAAGCGCGAAGGCGGGCGCGTCATGGCCGTCGCGATCACCGTGCGCGCAGGGGCAGCCGGCGGCATCCCCGGGGCCGCGGCACCGATCGTCGCCACGGCCACGAGCGCGTGACGATGCGCGGTCTCGACGTCGTTCGACACTTCGTTCGCGGCACCCGCGCCGGGGCGACCGCGTTCGCGGCGGTCGCGATGTCGGTGATGACGGTGGGGGGGGCCGCCCTCATCGGCGACCACGCCTGGCTCATCGACCAGCGCGACGTGCTGAAGGCCGCGGCCGACGCGGCGGGGGTGGCGACGACGCTGCAGATGACCCGCCTCGCCGGCGAGTCCCGTACCGACGCCGAGCTGAAGACGGCGCTCGAACCGGTTGCCAGGCGCTACATCCTGCTCAACCTGGAGCACCTGTCCACCGCGCGCTTCGAGGCGGCAAGGGACAGCCTGCAGGTCGAGCTCGACATCGACCGGGACCTGAACACGGTCGACGTCACCGCCCGGGCCGAGCTCGGCGGCACCCTCCTTGCGCGACACCTGCCGCTTCTCGGCAACCTCACGCTTTCGGAGCCGATCGTCGCGAGGACCGGGGCGGAGTGCAGCGGCGGCATCATCGAGGTCGTGCTCGCCCTCGACGTCACCGCGTCGATGAACGCGGCGATCGACAAGCGTTTCCCCAAGACCGCCGAAAACCAGCGCATGCCGGTCGCCATCGAGGCGGCCAAGACCCTGGTCGAAGAGCTCCACGCCGGCTGCGACGACACCGACGTGGTGATCGGCGTCGTGCCGTGGGACAAGACGGTGCGGCTCCCCTCGCCGGCGCGGTGGGAGAGCGAGGGCTGGGTGGACACGAGCGCGTTCACGGCGTCCGCCACCGTGGCGGGATACGAGGCGTGGAACGGATGTGTCGCGGACCGCCGTCACGCCGCCGCGGACCCCCGGAGCTCCGACGGCCTCTCGCTGACCCTCCCCGCGACCGCCCCGGTGCCGGCGTGGATGTACCCCGACACCAACCGGCTCGATCCCGCGCTCATCGCGGAGGTGCGCCAGGCGGTCTTCGACACCTTCAGCGCCCACGGAGTCGAGCAGAGCCTCGGCGCCTCCGGCGTGGATCAGCTCCTCAGGGAGCACGGGGAAAACTCCTGGGACATGACGGGTCGGGGTCCGAACTACCACTGCACGTGGACCGCGATGCTGCCGCTCTCCGGCGACCGTGACGAGGTGGAGCGGGTGATCGATTCGCTGTACGACACGAGCCGCAGGCCTGCCCTGATGGGCGGGGTCACGGCGTCCCATCTCGGCCTGACCTGGGGGCGCAGGATGCTGGCTCCGTCCTGGCGCGAGGTGTGGGGCGACGAGACCCACCCGGTCGAATCGGGCGAATCGGTGACCAAGGCGCTGGTGCTGCTGACCGACGGGCAGAACGGCGCGTATTCCGACGGGTGGGGGGAGCTGCCCGGACGCTTCAGCGCGCAGTACGACACCGTCGCCGACGAGCTCGAGTTCGGCTGCCAGCCCCGGGCCGTCAACTGCCACGCCCTGCGCGGCGGCAACGGCTACGGAGTCGGCTACGCCTCGCGCTACACCGCGGTCGGACGCTTCGGCGAAGGCCGTCTCGAGGACGGCTTTCCCGTGGCCGGGCAGGACTTCGCCCGGGCGAGCACCGGAGCCGACGCCATGGCCCGGCTGCGGGATCTCATGCTCGACTCGTGCGAGCTCGCGCACGAGGAGGGTCTGAACGTCTACACCGTCTCGCTGCTGTCGCCGAGCCAGAGCATCAGCCAGGGCTGGAAGGACCAGCTCGTCGCCTGCTCCGGCAACGCCGAGACCGCCACCGACGCCGAGCGCGAGGAGTACCACCTCCAGGGCACGGACCGCGACTCCCTGGTGTCGGCGTTCCGCGAGATCGGCGAGCGCCTCATCACCGTGCGGCGCACCAGCTAGGAGGAGGCGGGACGCATGCGACGGACGAACCCGAACCTTCGACGGCCGGCACCGGGCGAGCGCGCGAGAAGCGGCTCCGGCCGCAGACGGTCGGGAGACGGAGCCGGCCGGACATTCCCGCCGGGCGGCCGTCACCGCACGGGACATCCGACTCGTACCGAGCCGGCGCGGAACGCCGGAACCTTCACTCTCTGCACGTCAACAAGGAGCGATGCAATGAAGACGATGGAATCGAAGAAGACGAAGCGCACCCCGGGGCGGTTTCGCCGCTTCCTGCGGACCAGCGAGGCGGTCTCCGCGCTGGAGTACGCGATCCTGGTCGGCGTCATCGCCACGGTCATCGCGGCCGCGGTGGTCACGTTCGGCGGAAAAGTCGAGGAAGCGATCGTGAAGGTGCAGAAGGAGGTCACGGAAGCGGCCGGCGAGGTCGGTGACTGACCGCTGATCGTCGGGCCGCGCGCGCCCTCGAACGTCTCCGCCCGGATACCGGTCGGCATCCGCTACCGGGATCGAGGTCCCGGGCGGATTCGCGGACGTTCGAGTCGCGCGCGGCAGCACACGGGGTGCAACGCCGCCCGCACCGGCGCCGGCCCGGCTTCTTCGGCGACGGCAGCCGCGAGGGCGGCGGACCCCCGCAGGGTCATTTCACGCTACGACGCGAGGAGAAACTTCGATGCTCCGGCACTCCGCAGGTCGGATTGGCGCAGCGTAATCCGACATGGATCATGGACTTGCAGGGTCGGATGTCGGATTACGCCTTCGGCTGATCCGACCTGCCGAACCACGGAGCCGCGTCAAACGAACACCAGCAGGCCCGCAGGTCGGATTAGCGCAGCGTAATCCGACATGAATCATGGGCTTGCAGGGCCGGATGTCGGATTGCGCCTTCGGCCGATCCGACCTGCCGAACCACGGAGCCGCGTTGACCGAACACCAGTGCGGCCGGCCGTCACGCAGTCGGGAGTCGACGCGGTGCTCCGACCGGTGCGGCGGACGGAACGGTTCGCGATGCGCCAGCAACCAGCAATGGACGAGACGACATTCATCAACCAGGGGGGTGCCTCCGGCCCGTGGGACGAAGCCCGGCGCCAACCCGTAAACCTTCGCCGCGAAGGGGAGGCGACAACCGTGTCACGAAAGGCATCGCTGGAAGTGCGCCAGGTGGTCGACGCGGTCTGTCGCTCCATTGCGCTGGACGGGACCGACCTCCACCACGCGTTCTTCCCCGCCCACCTCTCGGTCGCCGTCATCGACGCGATCTTCCATTCCGGGCTTCGGCCCGGCGAACGCCCGGCGCCGGCCGCCGAGCGCTACTGCCGCCGTTTCGGAATCCTGCCCCGGCGCCCCGGTCCGGGGGGGGCCGCGGCGGGCGGTGGGGGGGCCGCCGCCGCCGGCCGGCGAGCAGGAGCCGCTGGGAGACCTCGTCCGGCGCTACGACGAGACGGGAGTGGACGAGATGGCCGGCACGATCTTCCGGTCGCGCCGCCGCTCCCCCGGAACGAAGGTATCGAAGGCGGAGAACGTCGTGCGTGCCGCGCGGGCGCTGCGCCGCATCGGGGTGGACGTTCTCCAGGACGTGCCGGCCAGGCGCCCCGAGGAGATCGACGCAGCGCTCCGGCCCATGCCCGGCATCGACGAGGCGGCGGTGCGGTCGCTGCTGATGTACACGGGCCCCGAGCAGTTCGTGCTGGGCGATTCCCACGTGCGCAGGTTCGTGGCGAGCGCCATCGGCACGCGTGCGGTGTCGCCGCGCAAGGCGGAGAGACTGGTCCGCAGCGCCTCCCACGAGCTGATCCTCTCCCCCCGCCTGCTGGACCATGAAATCTGGCGCCACGGCGTCGCCGGCACCGGGGTCGCCAGGCCGCCGGTGCCGCCGGACGGGATCTGAGGCGATGAGCAGCGCCAGCGCGGCCTTCGCGGTCGGCCCTTCGGGCGCATCCGGCGCCGCTCCGGCCTCGCCCGGAGCCGGCGAGGCTCGCCGCAAGGGTGCGCGCACCGCGCACCGCGAGGAGTTCCGAAGTGCGGCCGAATCACCGTCGGACCCGGTGGGTGCGGAAGTCGACGTGCTCGCCTTCGCGACCGACCCGCACAGCGAGCTGGCGCTTCGCGAGGGGCTCTCGGCCTTCGAGCACGCGCAGGTGTGGCCCGGCGATCTGCGCGCCGCGGCCGCCGCCCTGGAGCAGGGGCATTCGCCCCGGCTGGTGTTCGTGGATGTCGACGGCATCCCCTATCCGGCCGGCGCCATCTACGAGCTGGCCTCGGTGTGCGAGGTCGGGACCATCGTGATCGCGCTCGGATCCGACGACACCGCCCGGTTCACCCGCGAGATCCTGCTCGCCGGGGTCAGCGACTACCTGGTCAAGCCCGTCTCCACCGCGGCGGTGCGCGAATCCGCGGCACGCGCCACCGGTACCGCCGCAAACGGCGCCACGGAGGGCTGGCTGGTGGGGTTCTCGGGAACCCGCGGGAGCGGCGCGACCACGCTGGCCGCGGCCACCGCCCTGCTCGCGGCCGAGCGCGGGCGCTACGTCTCGGTGCTCGACCTGAACCGCACGTTCTCCACCCTGTCGTTCCTGCTCGACGTCGAGCCCAAGGGCGGGCTGGTCGAGCTGCTCAGCACCGTCGCCCGGGCCTCGCTGCACCCCGAGATGGTGGACGGAATGCGCGCGACGCGCTCGGACCGGATCGCAGTCTACGGCTACCAATGGAGTCCCGAGCCGCCTCCGCTGGCCCCGGTGTGGGCGGTGTGCGAGCTGTGCGTCGAACTCCAGCGCCGGTCGCACCTGGTCATCGTCGACGGCATGGACGACCCGGCGACCCGCCAGACGCTGCTCGCGATGGTCGATGCGCGCGTTCTCGTCGTCGAGCCGACGGTCACCGGCGCCGCGACGGCGACCCGGATGATGACGCGCTTTCGCCCGATGATCGGCCAGGACTGGCCGGTCGTGCTCGTGCAGAACCACACCAGGGCGTCGGATACCGAGGCCGGCACCCTGGCGCTCGGGCGCGCCGGCGCCGCGGCCCGGCCCGACGTCGTCGTTCCGTTCGATCCCTCCCTCCCGGCGATCGCGGACCGTGGCTGGCCGGAGGGCCGGATGCCGCGCACGCTGCGCGAACCGCTCGCCAGGCTCACGGACCTGATCCTCGCCATGCCGGGCGACGAAAGGAGGGCGGCCGAGGCGCGCGACTCCGCCCCGGCGCAGTCGGCATCCACCCCCGCGGAGCCGCGCACCGGCAGGCCCCGCGCACGGCGAAC
>MKWU01004621.1_pt1 | contig 15969 bp, 13 predicted proteins | sample 809101 | NCBI WGS metagenome assembly MKWU01 (sample SAMN05860141, study PRJNA318959) | sponge metagenome | host: Aplysina aerophoba | place: Slovenia: Piran, Adriatic Sea, Gulf of Piran | collected 2013-05-07 | reverse complement strand
CACGGCGCCAGGGCCCGCGCGCTTCCACGCCATGAGTGGCCCCGCCGCCATCATCAGGAGGAGCGGAATCATCAGGGGCACGAAGGACGATTCGAAGAAGGGCGGGCCGACCGAAACCTTCTGGTCCGTGATCGCGTCCAGAATCAACGGATAGAGCGTGCCGATGAAGACCGTGGCGCAGCCGACCGCCAGCAGCAGATTGTTGACCAGCAGCGAGCCTTCGCGTGAGAGCGGGCGGAACGAGCCGCCGGCCCGCATGCCCGGTGCGCGCCAGGCGTAGAGCATGAGCGAGCCGCCGACCACGATCACCAGGAACACGAGGATGTAGACCCCGCGCGCCGGGTCGGAGGCGAAGCTGTGCACCGAAGTCAGGACGCCGGAGCGCACCAGGAAGGTGCCCAAGAGGCTGAGCGAGAAACCGAGAATCGCCAGCAGAACGGTCCAGCTCTTCAGGCTGTCCCGCTTCTCCGCCACGATTGACGAGTGCAGCAGCGCGGTCGCCATCAACCAGGGCATGAAGGAGGCGTTCTCCACCGGGTCCCAGAACCAGTACCCGCCCCAGCCGAGCTCGTAGTAGGCCCACCAGGAACCCAACGCGATGCCGGCGGTCAGCGCGCACCATGAGAGCAGCGTCCACGGCCGGACCCAGCGCGCCCAGGCCGCATTCACGCGCCCTTCGATCAGAGCCGCCACGGCGAAGGCGAACGCGGTCGAGAGCCCGACATAGCCGAGGTAGAGCAGCGGCGGATGAAAGGCGAGACCTGGATCCTGCAGCAGCGGGTTGAGGTCGCGCCCGTCGAACGGCGCCGGATCGAGCCTCAGGAAGGGGTTGGACGTGGCGAGCACGAAGACCAGGAATCCGAGCCCGATCAACGCCTGCACGGCCAGCACCCAGGAGCGGAACGACGGCGGCAGGTTGCGCCCGAAGACCGCCACGGCGGCACCATAGACCGCGAGAATCCACACCCAGAGCAGCATCGAGCCTTCGTGATTGCCCCAGGTGCCGGTGAACTTGTAGAGCAACGGCTTGGCCGAGTGGGAGTTGTCGGCGACCGTCACCACCGAGAAGTCGGAGACCACGAAGGCCTGCATCAGACAGGCTAGCGCTGCAGAGATGAAGGCGAACTGCGCCACCGCCGCCGGCCGCGCCAGCGCCATCAAACTGCCATCGCGAAGCCGTGCGCCGAGTGGCGCGGCGGCGGTCTGCACCAGCGCCATCGCCAGCGCGAGGATCAGGGCGAAATGGCCGATCTCGGGGATCATTCGGCGCCCTCGCCCTTCCAGTTGCCGGACTTCTTCAGCGCATCCGCCACTTCGCGGGGCATGTAGTTCTCGTCGTGCTTGGCGAGCACCTCGTCCGCCTCGAATACGCCGCCCTTCAGATAGCCTTCGGCCACCACCCCCTGCCCCTCACGGAACAGGTCGGGCAGAATACCGCGATAGGTCACGGGCACGGTATGAGCAAGGTCGGTGATGGTGAAGCGCACCGTGAGCCCATCGTCACCCCTCACCACGCTCTCTTCCTCCACCAGACCGCCCACGCGAAGCCGCTGCTCAGGCGAAAACTGCCGCTCCTTGATCGTACTCGGGTCATGGAAGAAGACGAGCGTGTCGTCGAGCGCAGTGAGCACCAAACCCGCTGCGAGGCCGAGTGCGCCGAGCCCCCCGCCGACAAAGACCAACCGCCAGTGCTTGCGCTTCATGCCGGGGCGTTCTGCTCCCCGTCACGGTCGTCGTCCCCCTCGGCGGCACGTTGCCGGCGGGCAGTGGCCTCGAGGGCTCGGAGCGCCGCCTCCCGTGCGCGCATGGTGCGAATGCTCAGCACGAGGAGCGCGACCATGATGACGGCCGCGGCGCCGAAGGCCGGCCACACATAGGCAGCGTAGCCGCCCATATCGAAGAACGACATTGCCCCGCGTCCACCCGCCGCCGCTGGCACCGCTCAAGGCACCACCCGACAGACTCGTTGTCTAGCAATTAGCATAGTGTGGGGGCATCGTACGCCGACATCAAGACGGCGACCTGTGGGCAGAGGGTGCGACGGCTGACGGCAAGGTGCCTGATGGCTACACTTGGCTCACGGCGAAGCGGTCGTTTGGAGGGGCGCAGAATGGCCTATTGGCTCTTGAAATCGGAACCCGGATCCTGGTCGTGGGACGACCAGGTGCGCGATGTCGTCACCGAATGGGATGGCGTGCGCAACCATCAGGCGAACAACAACATGAAGGCCATGAAGCAGGGCGACCGCTGCTTCTTCTACCACTCGGTCAACGCGAAGGAGATCGTCGGCGTCGTCGAGGTCGTCAAGGAGCACTATCCCGATCCCACCGACTCCTCCGGGCGCTTCGGTATGGTCGATGTCAAGGCCGTGGTCCCGGTGAGCCAGGCGGTCTCGCTGAAGCAGATCAAGAAAGACCCCGCGCTCCAGGACATGCAGCTCGTGCGTCAATCACGGCTCTCGGTGAGCCCCGTGACTCCGGCGGAGTGGCGACGCATCTGCACGCTGGCGGGCATCGCGGCCTGACTCGAGACAGTTCCGCTCAAGCATCCCGCCTCTGGGCCGCGCGCGCGACCCGCAGCAGTGTCTGCCAGCAGATCGCCTCAGGCGTGCCGCCAGAGACCTTGCAGTCGCGCTCGGCGCGGGTCAGCAGGCCCAGCGCGCGGGCGGCGCGAGCGCTCGGCCAACGCGTCATCTCTTGAGCGAAAGCGGTCCGTTCTCTCGCGTAGACCGGCGGCCTTAGGCCGCCCATCGCCTCCCCCTGGCTGGCGCCCCCTTCGACGGCTCCAGCCGCGAGATGAAGTCGCGCGAGACGCCGGGCCGCGGCGCGGAGGATGGTAATCGGCTGCACGCCGCCGTAGAGCGCCCGCGACATCGCCCGGTCGAGCCCCTCACGGTTGCCGGATAGGGCCAGACGCGCGACCGCGTCGGCGGACGCCTCGGCCGCATCGCCGACGCAGGCCTCCGCCGCCTCGATCGTAAGCACGCCGCCCTCGGCTTCGGCATCGCCAAGGTAGACCGCGAGCTTTTCGACCCCGCTCTCGATCTGGCGGCGGTCGCTGCCCAAACGCTCGGCAAGCCACGCGGCAGTCTCGGGCGCCACCGTGATGTTCCGCTTTGCGCAGAGGGCTTCAATCAATGCCGCGGCGCCCTTGGCGCTTTCGTCGTAGCAGGCGATGGCGGCGAGGCTCGCTTCTTGCTCGCACAGGCGCCGGAGCCCCGAGCGCGGCGTCAGCGGGCCGGCCTCGGCGATCACCAGACTTTCTGTTGATGGAAGCGCCAGGCACGAGCGGACTGCAGGGACCACCGCCTCGGTCGCTCCACGCAGGCGGACGGCGCGTCGGCCGCCGATAAGCGAGAGCCCCGCCGCTTCATCGGCAAGCCGACCCGGCTCGTCACGCAGCAGCGCCGGGTCCAGGGTGGTGACGCGAAAGGGGTCGTTGGGATCCTCCGCGACGGCCCGCACGCACGCTTCGGCGCGGGCCCGCACCAAGCCTTCGTTGGAACCATAGATCAGGACCAGCCGGATGCCCGCCTCCGGCGCGGCGCAGAAGCGGTCGGCGCGCGCCGGTGGGACTTTCATGGGGCGTCAGCCTCCGGCGCGTGCGATGCCAGGCGCCTCATCGACGGAGATAGAGGAGAATCAGCGTCAGGATTTCCTCGCTTAGCACTCGCGCCGCTTCTTCCGCCGCGTCCCGCTCCGCAGTCACGGTGGCGAACCCTGACTCGACCACGTTGAAACTGCCCGTCGCCTGCGCCGTGTCGCGATACCTTACCGTTCCATCCCTATCGGCTAGCGAAAACCGGGCACGGAGCGTGAGATTGAACCGGGTCGCGTGGTCGTCAAGCTGGATCAGCAGCGGAATCTTTTCCTGCTCGACCGAAAGGGTCAGGCGATAATCGGGATGCGCCGGCTGTCCCTTCGGCGTAAGGCTGTCGATCAGATGGTTACGAACGATGTGGCCGACCCGGTCCTTGATCGGCGCAATCTCGATCGCTGCCACTCCGCCGCCACGCGCCTTGCTTGCGCGGGAGCCATAGAGCGGCTCCACGGAGCAGGCGCCGAGCAGGACGAGGGAAAGAACGAGGGCGAGGACGGGGGTTGTTCTGCGCCAGAACCGTGTAGCGCGCCGGTGGAGCAGCCGATCAGGTGACGACATTCACGATCCGCCCGGGCACGACGATCACCTTGCGCACCTCCCGGCCGGCAAGGGCCCGGCGCACGCCGCCGTCCGCCATTGCCGCGCTTTCCGCCTCCGCTTTGTCGTGATCCGCCGGAAGCGAAATGGTTGCGCGCTTCCTGCCGTCCACCTGCACCGCGATGACCACGACGTCGTCGGCAAGCAGGGCGGGGTCGGGCTCCGGCCACGGCTCGCGTGCGAGCCAGCCGTCGTGACCGAGGCGGCGCCACGCCTCTTCGGCAAGATGCGGCACCAAGGGGCCGAGCAGGCGTATGGCCGTCTCCAGGCCCTCCCGCATCACGTGGCCCGCGCCGGGCGCGTCTTCGATGGCGGAGAGCGCGTTGGTCAGCTCCCGCACCCGCGCCACCGCCCGGTTGAAGCGAAATCGCTCCAGATCCTCTGTCACGCCGGCGATGGTCTTATGAATGGTCCGGCGCAGCCCGAGCAGCGGGGCGGACAGCGCACCATGATCCGGCGTTGGCGCCTCTCGAGGCGGCAGAGCGACGGGAGGCGACAGGACCAGGCGCCAGAGGGCCGCGACGTAGCGCCAGGCGCCCTTGACGCCGGTGTCGGTCCACTCCAGGTCGCGCTCGGGCGGGCTGTCGGAGAGCATGAAGAGCCGCGCGGTGTCCGCACCGTAGGCCTCGATGATCGCCTCGGGATCGACGGTGTTGCGCTTGGACTTGCTCATCGCCTCGGACCGACCGATGGCGATGGGGCGCCCGTCCTCCTTGGCGACCAGGTTGCCGGCACGGGTCTCGACCTGGTCGGGGTAGTACCAGCGCCCGTCGGCGTCGCGGTAGGTCTCGTGACACACCATGCCTTGCGTGAAGAGGCCGGCGAAGGGCTCGTCGATCGTCACGTGGCCGCAGCGTTTGAGCGCCTTGGTATAGAAGCGCGAATAGAGCAGGTGCAGCACCGCGTGCTCGATTCCACCGATGTATTGATCGACCGGCAGCCAAGGCTCGACCTCGTCGGCCGGCAGCGGCTCATCGGCGCGCGCCGCGCAGAAGCGCGCGAAGTACCAGGAGGAATCCACGAACGTGTCCATCGTGTCGGTGTCCCGCTCCGCGGCGGCGCCGCAGCGCGGGCACGTGGTGTGCTTCCACGTGGGATGGCGGTCGAGGGGATTGCCCGGCGTGTCGAAGGTGACGTCTTCCGGCAGGCGCACCGGGAGCGCCTCGCGCGGCACCGGCACCTCGCCGCATGACGAGCAATGGACCACGGGGATCGGGCAGCCCCAGTAGCGCTGCCGCGAGATGCCCCAATCGCGGAGCCGATAGCTGACGGCGTCACCACCTGCGCCGCGTTCCGCAAGCTCTGCGACCGCGCGCGCCTTGGCGTCTGCCACCGAGAGCCCGTCGAGGAAGTCTGAGTTGATCGCCGTGCCATCGCCGACATAGGCCTCGTCGCCGATCTCGACCGCATCCGCATCCTCTCCCGGCGGGCACACGACCGGGATGACCGGCAGGCCCTGGGCGCGGGCGAAATCGAGGTCGCGCTGGTCGTGGGCTGGACAGCCGAAGATCGCGCCGGTGCCGTAATCCATGAGCACGAAGTTGGCGACGAAGAGCGGCAGCGTCCGCTCGGCGTCGAAGGGATGGCGAACCTTGACGCCGGTGTCGAAGCCGCGCTTGCCTGCCGCCTCGATATCGCGCTCGCCAACGCCGGCCATGTTGCACTCGGCGATGAAGGCAGCGAGCGCGGAATCGGACCCGGCGAGCGCTGTTGCCAGCGGGTGGTTCGGCGAAAGCGCGCAAAACGAAGCGCCGAACAGCGTATCGGGGCGAGTCGTGAAGACCTCCAGTGCCTCGTCACGGCCTTCAACGGGAAAGAGGATGCGGGCGCCCGCGGAGCGCCCGATCCAGTTGCGCTGCATGAGCCGCACCTTTTCGGGCCAGCGCGGCAACGCCTCCAACGCCTCCAGCAGCTCGTCGGCGAAGTGGGTGATGCGAAAGAACCATTGCGCGAGCCTGCGCTTCTCCACCACCGCGCCCGAGCGCCAGCCGCGCCCGTCCACGACCTGCTCGTTGGCCAGCACCGTGCCGTCGACCGGGTCCCAGTTGACCCAGGCCTCCTTGCGTTCGACCAGCCCGACCTCGAAGAAGTCGAGGAACAGCGCCTGTTGGTGTTCGTAGTAGCCGGGGTGGCAGGTCGCGAACTCGCGCTCCCAATCGATCGAAAGCCCCATCATCCGCAGTTGCCCGCGCATGGTCGCGATGTTGGAGTAGGTCCACTCGGCAGGATGGACGCCGCGCTCGAAGGCGGCGTTCTCCGCCGGCAGGCCGAAGGCGTCCCATCCCATGGGATGGAGAACGTCGAAGCCCCTCGCCCGCTTGTAGCGCGCGACTACGTCACCCATCGTGTAGTTCCGCACGTGGCCCATGTGGATGCGGCCCGAAGGGTACGGGAACATCTCGAGCACGTAGTAGGTGGGGCGCCCGTCGCTGCGCTCGGCCCGGAACAGGCCCGCGTCCTCCCAGGCGGCCTGCCACTTGGCCTCGACCGCCTGCGCGTCGTAACGCTCACTCATTGGCAACGCTCGCTCCCTCATTCCGGCCGGTGCCGGAGAGCGGCGTCCCTATAGCATGACGGGCGGGCCGGCGCAGCCGCACAGCGCGGCCGAGCGCCGGGGGTTGCACTCTCTAGCGGGTGAGCTGTGCGGTACGCAGTTGCCGGGCGCGGTCGAGGATTCTGTCTTCGAGACTGACGGCGGTGTCCGCGCTGGTGGGGCGGTCCTCCCAGAGGCCGCCTTCGCCACGTTCCTGGCGAAACACGGAGACCTGCACGCCATCCGCGCGCAACGTCCGACCCAGGATATAGACCGTCATCTTGAAGCGCTCGTCGGGGCTCTCCGCCGGAGCGTACCAATCGGTAATGATCACGCCGCCAAAGGGATCGGCCGAGAGCAGCGGCATGAAGGAGATGGTGTCGAGGGTCGCGCGCCAGAGGAAGGCATTGACGCCAATGCCGCTGACCGGCGCTTCATCCTCGTCGCCGAAAAGCGTGACTCCACCGGAGCCGAATATGCTGCCTCCAGCTTGCTCTGCACCGCGCCAACGGGGATCGTAAGTATCCGGCGGAATATCCGTCTTCGCGTTCTCACAAGCGGCCCCCGTCAGAGCCAAAAGGAAGACGCCAAGCATCCCCAAACCGATGTGCGAGCGCCTCATGCCGGCTACCCCCGTTGAACGTGCTTGCCCGGTTTTACCACGAGGCACGAAAACGCCGTATCAGATTCGGACGAGATCGCCGCCTGTATGTCTTCGGCGTCGCAAAATGTGAGTGCGTCTGTTCTTGGTGAAGCTGGAGGCCGAGGCCGGAATCGAACCGGCGTACACGGATTTGCAGTCCGCTGCATAGCCACTCTGCCACCCGGCCCCAGGGTGCGTGCCGCGTCCGCACCTCATTTAGGCGCCGCACACCGCCAGGGTCAACTACGTTATTCCCGGACTTCTCGCCGCTGCTGCACCGAGCACGTCTGGCGGCCCGCCAGTACGGCGGCTACACTCGGCACCCAGCCACGGCAGGAGGATTCAGGATGACGGCGGAGCTTTCACGCGACGAGGAAGTCAGGCGCGCGCTCGAGACGATCTTCGCCGCCGATTCCGAGATTTACCAGACGCGGGGGTTCCAGCGCCGCATCGGGTTTGGAACCAGGCCGGCACTCCTGATCATCGATCTTGCGAACGCGTGGACCCGGCCCGGCCATAACTTCACGTGCGACAACATGGAGGTGATCATCCCCACCAACCAGCAGCTGCTGGCCGCCGCACGCGAGAAGAACATTCCCGTGATCTACACGACGACAGCCTATCAGGACCCGACCGGGCCGCACGCCGACACCGGGCTTTGGCACATGAAGATTCCGGTCGAGACCTTGCGGGAAGGCTCGCACGAGGCGCAGATCGACGAGCGCATCGCGCCGATGCCGGAGCGCGGCGAGCAGGTGATCGTCAAGAAGCGCGCAAGCGCATTCCACGGCACCTACCTCGCGGGCTATCTCCGCGCCCAGCGGGTCGACACGGTTATCATCACGGGCGTAACCATGGCCGGCTGCGTGCGTCACTCGGCCGAAGACGCGATCGCTGAGGGCTTCCGCCCCATCGTCGTTCGGGAAGGCGTGGGCGACCGCGTACCCGGGGTCGTCGAGTGGAACCTGTTCGACATCGACGCCAAGTTCGGCGATGTCGAGCCGGCGGAGCGCGTGCTTGTCTACCTCAACGAGCTGGAGGCCTTCAGCAACGAATAAGGGCAGGAGCGTTCGTCATGGCCGCTGCGGATCTCGACCTTTGCTACATGAGCGCGCTCGATGCGCTTGCTGCGTTCAAGGCGCGAACGCTCTCGCCGGTCGAGCTGATGAAGGCCGTGATTGCTCGCTGCGAGGCGGTCAACCCGGCGCTAAACCTCGTCACTTACAGCTATTTCGAACGTGCCCTGGAGCAGGCGAAGGCGGCCGAGGCGCGCTACGGCAAGACCGACGGCCGGCTGCGCACGCTCGAGGGCCTGCCCTTCGCGAGCAAGGACTACCACGCGATCAAGGGCGAGATCACCACGATCGGCTCCAAGATCATGGAGTACAACCGCCCCGATCACACCTATCCGGTGACCGAGCGGCTCATGCGCGCCGGCGCGATCCTCCACATCCGCACCACGACGCCCGAGTTCGGCTATGCCGGGACGAGCCACAGCCCGCTCTGGGGCGTGAGCCGCAATCCCTGGAATCCCGACTACACGCCGGGAGGCTCGTCCGGCGGCAGCGGCGGCGCGGTGGCCGCAGGCATGACCACCATTGCGGACGGCGGCGACGGCGGCGGGTCGATCCGCATTCCGGCCTCGGTCAACGGCATCTTCGGCTTCAAGCCACCCTACGGCCGCAACCCGAACGACACCACGGCGCCCCACGTCTTCCTGGTGCAAATCGGCGTGCTGACCCGCACGGTGGCGGAGTCCGCTTTGCTCCAGAACGTCGTCTCCGGCCCCCACAAGGCCGACATCAACTCCCTCAGGACGCGGGTCCGCCTGCCGCTTACCTATGAGGGCATCGAGGGCTGGCGTATCGCCTACTCGCCGGACCTCGGCTACGTCGAGGTCGACGAAGAGGTGCGGGACAACACGCGAAAGGCCGTGAAAGTCTTTCGCGACCTCGGCTGCGAGGTCGAAGAGGTCGATCTCGGCTGGACCTCAGGCGTGCTGAACCAGTACCTGCGGCTCTTCGAGGTCTTCTTCGCCAGCGGGTTGCAGGACTTTCTCCCCGAATGGCGCTTCGAGATGGACCCGAGGGTGGTCGACCTGGTGGAGAGGGGCCAGCGGGTCAGCGCCGTCGAGTTCGAGCGCGTCAGCCGTACGCGCGGCTGGATGTACCAGAAGCTCGCACCGATCCTCGAGCGTTACGACGTAATGATCTGCCCGACGCTCGCGGTGCCGGCGGTCAAGGCGGACCACACCAACATGGACCCCGGCTTCACCGTCAACGGCAAGCCGGTCGAGCCGCACCTGGGCTGGCTGCTCACCTACCCGTTCAACATGATGAACCAGTGCCCGGCGGCGAGCGTGCCGACCGGCTTCGCGCGGAACGGAGTCCCCACCGGCCTGCAGATCGTCGGCCGCACCTACGACGACGCACGGGTATTCCGCGCGGCGGCGGCATTCGAGGCGGCGACGAATTGGAGTCGGCACCGCCCGCCGCTCCAGTAGGGAATTTTCAGTACGGTCAAGGTTTACGCGGCGCGCTCGACCGGCGTCGCCATCGGGATTCACCCGTTCCGGCGCGCGAACGCTATAATGAGGCATGCCGCGCTACCAACGTTACCTGCTGCGCCAGCTTATAGGCCCGTTCCTGCTCGTCACGCTGGGACTTACGGCGGTCGTCTGGCTGTCGCAGTCGCTCCGCATCATCGACCTGATCGTCAACAAGGGTCTGTCGTTCAGCGCCTTCCTGCTGATGAGCATGCTGGTGCTGCCGACGTTCCTGAGCGCGATCTTGCCGATCGCACTATTTTGCTCGCTGCTCTTCGTTTACAACAAGCTCACGATCGACAGCGAGCTGGTCAGTTTGCGCGCGGCCGGCGTGAGTCAGTGGTCGCTGGCGAAGCCGGCGCTGGTGATGGCCACGATAATCGTCGTCATCTCTTACGCGATCATCATGTACGTGATGCCTGTCAGCCACCGGGAGTTCAAGGAGCGGCAGTTCGTCCTGCGCGGCGATCATTCGGCGCTTCTCCTGGAGGAGGGCACCTTCAACACGCTGACCGAGGGCGTCACCGTTTACATCCGCGGGCGCAAAGGGGGCACGCTCCACGGCATCCTCGTGCACGACGCCCGCGAGCAGGAACGGCCGGTCACGATGATGGCCGAGCAGGGCATTCTGGTGCAGACCGGCGAGGGGCCGCGCTTCATCCTCATCAACGGCCACCGACAGCGGATCGACCGGGATTCGTCGAAACTCTCGCTGCTCAATTTCGAACGCTACACGATGGATTTGACCGAGTTCATCCGCCAGGAGGGCGCGCGTTGGCGCGAGCCGCGCGAACGGTTTATCGACGAGCTGTTCGACCCCGCCAGCGAAGGTGCGGAGCGCCTGCGAGGCAAGTTCCTCTCCGAGGCGCACAACCGAATTGTCTCGCCTCTCTTCGCTTATGCGCTTGCCGCGATCGGTCTCGCGGCGCTGCTCTCGGGCAACGTCGACCGCCGGGGGCAATGGCGTCGGATCCTCGTAGCGATTGCAGCGGCAGTCATGTTCGAGGCCGTGGCCCTCTTCCTCGTCAACGCCACCGCCAAGAACAGCAACCTCATTCCGCTCATGTATCTCAACCCGGTGCTCATGATTGCGGGGGCGATGGCGCTTGCGCGCCGTCGCCTGCCTCGCTTCCTCGGCGGCCGCCCTGCGACGGTCGGGCCGGGTGCACAGGGTTAGGAGACACAGCGCGTGCGCCTGTCCTCCACCCTTTCGCTCTATATGGCGCGGCAGTATCTGCAGAGCGTCGCCCTCGTATTCTTGCTCGTCATCCTGACCATCCTCATTGCCGATTCGATCGAGCTGCTGCGCCGTGCCTCGGGTCCGGGCAAGACGGCCACGCTCAAGACCGTGCTCGAGATGGCATCGCTGCACATCCCCTTCATGGCGCAGAAGGCGCTGCCCTTCATCGTGCTCGTCGGCGGCATCGTGACCTTCGCGAAGATGACCCGGAGCCGCGAGCTCGTGGTGGCGCGATCGGCGGGCGTCTCGGTCTGGCAGTTCCTTCTGCCAGCACTCGTCATCGCAGCGCTGCTGGGCGGCCTCTTCATGACGGTCGTCAACCCCCTCGCCTCGGCCACGTCATCGCGCTTCGAACAGTTGGAAGCGACCCATTTGCGCGGCAAATCGAGTCTCATGGAGCTCTCGAAATCCGGGATCTGGCTCAGGCAGGGAGATTCGGATAGCCAGTCGGTGGTCCACGCCGAGCGCATCGATCAGGAAACGATGACGCTCTACGACACGATCATATTCTTGTATGCAGAGGAGGATCAGTTTGTCGGGCGGATCGACGCCGCCGAGGCCCGGCTGGAGGACGGCTACTGGAACCTGAAGGATGCCCTCTTCAGCGCACCGGACGAGCCGGCCCGGCATCGGGCGAATGCGCGTGTATCGACCGATCTTACTCTGGAGCGGATCCAGAACAGCTTCTCACCGCCGGAGACCTTGTCATTTTGGGCTCTGCCGCAGTTCATCGAGGTGTTGGACGAATCCGGCTTCTCTTCGGTAAAGCACCGCCTGCATTGGCATTCGCTTCTCTCTGGCCCCCTCCTGCTTTGCGCGATGGTCCTGATCGCGGCGACCTTTTCGCTGCGTTTCACGCGACGCGGCACCTGGGTGCTGGTCGTCGCAGGGCTGCTGACCGGCTTTCTTCTCTACTTCATCTCGGACCTCGTGCTCGCGCTCGGCCTTTCCGGCAATTTGCCGCCCGTGCTCGCTGCATGGACGCCGGCGGGTATCTTCATATTGCTCGGCGTTGCGGGCCTGTTCCACCTCGAGGACGGATAGCGCCGGCATGATGAAGGCCCTCGCGCCGCTCGTTCTCGCGTGTCTCTTGGCCCTCTCTCCGTTGGAGGTGGGCGCGCAGCAGACCGACGACGCACTCGACCTCGGTGACCTGCTGACCGGCGATCTCCTCATGACCGCCGACGAACTGATTTACGACGAGGCCGCCGATACGGTCATCGCGTCCGGCAACGTCGAGGTCGCCCAGGGCGGACGGGTGCTGCGTGCCGCCAACATTCGATTCAGACGAAGCGATGGGGTGGTGACGGCATTGGGCGACGTCTCACTGCGGGAGCCCACCGGCGAGGTGACGTTCGCCGATTCCGCCACACTGACCGGCGATCTGAAAAATGGCGTAATCCACCGCCTGAGTGCCCTATTGACGGACGGGTCGAGGCTCGTCGCAGGCGGCGCAAGACGCATCGACGGCACCCGCACTTTGATGCGGAAGGCAGTGTTTTCACCGTGCGACCTATGTCCCGACGATCCTGCCCCGACGCCGCTCTGGCAACTCAAGGCCGGGACTGTGATCCACGATCAGGTCAAGCATTCGCTCACCTACTACGATGCGTCGCTCGAGTTCTTCGGCTTGCCCGTCTTCTACACGCCTTACTTTCGCCATCCGGACCCGAGCGTAACCCGTCACACGGGCTTCTTGGCCCCCTCTTATCGGAGTTCTGCCGCTCTCGGCCCAGAAGTGACCATCCCCTACTACTTGGCGATTGCACCCAACTGGGACGCGATCTTCTCGCCTCGGTTCACGGCCCAGGAAGGGGTCGTGCTGGCCGGCACGTACCGCGAGCGCACGCGGGACGGTCAATACACCATCGATGCAAGCATCACCCGCGCCCTCACCCCCGACGAGGATGGCCACAAAATCCGGGGGCACGTCTTCGGCCACGGCCTCTTTGACATCGACGAGACCTGGCGATGGGGATTCGATCTGGAGCGGGCCCTCGACGGCACATATTTGCGGCGCTACGGCATCTCGTCGAAGGACGATCTGGTCACGATGCTGTTTGCAGAGCAGTTCCGCCAGCGCAGCTACATGTCGGGCACTGGCTACCTGTTCCAAGGTCTTCGGTTCGGCAAGCAAGGGGACCAAAGCCCGATAGTGCTCCCCCTGCTCGATGCGCATCTGGTGAGTGCGCCCGACTATGCCGGCGGCTACACCACGCTCGACGCCAACCTCATGATTCTGGAGCGGCTGGACGGGACCGACAGCCGACGCATATCCATCACCGGCGGCTGGCACCGGCCGATGATCCTGGCGGGAGGCCACTTGCTCCGCATCGACGCGAGCCTGCGAGGCGACCTCTATCACGCCTACACCCCGGTCAGCCTAGGTCCACTCTCCGGTGGCGCGAGGAGCGAAACGGCCGGGCGGTTCGTGCCCGAGCTCGCTGTCGAATGGCGCTATCCGCTCATCTCGCGGATTGGCTCATTCCGACAGCTCATCGAGCCCATCGTGCAAGGCGTGATCAGCCCTGATGGCGGCAATCCCCAGGACATTCCAAACGAAGACAGCCGCGATCTGGAGTTCGATCACACCAACCTGTTCAGCACCAATCGCCACGCCGGCCTAGACCGCGTCGAAACAGGACTGCGCGTCAATTACGGTGTGCGCCTCGGCTTCTACGGCCCGGGCGGCGAGCGCGCCACCGCCATGTTGGGACAAAGCGCGAGGGCCAAGGACGACTCGCCTTTCGAGGCCGGCAGTGGACTCGAACATCGGATGTCCGACTACGTCGGCCGCATCCTTCTGCAGCCGTCGCCCTGGCTCGACCTCTCCTTGCGATTCCGGCTGGACCACCGGGACTTCACCATCAGGCGCAATGAGATTGACCTCGTCGCCGGCCCGGATTGGCTCCGGACCCGTCTCGGCTTCGCCGACGTGGGCCGGCTGCCGGAGAGCATGGTGGCGGACTTCGAGGGCGGCAGGGAGGGGCTCCTGAGTTTCGTCGCGGAGCCCTTTGAAAATTGGACGATCTCCGCCGAAGGCCGCCGCGACCTCGAGGAGAAGGCTTCCATTAACTGGCGCGTCGGTCTTTTCTATGAGGATGAATGCGTCGTTATCGGCACGGGTCTGTCGCGCTCATTCACCCGTGACCGAGACGTGGAGCCGGATACAGTATGGCACCTGACGGTCAGACTGAAGAATGCGGGTTGAGGCAGCCATGGTGGTGAGGTCGATCGTGAGGGCAGCCCTGCTGTTGCTCGCCCTGTTGCCAGTCGTCCTCTCGCCGACTGACCGTGCGAGCGCCCAGGAAGCCGTGCGGATCGCCGCCGTGGTCAACAACGAGGCGATCTCGATCCCAGATCTCGTGCGGCGCATCGACGTTGCCATCGTGTCATCACGCCTGCGAGCAAGCGACGAACTTCGCCGGCAGCTTGCGCCTCAGGTGCTCCGCTCGCTCATCGACGAACGACTGAAGGTTCAGGAGGCCGAGCGCCTCGGGGTAACGGTCAGCGAGGCGGAGATCGCGAATGCCAGGCGGGCCCTCGAGCAACGTAACGGGATTCCCGAAGGCGGCTTCGACGACTTCCTGCGGCGCCAAGGGCTGGACGTCGACACCGTAACGGATCAACTCGGTGCCGAGATTCTCTGGTCAAAGCTGGTGCGCGGCCGCCTGGGCGCTGCGGTAACCGTCGGCGAAGGTGAGATCGACGAGGCGCTCGCCCGGCTCGAAGCCAATCGAGGGCGGCCCGAATTCCGCGTTGCCGAGATCTTTCTGGCGGTCGAATCAAGCGAGCAGGAGGGAGAAGTCCGTAGCGCCGCAGCGAGCCTCTACCGGCAGCTGACAGCCGGCGCCAACTTCGCCCAAATCGCCCGTCAGTTTTCGCAAAGCGCCACCGCCGCCGTCGGCGGGGACATCGGCTGGGTCGTCGAAGGTCAGCTGCCCGGCGAGATCGAGGCCACGCTTGCGCAGATGGAACCGGGATCCGTCGCGCCTCCCGTGCGGGCGTTCGACGGCTACTACATCGTCTCGCTGATCGACCGCCGCACGGTACTGGCTGATGCGCCCGCCGCGGGTCCCGATCGGGAAGCGATCCGACAGGAGATCGCGGGCCGCAGACTGGAGATGCTTGCGCGGCGATACGTGCGCGACCTGCACCGATCGGCGTTTATCGACGTCCGCATTTGACTGGCCCGACCGCCCCCCGTGAGGCAGACGCCGGTTGCGACGCCCCGCTGCCCCCGCTCTCCGCCGTCATCGCGCGCCACGACCTGCAGCCCAGGCGCGCGCTCGGGCAGCATTTCCTGCTTGATCCCAGCCTTTGCGGCAGAATCGCGCGGGAAGCACAACCCGGCTCGCCGGCTGTCATCCTGGAGGTGGGACCGGGGCCGGGCGGGCTGACCAGGGCGCTGCTGGCGGAGGGTGCGGCCCGTATCGTCGCGGTCGAGAAGGATCGTCGCTGCGTGGCCGCGCTCGGAGAGCTCGCGGCGCGCTACCCCAATCGGCTCGAGATTGTCGAGGGCGACGCGCTGGCCTTCGATATCGCGACCCTCGGCTGCACCCGGATCGGGATCGTGGCGAACCTGCCCTACAACGTCGGTACACGGCTCCTGTTGCGCTGGCTGGAGCGGGTCGAGCGGATCGAGAGCATGACCCTCATGTTCCAGAAGGAGGTGGCGGCGCGGATTACCGCGACCGGCGGGCGGGACTATGGCGGCCTTTCGGTGCGCGCGCAGTGGCTCTGCACCTGCGAGCGGCTGTTCGACGTGAGCCCGCGCGCCTTCGTCCCGCCACCCGGCGTGGTCTCGACGG
>MKWU01004619.1_pt1 | contig 15970 bp, 18 predicted proteins | sample 809101 | NCBI WGS metagenome assembly MKWU01 (sample SAMN05860141, study PRJNA318959) | sponge metagenome | host: Aplysina aerophoba | place: Slovenia: Piran, Adriatic Sea, Gulf of Piran | collected 2013-05-07 | reverse complement strand
TGGCGCCGCTGTAGCTGTAGCGGTAGCCGTAGTGCTGCACCCGGCGGCTGAGCTCGGTCATCCAGGGCGCCTCGGAAATCCGCAGGAGCAGGCGCTCCTCCTCGGCCGGGGTGACGAAGTCGGGGACGATGACCGCCCCCTGGGCGAAGATGCTGTCGCGCGCCATGCTATCTCTCCCATATAAGCGAACGCCCCTGCGCACGCTCTCCCCGGACTCCGGCGGCGGGTGCGGTCACCGGGTGTTGGCGAGGCCGCCGACGCGGATGCGGCCGGCCCAGACGGCGGCGCGCGCGGCGGGATCGCCGTCGCGCAGCTGCTGGCGCAGCTCCATCCAGAGCCGCCCCAGCACGTTCGCGCCGCGGTAGCTGTCGCCGGCGGGCTTCGCGCCCCACCAGGGGTCGCGCGTCGAGACCTCGACGATCGCGCGCTCGCCGGTCGCGGCGAGGGCGGCATCGATCCCGGCGGCGTTGGCCTCGCGCTTCATGCGCAGCACCCAGCGCATCGCGTTCACCCGCTGGGCCATCCAGTCCGGGTCGAGGCCGGTGCTCGTGCCGCGCCCGATGGCGGCGGCCTCGCGCGCTGTGGGCGCGCCGGCGATCCGGCGCTGCACCGCCGGGGCGGCGCCGAACTTGGCCGCTTGGTACAGGTGCTCGGATGTCGGAAATGCCCACGGGCCGGCGGCGATGGGTACGGCCAGCGGAGCGAAGTTGCTGAACTCGCCCCAGGGGGCGTTGGTGAAGCGGTTATTCCGATATCGGAATAATCGCTATTATTCCGGAATCCGTTTTATTCCAGATTGCTTGGGACTATTCAAAAAGGTTCAAGTATTTCAATATATTAGATGAAAGTAAGTCTTTGTAATTCCGGAATAATCCTGATGTCTTCTCCAATCGGCAATGTCGCCACCGGAAAGGAGAAGATCGATGTCAGTTGATCTATTTTTCCCGATAAAGGGGAGTCAGGAGTCGTTCCGGGTCGGCCCGCTGGGCCGCGATATCGACGGATTTGCCGCTTGGCTGGCGGCCCAGGGATACGCTCATAGAACGGCCGAGTACAAGCTCTGGCTTGTCAGGAGCCTCAGCCGCTGGCTCGAGAAAGAAGGGCTCGGCATCGAAGACCTCGATGAGCGGCGCTTGCAGGCATTTCAGCTCAGTGGGCAGGTGCAGGGCAAACCGGGAGGAGTAGTAAGGACGGGAGGGGCCTTGCTGAGCCTCCTGCGCGAGAAGGGTCGGATTCCCGCCGCTCCGGCCGACCCTGTCAGCGATGATCCTATCGAGCAGATCGAACGCAGATACACGAGTTTTCTCGTCAACGAACGAGGACTGAGTTCAGCTGCGGTCCGGTGCTATGTGCCTATCGTTCGATCCTTCCTCTCCGAGCGTTTCGGAACGCAGGGCGTGGTGTTGAACGACCTGGTAGCGCAGGATGCCAATCGATACATCCTGCGCCAGTCCCAACGCTTAAGTCGCACCCGCACCAAGCTGCTCGCTACGGCGTTGCGCAGCTTCCTTCGTCATCTGTATCAGCGCGGGGATATCGCCGTCGACCTCGCCAGCGTCATCCTCCCGAGAACGAACTGGCGGCAGGCGAGCCTCCCGAAAGCGCTCGCGCCCGAACAGGTGGAACTGCTCCTCGAAAGCTGTGATCGGCAGACAACGGTCGGTCGGCGCGACTATGCCATCCTCTTGCTGCTCGCGCGGCTCGGATTACGCGCTAACGAGGTGGTCATGATGACGCTTGACGACCTCGATTGGAACAAAGGCGTTGTGATCGTCTCGGGCAAGAGCCAGCGGCGCGAACCTCTGCCTCTGCCTCAAGATGTGGGAGAGGCGCTGGTGGCGTACCTGCGCGATGGCCGCCCGCCGTGCTCTACCCGACGGCTGTTCGTGCGCATACCGGCGCCGCATCGGGGATTCTCCTGCTCAGCCTCCATCCGAGACGTCGTGGGACGAGCATTGGCGTGCGCCGGGATCGACCCACCCTTCAAGGGCTCTCATATGCTGCGCCATTCGCTGGCCACCACCATGCTCAACAACGGCGCATCGCTCGAAGACATTGGCCAGATTCTTCGCCACCGCAATCCCGAGACCACGCAGATATACGCCAAGCTGGATAGCGCAGCATTGCGCACGCTGGCGCTGGCCTGGCCCGGAGGTGCGCGATGAACGATCTGCAGCTCCTCCTTGATGAGTATCTCGCCACGCGTCGCGCACTCGGCGCCAAGCTCGTAGAATCTGGGAGACTGTTGAAGAGCTTCGTCGCGTTTTCCGCGCAACACGAGGCCACCTTCATCACGACCCAATATGTGCTGCAATGGGCAACCGCGCCGCGTAACGCACCACTATCCCGCCGGGCGGTACGCCTCGGGACGGTGCGTCGTTTCGCCATCTACGCGAACGCGGTTGACGGTCGCCACGAGGTCCCACCCCAGGGCCTGCTCCCCCGCCGGACACACCGCCGACCGCCATACATTTACAACGATGGCGAGATTGTTGATCTGATCGATGCAGCCCACCGGCTTTCGGGAACCACCGGGCTCAGGCCCTCGACCTACGCCACGCTGCTGGGGCTGTTGACGGTCACCGGGATGAGGTCCGGCGAGGTGGTGAACCTCGACCGGGACGACATCGACCTTGCCCAGGGCGTTGTAACGATTCGCGGCAGCAAGTTCGGCAAGTCGCGCCAGATCCATCTTCATCCATCCTCAATCGAGGCGCTGAACCGTCATGCGGCCCAGCGGGACCGACTCTGTCCCAATCCTCAGGGTCCAAGCTTTTTCCTCGACGAGCGCGGGATCGGGATTACGGATTGGAAGCTACGCTGGACATTCGCGAAGCTGGCGCAGCGAACCGGTCTGCGGGATCGTTCGAGATCGCATGGAAACGGTCCCCGCCTGCATGACATCCGTCATACATTCGCCTGCAAAACCCTGCTGCGATGGTATCGCGGTGGCGTGGATGTCGAACGCCAGCTACCACACCTCGCGACCTGGCTCGGGCATGTCAAGATCAGCGATACATACTGGTATCTCACCGCGACGCCGGAACTGATGCAGGCTGCCGCCGGCAGGCTCGATTGCACAACGCGGAGGCTGCCATGAAGACCACGCCCGACTTTCCCCGGCTCTTGGCCATATTCTTCACCAAGCACCTCATGCAACAGCGTCAGGCAAGCCCGCACACGATCGACAGTTACTCCGATACCTTCACGCTACTGGCACACTACGCGTGGCAAGTATTGAACAAACGGCCCGAGACGCTGGAGGTCGTCGACTTGGAGCCGGACTTCCTTGCCGACTTCCTGAGCCACCTTGAGATCGAACGCGGCAACGGCGCGCGCACGCGCAACACCCGTCTGGCCGCGATTCGCTCCTTCTTCCGCTATGTCGCGTTGAATGAACCCCGGCACGCGGCCCAGGCGCAACGGGTCCTGGCCATGCCCAGCAAACGCTATACCCGCCGCCCTGTGGCCTTTCTCGAGGAGGACGAGATTGAGGCCCTGCTACGAGCACCGGACCTCCGGACCCGAAACGGACGCCGGGACCGCACGCTGCTGGTTGTTGCCGTGCAATCCGGGCTTCGCGCATCGGAGCTAATCAACTTGTGCCGCGAGGATGTCCACCTCGGCGCGGGTGCCCACCTTCGTTGCGAAGGAAAAGGACGAAAGGAGCGTTACACACCGCTGCGCAGGGACTCAGTGGCAGCTTTACGGGCATGGATGAAGGAACATTCCGGCGACCCCGTTTTCCCGAACCAACATGGCAATTCGCTCAGCCATGACAGCCTCGACTATCTGCTGGCCAAGCATCTGACGACCGCACGGGCCGAATGCCGGTCTCTCAAGAGGAAGCACATAACGCCGCATTCTCTGCGACACACGGCTGCCATGACTCTTCTGCGGAATAAGGTGGACCGCGGACTGATTGCGCTATGGCTCGGTCACGAGTCCGTGGAGACCACGTACATCTACCTTCATGCCGACCTCAAGCTGAAGGAACAGGCTATGGCCAAGACCACGCCGTCAGAGCTGCCGCCAGCGCGATATCAACCCGGTGACAAGCTGCTCGAATTCTTGAACAGCCTGTGATTATTCCGGAAGAAATTGGGAGCAGAGCCCGGTCTCTGCCACTGTCCGGCGACTATCCGGAATAAAACGGAATCCGGAATAAAATCGAAAGCCGCAGACCTGGTCGCGCCTGTATATCCGCATGCCGTCATCCTCCGTTGCGGGCGGCGGGCTCCCACCGGCCCTGCCGCGCTTCGCCCGACCGCGAGCGCGCCTCTCCTCCCGCGCAGCCGGGCGGTTCGGCTCCGGATCGGCAGCAAAAAAATGGGGACCGACGCCGAAGCGCCGGCCCCCGAGGCGGGAGGGAGGAACGATGAGCCGGAGGCTTCCTAGAAGGGCACCTCGTCGTCCATGTCCGAGGGCGCGGAGGCCGGGGCGGCGCCGGTGTCGCCCGCCATGTCCGGGTCGGGCCGCATCTGGCCGTTTCCGTTCGGCTTGTCGAGGAACTGCACCCGGCCGCCCGGGACCAGCAGGATCTCGGTCGAGAAGCGGTCGCCGTCCTCGCCCGGCTTCGACCAGCGCCGCGTCTGCAGCTTGCCGTCGACGTAGACCAGCCGGCCCTTCACCGCGTGCTTCTCGAACATGTCGATCAGCCCGTCCTGGAAGGTCACGACCCGGTGCCACTCGGTCTTGTCGACCTTCTCGCCGGTCTGCTTGTTGATGTACGACTCGTCGGTCGCGATGCTCAGGTTGGCCACGCGGCCGCCCGAGGTGAGGTGGTTGACGGTGACGTCCGCGCCCAGGCGGCCGATCAGTTCCACGCGATTGAGTCCGAATGCCATGACGATTCCCCTTCATGGTCTGGATGATGACGATGGGTTCCGAACGACCGGGGCCGGGTTCACTCCCCCGAACCCCCGACCGTTCAATCTCTTCAAGCCCTCCTCCACCTCCACTACGCCGGAGGGAGCGACGACGCCGGGTCCCAGGGTTCCGCCGGCGCCGCGTCCTGGAGGGCCATGCCGAACGCCGGCTCCGGGAAGAGGTTAGCGAAGCCGTGGTCCGGATAGACCGCGCCCCGCTCGGGACAGCGGATGGAGCGCTCGTCCTCGGCGATCTCGCGGACGGTGCGGCGGTCGACGCCGATCTCGCGCAGCAAATCGCTGCCGATCGGAAGGTCGAGGGATGTATCGCGACGAAACATGGGCGGGATCTCCTCTGCCGTTGCCCTGCCCGGCATCGGCGCGAGGAACCCACTCCCTCCGCCCTGCCGGACACTCGCCCGGCAGGCGCTTCGCTCTTCCTCTATGACGGATGGACGGCGCGGCGGATCGCGGCCAGGCGCTCGCAGACGGCACGCGGCGACATGGAGCCCAGGTTCAGTACCGGGATGCCGCGAGCCTCGGCGATACGGATGCCCATGCCCGTACCCCCCTCAACGCGACCCTGGACGGTGAAGGCCACCACCGTGTCGACCGGCCGATCCAGCGTCTCGCCCAGCAGCACCGCCGCGTTCCTGGCATGCAATTTGCGGACGGCCGGCGAACACCGCTCCCACGCCGGATGCAGGGGCGCCGCGATCTCGATGCACGCCGCCATCGCCGCCGCGGACAGCACCCGGCAATCCGGCCCACGATGCCCGTTATAGGCCCGCCACCCCCCCGCGGGATGCGGGGCCGCCCCGACCGCAATCCCCCCCCCCCCCCCCGCCGCGGACAGCCCCCGGCACCCCGGCCCACGATGCCCGTTATGGCCCCGCCACGGCAGCCACACCGTCCGTTGCCCGGCCGGCGCCCCCGCTGCGAACGCGCTGTCCGCCCCGTCCGCTCCGCCGGAAGACAGCTGCCAGCCGGTCCGGGCCAGCCATCCCGCCATCACCGTCATGTCCGCCAGCACGGCCGCCGGCGTCGCCCGCGCGCCGATCCCCGCATATCGCAATGTCGCCATGTCCGCTCTCCCCAATTGCGACTGCCGCCGCTCCCTCTCCGTCAGCGGCCTCGCTCCCCGCACGCTCTTCTCCGCCTCCCCGGCGACAGGCGGTCCGGCCCCGCTTGAACGCGACCTCCGTCCGGTGCAGGGATACGGCATGGAAGGGCGCGGATGGATCGGGCGGCACGGGTTCTGGCCGCTGGCGCTGCTCTGGCTGCCCGCCGGGGTGGTTGCGCAGGCGGCGGTGCGGTTCGAGCCGGCGACAGACGGGCCGCCGGACCCCGCGATGTGGGCGGCGACGGTCCCGATGGCGGTGTCGTCGCTGGTCGTGGCGGCCCCCTGCGGCCTGCCGCTGGCGCTGGGTTGCCGCCGCCTCTGGCGGCTCGGCTACCGGCGCGGCGCGTGGACCGCGGGCGTCGCGCTCGGCGCGGCGACGGTGGCGGTGACGCTGCCGGCCGGACTGCTCGGGCCGATTGCGATTGCGGTCTGCGCCGTCGCGATCGGGCTCCCGGTCTGGTTCGCGTGGTGGTGGCTCGCGTGGAGGGCCTGACCGGAGACGGCGGCGGGCCGGCTGCGGAGCAGGGAAGACGACGCAATCGCGCGTCAGGCGCTAGGTAAAACCGTCTCGGAGTCGGCGATCCGCAGTTTGCCACCGCCGGCGGAGCGCGGCTGGCGGATGACGACGTCGGCGTTGCGGCCCAGCGGCGTCAGCAGCCGCACCAGGCTCTCCAGCGAATACTCCCGGAAGTCCCCCCGGAGCAGCCGTGACACGCCGGTTTGTGTGATGCTGCGCTGATCCGACGGACGCCGACCGCGCGTGCCCGCAGGCCTCGACGCCTACGACCCTTCACCGCCCGTGCCGCCGCGCGGCGCGAGCGTGATGCCGATGGACTCCAGGAATTCGAGGAGCTCGGCCTCGTCGCGCCCGTCGCGCTCGGCGCCCGGACGATCCCCGGCGGCAAGCAGCAGGTACCCGACCTTGCCCATCCACCGTGCCCGCGCCATGTGGCTTTTCACCGCCTTGCGGGCGCGCGCGGGCTCGGCGTCGGGGTCGATGCCGAGGACCCGACGACGCGGCTGGCGAATGATTCAGTGGACCAGTGGCTTGGCGCACTTCGGTTATTTCAAACGTATGCCGGTCTGAACTGACGGGCCGAGTCGCAGGTAGCACTTAAGCTGCTCCCCAGCTACACCATCAAGGCGCGCAGCAACGAACTCCCAGGAATTACAGCATGAACCGCCGCTTCACTACGAAAGAACTCTCCGCCGCAAAAGAGATCGGCGCCGAGACGCTGCGCACGCACCACCACGCGGCGTTGCAGGCGGCCACCTCACCGCTCGACAGGCCGCGCGGCCGTGCGGAGACCGCGTTCCTCATGGATAACGGCCGCGTGTGCTGGCTCAGGGCAAGCGCCTACAAGCGGGAGTTTCGCGAAAGTACTGGCATCGCGATCGCGCCCGAAGACGGTGACAGCCTAATCCTGGCAACAACAAGAAGTGCTGAAGGGCACGGCAAATCTGACGGGTCGCAAGAGGGCCCGCCCGACGTACTCAAAACGAGCGGCATGGTCAGCCAGGCAGCCGGCCTCGCCGAGGCTGCCGCGATCATCTGTGACGCCGACAACCGGCGCGAGCCAGCCGGCGGCTTCGCTGACGTGATCCTGCTGCTGCACGGCATCGAACTCGGCCTGAAGGCCCTGCAGCGCTGCGAACGCGATCACGGGCCGCATGACCGGGAACACGACCTGCTGAAGCTGTTCGACGCGCTGAGCGACGACACGCAAGAAAAACTGATCAGGCAAATGCCAGGCGACGAAAGCTGGCCGGAGCGCGCATTGCAAGCGCCGGACCGCCGGAACATCCGGGCGGCGCTCGCCGAGGCCCGAGAGGACACGGTGCGCTGGCGCTACGCTAGCGAGCAATCCGGCATCATCGGGCACACCGGCGAGCTGCAACATGCGCTGGACGCAATCCTGCATGTTTGCGGCTACGACCGCGATTGGGCCAGCAAGGCGCCCGTGCTCGGCAACCAGGGAAAGCACGGCGCGCCGTCCCCGCCAACACCCTGAAACAGGCGGTCGCGGAACACGACGCGAACCCGCCTGAGGCGGCAAATTGGGTTGGAGGGGATCAGGAGAATGGGATTTCGAGACAGGGAGAAGCGGCGGCTTGTTCCGTTGAAGCCCGCGTTGTTTTCTGCCGAGGCCTGCGAGCCCGGGCGGTATGGCAAGAAGCGATACGATTTCTGCCTACGCAATGATCGAGCGACGGAAAACCTGCACGCCAGCATCCGCGACGCGGCGGTCGACTATTTCGGGCAAAGGAACATCCCGTGGCACGACGGGATCGGTGGCGGTCCCAGCAACCATCTGTGCTGCTCTCAGAGTTTCTGCGTCAATTTCTGGTTCCCGTTCCGAGACGCGCCGGGACCGTTGGCGGCCGTGCTCCGCGGACTAGGATTCGATGTAGTGGAGGTGCTGCCGTTCGAGTTGGACCGGATCGGACCCGGAGGAAAGGCGGGTTACATGGCCTTCGAGTGGATCGGTGAGAAGAACTATTTGGGGGAAGGGCCAGGCGGCAAGGCTGTCAGGGACGAGGCGCGCTCGCGCGGGCATCACTTCACGAGCCTGGACTTCGCATGCAGGTTCCGGCGATCGGACGAGGTCATCCAGATCGTTGCCGGTGAGTGGAAGTACACCGAGCTTTATTCCAAGGATCGGAACATGCGTTTCAGCGACAGCGGGACGGACCGCCTGAAAATCTACAAGCCTTCGCTGGATGCTGCTGATTGCCAGATTGTCTTGGGGGATGTGCAGCAGGAATCGCTGTTCTTCGATCCGTTCGACCAGTTGATGCGCCAGCAGTTGCTGTGTTCCGCGATGGAGCGCGAAGGAGAGATGGACGCGGATGTCGTGTGCTTGCTGCACATGGCACCGAAGTCGAACCGGGAATTCGTGAACCGCGTGACGTCACCGGCGCTGCGGTCGAAGGGCTCCGACGTTCATGAGGTGTGGGGCAATCTTGTCGGACCTGAGCGTTTCGTCGGCGTCTATGTGGAGGATGTGCTGCCCCTGGTGTGTCGCCACGCGCCGGAGCCGGAATGGGCTAGCTACATGACGCAACGATTCGGGGACATGCGCTAGAGCCCAGCCGTCTGCAGCGGGACCGGAGGTTTTCCGGGTGCTATCGCGGGAGGCCGGCGTGGCGCGGGTCGGGGCGGGTGTGCAGTAAGCTAGGCGCGTCAATGCCAGGCGCTGCCTTCCGGATCGTCGTCCTCGGCGCGCATCGAGGCCGCAACCATGGCCTGCCAGGCCTCGCGGTCGAGCCCGAGCCGGCGGTTCAGCTTGTCGCAGATGTTGAGGGCATCTTCGACGTCGAGCGTGACCAGCGCGGTCGGAACGTGGCCGGCGAGGCCTTCGATGACGATGCGGATCTGCTGCACCTCGGTCTCGACGTCATAGGCCGGGCAGAAACAGAAGTTGGGTTCGTCCGGCAGGGTCTGCGCGGTCATTGCCTCGGTCTCCTTGTCTTGGCGGTTCCAGCCGCCGCCCGGCCGGCAATACGTATCCCGGCCGGGCATTGAACGGGTGAATTCTCGGCGAGTCACGCGGCGAGCGGCCAGCGGTCGAGGATGCGCTCCATCGCGGCCGCATTGGGCACGAATATCCGGGCGCGGAACGAGACGATCTCGGTCGCGCAGCCCATGCGCTTCAGCGCGGCCATGTCGGTGTCCGCCGGCCCCTCGATCTCGATCCGGTCGGCGCCCATCAGGCGGCGGCGCGCGAGACGCCAGCCGTTGGCGAGCGCGAGCGCGTTGCCGCGCTCCAACAACGCCGCGAAGGCCTCCGCGCCGGTCATGGCGGGACCGCCGTCGAGGCCGAACCCGGCACGTACCGAGCGCACCTGCTCGGCATCGAGCACGCGCCCGATGAGCGCGATGCCGTCATCGCTGGTGAGCCGGCGCACCCGCATGTTCTCGGCCGGCAGCCGGTCCCAGACGGGCAGCAGCAGGCCGGAGGCGAGCCAGAAGCGCGAGTCCCGGTGGGACGGCAGATCAGCGATCTCGGCGTCCCATACGCGCCGCCACTGAGCCTCGTCGGCGCGGCGCCAGTTGGAGGCGTCGAGCTCGGCCTTCGCCATGCTCTCGCCGGTCGCGGGCCGGATGAGGCGCACGCGTTCCCGTACCCCGCCGTCGTCCAGCATGCGCGATGCCGCCGGTAGGATGACCGCGGCGCGCTTCGAGCGGGCGTTGACGGCGAGGCGCGGCTTGCCGTCCGGTCCCGGATCCCGTTCGCCGGCCTCCAGCGCGGCATCGGCCGTGAGCGGCGCCAGCCTGTCGCGGCGGACGATCTCGACCAGCTCGGTGGCGGCCCCGGTGCCGGGATGCTCATAGAGCGCCTCGCGGCCGGCAATCGCGAGCGAATCGGCGGTCACGGTCTCGACGCCGACCTCGTAGCTGCCGGCCTCGATCGCCTGCTCGATGTTGGCGGCGATGCGCTTTTCCAGTTCCGCGAAGAGCTGGTTCTGCTCGGCAATGGGGAGAGCCAGCAGCCGGTTGAGGAACCTCGGCATGGGCGGCAGGTCCTCCTTGAGACTGCCCTCCCAGGTGAGCTTCAGCCCCGTGGCTTTCTCGAAACGCTCCAGGGTCCAGCCCTCGATGCTGCCCCGCCACAGCGCGCCGTAGAACTGGCGCAACGCGGCCTTGGCGTAGGGGCTCTCGAGGTTGTCGCTCTCGCGGAACAGCACGGCGTCGCTGCCGCCCATCGCGGCCTGGCTGTCCCGCTGTCCCCGCGTGATGGCGCCCAAGCTATCGAGCCGCCGTGCGATGGTGGCGATGAACCGGCGCTCGCCCTTCACATCCGTGGTGACGGGCCGGAACAGCGGCGCGGAGGCCTGGTGCGTACGGTGGGTGCGGCCCAGCCCCTGGATCGCCTGATCGGCGCGCCAGCCCGGCTCCAGAAGATAGTGGATACGCCGCTCGGTGTGACAACCTACAGGCAAGAACTACCAGTTTGATAGCACCTGCACAGCGTTACTGCATCCTCCTGATAATGGTCATATTACAATGGGTTGGCGGCGTCGTCAACGGGGATCTCGTTCTCACGGCGGCTCAATAAGGCACAATCCTCAATATCCCGATAGTTGCACTCAGGGAATTAACGTATTTCGCGCGAATGTCGCAGGCGCACTTTGGTAGCTCTCCGATGTGGGGCATCATGAGCTATCTTGTGAGAGCCATAAGACATATGTAGCATAGTATCCCGTGGCTATTTGACCTATAGGCGTACCGAAGGCAGATTTCGCGCGAATGTCGCAGCGAAATACGCACGACATTCGCTGATCTTGTGGCGTCTATCGGGGGCGTGGAACTCTCAAGTCGGTGGAGGCGGACAGCATGAGCGGGGCGGCCGTGGGACGCAAGAGGCAGCGCGCGGTGATGGCGACGGACAGCGACTGGCAGGCGCTGAAGGAGCGCGCGGACGCGGCCGGAATGGACATCTCGCGCTTCATCCTGGAACGGCTGACGGCGCCTGTTGCGGTGCCGGAGGACGCGGTCGTTGTGCGCGATCTTGCCGTCGGTCTGGTGCGGGTCGAGCGCATGGTCAGGGTGCTCTACGAGGTCGAGAAAGAGCGCGTCGAGGGCACCGCAGGGGCGGAGACGTGGCAGGCTCTGGTGCGTCGTGCCGGAGCACGGATCGACGCCGAGGAGGGACTCGGATGACGGCCGTAGAGGAAGGGAAACGGGAGATTGCGCGCATCCGCAGCATTTACTGCTCGCCGGAGAACCGTGCATTGATCGGTCGGCGGGCCAAGGAAGCGGGGATGAGCTTCTCGCGTTTCATGATCGTCTGCGCGCTTCATGGGACAGATGCCGACGACGGCGAGGACGGTCCTCGCCTGGTTCTGAGCGAGGACGAGCAGCGGCAGCTCTTCGAGCGCGTGGCGCTTCTGGATCGGTGCAACGAGGCGCTGCTTTCGCGTCTTCCGGGGACGGAGATATCGGCGCTGGGTGCGTTGGCCTTCCTGGCCCGGGAGGCGCAATCCCGATCCGGCGGAGACGGTTCGTGAGGAAGCGTCGTGGCACCAAACCGAGGGCGTATTCGCTCTCCTGCACCGACAGCGAGTGGGGGCGCGTGCGGGTGCTGGCCGAGCGGCGGGGGCTGTCCATCTCCCGCTACATGGTCGAGTGCGGTCTCACCGTGGACCCTGAGACGGAGCCTGCACCGCCGCCGATCCTCGTGCTCGACGAGGCCGAGCAGCGCGCCCTTCACGATCGTGTCGTCACCATTGCTGAGCGCACGGCGGAGGCCGGGACGGAGGAGGCGGTGTTGACGCGTATCCGCAATGCGCTCGCCTTCCTGGCCGAAGAGACCATGCGCACCATGCTGCGCGACGGTCGCGAAGGGGAGCTGCGGGGGATGCTGACGGACCTATTCGGCGAGCAGGTTGCGGCGGCCACGGTCGAGCGGCTGCGTGCGCGCATGGCTCCCGAGAGTTCCGGCTTGCGATAATCGAAAGGCGGTCCGCTGCCAATTGCGGGAGTTTGCCGGCGTGCCGGGGCGTCGGACCACGGGCGATTGAAGGAAAGCCGGCGGGGCGAATCACAGCTCGAGGCCGCCCATGTCGCGGGTCTTCGCCTTCTGGCGCTCCTGCGCTTTCTCCTGTGCCTCGCGCTCCAGCCGGAGGCGTTCGATTTCGGCGTTGTCGTGCGCCAGAACGGTCTCGATGCGCGACGACATCCGTTTCAGCTCGTCATCCGCGCCGGGGCGGCGGTCGAGATGCCTTCCGAACGTCTCGGGGTCGTCAAGGATGCGGCGGCAGCCGTCGAGGGCGCGGCGGGCGTCGTCGCGCCATTCGCCGTAGCCCGCGACGCGAGTGACATGGACGCCGTCCTGGCCGGCATGGTGGGCGCGCTCCTCCCGCTGCCGGATCGAGTCTGCGGCCGCCGACAGGACCCGGTCCAGGTAGCGCTCCGCCGCCTTGCGGTTCTCCCTCGTCGCTTCATCGAGGACCGCTGCCTTCTCCGCAGGCGGCAGCGTCGGGCTGGTTTCGGGTGAGACGGAAACTGAGGTTTCGAACTGCTCGCCGATGGCTTTCAGCGCCGACATCTGCTCGCCGGGTGCGGTCTCAAGGGCCTCGATCAGCGCTTCCCGGTCGTCGGTCAGCAGCACCACGTTGTCGCGGGCGCGCGTGAGCTCCACGTAGAACATCGCCTGGTCGGCCGGCGCGCGGTTCGTGTCGAGCACCGCGATCACGCGGTCGCACGTCATCCCCTGGGCCGCGTGCACGGTGGATGAGTAGGCGTGGTCGAGATGGTGAAGGTGGGGGTCGTCGCGCTTCATGGAGAGCTCGCGGCCGTCCTGGGTCCTGATCCTGACGTTGACCCAGCCGACGGAAAGTATCTCCGCATGCTCGCCGTTGATCAGGCCGCGGGCAGCGTCGTTGCGGGTCCAGCGCACCGCGTCGCCCGCCCTGAGGACGATCGGCTGCGTCTCGAAGAGGTCGAGCCTGTAGCGGAGGTAGCCGGACGGGTCGATCCGCCGCTCCCGGCCGTCGGGGAAAGTGAGCGCCACGCGCCCCTCTTCGGTATCGACCTCCGCGACTTTGCAGGCGTCGCCGGCCTTCGCACGGACGCCGTAGACGTCGTGATGGAAGACGGCGACATCGCCTTCTCGGTAGTTGGCGATGTCGCCCTTCTGCGGGCGAGTCAGGTGCAGGTTGACGTAGCGTTCGATCTCCAGCGCGGGACCGTGCAGCACGCCCTCGTCCTCCAGGCCGTGGCGGACGGCTGCGTTGATCTCGGCCCTGAGCTCGTGCGTGGGCGCCAGAATGGCCGTGCCTGCGCGCAGGGACGGATCGAGGTCGAGCCAGAGCTGGGCCGCCTTCCTGCCGAGGTCGTCACCCGCCGTCTCCAGGACGCCGTTGCCGAGTCCCTCCACCGCAAGCCGGGGCTCGTCCGCCACCATGTGCAGCACCGCAGCCTTGAGGGCGGCGTCGCGCTGGCGCATCACCTCGTCCATCCTGGCCGTGGGCATGCCCGCGTCCTGCAGCAGGGCGAAGGGCTGGCCGGCCTCCACCGCGCGCAGCTGCCGGCGGTCGCCGGTGAGCGCGAGCCGCTCGACACCGGTCTCGGCGGCGATCCGGGTCAATGCGCGCATCTGGGTGGTGCCCACCATCGACGCCTCGTCGAGGATCAGCACCGAGCCGCCGAGGGTACGCCGCGCGTCCTCCGTCCTCTCGGGCGAGGCGATACCGTCGCCCACGTCGCGGTAGCGCGTGAGGAACCATTGCAGCGTGCGGGCCGGAATGTCGGCCTCGCCTTCGAGCACGCGCGCGGCGCTCGCCGAGGGGGCCAGGCCGATCAACTGCCGCTCGCTCGCCAGCTCTCTCACCGTGCGCAGCATGGTGGTCTTGCCGGAGCCCGCGTGGCCCTGCACCCCGACCGTGCGGTGGGGCGAGAGCAGGATCGTGCGCGCAGCGTCGCATTGCCCGGGGTTCAGCCCGGCTTCGTTCAGCTTTGCCTCGACCGTCTCTGCGGGCGCCAGGCAGTGCCCTGCGTCAAGGCCGGCGCGCATGCCGGCGACGATGTCGCGCTCGGCGTTGCGCGCCCTGTCGGTAACAAAGGCCAGATCGGCCCGTCGCGCCGTCACCTCGATCAGGTTCCCGTCGTGCCTCATCTGGGCGGTGGCGGCGTCCAGCGCGCCCAGCGAATGCCGCCCGCCCCCGTGGGCCAGCGCCCAGGCCCGCAGGTCGTTGGCAGGCAGCACCGTGCGCCGCTCCTCCAGGTGCTCCACCGCCTGCCGCACCACCGCCAGCGCCGACGGCTGCGCCCGCGGCTCCGGCGCGGGCGAGGCCGCGCGGTCGCGGCCCCTTGCGTGGTCCCGGTCACGGGCTGGCCCGAGCTCCTGCGCCCTTTCCTGCCATGAGGCCGCAAGCACCTGCCGGTCCGGCTCCATCTTGCGCCGGCGCGTGTAGAGCGCCGCCTGCTGCGCCAGCGCCGGCGTGTTCTCCCAGCCGCGCTCGGCCATGTAGTCCAGCAACTCGCGCCGGCGGGTCGAGAACGCGTCAAGCACCGGCTTCCTATAGCCCGCGATCTCGAACCCCGGCATCCGCCCCACCAGGGTCGGCACCGTGGCGTAGCCGATCTCCTCCAGCCGGGTCCTGAGTTCGTTGCGGTAGTAGGCCCCGATCAGAAGCTTCGATCTCTCCACCGAGGTGAACTCGGCGCTCCGCCACGCCCCGTCCCGGCCCCGCGTCATGTTCGCCACCACGGCATGCGTATGAAGCTGCGGATCGAGGTTGCGGCTGGCGAGATGCCGGAAGGTCGCCGCCGCCATGCCGTCGGCCTCTACCCTTGGCCTGCGCCCGGTCTCGGGCTCGTAGGTCCGGGTCTGGAGAAGCTCGCTCTCGACGAAGCCCAGCGTGGCGCGCACCGCCTCGTCGTGCGCCTTCACAACCCGTGAGCCCGTCTTCGGCGCCGCGTAGACCAGCGCTTCCAGGGATACCGACTTCGGCGCAGAGAACGTGATGTCCACGCCGGGCCGGTGCTGGTGCTCGCCGTCGCGCAGCCGGCCGAGGCGAATGTCGGTGCCGGGCACATAGCCTGCAAGCAGGGCCTCGAAGCGCTTGGGCTTCACCGGCCCGTGCAGGCCCAGCGTTGCCGCTGCCTCGCCGTACCAGCCGCTCGCCTTGCGGTGCTCGGGGTCTCCCTTCGCGTAGTACCCGTCCGCTTCGAAGTAGTGCACCGTCGTGGCCGCGGCCTTCAGGCGCGTGACGGTCGCCACCATGGTTGCCTACCGCTCCGCTTCGGGATCGCCCTGCTCATCGGGCGGCACGTCGGTGAGGATTACGTCAGGATAAAGCGGGATCGTCACGTCCAGCGATGGATGGATGCGAAGCCGGCACCCAATGATCACATTGTCGGTGCGCGCTTCCGAAGCACAGGCGGCGATGGTCGGCGCATAGTGTTCCGCGACGAATTCGTTCCACTCGCGGCGAGGATCGCCGAACGAGACGACATCGGTCTCCCGCTGCA
>MKWU01004618.1_pt1 | contig 15970 bp, 12 predicted proteins | sample 809101 | NCBI WGS metagenome assembly MKWU01 (sample SAMN05860141, study PRJNA318959) | sponge metagenome | host: Aplysina aerophoba | place: Slovenia: Piran, Adriatic Sea, Gulf of Piran | collected 2013-05-07 | reverse complement strand
TCTCTTCCGACGGCTCAAAGGCTACCGGCGTGTCTACACCCGCTACGACAAACTCGACACCATCTTCTTGGCCTTCATCACCCTCGCCCTCATACACGACGGGCTAAAAGCGTGAACACGCCCTAGTTGGTAGTTGGTAGTTGGTAGTTAGGTCTATCCCGCTGCCTTCCAGCGACCAGTAACCAGCAGCGAGTAACCACATCTGCGGCCGGGATTCTCCTGCTCGCATCCGATAGCCGCCGGTGTGCCCCGGATTGGTGTAATCTGGTCGGCTACATGGCCAAGGCGACATCCACCCGTGGGGACACGGGGCGGAGACGGGTGTCACAGGTATATGCGAATCGGGAGCAAACGAAGCGGAGCAAGCCGCGTGGGGGCGCCGCTGCCCGCCGGGTGTCTGGGTCCAAGTCGGCCAAGCCGCAAGCATCCGGCCGATCCAAGGGGGTCCAACAGGGCTCGCGCGGTCAGCCTCGTGAATCGCTCCTCGCTCTCCTCTACGAGCGCCTCCGCTACGGGATCGGGCGCCAGGCACACCACCTGATCGGACTGGCGCTGGCGCTGGCCGGCGTGGTGGTGGCCCTCGCATTCGTCGAGGCCGCCGGTCCGCTGGGCCAGCACCTGCTGGATGGTCTCCGGTTGCTGCTGGGCATGTGGGTCTACCTGTCTCCGCTGGTGCTGCTCGGGCTGGGGGGCACCCTCCTGCTCGGTCGTTCCACCGAGGGTTACCGCCGGATACTCTTCGGGGCACTGGTCTGGCTGGTGGGATTGGTGGGGCTGTTCCATCTCATGACCGGCAATCCGGCCCTGGCCGCCGGCACCGAGGGGGTCAAGCAGTCGGGAGGGGTGATCGGGTCACTGGTCGCCTTCCCGCTGGAGCGGACGCTCGGGTTCTGGGGTGCGTTCGTGGTGCTCGTGGTGGTGTCGTCCGGCGGGGTGATGATCGCGATGCGGGCCTCCATCGGTGAGGTCCTGGTCGCGTCGGGTGAGTTGAGCGTCTACACGGTGAGGGTGATTCGAGCACGGCTGAGCGCCGCTCGAGCCCGTTTCGCCGGCATCGCAGGCGGGCGGGAGGAGCGCCGCAGAGCCCTGCCCTCCGAGGTAGCGAGACCACGCCGACCAATCCGTCCACCAAAGCCCGCCCCGGTGAACGCCTCCGGATCGGGCGAGGTCGTCAAGGTTTCCAAGCGTCCGGCTCCGGGCGCCTCGAAGGCCGCCGGTCAACGCAAAGCTTCGAAGAAGCCGTCCCCGGCAGCCGCTCCACCCGATGCGGACGGGTACCGGCTACCTCCTCTCGACCTGCTGGATACACCCAGGGCGGAGCGTCGGAGCGGGAGGATGGTCCAGGAGACCGCCCGCCAGCTAGAAGCCACGCTCCACGACCATGAGGTCAACGCCCGGCTCACCAACGTGGTCTCCGGACCGACCGTGACCCGCTACGAGATCGAACTTGCCGCCGGGGTGAAGGTCGCCCGGGTCACCAACCTGGCCGGCGACATCGCCTATGCGCTGGCGACCCCTGATGTGCGGCTCCTGGCGCCCATTCCCGGCCGGTCGGCGATCGGGGTGGAGGTGCCGAACCGGCATCGCCGGCTGGTCACGCTCGGCCACGTGCTCTCTTCGGAGGAATCGACCGGGAACCACCATCCGCTGGCGGTCGGTCTGGGAGAGGACATCTCGGGGCGTCCCGTCCTCGTCAACTTGGCAGAGCTACCCCATCTGCTCATCGCCGGCGCGACCGGCGCCGGCAAGTCCTCATGCATCAACTCGATCGTCACGTCCATCCTTATGAGGACCAAACCGGAGGATGTCCGGTTGATCATGGTCGACCCCAAGCGGGTTGAACTCGGCCAGTACAACGGGGTTCCCCACCTGCTCACCCGGGTGATCACCAAGCCGAAGAAGGCATTGGAGGCTCTGCAATGGGCGGTCGGTGAGATGGACCGGCGCTACGAGCTGCTCGCGGAGAGCGGGGTGCGGGACATCACGGGTTACCAGGAGAAATACGACGCGGGAGGCCTGGATCGGGCCAAGTTCGATCGCTTCCCGTACCTGGTGGTGATCGTCGACGAGCTGAACGATCTGATGATGGTGGCGGGGCGCGATGTCGAGACCGCCATCGTCCGCATCGCTCAGATGGCCCGGGCGGTCGGGATCCACCTGGTGATCGCTACCCAGCGGCCGTCGGTCAACGTGATCACCGGCGTGATCAAGGCCAACATTCCGAGCCGGTTCGCGTTCTCCGTGGCCTCGCAGGCCGACTCTCGGGTGATCATCGACGTGGTGGGCGCCGAGAAGCTGGTCGGAGTGGGGGACATGCTGGTCATCACCGCCCGCGAACCGCGCCCGCAACGGGTGCAGGGAGCGTGGGTGAGTGAGGGTGAGGTCGCGGCGGTGGTCAAGTGGGTGCGGGACCAGAAGAAGGTCGAGTACCGGAAGATCGAGGAAGAGGTCAAAGAATCCAGGCGCCAGGAGGCCACCGATGAGGACGACGGCGAGGATGCCGAACTGATCCGGCAGGCCACCGAACTCGTGGTCCGCTCGCAGCTGGGGTCCACATCGATGTTGCAGAGAAAGCTCCGGATCGGGTTCGCCCGGGCAGGGCGGATCATGGACATCCTCGAGAACAGAGGGATCGTCGGCCCTTCCGAGGGCTCCAAGGCCCGCGAAGTGCTGGTCACCATGGAGGATCTGGAACGGGAACGGGCAAAGGTGCCGGTCTGATCCGACTTGCCGGCCGCTGACTCCACTCGATGGGAGGGCGGCCCGGTTCGCGTACTATTGGACCCGATGCCCTACGTGTTCGAACTGCCCGACATCGGTGATGGACTCACCGAGGCCGACATCGTCCGCTGGCACGTTCCTGTGGGCGGGACGGTGGATGCCGACCACGTGCTGGTCGAGGTCGAGACGGCCAAAGCGGTGGTGGAGATCCCTGCTCCAGCCGGAGGGACGGTCTTGCACCACGGTGCTCAGGAGGGGGAAACCCTGGCGGTGGGGGCGGTGCTGGCGGTCATCGGTAGAGCCGGGGAGGTCTGGCCGGATGGGAATCAACCCGGTGAGGCAGCGACCGGTTCCCGGCGGTCTCCGGGCCCGGGAGGCCCGGATCCGGGTAGCGGGCCGGTGGCGGGGGACGCCCCTGTCAAAGCATTGCCCGTGGTGCGGCGGCTGGCCCGGGAACACGGCATCGACCTCTCCTCCATCCGGGGCACGGGGCCGGGCGGGAGGATCACCAGGGATGACGTGATGGCGGCCGCCGGAGGCATGCCGTCGGAGGATGCCGTGGTGGCGCCGGCGGGTGAGCGGGTCCGTCTCTCGATGCTTCGCCGTACCATCGCCGGCCACATGACGGCTTCATGGAGGGAGATCCCCCACGTGACCGTCTTCCACGACGCCGACGCCACCCGCCTCCTGGCGGGCCGGCGAGCACTGGCGGCCCGCCATGGACGGAGCATTCCGATGGAGGCCCTGGTGATCAAGGCCCTCGTTCCGGTACTGGACGAGTTCCGGGTTTTCAACGCAACCCTGGACGGTGACGAACTGGTGTTCCACCCCTCCCTGGATGTGGGGATCGCCGTGGATACCGATGAAGGCCTGCTGGTGCCGGTGATACGCCAATCGGAGAAGCTGGGCCTCATGGAACTGGCGGCAACCGTTGCCGACCTCGGGGTCAGGGGCAAGTCCCGGTCGCTCGGTCCGGCCGACCTGACCGGCGCCACCTTCACCGTCACCAACATCGGAGCCCTGGGCGGGGGGAGGGGCACCCCCATCATCCCATTGGGCACCACTGCCATCCTCGCTATAGGCAAGGCTGCCGACACCCCGGTGGTGCGGGACGGCGCGGTGGCTGTGGCGCCCGTGATGCCGCTGTCGCTCGGCTTCGACCACCGGGCGATCGACGGCGGCCTCGGGCAGCGATTCCTCAACAGGCTGGTCGAAAACCTGGAGGAACCGGCTTTGTTCATGGCCGACTAGACCATTACCGCTAGCCGCCACTCTTGCGCAACGTGGATTCCAGCACGACCGTGACCGATCCGGCGGTGGTTGACCGGCGTCACCGGTCACTGCTGGCCGTTCATGAGGCCGAACTCCCGAGCCGGATCATGACCATCTCGGGATGCGAGGGTCGGATCGAAGCCCGGACCCTCTCGAAGGACATGTCCGGGCCGGCCACCCGTCTCGTCATGCTGAGCCAGGGATGGGGGTCGGGCGTGGTGGGGGCGTTCACCGCCGATGTCGAGCTGTTCGTCATACGCGGCGACCTGATGGTGGCGGGAGAGCGAGCGGGCCGGTATGACTACGCAGCTGTCCGGTCGGGCGAGGTGATCTCCGGAATCCGGGCTCTCGTGCCCACCCTGGCGCTCCTTATGACCTCGGCTCCGGTCCGGTACGACAGCTCCGCCGGCGGAATGCTGTCCAAACCCCTGATCGGATCGGTCAGCCGATCTCCGTGGGCGCCCGTCAGCGAACTCCCGGGCCGGTTCATCCGCCCACTCGCCGATGGCCCCAACGGCCATGTGTGGCTGGCGGGGGCCCGTGCCTGGACCAACGAGGACGGTCCGTGGCATTCCCACGCCGGCGCGGAGGAGATCTTCGTGCTGGACGGGGAGTTCACCATTGCCGAGCACCTATCCGGCCATGATCCTGACGCCTCCGACGGGCCGGGGGGCGAACAGATCCACCGGTGGGCGGCGGGGACCTACACGTACCGGCTCCCGGGGCAGCTCCACGCCGGCCCGGGTTCGGGCTCGTCGGATCTGGCCCTCGCCTTCCACCGTTTGCAGGGCCCGCGGGATTGTCTTTGGACGGACGGCGTACCGGCTACCTGATCAGTTCAGGCCCATGACCTCCCTGGCGGCGGCCACGATCTCATCCGCTCCGGGAACGATCGCCCGCTCCAGCGGGGGACTGAACGGGATGGGTGCTTGGGCGGCGCCCACCCGCACCGGGGCGGCTCGCAGCCGGTCGAAGGCTTGGCCGGTGATGGCGCTCACCACCTCGGCGCCGAACCCGCCGAACTCCCAGGCCTCGTGTGCCACCACCACCCGACCGGTCCTGGCCACGGAGGACAGCACGGTATCGAGGTCGAGTGGGACCAGCGATCTGAGGTCGATCAACTCTGCCTTGATGCCCATCTCGGCAAGGGAGGAGCAGGCCTTTTCAGCGTGGAGGGTCATCACGGAGTAGGTGACGATGGTCAGATCCGAGCCCCTGCGGCGAACCGCGGCCGAGCCGAGCGGGACCACATGATCCCCAACCGGTACCGGCCCTCGTTTGGCGGTGATCCGCTTGTTCTCCAGGTAGACCACGGGATCGTCATCCGCGATGGCCGCCCGCAGCAGGCCCTTGGCGTCGGCCGAGTTGGACGGGGCCACCACCTTCAGGCCGGGCAGGTGGGTGAACAGGCCTTCCAGGCTGGATGAATGCTGGCCGGCCGATGAGCGGAGAACCCCGTCGGAAGCCCGGAGCACCAGCGGGACCGACACCTGCCCGCCGAACATGTAGCGGAACTTGGCGGCCTGGTTGACGATCTCGTCCATGGCCCCGAGGGTGAACTCGACGAAGCTCATCGACGCCACCGGGCGCAGTCCGGTCACGGCCGCCCCGACGGTGACCGCCATGATGATCGCCTCCGAGATGGGCATGTCGATGACGCGGTCGGGTCCAAACTCGTCCACCAAGCCCCGGAACTGCCCGAAGTTGCCGCCCCAGCTGATGTCCTCACCGAGCACTACGACCCGGTCGTCCTCACGCATTGCGAACGCCATGGCATCCACTGTCGCCTGGCCGAAGCTCATCCTTCGCATCGTCCTGTCCACCTCAGGCATCAGCAGACCTCGGTGAACACGTTCTCGAGGGCGGTGCCACCGTCCGGATGCGGGCTCTCCTCGGCGAAGCGCACCGCGGTGGACACCTCATCCGCAGCCTCCGCCCATGCCGCCTCCCCGAGTCCGGCCGTCATGACCGTCTCATCGGTGAGCGTCCGTTCCCACCGGAGGATCGGATCTCCCTGGCGTCGAGCCTCCACCTCGGCGGATGCCCGGTAAACCTCCGCATCGCCCACGTAATGGCCGCCGAAGCGGTAGGTCTCCATGTTCAACAAAGTCGGTCCCCCTCCGTCGCGGGCTCGACCGACCGCCTCCAAAGCCTCCCGGTAGGTCGCCGCGGCGTCGTTGCCGTCCAGCGTTATACCGGGGATTCCGTAAGCGGAGGCCCGCACGGAGAGGTCTTCCACCGACGTGGTGCGGAGCCGGGACGTGAACTGGGCGTACTGGTTGTTCTCGCACACGAACACCACCCCTAGGCGGTGGGTTGCGGCGAAGTTGAGCGCCTCGTGGAAGGTCCCCTTGTTGATGCCCCCGTCCCCGAAGAAGCCCACCGCCACCTGGTGGGTGCCCCGGTAGCGGGCGGAGAGGGCGGCTCCGGCGGCGATGCCCAGCCCACCGGCCACGATCCCGTTGGCCCCCAGCATCCCCACCGAGAAGTCGGCTACGTGCATCGAACCACCCCGGCCCCGGCAGGCCCCGGTCGCCTTGCCGTACAACTCCGCCATGATCGGACCGAGCTCCATGCCCTTGGCGATGGCGTGGCCGTGACCGCGATGGGTTGAGGTGATGTAGTCGTCGCGGTCCAGAGCGGCGCACACGCCTGCGGCGATGGCCTCCTGGCCGATGTAGGTATGGACGAACCCCGGTAGCTTGCCCGCCTTGAACAACTCCTCGACCCGGGACTCGAACACCCGGATCCGCACCATGGTCCGGTGGATGCCGAGGGCCAGGCCGGGTGACATGTTCTCGGTGAGGCTCATTGGGCGGTGTATCCCCCGTCGACGGCAATGATCTGGCCGGTGATCATGGCCGCGGCGTCACCGGCCAGGAACACCACCGGGCCGGCGACATCGGCCGGGGTTCCCAGCCTGCCCATCGGCGTGCGGGTGAGGAAGAACTCCTTCAGGTGCGGCTCCACCTCCCATTGCCTCCGCACGAGGGCGGTGCCGATATGCCCTGGCGCGACGGCATTGACCCGGACGCCCGAGGACGCCCACTCCACGGCCAGGCTCCTGGTCATCTGGACCACCCCGCCCTTGCCGGCCTGGTACCCGACACTGCCGGGGAAGCCCACCAATCCACCGATCGAAGCGATGTTGATGATCGAGCCGTGGCCCTGTTCGATCATGCGCCGTCCCACCGCCTGGCACATGTAGAGACTGCCCTTGACGTTCACGTCGATCACCCGCGCCAGCAGATCCGGTGGATAGTCGGCTGCAGTTCCACGGCCCCCGATGCCGGCACTGTTGACCAGTACGTCGATGGGGCCCAGGCGGGTGCTGATGTCTTCCACCGCCGCCTCGACAGACTGCTCATCGGAGACGTCCAGGGTCACGGCGGATCCCCCTACGACACTCGCCACTTGACGGTTGGTCTCCTTAGCGATGTCCGCACCCACCACTTCGGCGCCGGCCGCCGCGAGAGCCAGAGCGATTGCCCTGCCCAGACCACCGGCCGATCCGGTGACCAGCGCCCTCCGGCCGTCAAGACGGAATCCGGGTGGGGTCACGGGTCGATATAGGCGAGGGTCGCTCCCACCGGTACTTCGTCATCGGAAGCGGCCACCACGATAGCGATAGCGCCGTCCGCCGGAGACTCCAAGGCGACCTCGGCCTTCTCGGTCTCCACGATCACCACCTCCTGGCCCTGTGCCACGGCGGCGCCCGGGTCGACCAGCCATTCGATCACGATCACTTCTTCGACCACACCCATCTGCGGCACGGTCAGGGGTACTCGATTGGAGGTGTCGGGTGTGCTCATCGGGGCGGGATCCTCCGGTGTCGTGGTTCCGGTCGGGCCGATTCTTGCAGGTTCAGGCCACCCTCAGGCGACATGGCCGACCGCCGTCTCCTCGGTGCGAGCGCGGAACCTCCACAGCAACATCATCGTCATGGCAACCGCGAAGTTGAGGGTTACGCCTGCCCAGGGTAGGTCATAGGACCCGAAGGTGTCCACGCCCCATCCGAACACCACCGGTCCGATGGTCAGACCCACGGCGAACCCGAGCACGATCGACCCGGTGCTATGGCCGGTCTGCTTGGGGTCCGACAGCATGATGGCGGCCATCATGCCGACCGACATCCACGAGCCCGTGCTCATCCCGACCAGCACCGCCCCGACCCAGATGAGGTAGGGCGTGGTATAGGGGGCCACCCAGGTGGCGATGAAAGCGGTCGCCGATAGGGCGCCGATCGCCATCAGCGGGACGGAGGGATGCGCGGCTCGTTCCGCGATCCTTCCCCACACCACCCTCCACAGCGCGCCGGACGCGCCCGACACGGCGATGACCGTGCCGGCCAGAGCCACACCCATGCCCAGGTTTTCCTGGGCGTAGAGTGGAACGAAGGCCGCGTACGTGCCCACCCCGATCCCCATGGTGACGCCGTAGGCAGAAATCCACCGCACCGCGCCGGGTAGGCGGCCGCCCCGTTCCCCGGCGTTCCTCGCCGGAGTCCAAGCGGCGGGTCCGGAAGGCACGATGGCGAGGGTGGCGGCGATCCCTACCAGCGCTACGAGAGAGGCAAGCACCAGCGCCATCCGCCATCCGAGCCGTGTTGCCGTCACCGGGAGGGCGAGCCCGGCGGCCAGGATCCCGATCTGTACACCGGACTGCTTGATCCCGGTTATCCACCCGCGGGACCCGGCCGGAACGTTCTCGACGATGATGTTGTTGGTTGCCGAGTTGGCCCCGGCGGCCGGCAGCCCGGCTATCGCGGCGAACACCAGAAGGGACCACAAATCCCAGGAGAAAGCCATGGTCAGCAGCCCCAGAAACACGAACGACAGCATCAGGACTTGGGTGTAGCGGCCGCTCAGGCGGTCGGCCAGCACCCCGAGCGGGATGCTGGTGATCATGATTGCGAAAGCGTGAAAGGTGGCGACCGCTCCGATTTCGGTCCGGGTCAGGCCGAGGTCATCGATGAAGAAACGGGACAGTATCCCGATGATCGGTCCGGGTGTCATCGAAAGTGCCATCGCACCGGCGAGGACAGTGGAAAGACCGACGAGACCCACTTTCCGAGGTGTTACGGGGCTCGGGTCCGGAGGATGGTCGATGTCGGAGTTCTCCCTCGGTAGCCGCCGGATGTTCTACCCTGCGGGCGGAGGGTACTCCCCGGCCGGACCCGATCGCTCACCCCGGCCGGCCGTACCGTCCCGACCCCGGAGGGAAAGTCCGCATGGTTGCCGCCAACGTGACCGGAACACTCGCACCACCCCGGCAGCCCCGGCTGTCCGATCTGATCGACGGCGCGACACTCAACCGTGCGATCGATGAGGGACTGGTATCGGTTCGCGCTGCAGGTGGCCTACGTATCCTCAACTACACCGCCAGGGCTACCTACTCCCGGAGATGGAACCCGGCGACACTCATTTGCAGGGGGCTGATCGTGGACACGGCGGAGCGTGTCGTGGCCAGGCCCTTCCCGAAGTTTTTCAACCCGGGCGAACCTGACGCTCCTCCGATTCCCCAGGATGCGCCGATGGTGGTTACCGAGAAGCTCGACGGGTCGCTGGGGATTGCCTACCACGATCCTGAAGGAGCGATCCGCATCGCAACGCGCGGATCGCTGGATTCGGAGCAGGCGCTGGAGGCCTCCAAGATCTGGCGCGACAAGTACGGCCAGGTCGGTTTCGGCAAGGAGATCACGCCGCTCTTCGAGATCATCTACCCGTCCAACCGGATTGTGGTCGACTACGGGGCCCGGCGAGACCTGGTCCTTCTGGCGGTCATAGAGATAAGTACAGGCGCCGACCTTCCGCTCGCATGCCTGGACTGGCCCGGGCCGGTAGCGGAGCAGCACGAGTTCGGTTCGTTCTCGGAGTTGGCGGATTCTGTCTCGCCTGGTGGCGGCTTGGGAAGGGAGGGGTATGTCGTCCGGTTCGACACGGGGGAAGGTGTTCCGCACGTTCGATTCAAGTTCAAGTTCCCGGAGTATGTCGTAGCCCACCGCATCGTGACCGGGCTGACCTCGCTCAGGGTGTGGGAAGTCGTGGCAGTCGCCGACGCGATCGGCCGAGGAATCGACGCGAAAACGGCGGCGGCTCGACTCAGGCTGGACCCCGACACCGTGAAGGCGATCGCGCAACGCGGGTCCGATCCGGTCGGCAGCCTGCGAGCCGATCTCCCGGAGGAGTTCTGGTCATGGTATGACGCGATGGTGGAGGAATACCGGGTTGCGGCCGGACACCTTGTCGAGCAGTACCAAGCCCTGGTAGACCGAGCGCGTGCCGAGTCCGGCGCCACCGGGGGTCGAGAGTTCGCCGAAGCGGCGATGCGGTTGTCGTCGGAGAGCGGCCTCCCCACCGGTCCGCTGTTCACTCTCAACCAGGGGCGGGTGGAAACGTATGCCTCCATATGGACCCAACTTCGACCCGACGATGGTGGAGCGACCCCGGAAAGACGATCACAGCCGACTCCCTCGGCGGCCTGATCAGCCACGGCGCGTAGCCCTGGCCAGTCCCTCAAGCGGGGGTGGCCACCATCCGGACCGGACTTGTGCCGCGGCTAAGGGTTATCCCGAGGCCGGGCGACTCGCGGAGTTCGATGGTCCCTTTCTCAATCCCCGGGTAGGGCTCGACGAGGTCTTCCCGCAGCGGGTTCGGGTTGGCGTCCACTTCCAGCAAACCGTCGCCCCCGACCGCCGCCAGCAGATGGGCAGAGGCGACAACTCCGACTCCCGCCCCCAAGTGGTGGGGGCAGTAGCGGCGACCGGCAGCCAGGATCCGCCTGGCGACCGGCAGGCATCCGGTGATCCCGCCCCATTTGGTGAGGTCGGGTTGGATGATCGACAGGGTCCCGGCCCGTATCGCCCTTTCGAATGCCTCTCCACCGTAGAGATTCTCTCCGCCGGCGAGCGGCACGGGGGAGTGGGAGGCCAAGTCCACCCAGTCTGATTCGGGCCGGTCGACTGCAATCGGCTCCTCGATCCACGCCGGGAAATAGGGCGCGATGGCGCCGATCATCGTCCGCGCTTCCTCCGGTGACCAGGCCTGGTTGGCGTCTACGGCGATGGTCGTGTTCGAGCTGAGCGCTTTCCGCATGGCCGAGAGGTTGGACAGGTCTTGCCCAAAGCCGAATCCCACTTTCAGCTTGAAGGCCCGGTGGCCCTGCGCCCGGGCCGAAGCGGCTTGGCCAGCGGGATCCTCCGGTCCGATCCCGCTGGCATAGGCCGGTACGCGTCCGCTGCCCGAACCGCCGAGGAACCTCCAGAGCGGCATGCGCGCCCGCCGGGCCGCCATGTCCCACAGTGCTATATCGATGCCGGCGATGCATTGGGCGAAGGGCCCCGGCTCGCCCGCCTGGATGCCGAGCAGCCTGAACCGTTCCGATAGATCGTCGAACACGGCCTCGGGTCCGGGCCACGGCCTGCGGACGACGGCCGGAGCGAGCACCTGAGCGATCAGGTCGGCGCGGTACCCCGCTGCGGGATCCGGGAAGTTGCACCACACCTCCCCGTACCCCGGGATCCCTTCGGTGGATCGGGTGGTGACCACGACCGCCGGGCGGTCCACCATCGTCCCGAAGGAGGTTCGGACGGGACGGGTGACGGGGGCTCGGTAGACGTAGACAGTCAACGACTCGATGGTGAACGGGTCGATGATGGGGAAGCCGGGGCCGCCGTCTTCGGCGGCGATGGAGGTCATGGTCGCGAGTATGGTTACCGGCGGCGGCAAAGGCCAGGAAGGTCGATGGGTTCCAGCACTGGTCCGGGCGGAGGACCCGGAGACGGAGGGCTTGAGGCTCCGGTTCACCCGGAGCCGGATTTCGAAGGTGTGATCGGACCCGACTTCCGCGAGTCGGTTCCGTGGTGGCCCCCGATGGCGAACGATGCCCGCGGCAAGCCGGATGTCGTGCTGGTGGTGCTCGACGATGTGGGCTTCGCCGGCCTCGGGTGCTACGGGGCCGAGGTGGAGACCCCGGTGATGGATGCGCTGGCGGAGCGGGGATTGCGCTTCAACGACTTCAACGTCACTCCGCTGTGCTCACCGACCCGCGCCTGCGTGCTCACCGGGCGTAACCATCACAGCGTCGGGATGGCCTACCTGTCGAATGTCGACTCGGGGTTCCCCGGACACCGTGGCCGGGTGACGAAATCGGCGGGCACACTCGCCGAGGTGCTGCAGGGCGCCGGGTATGCCACTATGGCGATCGGCAAGTGGCATCTGGCGCCCCTCGAGGAGACCACCGCCGCAGGGCCCTACGACGAGTGGCCGCTCGGCCGGGGGTTCGGTCGCTACTACGGCTTCCTCGACGCACTCACCGACCATTTCTACCCGGACGTGGTCGAGGACAACCACCGGGTCGATCCGCCGGGCAAGCCTGAGGACGGCTACCACCTCACCGAGGATCTGATAGACCACGCCATCTCCTACGTGAGCGACCAGGTGTCGGTCAAGCCCGAGCAGCCGTTCTTCCTGTACACGGCCTTCGGAACGGCCCACTGTCCGCACCAGGCGCCCCAGGAGTACCTGGACAAGTACCGCGGCCGCTACGACGAGGGTTGGGACGCGATCCGCGAGCGCCGTTTCGCCCGCCAGAAGGAGCTCGGGATCGTCCCCGAGGACGCCGCCCTCGCGCCGCTCAATCCCGGGGTGGAGGAGTGGGACAATCTGACGCCCGACCGCCAGAAGCTCTTCGCCCGCTTCCAGGAGGCCTACGCGGCGATGCTGGATCACACCGACGCCCAGATGGGACGGCTGTTCGACTTCCTCGACTCCATAGGGAGGCTCGACAACACGATCGTCGTGGTCCTGTCCGACAACGGGGCCAGCCAGGAGGGCGGACCCGACGGTGGCGCCGACATCGTGACCTACGAGGAGGACCAATTCTGCACCGTGGAGTTCAACATGGAGCGGTTCGACACTATCGGCGGCCCGCACTCGCAGACCAACATCCCGTGGGGATGGGCGCAGGCCGCCAACACGCCGCTCCGCTGGTACAAGCAGAACACGTACGCCGGCGGTGTGCGGACGCCTCTGATCGTCTCCTGGCCGGAAGGGTTGGCAGGCAACGGGGGGGTGCGCACCCGGTTCGTCCACGCCATCGACATCGCTCCGACGATCCTGGACCTCGTGGGTGTGGCGCCGAAGGCCTCGTACCGGGGTGTGGACCAAATGCCCTACCACGGCGCCAGCATCCGCGATGTGCTCGACGACCCGGGCGCCCCCGCTCCCCGCGATCGGCAGTACTTCGAGATGATCGGCCACCGGGCCATGTGGCAGGGCGGCTGGAAGGCGCTCACCCGGCACCGGCGCAACGAACCCTTCGGGGACGACCCGTGGGAGTTGTATCACATCGACTCCGATTTCTCGGAGTGCAACGATGTGGCCGCTGAACACCCCGAGAAGCTGGCCGGCCTGGTGGGGCAGTGGTCGGAGGAGGCCGCCCGCTACTCCGTGTTCCCCCTGGACGACCGCTACCTGGCAGTGAGGGCCTCCACCTTCACGACCCCAGGTACGCCGAGGGCGAGGGACAAGTTCTCGTACCTGGCCGGTTCGAGCCGGGTGCCCGGCGCCGCCACGCCACTGGTGTTCAACCGGGACTTCAAGATCACGGCCCGGGTCGCTCCGCTGGGCGCTGCCGACGAGGGGGTGCTGGTGGCGGTGGGCGACGTGAGCGGCGGTTACGTCCTGTACCTGGCCGGCGGGCGCCTCGTGTTCGAGTACTGCTACCTCGGCGATCGCCAGACGCTCGCCTCGCCCGGCCCGGTGATGCCAGGGGCGACCGAACTGTCCTTCGGGTTCGAGAGGACCGGGGATTACCGGGGCACCGGTCGTCTCGAAGCCGATGGAGCGGTCCTCTGCGAGCAGGAGATGATCTCCATGGCCCGAGGGATGATCTCGTGGGGGTCCCTCAGCGTGGGCGCCGACACGCTGTCCCCGGTGAGCAGTTCGTACGACGGGGAGTTTCCCTTCACCGGCAACCTGGAGCGAGTCGACTTCGACCTCGGCTGAGCCCGGACCGAAACGGGGTCGCATCGGGAGGCTGCGTGGGCTGGTTCCCGTGCGGGATGCTCGTCGCCAAGCCTTCCTTCATGACACATCGAGATCAAGGGCGCGACCGGCGCCGATGTGCGGGGACATCTCCGCTCGCGCAGTAACATCGTCGGATGGCGATGCCACCTGCCTCCGCGGCGCCCTGGCGCCTTCCGGGATTCTGGGCCGACGTCCGGCCGCAAGTGTGGTCGGCCCTCGGGTTGTCTCCGGCCGTGTACGCGGACGAAGCCTTCTTCGCCGATGAGCAAACCCGACTTTTCGGTCGGGCATGGACCGGCGTGGCTCTCGCTGACGAACTTTCCCGGCCGGGACGACTTCTCGTGCGGTCGGTCGCCGGGAAGTCGGTTCTGCTGACCCGGTCCGGGAGTCAGCTGCGCGGATTCATGAACACCTGCCGTCACCGGGGGACCGAGCTGGCCGAAGCCGACTGTGACATAGGCGGCATCATCAGGTGCCCATACCATCGCTGGAGCTACTCGACCGACGGCCGGTTGGTCGCGGCGCCGCTGTTCGAGGCGTCACCCCCATCGGACTTCGACCCCGCCGACTGGCGTCTCGTGCCCGTACGGGTGGACACATGGGGTCCCATCGTGTTCGTCTGCTTGGACGAGGAGACACCCCCGCTGGATGTGTGGCTCGGTGACCTGCCCGAGCGATTGGCCGGCTACCGCCTGGAGGGGTGGCAGCTTGCCGACCTTGACGGGGCGACCGCCAAGTTCGATGTGGGGGCCAACTGGAAACTCCTCGTCGAGAACTTCGCCGAGTACTACCACCTTCCGTGGGTGCATCCGAAGCTGGCCAAGGTGTCCCGCGTCAAGGATCACTACCGCTATCAGGGCCCCGGGATGTACTGCGGGCAGACCACGACTCCGGTCTCGAGCGACCAGCACGAGGACTGGGCAGTGTTACCCCCAGCCACTGGTTTGGGCGCCTCCGATGCCGCGAGCGGAAGGTTCGTCGCCGTGTTCCCTAACGTTCTGCTCGCCGTGCTGCCGAATCATGTGTTCCTGGTCCTGCTCGAGCCGCTGAGCGTCGGGCGAACCATCGAGCACTGCACCTTCCTGTTCCCGCCGGGTGCCGCGCCGTCACCCGAGGACGAGGAGGGGAGGCAACGGCTTGCCGAAGCGTTCGAGACCACTCGGCGATTCTGGATCGACGTGAACGACGAGGACATCGACATATGCGAACGAGTCCAGCGAGGCGTCTCCCGGGCCGGCGCGCCGCCGGGTCCCATGGCGCCGCGTTTCGAAGAACCCCTGAACCGCTTCCACAACATGACGGCCGATCTCATGACCCTCGGATCGGTGGCGGATCTGGTGGTGCCGATGGGTGACCGGCCGGGCGATGTCGATCTCTACGGCACCAAGCCGAACCCCATGCCGCCGCCCATCGAAGCCGAGGCCGCACTTCGGGGCATACCCGCCGACGTGGACGGCGCAAGCTCGAAGTAGAACGTTCGATTCCTGCCAGACGCGGCTCTCCAAGCCGGTTACGTAGTGTCTCGGGCGTTCAATGATCCGGTCTAGCAACCGGGCAGCTAAACCCCACGGACTCCACCCGATTTGCTTGCCACAGCAGATGACGGAGATTAGCGGCTCTTCGGAAATGAGTGGGGAGTGAGGGATCTTCTGGGGGGTGGGTGGTAATCCTGTGGAAGCTGATCCTACGCGTATGTGCGAGTTGTTGGTAGGTCTGGGTGAGGTTGATCTGGTGGGGATCAACGAGTCGGGTGAGGGGGCTCCGTTGGAGGTGGTGATCCGTTCCCGCCGACCCCGCCCGATGTGTGAGGAGTGCGGGGGACGGGTGTGGTCCAAGGGCTATCGGACGGTGGCGTTGGTGGACTTGGCGGCGTTCGGGCGGCCGGTTCGGTTGCGGTGGCGGAAACGGCGCTGGAGGTGCCCGAGCCCCGATTGTGAGGTCCGCTCGTT
>MKWU01004617.1_pt1 | contig 15971 bp, 15 predicted proteins | sample 809101 | NCBI WGS metagenome assembly MKWU01 (sample SAMN05860141, study PRJNA318959) | sponge metagenome | host: Aplysina aerophoba | place: Slovenia: Piran, Adriatic Sea, Gulf of Piran | collected 2013-05-07 | reverse complement strand
CGGCGAGGGCCGCGAGGGAGGCGGCAACTAGCGCGCCGCTGCGATCTCCGGCGGTCCCGCGTGCTTGAACTGCAGAGTCAGTACCGTGGACTGCCAGCAGATCCGCCGTCAAGGGCCGGCTCCCCGTTCGCTGCCCGCCGCCGCGCGGGAGCCGGCTCACTATCGACATCCGGGACCCGGGATTGAAATGCGGATCGGGATAGCCCCAACGGCGATCCTGGGATTCGCCGTCCGTCGGGTCCCCTGAGCACGACCACGTCGGCTGCCCGGCAGACGACCTCGTTTTGGCAGAGGGTCCGGTCTTCAGTCTCAAGGATTCGCCGCTGCAGCCGGCCCGACGCGTAGAGCTGCGCTCCGGCGGCGAGCTGCGGCAGCAGGTCCGCGCCATTCTCGATCACGAGGTCGTGTCCGGGTTCCCAGCACGCCAGCGTCAGCGGCTCGCCGGCCCCTCCCGGAACCGTCTCCCGGGAGGTAATAGGCGGCCGCACTGGCCAGCGGAACCGAAACCGTGCCGTCGGCGTCGTCACGCATACGGGCGTCCTCTGCGGCGTAGGCGAGCAAGTCGACCCGATCGATTACGAATGCCATGTTTCGGAGTCTATCCGCGAGCGCCGAATACGCCAAGCCCCGGGCAGCGCTAGCGGCTCGGTCCCTCCACCTCCATGGGGAAGTGCCTGCGCAAGCCGGGCTGCTCCGGGAGGGGCCGGACCGTCAGCGGCTGCTCCCGGGCCGCTTCCCGCTTTCGCTCGACAGCCGGATCCGCCTTGCGCTGCGGCCCTTTCTCCCGCGTCCGGTCCAGCAGGTAGTCGCTCATCACCTGCGCATCCTGGGAGGCCCGGTAGATCTCCCGCGGGTCGTCCTTGAGCGCCTGGACCCAGTAACCCACGTAGGCTGCGTGCCGTGACGGGTCATGGCCCAGCTGCAGCCGGTCCCCCGTGATCATCGAGCTGATCTCCGCCCGCAACTCCTCCCGGGCGTATTGGAGCGAGGAGCAGCCCTCCCTGATCCCCTCCGTCAGGGTCGCCCGGTTCAGCCGGTCCGGGTGGCCCGTCCAGTGCCCCAGCTCGTGCAGGGCCGACTGGTAGTAGGTCGGCCCGGTCGGGAACTGCTCCTTGAGCGGCAGGACGATGAGGTCGCGACCCAGATCGTAGTACACCCGATCCTGGCGGACGTTGTCGATCTCCGCACCGGACTGCTTCAGGACCCGTTCCGCTGCCTCGATCGAGTCCCAGGCGGGCACTGCCGCTGCCAGTTCGCGGCGCGGCAGCCCGCTGCACTGCTCGGCGTTGAAAACCGTATAGGGATAGGACCGGGGCCTGTCCAGCGGCATGGTCTCGTACACTGGCTTGCCGTTCTCATCGAGGACCGGCTTCCCGTTCCTGTCGCGCGCCAGCTTCCTCGCCTCGAACTGCCAGAACAGGATGGCCGAGCCCCTCTGGCCGCGGCGTACCTGGCCTCCCAGGCCCTCCACCTGCTTGTAGGTTCCCCAGCGCTCGTCCTGGTAGCCGCGCATGTCGGCGACGCTGGCCAGCCAGACCGAGTTGCCGCCGCGGTAGGCCTTGCCGGTGGCCACGTTACGCGGCAGGGCCTTCTCGCCCGGCTGCCAGGCCTGCGTCCAGCGGGCCGTGCCGCTCTCGATCTGGTCGATCAGGTGGTCCGCCACCTTGCGGTAGTACGCCTCGCTCCTGTCTGCCGCGCCGGCCGCGCCGCCGCGGCGCCCGAACCTGCGCCCGCCGCTCACGGGAGCCGGCCCCCCTCGCTGCCTTCCGGCGGGCCGTCGTCGCCGTAGGGCCGCAGGTGCGCCTCCAGGACGTCTTCCAGGGACTCCAGGGATTCGGCATCGTCCGCTGCGGGAGCCCCGCACGCGGCGGCCACTGCCCGGGTCGTCTCGACGGCGAAGCCGAGGCCCAGGGCCCGGTCCGCCTCCTCGGCGGTAGCGCACTGGACAAGGAATTCAGGTGTGTCTGCCATGGCCCCAACGTAAGCGCGATTGCGTGATTTGTGAACCCCGCGGCGGCCCCGGATCGGCCCGTCGGGCGTGCCGCCGGGCTCCTCCTGTCAGGGCTGGGCGTTCCCGGGCGGCAACCGGATCCGCGGGCGCATCCGCTTGCAGTTCCGCTCTCTCGGGGCATCGTCGCCACGGCGGCGGTGGCGCGTGTTCCGGCACGCCTTGCAGACGGACTTGCGCGGCCCTCGGTGGGCAAGTCCGAATCGCCCCTTGCCGCAATCCTCGCAGCGCCAGGCGTGGCGCCCGTCGGCGTACGTCCGAATCACCGCCGCCGGGCGCAACGGCCGTATACCGCACTCGCACAGCGGCCCGGCCCCTGCGTCAACGCGAGGAATTCCGATCGCGCCGCGGCAGCCCGGCATCGATCGCGTGGTCGTCACGCACGCGGGCGTCTCCAGCGATGCAGGTGAGCAAGTCGACCCGATCGATCGCGAATGGCATGTCCCGGAGTCCATCCACGAACCCGGAATGCGCCAAGCCCCGGGTCCGGGCGGGGACAATCGCCTTGGTCCTGATGCGGCCTCGCTAGCGGCTCGGTCCCGCCACCTCCCTGTGGAAGTGCCTGCGAAAGCCGGGCTGCTCCGGAAGGGGCCGGACCGGCCGCGGCTTCTCCCTGGCCGCGTCCCGCCCCCGCTCGACAGCCGAATCCGCCTGGCGCTGCGGCCCTTTCTCCCGCGCCCGGTCCAGTACGTAGTCGCTCATCACCTGTGCGTCCTGCGAGGCCCGGTAGACCTCCCGCGGATCGTCCTTGAGCGCCTGGATCCACGAGCCCACGTAGGCGGCGTGCCGCGACGGGTCGTGGCCCAGCCGCAGCCGGTCCCCGGTCATCATCGAGCTGATCTCCGCGCGCAGTTCCTCGCGGGCGTAGTGGGGCGAGGCGAAGCCCTCCTCGATCCCCTGCATCAGGGTTGCCCGGTTGAGCCGGTCCGGGTGCCCCGTCCAGTGCCCCAACTCGTGCAGGGCCGTCTGGTAGTAGGCCGGTCCGTTCGGGAACTGCTCCTTGTAGGGCAGGATGATGCGATCCCGGCGCAAATCGTAGTAGGCCCGGTTCTTGCCGGCGTTCTCGATCTCCGCCCCCGATGCCTTCAGGACTCTCTCCGCCTCCTCGATCGGGTCCCAGGCGCGCGCCGCCGGCTGCGGCTCGCGCCGCGGCAGCCCGTCGCACTGCTCGGCGTTGAAGACCGTGTAGGGGTAGGAGCGGGGCCGGTCCAGCGGGATGGTCTCGTACACCGGCTTGCCGTTCTCGTCGAGGACCGGCTTCCCGTTCCTGTCGCGCGCCAGCTTCCTCGTCTCGAACTGCCAGAACAGGATGGCGGAGCCCTTCTCTCTACGGCGCACTTGGCCGCCCAGGCCCTTTACCTGCTTGTAGGTCCCCCAGCGCTCGTCCTGGTAGCCGCGCTGGTCGGCGACGCTGGCCAGCCAGACCGAGTTGCCGCCGCGGTAGGCCTTGCCGGTGGCCACGTTGCGCGGCATGGCCTTCTCGCCCGGCTGCCAGGCCTGCGTCCAGCGGGCCGTGCCGGCCTCGATCTGCTCGATCAGCTGGTCCGCCACCTTGCGGTAGTAGGCCTCGCTCCTGTCTGCCCCGTTGGTCGCGGGGCGGGAACGGAATCTCCGCGCGCCGCTCATCGGGAGTCCGCCTCCCCGTCGCCGCCGAACGGGTGCAGGTGCGCCTCGAGGGCATCCTCAAGGCCGTCCGCGAGTTCGGCATCGCCGGGCTGGGGAGCCCCGCACTCGGCGGCCACTTCCGGTGTCGTCTCGATCGCGAAACCGAGCCCCAGGGCCCGGTCCGCCTCGTCGGCCGTGGCGCATTCGATGAGGAATTCAGGTGAGTCTGCCATGGCCCCAACGTAAGAGCGATCGCCTGATTTGTGAACCCCTCGGCAGCCTCCGGGGCGTCGCTCGGCAAGAGCCCGAAGGGCCGGTTCCCTCAGGGCGACCGGGAAGCCAATGCGTCTCTCGCCGCCGCTCAGCGGCAGGCGCCGGAGGCCCCGGTCCCCGCGGGCCGCCGGGGAACCCATGCCTCCCCCCGCCGCCGCTCAGCGGCGGGCACGGTGTGGGCCCCGCCGAGTCCGAGCCGGTCGGCCTACGCGAGAGTGCCGGATGCCGACGCGCGGGGCGGGGGGGGCGCCGGTGGCGCGCGGGGGGCAGGGCCGCGGGGGGCCCCCGCCGAGCCCGAGCCGGTCGGCCTACGCGAGAGTGCCGGATGCCGACGCGCGGGGCGGGTGGAACCCTAATGGCCCTGAAGGACATTCCACATGCCGGGGAACCGCACCACCCTGGAGGCGAAGCCTGCCGCCGCGTTCAGGGGACTGACCGGGAACGTGGCCATCGAACGACTGCGGCGGGTCCCTTGAGGCACTCGCCTGGAGCGTCATGGGCTATCGGACCTTTTGGGTGCCAGTGGTGCGGACGTGGCGCGAATCGCGGACGGGCATGCCGGGGCCGCGGAAGACGGCGGTCCGGGCCGGACCTCTCCGCCTTGGGCGGGAGCGGATCGGAATCGGTCGTGGTCGAAGTGAAGTTCCGGGCGGAAGCGACCGGGGACCACGCGCTCGCCTGCCTTCAGCGTCTGCCGGTCCAGCCAGGGTCCGCGCTTGCGTTCACCGCGCGGGAGGCGCTGGCAAGGAGGATGTCGGCGTGGCAGGTCGTGATCGGCCCGCTTCGCCCCTTGCATTTCCGGTAGCGCCGCTAGCGATAGGGTTGTGGAGGATACTGGCACCAGGGACGAGAGTGATGTCCGGAAGCGAGATCATCTTCGAGATCACGGAGGACGAGGTGGACGGGGGGTGCTCGGCAACCGCGCTTGGCTACGGCATCCACACGCAGGGTGACTCCGTCGACGAGATTCGTCGCAACGTCAGGGAAGCCGTTGACTGCTATTTCGACGAGGCCATGCCCCGGCCGAAGCTGATTCGCCTGCACTTCGTCCGGGATGAGGTTCTCGCGGGGTGAAGCTGCCCCGCGACGTGAGCGGGACCTCGTTGCTGATGTCTCTTCGGCGGCTGGGCTACGAGGCCGTGCGGCGGCGCGGTTCCCACGTCCGGATCACCACGTAGGTCAATGGCGAGCACCATGAAGTGGTTCCGCTCCACAGTCCGATCAAGGCAAAGACGTTGTCGAGCATTCTGAAGAGCGTCGGCAGGCACCATGGAATGAGCGTCGAGGAGCTGTTGCAATTCCTTGGGTTGTGAGACCGCGACGGACTCAGGTCGTGGTCCGGCTATTGGGGTTGCGCCGCACGGTCCGTTTCCCGGGGGCTGGCTGAGCCGCGGAATCGGGTCGCAGCGGCCCCGGGGAGCTTGAGGCACGCGCCCTCCCGGAATCCTGCAGTCCTAACCCGAGGCGCCTCTCGTAGCGTGTCGATTCCCTCGTCGCCCCCGCCGCATCCGTTTCCGGTTCCGCTCCCGGAGACCCTCGCCACACGACTTTCGGTAGCGCTTGTTCTGGCACGCCTTGCAAACCGATCTCCTTGGTCCGCGGTGGGCCCACTCCAAATGCCGCCTGCCGCAATCCTCGCAGCCCCACTCGTACGAACCGTCCCCGAGGGTGCGGATGACCACTTCCGGCCCCCGACCGCCCTATACCGCACTCGCACAGCCGCGCTCCCGTGGGATCGTGCCGGGAGACCGCCAGTCGTACGGATTGGGCTGCATGTCGCGGACCACCGCGGTCCCCCTAGCGCAGCGAGCGGTCCAGGTCGGCCCGCGGCACGGCGTCGGAGTAGATCGCGCGGTCGCCGTCCAGACCGGACTTCCGGCAGCGGAACAGCAGGTTGCCGGATCCGGCCAGCGCCTCGTGCCACCCGCGGCCCTGCTCGATCCCGACCGGCCACGCCGAGCAGTCCGCGAACACGGACCGCAGGGTGCGCTCGGCTCGCGTCCGGAAGAGCGCATCGTGCGGCCACGTCAGGTGGTTCACGTACAGGGACCCGCCGTCCACGAGCCGCGACCTCGCCAGCCGGTAGAACTCGGCTGTGAGCAGATGCTGGGGAAGCGTCCGGCTGTTCGAGTACGTGTCGACGACGATCGCCTCCCAGCCGCCCGCGGCGCCCCGCAGCCAGGCGCGGGCGTCGCCGGCCTCGAACCGGCCCGCCTCGCGCGCCGGCATCTCGAGGAACCGCTCGGCGATGCGCTCCTGCGCCGGGTCGATGTCCACGAAGGTGATGTCCAGCGCGCAGTCCGCCCCCTTGCCGAGGGTCATCCCGGCCGCCCCCAGGACCAGCACGCGCGTCTCTCCCGCCTCGCACAGGGTCCGCTCGATCCGCTCGGCGTAGTCCCAGCCCAGCCCCTGCGCGTCGTGGCGCGAGGCTCCCTGCCCGGAGACCTCGAGCATGCGGCCGCCATCGCCCAGCTCGACGATCCGGTAGTCCGCGTAGGCGTTCCGCTCCACGTACCGGGTCGCCTCGATCCACAGGTCCAGCGTGGGAAAGACCGCCAGCGCGGCCGCCGCCGCGACGGGAATGCTCCGCAGGCTCACGATCGCGGCGGCGAGGAACAGCCCGCCGACCAGGACGATGGCCGCAGCGGCGGTCCCGAGGAATCGCAGCAGCACGAATGTCGTCAGTAGCGCTCCCAGGACGTTGCCCGCAGTGGAGAGCGCGAAGATCCCGCCAGCCTTCTCGGAGGGCTCGTGAGCGGGGGCACAGGCGTGGGCCAGCAGCACGCTCTCGGCCAGCAGCCATCCGATCGGTGCGATTCCGACGATCGAGTACGCCGCCACCTGCGCCAGGGGCGGGACCGGCAGCCCGCACGCCACCAGGGGCCCCATGGCGCTGAGCCAGAACGCCGCCAGCGCCCCCGCCACAGCGAGCCGGACGGCGAGGCGCGGACGCGGGTCGCCGCGCCGTGCGAGGAGTCCTCCGCGCCGGTATCCCCCGGCCAGGGCCGCCAGGTAGACCGCCAGCAGCACGGCGGTGACCGATACGGCGCTGCCGGCCCAGGGCACCATCCGCCGCAGCGCCAGGATCTCGGTGGCCAGCGAGGCGTAGCCCTCCGCGACGAGGATCGCTGCCAGCGCGGCCGCGGGCAGGGCAGATTTCCTCCGGGACGTCTCTGCCATCCGACTACCGCTCTCTCGAGGCCGCTTGCAAGGGCTCGCGGGAATGGACTGGACCGGGAGGTTGCCCGATTCCGACGCGCTGGCACCGCGTGTCCAGAGCGGCCTCCGCCGACGGGGGCGCCGGAACGCTCCGGGAGTGGTGGGAAAGCCACGGTGCGTATGACGGTGCCCTGCCGTGGGGCGGTCCCGGGCTAGGAAGAGGCGTCACCGTCGCCTCCTTCCGGCGCGTCCCCTGCGGGAACTCCGCCCTGGCCCGGCAGCCAGGCGACGATCACGTCGCTGGCGTTGCACACGACCTCCGTCTTGTAGCGCCGCTCGCCGTCCTTCTCCCAGGACCGTGTCCGGAGCCGTCCGGTCAGGTGGACCCGCGCTCCCTTCTTCAGCACCGCGGCCGCGGCCGCGGCGCCCCAGATCACCACCGAGTGCCACTCGGTGCGTTCCGTCCAGGCACCTTTTTCGTCCTGGACGCTGTAGTCGGTTGCTACCGCTACCTCCCCGACCGATGTCCGGTTCGGGAATTCCTTGATCTTGACGTCACCTCCCAGGTAGCCCAGCAGGTCGACGCGATTGAGACTCTTTGCCATGCGCCGATCTTCCCCGGGATCCCTGTTTCTGGCAAGCCCCCGGAGAGCCCGCTCGCGTCCATTGGCGGGCCCGCCGGAGGGGGTCGCACAAGAGGCCGGGGCCGGCCCCCCCGCCAGACCGGGGGGGGGGGGGGGGGCCCGGGGGCGTCCATGGGCGGGCCCGCCGAAGCGGTTCGAACAGGCGGCCGGCGCCGCCCGCAGTCAAGTACGGGTGGTGCGTCGGAAGCCCGGGGGAGATCTCAAGAGGGCGCGGTACCGGTCCCCTGTAACTTGCGGTCCATCAGGGGGCACTGCTCCGGTGCACCGGGACGGCTGCGCCTCGGCGATCAGGGGAGGCCCCTGCCGATTCCCGGATCCGTCACGGTGCTCGCTGGCAGCCTGGAGAATCCGGACGCTGGGGTGTGGCGGGACTGATCGCCTGGGTGTCGCGCCGACCGGTCGTCCGGGCGCTATCCTTCCCAGTCTTCGGAGACACCGGTCAGGAGATAGTTGTACTCCGAGTCCGGCGGCGGCTCCCGGTCTCCGTACGGACGCTCGATCGCCTCCAGGATTTCTTCCATGGTGAACGCGTCCACGCCCTCCTCGTGGTAGCGGGCGCCGCACTGTTCGGCGACCTCTTCCGAGCAAATGGCCGTGTACCCCTGGTAGAGGGCGCGCCCCACTTCCTCGGCGGTGGCGCACTCGACGATCGTGTCAGCCTTGCTCATGCGCCCAGCATAGCGCCAGCGGGACAGACCCCATGGGGCGTCTCGTGACAGCCCGCGGCGCTATCGGAGGTGCGCCGGAACCGGGGAGGATCCGGCGGACACCCGCACGGTCCCTTCCGACGTGGGGTCAGTCCCGCTGGCTCCGCGGAAAACCTCCCGCGGAAGCGAACATGCCGGACGAGTCGTGCATTGGCGAGTGCGGTGGCCAAAGTCCAGAGGGCTGCATGGTCTCCGGACGACAGGTATCCCGAATTCTCGATTGCACACCTTGAGCCAGATTGCGGAGACCACGCATCGCCTGAACGTTCGCCGGTTGGTCAGGGCCGCGATACAGTGGGAGGGGCCGAGGTCGAGGGGGACAGAGGATGCCGCATGGACCAGGAATTGATCGCGCGAGCGAGGAGAGGTTTCTAGACGACGTTCGCAAGTCGCTGGACGACGGTGGCGATGGCGCCTCTGCGGTTCGCCAGCTCTTCGATTGGTCAGACGGTCGCGGCCTGCACCGAGAGTTCGCCGAGAAATCGCGCGGACCGCAGTGCTTGATCAAGCTGCCAAGACCTCGCGGTGGCATCACGCTGCTACACATCGAGGCGGGCGGGGCGTTCACGTGGCTGGGGATGCAGTGGCTGCGCAACCACCCTCCCTTTGATCAGGAAGCCGTGCAGGGCGAACTCGAAGCAACGATCCGGACCTTGCCGGATGGATGCTATTTCTTCCACGCCAGCGGGATCCGCGGGCAACCGAGTTTCGATCTTTCGGCCCTTGCTGCAACGGACCGTGTGTCGGCGCTCATACGGATCCTGGGCCGGATGACCGAACAATGGCTTGCCCACCATCCCGAATAGCCTCGCGTCACATGGAAATCCCGTTCTGGTTGCTCCTCTCGGGGCGGACGGGCGCCGGCGATGTTGGGCGGCCCAGCCTGGACTCCGGTGTTCCAGTGCCGCCTTGGCGAACGCGTCTGCGTCAGCGCGTGCCGCACGCCTGACCGACCCTCGGCAGCAGTTCCGCCAAACCTTCCAGGCCGAACCGCACCGTCCGGATCCCGCCGTCCGGAACCGTCCGGTAGCGGAACAGCGCATCCCCAGGATCCTCCTCCGCCAGGTCCCGTGCCAGGATGAGCGAACCCAGGTGCCGGTCCAGGTAGGCGTCCCGGTAGTCCGGCGACGACGAGAGCCAGGCGCGTTCCACGGGAGCGTCGGTGCCGATCCGGTAGGTGATCCGGGTCTCGGCCGGATCGGTCCCGTCGCCCTCCGCCACGGTCTCGAAGGCCTCCAGGCTCAGCAGCACCTCCCGTCCCCGGTAGCAGGTGATCGTCAGGCTCGGCAGGACGAGCGTCCCGTCGGCGTCCCGGTGCGGCGCATCCGCGCGTCGTCGCAGGACAACGCTCGTCTCGTCGGTGATCGGATCGGTGTCCTCGCCGACCCGCCAGCCCGGCGATTCCGCCCCGCTGCCCGTGGCCCGGGCAGGGGCGTCTTCCGCGGCGTAGCAGGCGATCCGCTCGGCGATGTCCTCGAAGACCAGGCAGGGGTCCTGGACAGACCCCGCCGCGGCCGGTAGAGCCAGCGCGAGCGCGAACAGGCGAACGCACGCAAGCAGGTCCGCCACGTCGGCCCCCTCAGCGCGACCTTCCGATCTCGGGGGCCAGCGACCGCTGCGCGTTGTCCACGGTGCGGCTCGCGTACTGGTCCGGATCGGACTTGTCCGGGCGCCTGGCGGCCAGCTCAGCCTGGACTTCCGCTGCAGTGCGGCCCCGGCGCAGCTGTTCGCGCGTCCAGGCCCAGTCCTGCCCTGACTTCGACGTGTCCCCGCCCGCGCCCCGGGACCCCGCCGGGACCCGATCGACCGTCCGTGCGGCCCACGACCCGTCCGGCAACGGCAGGTCCTCCGGGAAGTCTTCCAGGCCCGAGGGCGGTCCCTGGCGGTAGCGCAGCAGCCGCACCGGCGCGTCGCGCTTCCTCGACCGGAAACCGGGAAGCCGCAAGACGCGGGCGCAGTCCGTCGCCGCCCGGTCCGTCCCGTAGTGGTGGGCCAGCCGGCGCAGCATGTCCTCGGCCCGGGCCGTCTCCGTCCCCCGGATCCGCCACAGCACCTGGTAGCGCCCAGGGCTCGTGTTCACGACCGCCGTGGGCTGCGGGATCCTCCCCTGCTCGACGTCCTTGTCGATCCGCTGCAGGGTCGCGCCGCCGTCCCGGTCGGCGTCGAGGTAGAGCCAGCGCGCCTCCAGCACGTCTTCCTTGTGGCGGCCCCGGGCTCCGGGCTTGAGCGGGTTCGCGCTCGCGTAGACGTCCCAGCCGTGCGCGTTCCGGTAGCGCAGCCACGCCTGGGTCTTCGGCCGGGATGCCATCTCGGCCGACCAGAACTTCTGCACGACCTTGCCCTTCTCCTCCCCTTCCTGCTGGATCAGGACCACCGCCAGGCGGTCCTCGGGCCGGAAGTTGGCCCGGATGTATGCCGATGCGTCGCGCCTCATCACGCTCCCTCGTTTCCGGCCCGGCGCGGCCACGCCGCCTCCGTCTCCCAGGCCTGCCGGCCGGGGTCGTACCGCAGCACCCGCAGGACCTCGCCCACCATGCGCACGCCCTGCCAGCGGGCCACGTGGATCACCAGGTCCGTCACCGCCCCGATGATCGAGGCCAGCGCCGCCCATGGAACGGAGGTCGATCCCTCCTGCATCAGGGCGCACGTGGCCAGCCGCATCAGCGCGTCCTCGGCCGTGTTCGCGTGGATCGTGCTGATCGCCCCGCCGTGCCCCGTGTTGAGCGCCTGGATCAGGTCCCAGGCCTCCCCGCCGCGCACCTCTCCCACGACCAGCCGGTCGGGCCTGTGGCGCAGCGCCGCCTTGACCAGGTCGCGGATGCTGACCGCCGGCCGCCCGGGGGCCGCCTTCCGCGCCGTCAGGCGCACCGTGTGGGGCTGCTCAAGCTGGATCTCGGCCGTGTCCTCGATCACCAGGTACCGCTCGCCCGGCTCGAGGTCGTTCATCAGCGCGCCGAGCAGCGTCGTCTTGCCGGATCCCGTCGAGCCCGCCACCAGGATGTTGCCCTTGGCTGCGAGCACGTGCCGGGCCGTCGCGAGCACCTCTTCCGGCAGCGTGCCCGACGCCACCAGCTGGTCGACGGTGAACGCCTTCGCGGGATGCTTGCGGATGGTGAGCAGCGGGGCCTCCGAGATCGTCGGCAGGACGGCCGCCACCCGCGAGCCGTCCGGCAGTCGCGCGTCCAGCAGCGGTTCGGCCGGCCCGATGTCGGAGTCCAGGCTGCGGGCGATCTGGACGATCGCCCGTTCCAGCTCCCGCTGGGTCCAGCCCGGAGCGCGGCAGCGCTCCAGCATCCCCTTGCGCTCGCAGTAGAGGTCCTCGGCGGAGTTGACCATGATCTCGGTCACGGTCTCGTCCAGCAGCAGGTCCTCGATCGGGCCGAGGAACGGCAGGATCGGCGCGAGGGCCTCCTCGCGGGTGACCCTGCTCACAGCTGGCCCCCCTCGCGCTGGCGGAAGTAGGAGCGGTCCCGCGGCAGGTAGTGCGGCTTGAGATAGCAGCGCGTCGCCGGCAGCGTCCGGACCCCGTCGTACGGCACGACGATCGCCTGGGCGTTGTCGAGCTCGGCGAAATCCCGCTGCTTGAACTTCGCCTCCAGCCGCGGCGAGTAGCTCCGCGACGCGCTGAGGCTCCCGCGCGAGCCCCCGGCCCGGGCGGTCAGCAGCGACACGCCGGCGCGCGAGGCCGACTCCGAGAACGAGTAGTTCGGCTTGAGCACTTCCGCCTGGCCGCACATCTTCGAGGCCTGCTCGGCGCTGAAGTCGTCCGACAGGCTCAGGAACACCTTGGTCCGCAGCGTCTGCAACAGCGTTCTCCAGGCCTCCGTGCCGTGGGTTGCCGAGCGCAGCGAGGAGAGCGACTGGGTGGCCACGATGGGCACGCAGCGCGACTGCCGCGACAGCGCGAAGGCCCGCTCGTCCCCGCCCGGATCGTCGCCGCCGGTCGTCGCGAACGAGTGGTACTCGTCGCACAGGAACACGGCCGGCCGCCAGAAGCGATCGGCGTTGGCCGGGTCCCCCATCGCCCGCGGGCGGCGCAGCAGGGCCTGCAGCCAGCTCTGCTTGAGCATGACGCCGACCACGCGGGCCAGGGCGGGGTTGGCGCCCGCGGGCATGTTCAGCGCCAGCACCGCCCCGGACTCGATCAGCTCCTCCATGGGAGGCAGCAGCCGCCGGGCCCCGGGACGTTCCGTGCCCGGCCGCGGCGGGCAGAAGGCGTCCGCCACCTCCGGCTCGTCGAACAGCGACAGGAACGAGCTGATCCCCTCGACGATCGACGTCCGCAGCTTCTGGTCGAGCTGGGCCCAGTCGTCCACGAACCAGCGCTGCACGGCCTCGAAGCGCAGCCGCCGCTCGCGGCGCTCCTGGACGCTCGGCCCGCTCGTTCCCAGCACCAGTTCGGCCGGCACGATCCGCCGCGGCGGATGTCCCAGGATCCGTTCCAGCTCCTCGAAGTCCGCTGCCGATGCGGCCGTCTCGTAGCCCCCTCCGGAGGCGTCGACCCACTCCCAGCGGGCCAGCTCGCCCAGCTTCGAGGCGAGCTCCGCGGCCTCGATCCGGGCCCGCTCGACCGGCGTTGCTTCCGCCTCCGCGCCGGCCGCCCACTCCGGCGGGATGCGCTGGCCGGCCTCCTCGATGCGGGCCAGGAACCGGTCCCCGGCGATCGCCAGCCGGTAGATGTCCTGCAGCGTGAACCAGGGCTGCTCCTCAAGCCGGTGCAGCTCGATCGTGAAGCGCACCAGGTTGGTGTAGGCCTGCTGCCAGAACGGCTCCTTGCCCTTGCCGAAGAGCTGGTTGAGGAGCGAGCCCACCGAGTAGGCCAGCGAGTACGAGTCGATCTCCGGCTCGTTGAGCGGGTTCCATGCCCACTCCCCGGCGAGCGAGAGCTCGCGGTAATCGTCCCCGCGCCCCGCCGCACCGAGCATGTCGCGCACGGCGAAGCAGAAGTCCCCCTTGACCTCGAGCACGAGGGCCGCGGCCCGCCGCTGGGGATCGCCGGCCTGCCAGCCCAGCAGTTGCTCGCCGAACGGATGCATGCAGGCCGACGTCTTGCCCGAGCCGACCGCGCCCACGATGCAGACCCCGGTGAACAGGCCCCGCGCCGGAATCGAGAGCCACGACGGGGACTCCGACTCGACGGGCTCGGTCGGGTGGTGCAGCTCCCCGACCGTGAGCGAGATCTCCTCGCTGGACGGGTCGAACGGATCCGCAGGCAGGGAGCCGCGCCTGGGCACTCCCATCCGTGCCCCGGGACCCCATACCGTCCATGCCGACATCGCGGCGGCGGCGAGCGTCGTGACGGTCGCCAGCGGGGCCAGGAACCACCACGCCTTCAACAGCAGGTACGCGCCGGGATTGCGCAGCTCGATCATGTCGAGGACCGGCACGGTCCCCGTCGCCGGCCACGGCACGTGCCGGGCGTGCAGGTACCAGGCGAGGCAGCCCGCTGTGGCCGCCACCGCCGCTCGCGCTGTCATCGCGCCCTCTCCCGCACAGCGGGGGCTGTGGTTCCGTCGGCGCACGAGGGAGTTCCCGCTCGTGCGGGGAAAATGGCCAAACGCACGGATCCCGGGGTGGTGCCGGGGCACGGTTTGCGGCCTGCGCGCACGGGCCGCAAGTGCGGCAAGGCCCTGTCCGCCAGGCGGTTAGCGATCCGGGCGGGACGACCGGGGCCACTGGGGCGCACGGCCGGCGGGGCGGGAGCGACCCCCCCGAAAACGGCCCTCGCTTGCACAGCCGGGCCTTTCGGAGAGGTCGCTCCCGAGATTTTTCCTTGCAGGAAGGCCAAGCGGCCCCGGGGGGCCGCGGAGGCGTCCGCCGGCCTCGTCCGGTGCGTCACTCGCCGCTCTCCTGGTCCGCGATCCGCGTTGACGTCCAGGTCCGCGTCGTCACCTGCACCGGTGTCGTGGCGTCCTCCCTCGCCCGTCGCGCGTTGATCTTGCGCACGGTCTCGAGGGCCTGCGTGAGGCCGCCGACCGACTCGAGCGATTCCTCCGTGCAGGCCCGGATCGCGTTGCGGATGCGCTCCATTTCCGCTTCCTCCGGGTCCCCGGAGCCGAGCTTTCCCGCCGCCCTCTCCAGTTCCCTGGCGGCGGATTCCTCGATCTCCGGACGCGCCGACACGTGGAGCAGCGTCAGCGCGAAGCCCGTTCGGCCGAGGGCCTCGAGCAAGGGGCCGTAGGTTTCGAGCCAGCTCTTGAGCCGCGCCGTCGTCGTGCCCGGGCTCACGCACGCCGCCACCGCCCGCCGGCCGTCGAGATCCACCGCCAGCGGGAACTTCTCCACGAAGTACCTCGTCGTCTCGCTCTCTCCGTCCTTGCCCGGATACACCTTCTTCGGCCACATCCAGCGATCGATTCCGGCCTCCTCGCAGGCCTGCGTCTTGCCGCCTTCGGTCGGCAGCCAGGCCTCGTCCGGGTGGTCGAGCACGTAGTCCAGGCAGAGCAGGCGCTCGATCGCCTTCTCCCGCCCGGGCCGGCGCCGGTTGCGGTTGTCCGGCTCTCCCAGCGCCCGGTACACCGGCTTCCCGTGGATGTGCATGTACCAGCCGATGTCGCCCAGATCGCCCTCGGCAGCCAGCCCGAGGTCCCGCAGGCTGGTGATGATCCGGGAGGCCTCGGCACGCTCGGCATTGGCGCTCGGCTTCCCCAGCCAGGCGCGCAACTGCGCGCGGGTGAAGATCCCGGAGTGCAGGGCGACGTGCGCTGTCCATTGCGCCGCTCGCAACGCGAGCTGCGTCGCGTCCGCCACCGCTTCCGTTGCGAGTTCCGCGTCGAAGGTCCGGTTGCCCGCCATCAGAACTCCAGCTCCGCATCCGGGTTGCGCCCGCCGCCGCGGCCCTCGGTCTCGCCGAAGTCGATGCGGTCCCCGCCGAGGGCGGCCCGCATCTTGCGCAGCGCCGCCGAGCCGCTCGCCGACAGGTGGAAGCCCATCGCCGCCTTCGCCCTGATCGCCCGGTCCTTGTACGAGGCGGTGACCACCTCGATGTTCGCCCGGCCGGGCTCCGGCCCGTCCGCCTCTGCGGGCCGCTCGAACTCGATCTGCACGTCGGGGACATGCACTCTCCCGTCGGAAACCGGCAGGCCCAGCTCCCTGGCGACGCGGTGCTGGGCGATCCGGGCGGCCTCGGGCCCGCCCTCGGCCCGGGCGCGTTCGGCAGCCTTGGCCAGCTCGCTCTTCAGCTCCGCATCGATCCGGATGCGGCGAACCGTGAAGCCTTCCTCCACCAGTTCGGCGATCTTCTCCCGGGCCGCCCGGTACACGGCGGTGTCGTGGTGCGCCTCGCTCGGCTTCACCAGCCCGTGCCAGCGCCTTTGCTCCGCCGGCCCGCGCCGGGCGGCCGCTCGGACTCCGGACGCGGTCGCCGCCAGGATCAGGAAGGGCCTGCCCCGCGGACCCCAACCCTTGCCCCGGACGACGAGCCCCGCCTCGTGCATCTGCGAGATGCCTCGCCGGGCGGCGAAGTCGTTCCCCCCGAACCGGGCGTCGGAGAGGTCCCGGAAGCTCACCGCCCGGTAGGTCGCGAGGTCGTCAAGGGCGAGCCGCTTGCGCTCCTCGAACGGCACCCGCCGCTCG
>MKWU01004612.1_pt1 | contig 15979 bp, 12 predicted proteins | sample 809101 | NCBI WGS metagenome assembly MKWU01 (sample SAMN05860141, study PRJNA318959) | sponge metagenome | host: Aplysina aerophoba | place: Slovenia: Piran, Adriatic Sea, Gulf of Piran | collected 2013-05-07 | reverse complement strand
GACCCTTCAACCCCCAACCCTGAAACCGAAAACCTCAGACACCAGCACCCCAAAGGCGCTGAACGCCGCCCCCTGCACGCTCAAAATCAGGCGATAAACGCGTCGTCTCGCGAATAAGTCAGGCTAGCGCTTGGGTGTTCGAACGAGCTCCGGGCGGCCTGTACGGCATCGTCCTACCGTCCCAGAATGTTGTTCGGCACGCGTGTTGGACGCCGATCGGCGTAGCAAGGCGTTGATTCGTGGTGATTCAGAGGGGAGCGGCCCTGCACCCGGCTCGCGTCCGCAGCAACGCGTCCGCCTCCGACCCCCGATGCAGTAACCTTCAAACCGGCCCGTTCTCTGCAGGCGGATCACCGAAGTCCGACAGGAATCAACCGCGCGCCGCGGCGCGGGCATCGCGGTGCCGCTCCCAGCGCGGCTGACGGCAGATATTGCCGAGAAACTCCAGCACCGTGTGTGCGGCGAGGTAGGAAGTGACGCCAGTACGCACGTCCAGGGTCGGATTGACCTCCACGAGATCGAACCCGACCACGTTGCAGTGTTCGGCGATGGCCGCCAGGGTATCGCGCAGTTCCGCGTAGCTCATTCCGTTCGGCTCGGCCGATACGCACCCCGGTATCAGCGACAGGTCGAGCACGTCGATGTCGATGCTCACATAGGTCCGCGCGTCGGGCGGAACCACTTCAGCGACGCCTGTCGGGCCCACGTCGTGGAATTCGCGCATGGTCATTACCCGGTTGCCATCGTCCATGGAGTCCTGGATTTCCGACTCGGCGCTGCGCAGGCTGCGTATCCCGACTTGGGCGAGGCTCAGCACATGCGGCAATGGAGCAATGTTGCGGAACGGGTGGACGTTGGTGAAGCGGAGGTCGTGGATGAACGGCGCGTAGTCGATATGGGCGTCGAAGTGGATGACGTGCAGCGGCGCCTCGTCCTCGTAGCCCCTGACGACCGGATAGGTGACTGAGTGGTCTCCGCCGAGCATTATCGGAAGCGCCCCTCTGGCAAGAACCCTCCTGGTCAAGTCGGTTGCGTTGTCGAAGGTGCTCTGCACATCGGTCGGCCACACGTCGACGTCGCCGACATCGGCGATGGTCCCGTTCTCCATCTCGTGCGCGAGATAGGTCCGTCGGGTCTCCGGGTCGTAGAACCCGGCGTCCGCGGCGGCGAACCGCAACGAATGCTCGCGAATCGAGCGCGGGCCCATGCGCGAACCGGCGAGAAACGGCGAACCTTCGTCGAAGGGGACACCGAAGACCGCGATGTCAGCGTCCAGAGCGTCGAGATCCGTTTCGATTGGCGCACGCAGGAAAGAAGGGATTCCGACGAACGGGCGATTCAGACTTAGCCCGGAACGTCTGCTGCTCGATGTCATGGCCCGCCCTCCCGATTTGATGGCCGAATCCAGCCCGACGGCCGACTATCCGGCCGAAACGGTTTCGACGGGAACCGTCCGAGCCGACCCGGTTGAGATCGCGCAGGACTTCCCGAGGAGCCTCGCTCGGCGATGCCGCCAGACACCGGACTGCCTGACGGCGATTCCGATCCGGGCAGGAGGAGCATTCCGAATGTGCTGTCGGGATCCGGAGAATGATACTCTTCGACCGCGCGAAGGAGCATGCTGTCGTCGCGTACGTCCGAACCGATGGCAGACTGCCGCGCCGCGCCGCGCCGCGAATAGCAATCGCCGCCGCGCAACGCTCCGATCGCGCCGAATGATTGCTGGCCCGGCATCCACAGCAACAATCGGGGACTTCGCCGTCGGGTTGGGAGTTGCGAGCTGCGCCTGCATGAGCGAAGCGCTGTCGCGGCGCCCGCCCGCGCCTGGTCACATCCTCGCGCGTTGCGACCGGCATTCCCGATGACGACTGAATGATCGAGGCCCTGCCGGGCACGATCCTGACGCGAACAGGTGCGCCAGTCTCTTCGGGTGAGGTCTGTCACCGACTTCCACTTCAATTGCCAAATTCACGAGACTTTCATACTGTGATATATTCTTTATTCTAATGCAATCTTTATGATGAGGGATCAAGATGTTTGCCTCAATCAAACGAGCGTGGGCTGTCCCATTCGGGGCGGTCATTGCAGCGGGGCTCGCCTTCTCCGGAGGGCCCGCCAATGCGGATCTGCTGGCCGAGATCAAGAAACGCGGCGAGTTCGTCGTGGGGACCGAGGCGCGGTTCCCGCCCTTCGAGTTCGTCAAGGACGGCAAGATCGTCGGTTATTCGACGGACATCATGGCGCACATCATGAAAGCCTTGCCGGGGGTCAAGCTGAAGAGGCTCGATCTTCCCTGGCAGGGCATTCTGCCCGGCCTGGCGGCGGCCAAGTTCGACTACGTCGTCACCTCGGTGACGGTCACCAAGGCGCGCTACGCGAAATACGCGCTCAGTCTGCCGATCGCCGACGCGACCATGGCGCTGGTCAAGCGCAGAGGCGACGAATCGATCAAGGCGCCGGAAGACATCGCCGGCCACGCGGTCGGCTCGCAGGCCGGCTCGGCACAGCTTCAGGCCCTTCAGGCCTTCGCCAAGGGCCTCTCGAGCAAGGGCAAGGGTGTCAAGGGGATCAAGACATACGTCGACTTCAACGAGGCCTTCGCCGACCTGGCGGCGGGGCGGATCAGTGCCGTCTGCAACAGCCTGCCGAACCTGCTCGAGCTGGTGCGCAAACGCCCGGACAGGTTCGAACTGGTGCTACCGACCTTCGGTCCCAAGAAGTACTTCAGCTGGGCCGGACGCAAGGACTCCGAGAGCGCTTCGCTCGTGGCCTTCATCGACGAGCGGCTCGCCGAGTTGAACAAGTCGGGTGTGCTGACCGAACTGCAGAAGAAGTGGTTCGGCGGCCCGATGGAGCTGCCGGCCGACAAGCTGCCGGTTCCGGCCGACTAGGCGTCCGACGGCAACCGTCCGCCCGGCCTGTGCGGTGCTGGCGGGCGCGGGCGTCGGGGCTTGACGGGTCTCGCGGGTGGATTTTCTCGGCGTAATCACGAGCCACTACAACGCCTTTCTCGTTGGGGCGGCGATGACCGCCGTGGTGTCGGCGGTGTCCATCGCGCTCGGCATGATCCTCGGGCTCTGGCTCGCATTCGGTCTCATCTCGCGAAACCGGCCGCTCCGGCGCGCCTCGGCCGTCTACCGCAGCGCCTGGCGCGGCACGCCCATCCTGGTGCAACTTCTGATCGTCTTTTATCTGCTCCCGGAAATCGGTCTGGACGTGCCTCCGGTCGCCGCGGCGATCATCGCGCTCACCATGAACACCGCGGCGTTCCAGGCCGAGATTTTCCGGGGCGGGCTGCTCACCATCCCCTCCGGCCAGGTCGAGGCCGCCCGCATGCTCGGGATACGAGTCCTGCGCATCCGGGTCAGGATCCTGATTCCGCAGATGATGCGCCTGGTTCTGCCGGCGCTCATCAATGAGACGATCAGTATCCTCAAGAACTCATCTCTGATTTCGGTGATCGCGGTCACCGAACTCATGCGCACCAGCCAGCAGGTGGTTTCCGTCACCTACCGCCCCCTGGAGACCTACATGATCGCGGCGGTCGTCTATCTCGCGATGAATCTCGTCCTCGCCCGCGCCGGTGCGTGGTTCGAGAGACGCCACGCGCTGGCGGCGCGCTAGCGGGTTCGAGGAACGCCGTGTCCTTCGACATCGACATCGTGTTCCGCTACGGCCCGCTGCTGCTGTCGGGATTGTGGACGACGGTCTATGTCTGCGCGCTGGCTTCGCTTCTGGCGGTCGCCGCCGGCCTTGCGGCGGCGCTTCTCTACGGCCTGCCGTTCCGCGCCGTGAAGCTCCTGTGCCGGGCCTATATCGAAATTATGCGCGGGACCCCGATTCTGATCCTGCTGTTCATACTGTATTATGGCGGACCGTCCGCCGGTCTGACCCTGGAGGCAGAGACGGTCGGGATCGTCGGCCTCGGGTTTTACGGCGGCGGGTATTTCGCGGAGATCTTCAGGGCCGGCTTCCAGTCCATCCCGCCCGGGCAGATCGAGGCCGCGCGCATGCTCGGCATCCCGCGTCCGGCGATCGTCGCCCGCATCCAGATCCCGCAAATGCTGACGCTGATCATCCCGCCATCGACCAATCAGGTGATTATTCTGACCAAGGAATCGGCCTTGTTGTCGATCATCACGGTGGCGGAGTTGACCAAGAACACCACGCAGATGGTCAACGAGACCTTTGCGGTGGTCGAGCCCTATGTCGCGGTTGCCCTGCTCTACTGGCTGATCATCGAGGGTATTGCATTGGCCGGCGGGGCGCTGGAACGCCGGTTCAGCCGCGCATCGTGAGCGAGGAGGCGGAAAGCGGCACCATGGAAGGAAAACCCGTGGTCCTGGTCGAGGGCCTGCACAAGCGGTTCGGCGCGACACATGTCCTGAAGGGAATCGACCTTGCGGTGGAGAAGTCGCAGGTGGTCTGCGTCATCGGGCCGTCCGGATCGGGCAAGAGCACCCTTCTGCGGTGCATGGCGTTTCTCGACCGCTACGACGAAGGCCGGGTGTTCATCGAAAACCGACTGCTGGGCTATCGCGAGACCGATGGCGAACTGACACGCGACAGCGAGCGCAACATCGACAGCGTCCGGAGCGTCATCGGCATGGTCTTCCAGCACTACAACCTCTGGCCACACATGACGGCGCTGGGCAACGTGACCGAAGCGTTGCGCGTGGTCAGGAAGCTCGGCAGGCGCGAGGCGGAGCATATCGGCATGGAGATGCTGGGCAAGGTCGGGTTGAACGACAAGGCGCACGACCACCCGGCGCGTCTCTCGGGCGGACAGCAGCAGCGCACCGCGATCGCCCGGGCGCTGGCGATCCGGCCGCATGTGATGTTCTTCGACGAGCCGACCTCGGCACTGGATCCGGAACTCGTGGGCGAGGTGCTTCAAGTGATGCAGGAGCTTGCGAGCGAGGGCATGACCATGGTCGTCGTCACTCATGAAATGGGATTTGCCGCGCATGTGGCCGACGAGGTGGTGTTCATGGACGACGGCGAAGTCGTCGAGCGGGGTTCCCCGGACGACATCTTCAAGCGGCCACGAAGCGATCGCCTGCGCGAGTTCCTCGATACTTGGCGGTCGCGAGCGATCTAGCGACAGGGGCCGGGCACGACGCCGCGCGGAGGTGTCGCCGGGGCAGTTCGAGCAAATCCTTGCGCTGGGCCGAACGGAGTGCCTGGATCGTCTACCGACTCCCGTCGGCTCGTCCACTTCGAATCTCGGGACACTCGGTGCGATTCATCAAAAGGTGGGAGGCGTGTTTATCCAGAGTACGCGGGCAACCGTATGTCCGTTGTTGGCGAACGAGTGTGTCAGTTCGGAACGAAAGACGAATGAGTCGCCTGCTTCCAGGGCATAGGACATGTTCTCGATGGTAAGGCAAAGCGAACCTTCTATGACAAGACCAAACTCTTCTCCGGAATGCTGGATCTCCCCGTTGCTTCCGCCACCCGGGGGAATGATGTACATGTCGGCCTGAAGCAACCTGCCCTTTTTCGCGGGCGCAAGCTGTTCCAGTCGCATCCGGTCCCCGTCGGACTCATCGCCGTCGACAAGAAGCACATTCCTCTTGTTCGCCCGTGTGACGATTTCACTCTCTCCGGACCCGAATATGTCGCTGATACTCAAGCCCAGCGCGACCGCAATCTTGTGCAATGTGCTCAGGGAGGGCGTCGTCCGGTCGTTCTCGATCTTCGACAACAGGCTTTCCGAGCACCCGACGAGCTTTGCCATGTCTCTCAGGATGAGGCCCTTCACCAAACGCCAGTGACGTATCTGTCTGCCGAGCCTGATGCTCCTGTCCCCGTCGTGGCTCAAGTCACCACTCATTCTGCGCTCTCCTATCCCCGGGCCCGGGGTTGACCGCAACCGCGCGAGCAAGCTCGCTCAACCGGACGCCCTGTTCCGGTAACCGCATGGGATGGTGCCAACCCGCCCTTGCCGTGGGGGGCTTTCGCCCGGCGAGGCGCGGGACGCGCGGACGGAGGCGGTGACGGATGCGTCGTGTACATCGTGGTGCCATTCTCGAAAACCACACTATTATGTCATTTTATACACAATGTACTCACCATCACTGCATTATATTCCGGCCGGAAGCTTGCTCCGTTTCACCACGACCACCGAATCGCGGGTAACCGGATGCATTTTCAGAGATCAAACGTCGCACCTGCCAGAACAGTCTTGCCGGCGGCGGTCGTGGCCGCGGCGGCACCGCTTGTCTCCGGGCTCTATTTCGAGTGCGCGTTCACTTGGGAGGGAGAACAATCCCGAGACCACCGGTTTCGTGCGGCTTCCGGAACCGGCCGGCAAGTCGCCTCGGCGCGTCCGACGGATCGCGCGCGAGGGCAGGAGGGATCGCCCCACCGGAATACCCGCCGTCCCTTCGTGCGGGCGTCTTGAGCCGACCAGGGGGTGAGAGCGGCGGCATGGCGTCCGATGATCGGTAGGAGATGGGAATCGTGACCCTGAAGCCCGCAAACGAGATCGCCAACCGGCGCTATGTCGAGAGCCTCGCGGATGCCGAGGCCCATGAGGCGCTGGTCTCGATACTTGCGGAGGATCCTGACTCATCTTCAACAGTTTGGGCCCTGATTTCGTGATCGGCGGCTGAAGAAACCGCAGAGTTCCGGGCTTCTTGGCTCTGTCCCCACAGCGAGCAGCAAAATATTCTCGATTCCCCGATAAGCGTTGAGCACGGGAGGGATTGAAGCTCGGAATGCGGGTTTTCGGGTACAGCGATGCCGGACCCGGTGCGGTCGTGTCCGGCGGGATGTCGGATGAGATGGATTCGTCGGTCGGTCGGTGCGTTTGGCCGTTCGGCGAACGAGCGGGCGGCACCGGGCCTGCCGGTTTCGACCAAGGATAGAGCGTTCGGTTCCGTGGAGCTTCTTTTGAGCTAGCAGCCTGTCGGACTTTGCGGTGAGTTTGGTTAGAATCGTTGGATGAGGGTCGGGCGGTGCGGTGTCGATCAGCGCGGCGCAGCTCGGCTAACCGCGCGGCGCTTACGGACAACCGGTTGTCGTGAGATTGGGTCTTCTTCTACTCGCAATCCATATGGCGGACGGGGTTTTCGGGGAATCTGGCCTTCCAGGCGGTATCGAACGCGTACCGGTCGCCACCTATCCGCGCGCTCACGGCGTATTCGTCGAGCATCGTTGAATTTGCGGCGGATCGGGCAGGGTATCCCAGCTTCTTGAGCTGGGCGACACGGCGGTTGGCATTGTCGGTGCTCTCGTAGAGGCCGAGTGAGATCCGTCCGGCCATCGGGCCTCTGGCGATGATCGCGACATCGCGCAGTCCGCGGTCGCGAAGCTCTTTCACTGTCGCGGCGGTTCGCCGGGAGTTCGGGCGGGCCGGCAGAAAAACCCGATAGTTCTTCTCGACGCGGCGCCGTTCGTGGCGAATCTCCAGCAGCTCCGCGCCATGCTTCTGCAACCATTCCGCCGATCGGGTGGCGGCGGCGCGGTCCTTGAACCTGCCGGCATGCAGACACCGGCGGCTCGTCGCGGAGGGGACGGCGGGTTTGCCCGAGGGAACCCCTGTCGCCTCTCCGGGGTCCCGGGCGACGAGTGCGAGCGGCCCGTCATTCTTGGCCGTCGAGCCGGGACGCGGGGCGGCGGCCTGACGCGGGGAAGGCGCCTCGACCGGCACGGCCGATGGCGGCGAGCCGGGCTGCGGCGGGGCGGTGACGGATCCCGGAACGGCAGCCTCTCCGAGTTCGCGGGCCCGCGCATATGCGCGCTCCGCGAGGCGGCTGTAGACATCGCCGAGATTGGCGTATGCGGCGGCGTCGGGGCGCCGCTCGAGCGCCTCCGCGAGCGCCTCGCGGGCGGCTTCAAGCCGGCCCTGTCGCGCATAGAGGACCGCGAGGTTGTTGAGGGGCTCGAACATGTCCGGGCGATCGTTCCGAAGCCGCTCGAAGACCGCGATCGCCTCCGCCGTTTTCCCCTCCCTGGCGCGCAGAGTTCCGTCCATCAGCCGCAGACGGGCCGCGTTGGGATCCCGTGTCAGCAGCGGGTCGAGCGCGCTTCGCGCTTCGGCGTGTTTTTCCTGGGAGATGAGCGAGACGACGCGCTCGCCCGGTTCGTCCGCCGCCGCCGCGACCATGCAGAGGAATGTTACCGCCAGGCCGGCGGCGATCGCCGCGTTCGTGCCGTTCATCGCGCATCCCTTCCGCAAGGATCTCATCCGGGCTGCTGGCATATCGACCGTTCCTCCATTATCGCCGGACGTGCCGGACGCGCCACCCCGGCTTCCCGGTCCATCCTGGCGCACGGTCGTGGAATGCAGTGCGGGGCGGTAGCGCATGATCGCATCCGGGCCGTTCGGATGTTCTTCATCGACAGCTCGCGGGATAAAACTCAGAATCGGTGGCGAAGCGAGAACCGGAGGTCTCGCGATCGCCGCCGGTCCTGGAATTCCAGCCTGGCATGCGAGTCCGGCCGATGGCGAACGTCCACCCCAACGGTTCGCCGCGGGAAATTCCCGGTGGAATGGCGAACCAGACCGATATAGGGCCGGATTGTGCCGAAGGGGGAACCGGTCCACACCCCGTAGCCGGCCTCGCCGCGCGCACCGACGCCTGGCGGTCGGCCGCGGTCGAGCGAATCCAGGCGGGTGTCCAGCTCGAGCCCGAAGCCCCGCCGCGACTGTCCCGAAGCGAAGCGGATGCCGCTGGAGAGACCCCAGGATCTGTGCTCGTTCCCGCCGAGTCCGACCGAGCCCTCCGCCTGTCCGGTGAGGGCGAGGCGGGGATCGATTATGCCGTCGACGGACACCGAGGCCCTCGCTTCGAGCTGTCCGCCCTCGGGTCCGTCGCCCGTCAGATGCCTGTATGCCATCGACACGGAGGGCGCGCCGGCAACGGGCGCGCTCCAGGCGAGACCGCTCCTCCAGTCGCGGCCGCGCATCGTGGGCAGCGCGGACGAAATCCGCCCCCCGCCCTCGATCTCGAAGGCGAAGCCCTCGATGCCGGCCTCGGCTTCGAGCTCGCCGGAGAGGAAGTCAGCTACGGGGACGGATGCGCCGGCTGCGTATGCGCGGAGGCGCACGTCCGAGCGTGACCGGGACGGGAAGCCGAGCTCGTCGCGGTGGCTCAGCTCTCCCGCCCCGGCGCCGAGCGAGGTCCAGACATGTGCGCCCGACGGCATGTGCCAGGCGGCGAAGGGGTGGAGCGAGAGGATCTCCGTCGTGTGCTCACCCGAACGGTAGCCGCGCCCCGCGAGGCTTGCGGCGGCGCGGTAGTGGAGCTCGGTCCGGGTGAAGGAGCCGACCACGCCTGCCTGCCAGGAGCCGGACCCGATCTCCGCGCCGGTGCTCACGGACTCGCTCCAACCCGTGTAATCGAACCCGTCGCTCTCTCCGGAGAGCGAGCCTATGCCGATCTTGGGCGCGATCGCAGACAGCAAGCGCGGCGCCCCGGGTGTCCAGCCGCGAACGCGGTCGCGGAGGCTGCCGTGGGCGACATCGAGCGCGCGTCGCGCGTGGACCGGCCCGAGCGCCTCGTGCACCGGGTTGGAATGCGTTGGGCTTGGCCGCGGTGGCGGCGGGGCGGTGTCCGGGCACCGATACTCCTTCGCATGCTCGTCCCAGAACGCGTCGTCGCGCACCCGTAGCTGGATGTGGATCTGGTGCCCGGGAAGGAGAGGAGGTGTGGCTTCGTTGTCCGCGGGACAGAGGCCGGCCCCGCTATTGTATTGGACATCCAGGCAAAGCGCGTCATCCGCATTCGTCCCGTCGACGCCGGCCGCGGTGCCGGCCAGGTAACGGTACGTATTGGGTGTGCCGAGGACCGGCGGGGGAGCGGGATTGGCGTAGGTGAGGACCCGGCTGCCCGGATCGAAGGACAGCAATGCACCGGCCTGGCGCGGAGCGGGCGCCCCCGGCAGTGCGTAGCTCACGGCGCCTTCTCCAGCGTGCGCGGCAGGCAATGTGGCGACTCTCACCGCTCCGCTGCCGGGAACCACGCATAACCCCTGCCCGGGTTCGACCGTCCTGGTCCGGAAGCGCCAGTCGCTCGCTTCAAGAGGCTCGACGGTCAGCACGAATGACAGCGAGACGGACGCCGGCGGAGACGAGCTGTCCGTCACCCGATAGGTACAGTTTGCCCCACGGTACTCCGCGTTGGGCGTTCCCGACAGAACGCGAGTGTTGGGGTGAAACTCCAATCCCGCCGGGAGCGTGCAGTCGATCACCTCGCTCGTGTAGGGCTCTACGCCACCGGACGCCATTCCAAATTCCGTCCGGCTACGCCGTCCGATCTTGAGAGTAAGCTCATCGCCGGGAATGTCTTCGAATACCCGCGTGAGATCCAGCGGCTCTTGCCTGCCCGCCACCTCGACCTCCACCGCCCTGGAGACGGTCGCCGCCGGGTCCCCGCTGTCCGTTACGCTATAGGTGCAAGAATCGCGGAACAGGGCGTCCGGTGTTCCGGCGAGGATGCGGGTTTCGGGCGCGAAGCCCATGCCGGAGGGCAGCGCCCCGCCGGCGCAGGCGAAGGAATAGGCGTAGGGTCCGACGCCGCCGCTGGCGGGCGGAAGGAGCGCGCGGTCGAAAGTTCCGACGGAGAGGGCCACCTTGGACGTATCGCCAAGCATCAATGTACCCGTTCGGGGGTCCCTCACCTCGACTTCGACGGCCCTGGAAACGGTCGCCGCCGGGTCCCCGCTGTCCGTTACGGTATAGGTGCAAAAATCGCGGAACACGGCGTCCGGTGTTCCGGCGAGGATGCGGGTTTCGGGCGCGAAGCCCATGCCGGAGGGCAGCGCCCCGCCGGCGCAGACGAAGGAATAGGCGTAGGGTTCGACGCCGCCGCTGGCGCGCGGAAGAAGCGGTCTGTCGAAAGTTCCGACGGAGAGATTGACCTTGTTCGGTTTCGGAAGCTCGAGATTGGAGGCTGGGGAACCAACCCGGAGTCGAAGCCCATGGGTCACGCTCCTTTTTTCCCGAAACCCCGGCTCCGACTCGGTGACCCGGTAAGTGCAGAAGAAGGCTCTGCCAGCGGCCGTCGCGGGAGCCGTGCCCGCGAGGATGCGCTGGTCCGGGAAGATCGTCACCCAGTCCGGGCAGCCTTCGATGCTCGATTCGTAGGGAGGGATACCGCCGGAGACACTAAAGGGAAGCCTGTATTCAATGGGCTGATCCGGCCAAAATACCAGTGTGTCCGTCTCATGTTTCCCCCTTCCTCCCGGGTTCTCGACCGAGAGATGGCCACCGCCGCCGCATGCAGCAAGCGCGATGGCAAGGCTGACGAATGCGCCGGTCAGGATGTAGTTCATATGGCCAGGTCGCAGTTGTTGTTGCATTCCGAGCTTTGTGCTGGTGCGCGGTCAGAATTCCGCCACCCGCGATTCCGGGAGCCGGTGCAAGGCGGTTGCGGTGATCCTCGGTTCCGGGAGTGCGGTGTCGGTGCTCATTCAGTAGATCCGGCGGAGGTTTCGCAACTGGTTGCCGATGTCGGTGAACGCGGCCTCGAGGTCTTCGGCGGTCGCGTTGCCGAGGAACACGTAGGACGTGCCGGGGCGTCGGGTTCCCTCGGGGAATTCGCGGTCGAATTCGCCGGAACAGGCGCGGAGCGTTCGTCCCAGGTTGCTGGAGATCCTGTTCGGAGGCATGGCGGCAACGACGAAGTTTTCGGTGCCTCTGGATTTCGCCGCGGCGCACGCATCGGTGCGCGACACCGTGAGCGGGCTGTTCGAGCAGTCCGGGTTGGCGGCTCCGCAAAAGCTGTCTTCTCCGTCGGTGAGCAGCACGATGGCCTTTCGGCTGGTCGCGGATTCGGACGTTGCCGGATCGCGGGATGGATGCCGACGCCGCCCCAGACATCCGTCCAGGCCGGCTCGAGCATGCGCTGGGCCCAAACCACGCCGAGCGTCGACACCGTCGCCGCCGCCGCGACTATGGAGGTCGCGCCGCCGCGAATGTCGCGCAGGAAGCCGCGCGGCGATGGAAGGGGGCGCGCCATGAGGGCCGGCGCGAAGCGTTCGGCGAAGCGGTGTTCGCGAGGCCGTGGGCGTTTCATCCGGCCGGTCCGGCAAGGGGGGTATGTCATTCGGTTACGCAAGCCCCTTCGCTTCCTGCGATGCGCCATGAGCGGCCGATATCCCGCCCGCGATCTGGCGGTCGGAGATCGATCTGACCGATTCCTGCAGGGTTTCGGCGAAGGCCGCCATCCGGGCAACGTCCTCCGGGTCGCGCGGATCGGGAGCTTCGGCCGCGCCGGGCCAGCCCGCGGCGGCACGGACGGTGGGGCCGACGGTCGCGATGGCCTCGGCGGCGATCGCCGCCTGATCGAGCGCGGAGGGCCGACGGTCGATGCCGAGGGATGCGTGGCGGGAGCGGTCGAGCGCATGCTCGATCTGCCGGGCCGCTTCGAGCATCTCCCGCTCGGTCGGGGCGAGCCCCGAGGTTCCGTTGATGGTTTCGCCGAGCGTCCAGCCCGCTTCGGTGCCGGCGGTTCGAAGCGCCCCGATCGCCGTCCCTGCGTGCCCGGCGAAGGTCAACGCGAGATGCATCTGCTCGAGCAGCCCGGGGAGCGTCAACCGGCCCTGGAATCCGGTTTCGGCATCGCTCGCCAGATAGCCCTCCGGCCGGTGGGCGAAGTCGACATTCAGGCTCCCCGTGCGGGTGCCGTCCCGGGCCTGGGCGCCGGCATCGGCGAGCAGGGACGAGGCGACCTCCTCCAGCCACGCCGGCGCCTGCCGGGCGGCGATCGCGGCGCGCAGCTCGCCGGCGGCCGCATCGGCTTCGCCCGGATCCCGGAGCCGGGCGAGCGCCTGGGCCACCCCGATACCGTGGGCGTCTCCGAGGCGCCGCCGCACCGGCGCGCCGAGCCGGGCGGCGGCCCGAACGAATCCGGCCAGCGCCTCGTCCGCCGCGACCCCGTCGGGACGGGTCGCGAGATCGAGAGAAACCGTCGTCTCCGCCCGGACCTCGGCCTCCAGCGCGGTCATTTCCAGCGCCGCCACGTCGTCGCTCCACCCGGGTGCGGGCCGCGTCGCGGGGCCCGGTCCGCGCGCGACGGGAAGACGCTCGGCGGCCGATTGCAGCTCGGCCAGCTCCCTGCCGATGGCCAGCTCTTCGGGATCGGATTCCGCGGCCGCGTCCGGTGCCGGCATGTCCCCGGTCTCCGGCGGCGAATCCCCTGGCGCCGCGCCGGGCGCCGCGGATTCGGTTCGGCGGCCCTGGCCGCGGGCCGCGTTCTCCCGCTCGTCCGGCGGCGCCTGCTCGAGGGCGCGTTGGCCGAGCGCGCACAGCCAGCGGAGTTCGGCCGGATCGAAGGCCTCCACGCGGTAGCTGTCGGCCGGCGCGTAGTGGCGCCGGCTGGGCGCGCACGCGCCGGGCGCCGCGATCGGCGGGATCGCGGTCGCGAGTTCTTCCCTGAATTCCGGGCTCTGGGCGTTCCAGGCGTCCTCGAGGATGCGGGCGAGGCGGCCCGTCCTGCCCCGATCGGGACCGGCGAGCGATTTCAGCCGGGCTCCGACGCGGATCGCGCAGCGCGCCAGCGGGGCCGGCCTGTCATCCGCCGCCGCTGGGTATCGGTCGCCGGCCTCGATCCACGATTCGGCGGCCCGGTGGACGAGGGTCGCGAGGTCGAGGGCCAGCAGGACAAATCCGGCGAGCGCCTCGGGACGGGCGCGGCCATGGAGCTCGCCGGTGCGGCGGCATCTGAGCCGGTAGCGCTCGCCGTCGGGCTCGACGGCGATCTGGCGGAGCCAGGCGTTCGCAGCCCACTCGCGCTCCAGCCCGGCCGCGAGATCGGCGGGGGCGGAGGGGGCCCCCCGGGGCGCGAGATCGGCGGGGACGATGCGGCCTTCGCGGATCAGTGCGGCGGCAAGCGTCTCCGCCGGCTCCGGCAGCCGGCGTTCGCCGCGCGACGCCTCCGCGATCGCGACGCCGGTCGCGGGATCGCCCAGCGCGCTCCAGTCCAGGGGCGGGTCCGCGTCGATCCGGTGCCTGACCGCTTGCGGGAGCGATGCCACGGCGTGCGCGAAGAGTTCGGCGATGTCCACTCGGTCCTCCTTCAGTTCCGTCCCTGAAGCGGCTGGCGTGCGCCGGGCGCGGCCGCGACTCCGTTGGGCAATTCTCCGGAAGCGTCGCCGAAGACCTCGTCGGAGACCTTGTCGCCGCGGATGATGCGCACGAATTTGGGCGGCGGGCTCAGCCCGGCTTCCGGCGTCTCCGGGGGCCCGCCATCCACTGCCGGCTCCGGCGGCGCCTCCGGCTCGGGCAGGTCGAGCAGCGCGCCGAGCTCGACCGTATCGGCGGGGGGGCGCCCCCCCCGCCCCGCCCCGCTGGAGGGGGCCCCCCGCGCCACCGCGCCCCCGGCCCCGCCGCGATGGAGCGGACCACGAGCGCCAGCGTGCCCTCGTGCTCGCCGAGCGCCAGCAGACCGGCCTGGGCAGGCGAGACCTCAAGGGTCGCGGTGACGATCTTGGCGCGCGTGACCTCCTCGCCTTCGGCTCCGGCGCCGACATCCACCTGCCGGTCGACCGCGACCACGCGGGCGTCCTCGAGGATGGTTCGGGTGAACACGCTCTCGGTTTTGCCGTCCAGCCGCATCTTCGCGGTCAGGATCACGTCCACCCGGTCGCCGGGATCTATCAGGCCGGCATGGCTCGTCCCGGCGCCGAGACGGATGGTCGCCGCCCGGGTTCCGGGAGCGAGCACGGCCGCGAGGAAGCCCCGCTGGCCGGGCGCGACGAGTGCGGAGCGGACGAGCGGCCCGCCCGCGGCGATCGGTTCGCGCACGGCGTGTCCTCTGAGCGAATCGATCGTCTTTGCGTCCTCGACGACCAGATGGGCGCGTCGAATGTCCTCCTTCGGGATCTCGATGCCGGTCATGTCCTCGTCGCGCAGAAGCGTGCCCACGGACAGGTCGCGGGCGGCGGCGAGGATCTTCCGCGCCTCCTTCTTCGGCGGCGGCGGGGCCGGCGCCGGTCTCGCCTGGTCGGGTTCCACGGGCGCGCCGGGCAGCAGGTACCGGACCGCCACGACCGCGCCGCCCAGCGGCACGGCGAAAATCAGCAGGAGTATGATGACCGTTCGGTAGCGTCGCATCGGCTCCTCCTGGTTCAGCCCGCTGGACGGCGCGGCGCCCCGGGTCCCCACCGGGCGGCGCTCCGCAGGCGGGGCCGGCGCGCGTCCGGCGCGGGGTCGGCAAGGATCCGGGGACGGTCGGTCATGACAGCCCGTGGATCTCGTGGGCGAGCGCGCGCGGGATCGTCAGGGCCAGCGCCGGCGGCGCGATCGCCACCGCGAAGGGGAGGTCCGGCCGCATGCGCCGCGAACGCTCCAGGGGCAGGAGGGCAATGGCGGCGAGCGCGAAGGCGCAGGCGCCGAGCCCGAGCAGGAAGGCCGCGAGATCGGCGGGGCCCGCCCCCCCCCCCCCCGGGGCGGCGCGGGCGCGGGGGCGGCCCCCGCCCACAGCCCCGCGGCGGCGGCGAGCTTGGCGTCGCCCGCCCCGAACTTCCCGGTGCACCAGAGCGCGAAACCGGTGGCGAGGACAGCGGCGCCGACCGCGAGATGGGCCCATGGCGATGCCCCCGGACTCATGGGATCCGCCACGGCATGGAGGGCGAAGAGGGCGAACAGCGCGAGCGGAATCGCGTTGGGCACAGTGCGGCTGCGGAGGTCCGTCGCCGCGCCGGCGGCGAACAGCGCGCAGGCGGTGCAGGCGGCGGCCGGGGCGATCCACGAAATCTCCATCGGTTTCCGTCCTCCCCCCGGTCACCGCGCGTGGGCGCCGCCCACGGGGCGGGGCTCGCGGGCCCGGGTCGAGGGGCGGGCCCGCCGGTCCCCGGCCCCGCCCCGGGGGGGGGGCGCGGCGCGGGGGCCCCGCCGAGGGGGCGGGGCCCGGGGCCCGGTTTGCAGCGACGCGCCAGCCGATCCACGGCATCGCCGAGGCGGGCGATCTCGCGCGGGGTCTCGACCGCGGCCACGCGCGCCCGCTCCCCCCGCGCGGAGCGTTCGGCC
>MKWU01004611.1_pt1 | contig 15984 bp, 11 predicted proteins | sample 809101 | NCBI WGS metagenome assembly MKWU01 (sample SAMN05860141, study PRJNA318959) | sponge metagenome | host: Aplysina aerophoba | place: Slovenia: Piran, Adriatic Sea, Gulf of Piran | collected 2013-05-07 | reverse complement strand
ACATGGGAACGCTTTCCTGCCTCTTGCGCAACTCAAAATGGAAGCAAAGGGGTCTGGATAGACGTTAGACTTTAGGTATTTTGCTTTATAGGGCTCACGCGCAAATTTATCTTCTTCCACGACTAAACTCCTTGAGTTTGAGTACCCAACCCGTGAGAGCGTGAGATTATCAGTGAAACCGTGAGACTCCCGGAAAATCCGGGAGAGTTGGCAGGCCTGCAATGGGTTAACCAGGTGATATCCGAATATAGTACCTGTGCGCAGTGTGGCCGCCATGTTTCCGCCACGATAAAAGTCACGTGATCCGAGTGGTCTATCGTGCAAGTTATGCAACATATATACCCCTTCTTTTATCTGGCCTTGGTCTGGACAAATTGACAAGTGAGTTCCTAGCGACAGGTACACCTACACGTGATTGAATTATTTATATATACCTACTAGACGAATGTGGCGTTGTGTGGAGCGAATGGGCAGTACGATGTCGTGCAATGTAAGGTAATATGGGGTAACTTCGTGAAAACGTCGCTACATTGTCGTCGCATAATTTCAACAGTTGATGAACTTAAAAACGTAGATATCAGGTGCTAGCAGCTATGTCCACCTCGTACACCAACGCTAAAATTAAATTGCGCTTACACTTCCTGAGATATTGTTCGAATGGCTTCGGATGACTGAGATCTGGGTTAGTTCCTGTTGGGGGATTCGTATGTAGCATCTGAATGCTCCACTGACCCATCTACCCTTGGTTTGCTGATGCTCTTGTAGCAGCTCCTACCCGAAAGTAATGGCCAGAAAACTTGGTTGGATTGATTTCTGTCGCTGATAGGGTGGATCAAAACAGCTCCATCAATTTCTGCTGTACGAGAGGTTGGCCATCTTCTGTCAAAACAGTAGGCCATCATCGCTCATCATTCATCATCTCAGAATTCTGACGTTTGCAGCTGTAGTATGGAACCCTATTCTAAACCCACCTTACCTACCTCTCTCCCCAGTCCCATGCATATGTAGGAGTGACAGAGTCACATTCTAGTCTATTCTATTCCATCCACCCATTCTCTACCATATTCTTCTTCCTAATCTATTACCCAATTATTTATTCTGGACCTGTCACATCATCCAGACCTTCCCGCCAATTTTCCACTGTCACCCTGCTGTATAAAAGCCAAATCTCTCTCTTTATTCTTCAGTTTTGTAACTGACGAAGACCTTCGTGGTCAAAACGTCTTACATGTCAATTACTGCCTAGCTGCGCATTTGCACCCCTTCAAAAGAACAGTAGAAAATGACTTGGTGGCTTCTGCCATTCTGGACTGTCACACAATGAAACCCCACTCAGTAACAAAGCAAGAACTGTCTCTCGTGCGCAGCAGAAGCATGGACTGGGGACATAACCTGTTAGTAATCACGATTTGAATTTGTCGCACAGTCATGCGCACTATATCCAAAACGGTAAGATCACAAGACTAATGAATTTAATTGCGACTGTTAATTACACAAATATAGTCCTGCATAGGTCTGGTAAGAGTGCTCTCTTCAACAGGAACACCATTGAACTAAGGCTTGCGAATTCATGCAACATGCTAGTTTGAGCTTAGTACCCATTCTTTTGTCTCCTATAGCGCTTTCATCTGAGCTTTGTTGTCCTGCAGCATTGCACAATATTTTGAAGCACTAATCAACAGAAAGCAAGTGTTGCGATTTGGGATGATGTAGCATGGACACCAGAGCACTAGCTTGTTAGTACTGATGATGTGAAATGCCAGAGGGCTATAAATGAGCTAAGTGCCTGAGCGTCTAAAGTGTAAACTGGATTGTACACTTTGTAGCAGATTTCCATCGACTTGATTTGCAAAAAGAACTAGACTGTTTTGCGTTTCTATGCATTTTTACATTGTTCCCATGGAATGCAAAATTTCAGTGATAGCATCAGGATCAGAATTTTCTGCTAATCTCAATAGCAGGTCATCTCATAACCTAACCTTACGCTTGGCTGTGTTATAAACCTTTCTTGCAGGGTTTCAGAATAGTCTTTATGGAGTTGTACAAGGGTAGTTAAATGCTTAGCATGGCTTAGAGCTTGTGCATATCCACTGCAATTATGTTGGGTTTCAAACGGCTGGGACGCACAGAGTTTCCTAATAAATGGTTTTCTTTCTTTATTATTGCACCATATAGCGAAGAAAAGGGAGAGATGGATGGGGAGAAGGGGACTCCAGACAGCTATCAATGTGCTACTGATGCACCAGACAGCTATCAATGTCACCACACAGATGACTGGTGGAAGCAAGCTCTATCTGAAGCTGAAGTGGACTTATTTGGTTTGGTGGATGACACTGGTAGTGATGAAGCCAAGTGTGGTGCAAATGAAAAGTCAAATACATGCTATGCCAACATCACTACTGGCAGCGAGTTCACCAACGAAGTTACTGCTGGAGAAAACAATCCACTTACACGAAGTACGGAGCTGGATGGCTTTGAAATCTCAAATCAATTGAGTCCAGGGCTGCCAGGTCTGCAGCATGGCAACACAGTCCACTCTAAGGATACAAGTGCGGTGTTACCTACAACAGATTCTGGTAGTTTCAATCACTATGAGGGCAGTAATTGTGGTACTGCTGATGAGTTCGAGGATGGTGAAGGATCACTAGATGCAGATTCTTTCTTGAAGTTTCTTATTCCACCATCCTATGTACCACACTCTGATGAAGGAGAAGGAGATCAAGACAGTGGTCCTGGGAATGAAATTGGAAAGGACACAGCTACTGACTTTGATGAAGAAGCCAGTGCCCTTGAGGCCTTAATCCAAGTTAGAGAGAGATTTGATGCAGCCCACCCACCGTCATGCAGCAATCAGTTTGGAGTAGCTGATGAGCAAACTCCTGATATCCCTGACCCACAGTCACCTTGGAGTGTGAAGTTCCCCCCTCAGCACATTTCTGATTCTATTCCTGATCACACTTTACCAGATGCCTATATTGAGCAAGCATCAATGCTCATCACAAAGGCCATCCAGCTTGAGTCTCAGGAGGACTATCATGAAGCTTTTGATTTGTTTAAGGCTGGTGTAGATCTGCTGCTGAATGGAGTTCAAAGTATGTGTAGCTGTACATAGTGGTGCTTACTCACATTGTAGGTGGCTTAGCATGCATTTGTGTGAATCACTCTGTAGGTGATGTCAATGAACAGCGTCGGGACACAGTGCGGAAGAAGTTGGATGGCTATCTTAGCCATGCAGAAGAATTGCATGATAAATTTTTAGCCTGTTCGGAACAGGACAGAATTAAGGTAAATTAAGAGGCTTACCAGCATGGTCTGAATGTATCGGCACTGCTTTACATTTTCTGTTGTAGTCTTCACTATCACCAGTGCATAAACACCATGAATTGAAAGATTTGAAAGTCCTGCGAGTAGAAGGAAAGGTATGCAAGCTAACTGATCACCTTACTACTTAGATAAGCAGTACCTTGTACCAGTGGTACCTTGTTTGTGACCCTCCTGTGTAGGTGGCTGTCACAGAATCTCTCTTGACTATGCAGACATTTGCTATTAAGGTTAGTGCAAAGAATACTTGTGACTGTAATTGCTGAGGTATACTTAGGAAATACAGATGTGGCACATGCAACATGTCAGTTAGCAATAATAGTCAGATGAGCATGTTAGGCTGATAAATTTTGATTTTCGTATTCATTGCTATCTGGAAAGGCAGTCAAATTGTTGGTGAGAAGTGAGTGATTTTTTGGCTCCCGCTGTATGTATGGCTTCATGTTACAGATATATATAGCTATATATATATTTTTGATGCTGCGGTTATATAACTGTACTGGAATTTATATTGTACAGGCAAAGTATTGTGTTCCATAACATCTATATTGGCGGCCATTTTCTTGATACAGGCCTTACAAGTAGTCCGGCCGAATAGACCAGTTGCACGTAACTCAGGAATGTTGCAGTTAAGGCAATAACTGCGTATGACGTCATCACTGGTGGGAGTTTAATACGTTGAAATGAAAGGCAAAAAGGTGTTGCACCGGCAGCGTTGAGCGCTTCCATTTAGTTGGCTTGGCTAAATAGTTTGCATGAATACGCACCTGGCGCTCGTTGATTGAAGTCGCTACGGCCTACAGTCACTGAGATAGAGACCCGCGAAGGGGGATTCGCCGACATGAGCGACGTGGATGTAGCAGACGAGACTTCTCGACACGATTTCGACGAAAGCACTACAGCGGGTACCGAGATGGAGATGTCTGGACAAGAACTAGCCGCAAACAAGGCTATGTCCTGCCATCTTGCGCTACCATCGCTACCTGTAGCTAATCTTGACCTCCGTAAGGTGTTGTTTGGACTAGCAGCTATTTTGTGGAAACGTTACAGCAAGTGGAGAGGGGTAGCTAAGACGATCGACTCTTCATGCCTGGACATAAGTGCTTTGTCTGTGGCAATACTCTTGCCCTGGAACCAAGGATAACTTTTCACCGCATTCCCAGTAATCCAGAAACTAGGGCTGGTTGGCTGCGAGCTCTTGGAGTGCAAGAGAGCGATGTTAAGCCTTCCTCTCGTGTTTGCTGTAGACATTTTCCTGATGGAGATCCTCTGAAAACTCCAAGTTTAGCATTAGGAAAACGTTTTGCATCCCCAATCATGCAAGGAGCAAGGTCAAAGCAAGCAAAGCAAAGAGATGAACAGAGACAGTCCATGGATACAAGTCACACAACTACTGATGATACACCTGTGACATCACCAAGCAGTGCCAGCACACCAGTAACCTCTACACCCATGGCCATCACTCCAGATCCAGTACCTCATCAGCTACTTGCTGCAGTAGTAGGTGAACAACTAGGAACAGACTACCATGTTCATGAATTGCCCAGCTTTGAATCTCTGGATCCCCAAGAAACTCTAGACTCCCAGAGCCAGCTACCTGACAGTGAAAGGCGTATCATACTTAAGGCTCGTATAGAGTTACTAGAGGGAGAGAATGCGCAACTGAAAGCTCAAGCAAAGGATCCGGAGAAGAAGAATTTTTGGAATTGAAGACATACAGCACGATGATAAACTGGTACGCTTTTATACAGGGTTTGTCTCCTACATGATATTTCTGGCCTTCTTTGTTCCTTGGGCCAGCTGCTGAGCGTCTCCAGTACTGTGGATCAAAATAATCAGAAGACCATCAACGGGTATGTTCTAGAAAACTGGGACCAAAGAATGAGCTATTCCTCACTCTTGTTAAACTGAAGCTCAATTTACCACATATAGACCTGGCATTTCGGTTTGGTATATGTTACACAAGTTTCACGTTATGTCACCACATGGATTTGCTTCATGTACCAGCATTTTAAAGAAATTGATTGGATGCCTGCAGTGGAGCAAGTCTTTGCAACACAGCCATGTGTTTTCAGAGACAAATTTCCAACAACATATGCCATGTGACAAAATGGAAACACTGGATATTACGCCAACCTGACCAGGTCAGTAAAACTGAAACCATGGCCAGGGGGGGCACGAAGCCCTACAAATAGGGCAGTGTGTACGAACTCCCATTTTTGCCAACATATGCCATCATCGATGCAAGTGAAGTTTTCATTGAAACGCCATCTGATCTACATATGCAGTCATCCACCTGGAGTCAATACAAGCACCACAATACGGTAAAATGTTTAGTGGCTTGTACACCAAATGGAACAATTTGCTTTATATCACCGGTTTATGTGGGATCTATATCTGATGTCGAACTCACCTGCCAAAGTAGTTTCCTCACTGCTCTGGAGGATAAACCGGGTATTGCATAATGGCAGACAGAGGTTTTACAATAAAGGACATGCTGCAAAAACTTAATATAGAACTAAATATTTCATCCTTTCTCGAAGGTCAATCACAGTTGTCACCTCAAGCTGTTGAAGCAGGTAGGAAAATTGCTTCATTGCGAATATATGTTGAGCAAGATTGGAAGAATGAAGACATTTACAATTTAAAAGGGTCAATACCTCTGTCCATGGCTCGCTTAACTAATCAAATTATTTTTGTCTGTGGTTTTCTTACAAACTTCCTACCAGCTCTACTGCCTTCGTCTAACGACACCATTGACAGTGACAGTGATGCAGATGTGGAGAACTACTTTGAAGGGCTCTCAGACTGTGACTCAGATGTGTAATATATAGTGTGGTAACTGCTTTAACCTGCATGCACGCATGCACTGTAGCTAAGTGAATGATTAAGTGAACTTGTACGATGTTTACAGTCATGATGTTGGTCAATTTAATAAGCCAAGGCATTGGGTTACACATACATGTATACAATCAACATTATAATATTCTACTTCTTAGATAGGTCTCTAATTGGAAGACCTAAGGAGTGAATGGGACTCACAATTTCAGGAGCAACAGAATTGTCATAGAAAGACACTAGTTTAGGCAGTAGAGTGCTTGTTCAGTAATCAGGGTTAAAGGGGATGCGATCCACACTGAGTCCTTTTGTGGTGAAAACAATAAAGTCACACCATGGTGCTCGCCGATAGCCATTTGCCCCTGTACTTGTGCATAGTACTTGTGATTATCTCGTAGTCGCGGCTGCCCAGTAGAATCAACCGTACAGCAAAAGCCAGATGTAGCACATGCTTCAGTTGGTGTCTTCTCTCTGTGAATGTATGGGCATTTCACTTCAAGAAAGCCGTATGGCTGGTCAGGATTGATGGGATCAAACACAGCGCCATCTGGAGAGGCACCTAGGAATGGATAATTAGTGTTGATAATGAAACCAGATGGACTTGTTAGCAATTCTGGGTGGCCATGGGCTGTGTAGTCTGGCTAGCTAGACCATCCCACTTAAACGCCCGAGGCGCAAAAGGGAAGGGACGGTCTAGCGGCAGTAACGATTAGTTCACACCTTCACATTATCAAACTCACACCTCGTGCGTGTTGATAATACGGTCCGACCTAACTACGCAGGAGTACTGTATATAGAGTATCGATCGCTACAGAACTCCTGCGTAATTGGGGCGGACCACACGTCAGACGGACGTGATCGAGAAATATAAGCTTTTTTGCATTTGTTGCTGCAAACCGCTCAAATGTAGGTACTGACTGATGAAGACTGGGAGGCTGACAGTAGTGGGAGAAGCATTTGTGACAGCTAAGCAGCTGAGCATCGCTGGAAAATAAATAAATAAAGCTTGTGTCGCACGTGCTACCTTACGGTGTTAAACGTTCAGAAAGCGACTGAGAATGTCGACGCCAGGACGTGCGCTTTGCGAGATAAGGTTTCTTCTGCTCATGCGTTCTTTCAAGCTCGAAACGAGCCCACTGCAATCCTCTCCGTGCCTGGTGGCTCTATCTCCAGCCAGAAAGAAATCCATTGCCCGAAAGGCAGCGTGACTAAGCTCCCGCAGACTATGAATACTATTAGCAGGAATTCCTTCCAGTAGCATCTGATTGGTTGAAAATAGGTGTGAACTAATCGTTACTGCCGCTAGACCATCCCTCCCAGCCCTAAGCGCCCCGGCGATTAGATGGGACGGTCTAGCTAGCCAGACTAATGGCTGTGTTGATGAGCAATGTACTCTTTCACAGCACGTTCCTCATTCTCAATGCCATATCTTGTAGCTGTTGTTGAAAAGCTCTTTGGTTCGATTATACGCAGGACCAGAGAAGAAGTGCCATGCCTCCGAGATAGGACATCTCCAAATAGGGAAGAAGTGATGCAGAACCTCCTCATAGGGAACCATAATGAAGACATCCTCTGCTCGCGAGTGTCCCTTTCAATCTTTCGTGCCTGTTCAGGACTGAGCTCCATGTCTTTCTTGAAAGCAGTGATAGTTGCTTTCAATCCGGTAGCACTGGGTATATTCTGTGACTGGGGATGCTGTGGTTCTGTAGATGTGTGTGCGCATATGGGGTTAAATAGTAATGAAATTGAAAGCTGTTCCCCTCGTATCGTATCCAGAAGCGGTAATAATCTACTAGCTGCTAATCCTCGAAGTTCTGGTGGCCTGGGGTCAAACTCTTCCAAAGGTTTGAAGACTTTTTCAGTCTTGGCATATTCATGCTTCTGGAAGGTAGCTTCTGACATCTTCAAGGTGGACGCCTTTCGTGTTTTTGGTGCCTTCCATTGGCACCGTAGAGATATAATGGGTGTTTCATCATCAGTGTCATCTGCAGCTGAGATTTTGGGCTGTAGCCGAAATGTCATTGGGCTCAAACTAGTAAGGGCATGAAGAACTGCAGTTACATGGGTACAACTTGCAGAATTCCTACAAAAAATGAGTGAGCAAGAGACTCAATATGTGTATATACATAGTAAAGCTGAGTGGTGTATACTGCATCTGATAACCATATATCTGTATACATACCCAGCTGCACATTCACATGTTGCCGACCAAATGGTAGCAACTCCTCCTTCGCAACCCAGAAGAATGTACACCACAAAAATCCCAAATTTCATGGATGGCTTCATCCTGCAATGAACATGACAGTAGTCAGGATGATTGGTGTTGACCTCCATTTCATCCAGTCTGTGTGTAGCCACGAGCCAGTGCCCTGAAGGCACCCTGGTCACCAGTAGGTCGAACAAGGCCAGCTAAGTACGTGTACACCAAGCCTGTATGGTATAGTATATAGAATCTGACTTCATAAAGCTATGTGCAAACTAGCATGTAGCATACCTGATGTGACAGGTGGGATGCTGGGAGCAATACTGCGGTAGGTGTCCTCTGTCACAGATCTCCATCCAGAATTGGACAAGAAGGATGAGGTGGCTGGGCAACCTCTTGCCCTGCTTCAGCAAGTGCTTTGTACTTCCTATGTAAGTATGACCCGTCAGCGTCAACAACACTGGTTGCTGCCCTTTCAGCCTCCTTCATTCTATGCTATGAAGAAATGACTGTTAAAGAGCTGCTGTCGTTATAGCTAGTATACTCATGTCGTGGTCGTTATTTACTTGTCAATAACCTTTTTCTTTCTCCAAGATGTAGGTACCTTTATTCCTCTGCAGAGTAGCCACCAACGCAGAGCAGAGACTGTATACTGCTCAAAAGGCTCAGATAGATCTGCTCCGGGTATATCTTCTGGCGAAAGAGTCACTTGAGGTAGAGAAGTACTCCTGTCTGGCACTGCTTGTGCAGAGACCTCCATCGCGGCAACCGTCCCGACCATTCCCTGTCCAGACGTCTCCATCTCGGTACCTGCTGTAGTGCTTTCGCCGAAATCGTGTCGAGAAGTCTCGTCCGCTACATCCTCGTCACTCATGTCGGCGAATCCCCCTTCCCAGGTCTCGATCTCGGCGACCGTAGGCCGTAGCGACTTCAATCAATGAGCGCCAGGTGCATATTCGTGTGAACCATTTAGCCAAGCCAACTAAATGGTAGCATTCGGCACAAAGTGCTCGAGGCTGCCGGTGCAACACCTTTTTGCCTATCTTTTCAAAGTATTAAACTGCCACCAGTGATGACGTCATATGCAATTAATGACCTACTGCATTCCTTTACCCTTATACTCAACTGGTCTATTGATTCCTCTTTTGCAATACGTGAATGTTAATGAACGGGAACAATGGCTACCCATAAGAACAGTTTATTGCTCTCGCTTAATATTCAGGAGGAGACTGTTTTGCGGTGATGGGGAGGCAAATGACATATATCACCAAAAGAGTGTGGAGATAATTGTCAAACTTCGTGAAATGCATGCACACACCACTATACAATAAGGTATACAATTAGCATTCATGAGCTTTACAAATTGTACAAGCTATGCACACTTGTATTCTTGTAACTGTGAGATATCTATGTGCATGTATTTTCGAGTTGGGGTTGCAATTGGAGGGGTCTTGGACTAACTGCCTCAAAAACGTACATAAACGTTTAACCATCCCCGTACAGTGAAGCTTCGCATCAGAGTCATGTGCGCAGATGCATGTGGAGCACTGGTCAGATTCTAAGAATCAACTGGCATTGGCAGCTGCTATGCTTCGTTTGCAAATGAAGTTGTCTGCTGCTAGATGTTTTAAAGTTAACAAAACAATTGCCATTATACAGCCTATTTAATGGCCTATTGAGGAAAGTGACCAATCAAACGCTATACACTAGCTTTGATGTCGCAATCTTGCAACAACTTTTAAGTGCCATTTTACATCTAACCCCAAACCTAACCCTAACCCCCCTAACTTTGTATGTGTCAATTTAACAGGCAGCCCCAATATTGTTTTCATTTTGCGATTTGTTGTATGGCTTCATGTTACGGTAAGATATATATATATATATATATGTAGGTATATATTTATATAATACGTGAGGCTACGGTGTATCGTTACACTGAAATTTATATGGCAACTACAGGTGAAGTATTACGGGAGAAATATTTATATAGGCGGCCATTTTCTTAGCGTTCATGAAGGGGAGACAGCACGGAAAGGACTTCGAACGTCGCGCAGGTTGCCGTTGGTTGTGTTCTTGCCTACGGCATTGTGTTCTGCGGCGTAAAAGCTCAAGGTTACACGAATTACTGCCTTAGGCTAAGGACAAGAGCGACACTGAACTCGGTGAGCGCACAATATTGTTTTCATCATCTTCGCTGTAACTTGTAGACTAGTGGTCTTCACCACGCTGCCGAGGATGATTGACAGGATCAACGACAAGCTTTGCAAAGACCGTGAATTGTCTACGCTAAGGTTATCCGACTGTCTTTAGCGCAGGAGTACGTGGCACACTCTGGTATCGTCTTCAGCACTGGCGCGCTGCATTGCACTCGAACGAATGCCTTATGCCAGAACAAAAAACATGGTACGGCGCATTTATGCTTCTGTGACTCGTGTGTTTTTCAGCGGAAAAATTCAAATAACTTGTGACATGTACCATATATAGCTGTTACTATAACGTCTACTTTCTTCTCTTTTTGAACATTTGAATGTTTGTTGTTCTCACTAGTTAATGACAGTATTTTCTTCTACTATTCAGGCTATGTATAAGATTGCCGGCCAAGCTACCAAAGGGAAGATCCAGGCACCAAAATTGAAAAATCTTTCGCCTGTGAGTTACCGTACTCTTGATCTGCATTACTGGTAGAACACCTTGCCCTACAATCTTTGGTTGAGTGTTTTCTTGCTATTTTGCTGCTATGAAATAGTAGTATCCTATGAATTGACGATGCCATTAGATGTATTAAAGCTCACAAAAAGCTTTCTTCAGGGTGCATATAGTCCAAGACACCATAACTAACAATACTAACAATAGGTGGTACAAGCGGTGAATTTTGAATTTCGAGCCAAACAGTGCTACAGCGTCGATTGGGCGGAGTTCTGAGACCCCACCCACAATTTTGACATCGTTATGTTACCGTGGCAACCGCCCATTTCGTCATTACTGGAAAATGGCTGAATTAGTGAAACGCAAATACAGCACAAGAAGGAGAATTTCCAGAATGAAGACGTATGGAATACCTGTAGCTATTGAAAGTAAGAAGGTTTTCAAAAAGACTTTTATTCGTAGCTACTTTTAGTCTGAAGTTAGCTTAGCATGTTTTGAGAGGCTTATTATATGTGGTCGGACATTGTTAGAATTTTCAGACCTACGAAGTGAACTTTGTAACTAGCGTTTGCACTTTTGCGAAGTTTAGGCAAGTGTCTATATGTCAAAGACGATTTTGTTTGCATTCCTTACGAGCGTCTAGAATTCAGCTGGTGAAATACGGCCATTTTGTCAAATATTAGCCATGTTGCGAATAGTATCTCTTTGCATAGAAATGTAGTACATATACTCATATTTGATGCAATGCAATAAGATGCTAACTGCATTACTCTAGCACAACACAAACCATTTGCCTCTTACCTAGTGCTCATAAGTATGGCAGCGAAGGACATGAATTGAGAAAGATTGCTTTAAGTGATAATTCTGTTATTCATAGCTGTTTGTTGCTTTCTGTGCTTATAAGCCAATGTGGATTGTGAAATCCATATAGCCAAGACACAGACTTAGCTAATTGGAGTGCTATGATTACCAAATCACATGCTTGCAAAAGTCAGTTAACCCTGGCCATCTGATCCCTGCCTCTCCTGTCTCTACCTTATATATACAGTGCAGCACGGGATTTGTTGTTTATGTGACATGTTTTAATACATGCACTTAGTTCTACATCGATGGAGTGACTTCTAGATGTACTGCATAATGACTTGTCCTCAAAAGTCGGTCGGCTATAGTTATCACCAGCGAAGGTGTCTGAGGACTGAACTTGGGTGGTAGCATGTGTACTCGGGGATTGTGTGGGCATGCTAGATGGTTCCTCAGGCAAATTGGGGATTGAAGCAGATGACTCCTCTAGCAAGTTAGGGAGTGGCACAGATTATTCCCTGGTGGAGTTGGGGACACCACAGAGGATTGCCTGGGCATGTTGGGGATGAATTAGATGGCTTGCTAGCCCATCTCTTGGACCTCGTAGTGTCCATTTGTGCCTTTCGAACTCGCTTTCTCCACCAACTGCTGCTAAAGGAGTAGCTTCAGAAGACTCGATCGTTCGTGTGTCGATCGACTGCCAAAGGCGCTGCTCTTCTTCTGTAGTTTTCTGTAGGAGTCAAGCTAACAGTAAAATCGCAATCAATTGTGTTGTGCGGTGGAATAATCACCGAAATATGTGGAGTAATTTTTCATATTAATAGCCGGCCGCCATATTCCCAATGGCAACACACGATAAAATATGCACGGAAGCGTGTTACCGGGTTAACACTCATTAAGTCTTTGTCGAACTCGCTTCTGCTGTACATGTAGGAGATGCTGTGCTCGTTCAGCATCTTCAGCAGCCTCCGCAGCAAGACTGATCCATGCTTCTCTTCTCTGCTGAGCTAGAATAAAGCGACCAAGCGACTGCCGACTTTGCAACTGTCCGGGAACTACTTTGCTTGCAGCGTGAGGGCTATCGTACCCCATTGCCACGGATGGAATGAAGTCTGGGTGACTGGGGTCTTTGTGTGGCGCACCTGTAGTAAACTGATCCCCACACACTTGAACACCTTCGCTGGGAATCCAGTTAGATTTGTCAGCGTTCTTTCTCGGCAGAGCGCCGATCCAGAGACTGCGCTTCTCGCCATCCCAAGGAAAACGATAGAAGCTCACCTTCACCCCCTTCGCGTGGCGTCTTGCGCATCCTACCACTGCACATGAAGTAACCATGATGCATACGAGCAGACGCTGCCTACCAACATGGCTGACCACTTCCGTTGCAGCGGTTACGTCGCAATTCGGGAATTGGTCTATACAGACTACAATACTAGCAATACTAGTAGTAGTGCTGTATTGTGTACATATGTACCCACATTTGGTTACACGAATCCACAGCCACCACCTACCACATGGACAGCCAATTAGAAAGCATACTTCCGTTGATGACATCACCATTTAGCAGATAATCCTGTTGATATCACTTGAAGTTTCTCTTTACTGTCTCATTCCTGCATGCTTTATTCCATGTACCTAAACGTTTGTACAACTACTCCTTGTGGCCTATGGTGTGATCACCTGAAAAGAATTTGCTTATAAAGTACAGAATAATGATGAAATAGCATCATCATCTATACTTCAATTCTGTCTACTAGCAGAGACAGCCTTCGGCGAGCTTCCACTGCTATGACGCACCATTAACGACATTCCCACGATGGCATTTCCACAATAACAGTTCTGGTAGATATGATGATGCTGGGACAATGAATGCACGCTTCTAGTCATTGCTGCTGACATGGTGAATCGAATGCTTATATCCGGCCTGATGGAGTGTATTCCCTATGATTACGCTGAGTCTCGTAGCAGAAAGTAGGGACATGCAAGAAAACAGCGGCATTGGGGATGTTTATACATTGGGGAAGCAAACTTCGCATTCCCCGAAGCACTGTACGAGTCGAAATGCCACCAGCACTGAGTTCCTAGAGGTTCAGATACCTCCGTGCGTCCTCGTGTATGACTGGGACCCGTAGGTGTCCTGTGTCAAGCGCTAGAAGTGTGCACAATTTTGGTGAGAATAATTATAATAGTAAAAAGAATATGAAATCATGAAACAAGGTCAAATCAACTACAAAGCGTTTGCCTCACGCAAACTCCAGGTTGCATTTGGGAACATTGTCGCATTTAGCACCTTGAAATAAGCCTATCCATGGCCTTTAATTTTTCCAGTTCACAACTGTTTCGCTAGTTTTGCCGATACGCGCTAGTACATTAGATAGGAGCCGCTATCAAAGACATTCCCAAATAGATGTCACTACTGTGTACAGTATCAGTGTGCATGAGTACAGCTATCTAAAAGTGAACAAACTAGAATATTATAAATTTCCATTAAAAATTTTAACGGATTTAGGAATGACCGAAAAACATTGAAACAATTGTGACATCTCAGTACTTTGAAGTCCTAACTCCCTTGCTGAGTGGTCCTTAGTGCACTCTAGTAAATGTAGGATTTCTGATCCTAAAAGAAGAACCCTAAGATTCTGTAGTGCAACTTGCACTGTGCAGTAATCCGCATGTTTATGTGTGTGGTGGTGGTCGTAATTGTGTGTGGTGCATTTGCGTTCATGAACGCCTTTAGATCATACCTGTTGCGTACCAATTCAAGGCTTGTATTAGTCTTTTGGTACCTTCTTCATATCTATAATCTATGGAAAGCCAACCAGCTAGGGTCTAAAACGTGGCTGTATGGAGTGCTTTCTCTCCACTCCTTCTTTTTCCTGTCCGCGACTGCTAGCAAGCTTCAACTCCCAGCCTTCTCCTTATGTCTTCATTTGGAACTCTGCTCACGCCTTCTATTATATATCTCACACCAAATTCTGCGCGGATTCATGCGGAAAACGAAAACCAGCAGGTACGTATGTACGTAGCTGTACAGTGCCTTTACGTGCACTCGCAACACACTTCTTTCATAGTGGTGTTGAATGACCTGAAACGTGAAACGTCGACTTGTACTAATGACAAAATGGCTGACCAGTGGAGAGAGCCCCTCAGCGGTAGTGTGACTGCTTCAGCAGCCAATACCCGTCTTCAATCGAGTGCGTACGCTTGTGCGTTCATTCCACATTGTATAGATCTGCGGAACGTCCGCACATTGCCGCGCAGACGATCTGCATAATGCCGCGCTGGCGATCCACGCATTGCCGCACGGGCGTCCGCGTATTGCCGCGTGGCTACCTTCGGAAAACCTACGCGGCTTGTCTGCGGAAAAAGGTAAGTTTTCTGTGTCATGTACCATATACATTCACATACTCATGTACGTGTCGGTCAAGACAGAAGATGCAAATTGAAGATCAGGACCAGGGTACATGAACTTGTTACAAACCCTATGCAAGTTGCAGTGATTGCTGCATCATGCTGTGTTGGTCCTGGTCGGTGGTGGTTGTGATTGATTGTTGTTGCAACATCCCTTACCAACTTGCACTGATGCTGGTCCTGACCTTTGCACCTTGCGCCCTGGCACTTGCACCTTGCACCCTGACCTTTGCACCTTGCACCCTGACCTTTGCACCTTGAGCTTGTGGTGTTATCCTTCTATCAACCAGCGCAAGTACTCCACTTACACACACGGTAGTGGTGACTGGCTGCAAATTGTGCAGTGGCGTTTTTCCTTCAGCCATTGGCGCAAACACTCCTTGTACCAGTGGTGGTGTCACCCTTTGCAACTTGCGCTGGTGGTCTTTTTCCTTCCACCCACTGGCGCATATACTCTGCTTCCGCTCAAGCATCTTGCACTGTGTGGTGGTGGTCTGTGGTGCTGATATATATATATATAATAATATATAGGGCCAGCATCATCGCTAGTCAGTACGGGATGCAACAACAACATGCAACTACAACCGCCACCACCAGTGACCGGATAGGACCAGCACAGCACGATGCAGCAATCAGTGCAATTTGCGTGAAGGCTAGGTTTGTGGAGGAAATGGGGACCTTCACGCAAGTTGCACTGATTGCTGCATCTTGCTGTGCTGGTCCTATCCGGTTGCTGGTGGTGGTGGTTGTAGTTGCATGTTGTT
>MKWU01004610.1_pt1 | contig 15993 bp, 15 predicted proteins | sample 809101 | NCBI WGS metagenome assembly MKWU01 (sample SAMN05860141, study PRJNA318959) | sponge metagenome | host: Aplysina aerophoba | place: Slovenia: Piran, Adriatic Sea, Gulf of Piran | collected 2013-05-07 | reverse complement strand
ATGACCTGCGAGCCGCTGCTCATGCGCCCGCAGTGGGGCGCCTTCGGCCGGGCCAAGGAGGCGCTGAGTCTGAGCTTCGTCTCGCAGGCGGCGGCCGATGCGGATGTTGCCGGCAGGCTCGGGCTGGGGAGCCGCACCGGGCCCGCGCGGCGCCCGCGCAAGCGCCCCAGGGGCCACATGCCCCACACCGACGCCTGCCCCGAGGTGACGGTCGATCCCGAGACCTTCGAGGTGCGGGTCGACGGCGAGCTCGCGACCTGCGAGCCGGCCGACGAGCTGCCGCTCGCCCAGCGCTACATGCTGCGCTAAGGGCGTACGCCGGAGCCGGAGCACGCGGGGGAGCCGGAGCATGGAACAAGTCCTGCGCGGCATCCTGATCGCCGGCGGCGACGGCACCCGGCTCGACATCGGCATCGCCGACGGGCGCATCGCTGAGATCGGGCCCGCAGTCGAAGCCGACGCGCCGGTGCTCGACCTGGCCGGCCGACTGGTGGCGCCCGGCTTCATCGAGACGCACATCCATCTCGACAAGGCCTGCATCCTCGATCGCTGCCGCGCGGAGCGGGGCGACCTCGCCGAGGCCATCGACGAAGTAGCGCGGGTCAAGCGTGAGTTCACGGCCGACGACGTGAACGCGCGAGCCCGGCGCGTGCTCGATGCCTGCATCGCCCAGGGCACGACCCACATGCGCACCCACCTGGAGGTCGACCCCGGCATCGGCATGCGGGGCTTCGACGGCGTGCTGCCGCTGATCGAGGCCTATCGCTGGGCGATCGACCTTGAGATCTGCGTCTTCCCGCAGGAGGGGCTGCTCAACAATCCGGGCACCGACGAGCTGATGGTGGAGGCGCTCGAGCGGGGCGCCCGCGTGGTCGGCGCTGCGCCCTACACCGACAGCGACCCCGCCGGCCAGATCGACCGCGTGTTCGAGCTCGCGCGCGCGTTCGATGTCGATATCGACATGCACCTCGACTTCGGCGAAAGCGCGGACGAGCTCGACCTCGACCAGGTGTGCAGGCTGACCGAGCGCTTCGGCTACGGCGGCCGGGTCACGGCGGGCCACGTCACCAAGCTCTCGGCCGCGACACCTGAGCACTTGGCGCGGGTCGCGGAGCGCATGGCCGAGGCGGGAGTCGCCTGCACCGTGTTGCCAGCGACCGACCTCTTCCTCATGGGGCGGGGCGACGAGGCCAACGTGCGGCGCGGGGTCACGCCTGCTCATCGGCTGCTCGGCCATGGCGTCAATTGCTCGCTCTCATCGAACAACGTGCTCAACCCGTTCACGCCCTTCGGCGATTGCTCGCTGGTGCGCATGGCGAACCTCTACGCCAATATCTGCCACGTCGGCGCGCGGTCGGAGATGCTGGACTGCTTCGACATGATCACGCGCCGCTCGGCCCGAATCCTGGGCCTCGACGACTACGGCATCGCAGTCGGCAAGGCGGCGGACTTCGTAGTGCTCGACGCAACCGATCCGGCGGACGCGGTGGCCGCGATTGCGCCGCCGCTCTACGGGTTCAAGCGCGGGCGCATGACCTTCCGGCGCCCGCCGGCCGAGCTTCTCGGCCCGGCGTAGCGCCACCGCAGGCCCGAGCGCGGCCGACGCGAAAATTGGGGCACCGCAAGCGCTTCGATCAACGGGCGAGTCGATTCGGAGGCACAACGGTATAATGGCTCGTCCTCCGGCTTCGCCGGGGGCCTCTCGCGCTCATGGTGGGAGAAGGAATCGCCCTTGAGGCGCTGGGGCTACATCGCACTTATTGTCGGCATTGCCCTGGTCATCGGCCTAGTGTGCTACCAGGGTGCCGGGGATGTGGCGGCCGCCGTCGCCGCGGTGAGCTGGGGCATCGTCGTGGTCGTCCTCGTGCGCCTCGTGCCAATCATGCTCGACGGCTACGTCTGGCGGCTGCTCTTTCTGAAAGACCACCGGCCGTCGGTGTTGACGGCGCTTTGGGCACGCTGGATCGGGGAGGCGGTCAACACGCTGGTGCCGGCGTTTCAGGTGGGCGGCGCGGTGGTCCGCTCGCGACTCATGGTCATGCGCGGTGTGCCCGGCCGGATCGCGGGCGCGAGCGTCGTCGTCGACCTCACCCTCAGCACGATCACCCTGCTGTTCTTCACCATGGTCGGCATCGGCCTGCTCATGGCCCACCATGGCGAGAGCGATATCGCGCGCGCCATCGGCTACTGCGTGGCGGGCGGGTTCGTGGTCGTGATCCTGCTCTGCGTCTTTCAGCATCGCGGGTTCTTCGGCTGGATCATCGGCCGCGTCGCGCGCTTTGCCAGGGGCCGGGCGTGGGACAACGCCATCGGCGGCGCGCAGGCGCTCGACGAGGCAATTCTCGATCTATACCGCCACCGCTGGCTGCTGGCCGGGAACGCGGCCGGCCAACTTGCCGCCTGGACGCTCGGCGCGGCCGAGATTTATGCCGCGCTCTACTTCATGGGCTACGAAGTCACCATTGCGGATGCGCTGCTGCTGGAAAGCCTAATTTTGGCGACGCGGACCGCGGCGTTCTTCGTGCCGGGCGCGCTCGGCGTGCAGGAAGGCGTGCTGGTATTGCTCGGCGGGATGATTGGCCTCGGGCCCGAGGTGGCGCTCGCACTCTCGCTGGTCAAGCGGGTCCGCGAGTTGGTGATCGGCGTCCCTGGCCTCCTCGCCTGGCAAATCGCCGAGGGCAAGAACCTGCTCAGCCGCGGCGCGCGGCGCGCGGCGTCGGCGTGCGCGCCGGAGCCGCCCCCACCCGTCGCCTCTTCCGCCGGTGGCTCGCGGGAGGCACTCTGAGCGTTCCGGGACCGCGCCGGCTGAATACGATCCACCCCACCATCAAGAGCAATGACGTGTAATCGGAGACCGAACCATGGGCACGATGATCGACGGCGAGTGGCACAAGGAGGACAACAGGACCGAGAGCGACGGGCGCTTCGTGCGGACCACGACCTCCTTCCGCAACGCCGTTACCGCCGATGGCTCCTCCGGCTTCAAGGCCGAGCCGGGCCGCTACCATCTCTATGTCTCGCACGCCTGCCCCTGGGCGCACCGCACGATGATCCTCCGCGCGCTGCGCGGGCTGGAGGACGTGATTTCGGTCTCCGTGGTGGACCCCTTCACGGGGGACGAGGGCTGGCACTTCAGCGACGGCCCGGGCTGCATCCCCGATACGGTCAACGGCACCAGCTTCCTGCGCGAGGTCTACAAGCTGGCGCAGGACGACTACACCGGTCGGGTCTCGGTGCCCGTGCTCTGGGACAAGCGGGAAGGGACGATCGTCAACAACGAGTCCGCAGAGATCATCCGCATGCTGAATACCGCCTTCAACGCGTGGGGCGACGGCGAGCCGGATTTCTACCCGGCGGCGCTGAGAGAGGAGATCGACTCGATCAACGAGCCGATCTACGAGCGCGTCAACAATGGCGTCTACAAGACTGGCTTCTCCCGGTCGCAAGCGGCCTACGAGGACGCCTTCGATGCGTTGTTCGCAACTCTGGACGAGCTGGAGGCGAGACTGGACACGCAGCGCTACGTGGCGGGCGCGTGTATCACCGAGGCCGACTGGCGGCTCTTCCCCACCCTGGTGCGCTTCGATGCCGTCTACGTCGGGCACTTCAAGTGCAACAAGCGCCGGATCGAGGACTATCCCAACCTGAGCAACTACCTGCGGGAGCTTTACCAGCACCCGGGGATCGCGGACACGGTGAACATGGCGCACATCAAAGGCCACTATTACGGGAGCCACGCGAGCGTCAATCCCACCCGCATCGTGCCCAAGGGGCCGGTGCTCGACTACACGCGCCCGCATGATCGAGACCGCCTCCCCGGCTCGACGGGACGCGCGACCAGCCACTAGCCGCGCGGCGCAAGGTCGATTGTCCGCAGCGGGTGGTGCGCACTATAGTGGCGCCCCGGCAGCGCCCGGCGTGGCCCTGCGGGCGAGCGCCGGAGGCGGAGGAGACCAATCATGATGGTCAGTGCCGCGAAGTTCGAGGTCGGCCAGGTCATCCACCACTTGAAGTTCGGCTATCGCGGCGTGGTGTTCGACGTCGATCCGTGCTTCCGGGGTACCGACGAATGGTACGAGCAGGTCGCGCGCTCGCGCCCGCCGAAGGAAAAGCCGTGGTATCACGTGCTGGTTCACGATGCGGCACACACCACTTATGTCGCCGAGCGCCATCTGGAGCCAGACCCGGAGGGCGGCCCCATCCAGCACCGGCTGCTGGCTCAACTCTTCGGCGGTTTCGAAAACGGCCGCTACCGCGCCGTTCGCACCATCAATTGAGACCCAGGCAGGGTGATGCTGCACTGCAGCAAGATGTTCACTTTAGCGTTGAGTTTGTTACAATGAGTTGTTGTTGCGGCGCAGCATAGCGCGCCGGGGCGGCCGTACGCCGCCCGCAGGGCCTCGCCAAGGAGGCAGCGACATGGCCAACCAAAGTCCAGTCCGACGGCTCACCGTCCGCGATATCGCCCGCGCCAAGGGGGGCGAGCCGATCGTGAGCCTCACCGCTTACACGGCACCCGTCGCCCGCATTGTCGACGAAGCCTGCGACTTCATCCTGGTGGGCGATTCGCTCGGCATGGTGCTCTACGGGTTGGATTCGACGGTCGGCGTCTCGGTCGAGATGATGATCGCCCACGGCCGCGCGGTGGTGCGCGCCACCCGCCGGGCCTGCATCGTCGTGGACCTGCCCTTCGGCTCCTACGAGCAATCGCCCGCTCAGGCATTCGGCACGGCCGCGCGCATCATGGCCGAGACCGGCTGCGCGGCGGTCAAGCTCGAAGGCGGGAAGGAGATGGCGGAGACGATCGATTTTCTCACGGCGCGTGGCGTGCCGGTGCTCGGCCATATCGGACTGATGCCGCAATCGGTCAACGCGGCCGGATTCCAGGTTCAGGGCAAGACCGAGGAGAGCGCGCGGCGCATCCTCGCCGATGCGCGGGCAGTCGAGGCCGCAGGCGCCTTCGGCATCGTGATCGAGAACACGGTCGAGCTGCTCTCGCGCACGCTGACGCAGGAGCTCGCCGTGCCCACCATCGGAATCGGCGCCTCGCCGGCCTGCGACGGTCAAATTCTGGTCACCGAAGACATCGTGGGCCTCGCCGGCGCCTTCACGCCTCGCTTCGTCAAGCGCTATGCGGAACTCGGGGACGGGCTCGCCGGTGCCGTGCGAGACTATGCCGCCGACGTCCGCGCCCGGCGCTTCCCCGGTCCTGAGCACACGGTGAACCTAGCGGTGCCGAAAGCGAGATCCAAAGCCTGAGGGCCGCGCGCTGGCGAGAGGCTCGATTCGCAGGCCGGTTGCGCCACATTGCGAACACAAAGATTTGACAAGATCGGCCCTCATGCACAGATCATGCTGCATAGGTTCGAGCGTTCGGCTGGAGTCGGCGCTCCGGCTGTTGAGCACCCAGCTTCGGCGATAGGGACGTGAGGAGACGATCCATGCACAGGTTCAAATTCGCGGCGCTCGGGTTGGCAGCGCTGGCGCTTGCCGCCTGCAGCGAAACCACCGGCCAGAAGCAGAGCCTCGGAGCGCTGCTCGGCGCCGTGGCCGGCGGGGTCGCCGGCGCGCAGGTGGGTGATGGCCGCGGCAAACTGGTCGCTACCGGCGTCGGCGCCGTTCTCGGCGCCTTGATCGGCAGCGAGATTGGCGAGTCGCTCGACCGCGCCGATCAACTGGCGTTGCAGCACACGACGCAGGAGACGCTGGAGACCGCGCCCTCGGGCGCGACGAGCACGTGGCACAATCCGGACAGCGGCAACATGGGCACGGTCACGCCGAACCAGACGTACCAGCTGAACGATGGAACCTATTGCCGCGAGTTCACCCAGACCGTGACGATCGGCAACCGCACAGAGGAAGCCTACGGCACCGCCTGCCGACAACCCGACGGCAGCTGGCAGATCATCTAGCCCCAGGCAACGCATCTCGGGAAGCGCCGGCCCGGGGCGCGGGCGGATGATGGCACCTTCGGTCTTCGACAGCATTGCCGACCTGCGCGAGGCCGTCGGCGCGTGGCGCAAAGACGGTCTGACGGTCGCCCTCGTCCCCACCATGGGGGCGCTGCACGAGGGCCACATGGCGCTGGTGCGGGCCGCGCGCGCGCACGGCGGGCGCACAGTGGTCAGCCTCTTCGTCAACCCGTCACAATTCGCGCCTGACGAGGACTTTGGCCTCTATCCGCGCAATCCGGCCGATGACCTCGCGAAGCTGGCCGAGGCCGGGGTCGAGGCCGCGTTCATGCCGCCTACGAATGCGATCTATCCGCCGGGCTTCGCGACCACGGTGCGGGTGGAGGGCGTCACTGACGGGCTGGAAGGCGCCTCTCGGCCGCACTTCTTCGACGGTGTCGCCACGGTCGTCACCAAGCTCCTGCTTCAGTGCCTGCCCGATGTCGCGCTCTTCGGCGAGAAGGACTATCAGCAACTCGTCGCGGTGCGCCGCCTGGTCGCCGACCTCGACATCCCCTGCCGGATCGAGGCGGCGCCCACCGTGCGCGATGACGACGGCCTCGCGCTTTCCTCACGCAACGCCTATCTCTCGGCGGAGGAGCGCCGGGCCGCGCCCAGGCTCTACGAGGTGTTGAGTTGGATGGCGGCAGCGCTGAGCGAGGGCGGAACGTCGGCAGAAGCCGTTGCCAACGGCACGGCTGCGCTCGAGGGCGCGGGCTTCGCCCGCATCGACTATCTCGCGGTCTGCAATGCCGAGACGCTCGCGCCGGTGGAGCGGGTCACGGCGCCGGCGCGGGTGCTCGCCGCCGTGTGGCTCGGCGAGACGCGCCTGATCGACAACGTGCCGGTAATCCCTGTCGGCTGACGGCCGACATCAGGGGAAATTACGGAAGGCGACGAACCCCGGCCCGTCGCCGAGCAGACGGTAGGCTCGGGAACTCAGTGAGAGTCTCTCGCTCCTCCGTCGATCTCGCCCGGGCCATCATCCGTGCCCTCGCGCCGACGCGCATCGAAGAGCAGCGTCTTCGCCGACCAGAAGATCCCGATTGACAGGATGAGGGTGGCGAGCGCGACCAGCAGTGGCAGTCCAAGGTCCCAAGGCATGGGTTGCGAAGCCCTCGATCAACGATCCTGCAGCGCTGAATAGCCAAGCGCTCCGGCCGCGTCAAGGCGGGGTTGTACCCCTAATCCGGCACGATCATGGTGCCGGTGCCGTGCTCGGTGAAGAGCTCCAGCAGGATCACGTGGGGCACACGGCCGTCCAGGATGTGGGCGGCCCCGGTCGAGCGCTCCATCGCCGCGAGGCAGGTCTCGAGCTTCGGGATCATACCGCCGCTGATGGCGCCGCCCGCGAGCATTTGCCGAGCATCGCCAGTGGTCATCTCGCTGATGAGCGCGCCCGCCTCGTCGAGCACGCCGGGGACATCGGTCAGCAACAGCAGCTTGATGGCGGAAAGGGCGGACGCAATGGAGCCGGCTGCGGTGTCGGCATTGATGTTGTAGGTCTCGCCGCCGGCACCCACGCCGACCGGCGCGATGACCGGGATGATGTCGGACTCGCCCAGGTGGTCGAGCAGCTCGACGTTGATGCGCCCCGGCTCGCCCACGAAGCCGAGGTCGGCGACGCGCTCGGCGCCCGTCTCGGCATCGCGCACACGCCGCTTGAGCGGTGTCGCCTCGATCAGTCGGCCGTCCTTGCCGCTGAGGCCCACCGCCGTGCCGCCCTCTGCGCTGATCGTGCTGACGATCTGCTTGTTGATGGTGCCGGAGAGCACCATCTCGACGACTTCGATCGCCGCCGCATCGGTGACGCGAAGCCCGTCGACGAAGTCGCTCTCGATCCCAAGGCGGGCGAGCATCCTGGCGATCTGCGGTCCGCCGCCGTGCACAACCACCGGGTTGATGCCCACCTGCTTCAGCAGCACGACGTCGCGCGCGAAGTTTTGGGCAAGCGCAGCGTCGCCCATGGCGTGGCCGCCATACTTGATCACCACGCTGCGGCCCGCGAAGCGGCGCATGTAGGGCAGCGCTTCGGAGATCGTGGCCGCAGTGCGCAGCCAGTGCTTGGTGTCGCTGATGCGCTGCATGGGGAGCCCGGTCGGTCGCAGGCCCCGGCGCGCTCTGCGGCGCCGGCGGCCGCGGATCACTAGCCTATTCTCTCTGCTGTGGCCAGCGCCGCGAGGTGGCCCCTGAGCGCCGCGATGCCGTCCCCGGTGCGCGCGCTGGTGGCGATCAGCGAGGGATAGGCGGCGACGTGGGCGGCAAGTGCCGCCTCGATGGCGGTGGTCTGCACGGTCAGGGTCTCGGGCGCGAGCTTGTCGCACTTGGTCAGGACCGCGAGGAAGGACACCGCGCTCTGATCAAAAGCGGCCATGACGGGCTCATCGGCTGCGGTGATGCCGCGCCTGGCATCAAGCAGCAGGCAGACACGCTGAAGCGTAGGCCGCCCTCGCAGGTAAGCCTCCGCGAGACGGGTCCAGGCCTTGATCTTGGTCTTGGAAGCGGCGGCGTAGCCGTAGCCCGGCAGGTCGACGAGCACGAGCCGGCTGTCGAGATCAAAGAAGTTAAGTTCCCGCGTGCGCCCCGGCGTGTTGGAGGTGCGCGCGAGCGCCCGGCGGCCGGTCAACGCGTTGACGAGGCTCGACTTGCCGACGTTAGAGCGGCCGGCGAAGGCGATTTCGGGGAGCGCGGGGGCGGGCATGCCGTCGAGACCGGCGACGCCAGCGACGAAGCGGCAGGGCCGCGCGAACAACCGGCGCCCTGTCTCTAGCGCCGCCGCGCGCGCTTCCGCGTTCTCTGCCGCCGGGGCCTCGGCCGGTCCTGGCTGGTCCATTCGCCGCCGTCGGCTGGTGTGCCGGAGGAGGTCTCGGGCGCAGGCGCGCCGCCGTCCTCGGCCGCATCCCCGCTCGTTGCCTCGGCTGGGGCCTCATCGACAGGGGCCGTGTCCGCAGGCGCTGCATCACCGTTTGCGTCGGTGGGAGAGCCGCTCTCCTCGGTGGCGCGGGCGGCGGCGCGCTCCGCCCTGCGCTGCTTGCGCGATTTCCTGGGCGGCTCCTTGGCCGCGGGCGCGGCTGTCGGCCGGGGCGCACCCTCGGCCGGGGGAATCCCGAGACCCGCTTTCAGACGATCCATCAGGCCCGTGGGCTGGTCGGCTAAGGGCGCCGACTTGCGCTGGCGCGCGGTCTTCTGCCTCTGCTTGCGGGCCAGGGCCTTCTTCCGCGCGATGCGTGCCCGCTCGGTGGCAGCGCGCTTGGCCGGTGACATGGTGCTCCGGCTCTCGCCCTTCGCCTCGTTCTTCGTCTCGCCCTTACGCTCGGTGCGTGAGCGGGTGGCCTTCTTGGCGCGAGACTCTTGACCGCCGGTCGTCTCTTTGCGGCGGGTCCGTGTCGAGCCCTCCGTCCGAGCGCCAGCACCCGACGACGGCGCCGCACCTGATTTGCGGCGGGGCGTCTCGTCGCGGCTTGCGGTGCCCGTGCTCCGCGGTTCGCTATCCCCGCGCGGGGCATCGTCCCGCCGCGCTTTGCTTTTCCCGGGCTGGGGCTTGCGGTGCCGGTGCTCCGCGTTTCGCTATCCCGGCGCGGTGCATCGTCGCGCCGCGCTTTGCTTGTCCGGGGCTGGGCCTTGCGGGCACGTGCCGCGCTGTCCCGCTGTGTCCCACCCTCGCGTCGCGCCGTCCCTTCGGCGCTGGCGCGCGCGCCTTCCTTGGCCGGATCGGCGCGTTTGGTCTTCTTGCGGGACGACCGGCTGGGCTTCAAAAGCGTGCCCTTCTCTGCCGCTTCCTTGATCTTTTTGATCTTCTCCGCGTCCTCGGCGAGGCTCTGGCGGGTGATACCCATGCGCCGCATGATCAGCCATTGCTGGGCGATGGAGAGCACGTTGTTCCAAGTCCAGTAGACCACCAGCCCGGCCGGGAAGCGCGCGAACAGGAAAAGGAAGATGATGGGCAGCGCCATCAAGATCTTCTGCTGAATCGGCTCCATCGGCTGCGGGTTGAGCTTCATCTGCAGCCACATGGTCACCCCGAAGATGATCGGCCAGATGCCGACCAGCAGGAACTCGGGCACCGGCCATTCGAGGAGGCCGAAACCGGTGATGAAGGTCATCGGGTCCGGCGCGGAGAGGTCGTGGATCCAGCCGAAGAAGGGCGCGTGCCGCATCTCGATGGTGACGAACAGCATGTAGTAGAGGGCGAAGAACACCGGAATTTGAGCCAGCAGCGGCAGGCAGCCGGCCACCGGGTTGGCCTTCTGCTCGCGGTAGAGCTTCATCAGCTCGCTGTTCATCCGCTGCTTGTCGTCCTTGAAGCGCTCGCGCAGGCGGATCATCTCCGGCTGCAGCTTGCGCATCCGGCTCATGGACGCGTAGGCCTTGTTGGCCAGCGGGAACAGAAGCACCCGCACGCAGATGGTCAGCAGCAGGATGGCGACGCCGAAGTTGCCGGTCGCCCGGTTGAAGAAGTCGATGACGTAGAACATCGGCTTCGACAGGAACCACGCCGGGCCGAAGTCAACCGCGAGGTCCAGGCGATCCACACCCAGCGCCTCCTCGTAGTCATCGAGGAGGCTGATCTCCTTGGCGCCGGTGAACAGGTGCGAGGTGAGCGAGACCGCCTGCCCCGGACTCACTGTGAGCGGCTCGGCCTCGTAGATGGTCTGGAAGGAATCTTCCGTGCCGCCGTCGACCGGCCAATACTCGAAGCTCGCTTGGAACGGTACTTGCTGATCGGGGATCAGCGCCACCAGCCAGTACTTGTCGGTCAATCCCATCCAGCCGCCGGTGGCGTCGTAGCGGTAATCGGTGCCAGCGCGGGGGTTCTCCACCCTGGCGTCGTAGGCGTCGCGCATGTCGTCGTAGTCGGCGTCGCGATAGTCCTCGCCGAAGACGCCGAGGGCGCCGTCCTGGAAGATGAAGAGCGGCTTGAACGGCAGGATGGACTCGGTGGCGTCACTGAACCGCGCAATTCGCGAATAAGGCGTGAGCGCGAGCGGCGCGCCGGTGGTGTTCAGCACCGATTGGGTGACGGTGAAGACGAAGTTCTCGTCGATATCGATCTTGCGCGTGAACCGAAGCCCGGCGCCGTTGTCCCAGCGGAGGGTGACCGGTCGGCCGGGCGAGAGGGTGAGCTTGTCGGCATCCCAGAGGGTGTCGGGTTGGGGGAGCGCAATGCCCTCGTTCGCCGATATCCAGCCGAAGTCCGCGAAATAGGGACGCACCGCATCGCGAGGCTGGAGCAGCACGATGTTCGGGCTCTCCTCGTCCGCCTCTTCGCGGTAGTCGAGGAGCGTGATGGAATCGATGCGCCCGCCGAGGCGCGCGATCGAGCCACTGAGGCGTGGTGACTCGATCTGGATGCGGGGGCTGTCGATGCCGGCCTGGCCCAGCCCGGCCTGGGCCGGGTCGTCTGCATCGAGCACCACTTGATCGAGAGACGGCGGTGCCGTCCCCAGTGCGGGCTGCTCCGCAACGCGTTGCGGCCGCTCATCCGGCGGGAACAGCGCCGGCATGAGGAATTGCCAGCCGACGAGGACCACGAATATCGCGCCGATCGCGATGATGAGATTGCGTTTGTCTTGGCCGCTGCCAAACATGGATCGCTCGCCCGCCCCGCTCAGCGGGGGGCGCGCCTCCAGGAAGTGTGCGAGAAACGCAGCGGGCGCTCGGGCACCTCATCGATCCCGCCAGAGCAATAAGGATTGCACCGCAGGATCCGCCAGGTCGCGAGTACCAGGCCCAGGACGACGCCATGTTGCCTCAGCGCGGTCATCGCGTAGTGCGAGCAGGTCGGCTCGAAGCGGCAGCTCGGCGGCAAGAGGGGCGAGATGAAATACTGGTATCCGCGGATCAGGCCCACGATCAGTAACGCGATCGGTTTCATGCGTCTCCCGCTCTCGGGCCCGCTTCGCGCGACCGGACGGCGGCAGCCCGCCGGCTCCGGCCCGGTGCTCGATCGCCCGCCCGCGCACCAACACGCGCCAACCCCGCGGCCAGATCGCCGATCAAGGCGTCGAACGGGCGGGTCAACGTGGCGGCACGCGCGATGACGACGTAGTCGCAGCCGCATTGCGCCGAGGCCGGCATAACATGGGCCACCGCCGCGCGCAATCGGCGCTTGGCGCGGTTGCGCGCGACCGCGTTGCCGATCCTGCGGCTCGCGGTGTAGCCCACCCGCACCGGCCCCTCCTCGGCGTCGGCGTCGGGCATCGGTGCCGCTTGCAGCACCAGACCCGGCGCGGCCCAGCGTCGTGCCGCTGCCCGCACGCGCAGAAAGTCGCACCGCTTCTTGAGCGTGGCGATCCGCATCGATCTCAACCTGCCCCCACGCCCCTTCGACGCATCGCGCGCAAACGGGTCCAGCAATGACATGTGGTTGCACACACCCCGACATACGACGTCCGAATGCAAACAAGGTGTCTGAGGAATAGCGAAGAACGAGGTCAAGCCTCGCCGACTCTAGACGGCCAGGCGCTTCCGCCCCTTGGCGCGCCTGCGCGCGAGCACGCGCCGACCGGCCACGGATTTCATGCGCTGCCTGAAGCCGTGGCGCCGCTTGCGCACGATGTTGCTCGGCTGATAGGTCCGTTTCACGCCCCGTCTCCGCCCCCGGCTCGTTCTCTCGCGCTCGCCGGGGCCGCCGCTGTATAAGCGGGCCCCGGGCTGCTGTCAACGCACCCGCCACAGTGCGGCAGAATTAAGGGGGGATACGGCCGGCGAGCCAGTCCTCGATCAGGCGACGGGAGATCGAATAACGGCCCGGAAGCCGGAATTCATCATTGTCCCGGCGGCAGAGCAGGTCGCGCCGCGGATACCAGTGGGCGTACTCCAGCTCGGTCTCGTCGACTGCAATTTCGCGGGAAAGCGCGCGGGCCATAAAGCCCACCATGAGCGTGCCGGGGAAGGGCCAGGGCTGCGAGGAGTGGTAGCGGACATCGCCCACGCGGATTCCGCTTTCCTCCTCGATCTCGCGGGCCACGCACTCTTCCAGGCTCTCGCCGGGCTCCAAGAAGCCGGCGAGGGTCGAGTGCATCCCCGGCGGCCAGCGCGACTGGCGGCAGAGCAGGCATTCGTCGCCGTCATGGACCAGCGTGATCACCGCCGTGTCGGTGCGCGGAAAGTGGACAGCGCCGCAGTCCTCGTTGGTGCAGCGCCGTTGGTGGCCGGCCTCCAGCACTTGTGCCGGCGCACCGCAGGCACCGCAGAAGCGATGCCGCCGGTGCCAGTAGGTGAGCCCCCGCGCATAGGCGATCAACGCCGAATCGGGCCCCGGCACGATCTGCACCAGCTCGCGCAAGTCCATCATCTCGCCGCCGGGCGAGCGGGCGAGCAGAGTCTGGGGCTCCACATGGGAGAGATCGACCACGAAATGCGCCGCGCCGACGGCGCCGTCCTCGACCTCCACGCCCAAGAGCGTGGGCTCGGCGGGGTCGTCGAGCAATCCGTCCAGGGTCTCGCGGTAGTGGATGACGGGGCGAGGCTCGGGACCCAAGCGGACCACGGCGTTCTGCCGCCAAATCGGGATGTATCGGGTGGACGGGTCGTCGAAGCGGGCCTCGAGCCATGCTGCGTCGGTACGCAGGTGTGCCGCCCGGTCGAGCGGCATGCCGGAGAGCACGTTGAGGCCGATGCGGGTGAGGCCGGTCATACCCCAAACTCGCACACCGCCTGTCGCATTCATACCCCTCAGGCGCCGGGCTCCATCTCGCGGTCGCTCTGCGCCGGGTCTATATTACCCGTAGGCTGAATCGACCTGAGGAAGGCTCCGGAATTCGGCGATGAGCACCCCTCTCTATGTCCCTCTCGACGGCCGCGGCGTTGTCTCCGTGGACGGCCCCGAGGCCGGCTCCTTCCTCCAGGGGCTGATCTCCAACGACATCGAGCGCGTGACCGCGGCGCGCGGCATCTATGCAGCGCTGCTGACGCCCCAAGGCAAGTTCCTGCACGATTTCTTCGTGCTGCGGCGGGGCGACGGCTATCTGCTCGACTGCGAGGGGCCGCGCGTCGGCGACCTCGGAGGACGGCTGGTGGCCTACAGGCTGCGCGCCGACGTCCAGCTCGCTGACGCGACTGAGGATGTTCAGGTGGTGGCGCTCTTCGGGGGCGAGGGCGCTGACGGTGTGTTCGACTTGCCGCCCGGCGACGGCAGCGCAGCGCCCTGCGAAGGCGGCACCATCATGCGCGATCCGAGGAATGCGGCGCTCGGGCTTCGCGCGGTCCTGCCGCGTGACGCGCACCTCGCGTTTCTGGAACAGGCGGGCTTCAACAAGGGTCACACCACCGACTACGAGCGCCACCGCATTGCCCACGGCGCGCCCGACGGCAGCCGCGACATGGAGGTCGGCCGGGCGACGCTGATGGAGTGCGGCTTCGAGACGCTCAACGGCGTCGATTTCGAGAAGGGCTGCTACGTCGGCCAGGAGCTGACGGCGCGCACCAAGCATCGCGGCCTGGTGCGCCGGCACCTCGCGCGCGTGGGGCTGGAAGGGCCGCTACCGCCGGCCGGCACGCCGATCATGGCGGGCGGGCGGGGGGGGGGGGGGGGGCGGTCCAGGCCGGGCGAGGGCGGGCGCGGGAGGTGGGCGAGATCCGCTCAGGCCTGGACGATGCCGCGCTGGCGGTGCTGCGCCTGGAGAGGATCGCCGCGGCTGCCGAGGCGGGAGAACCGCTCACCGCAGGCGAGGCACGGGTTATCCCTCCCGATCTTCCTTGAGGGTATCGGTGTCTCCACCCCGCGCGATGGCGGCCTGGGCTGCGGCAAGCCGCGCCACCGGCACGCGGTAGGGCGAGCAGGAGACGTAGTCGAGGCCGACGTCTTCGAAGAATGCGATCGAGTCCGGATCGCCGCCGTGCTCGCCGCATATGCCGAGCTTGAGGTCGGCGCGGGTCTCGCGGCCACGCTCGGCCGCGATGCGGACCAACTCGCCGACGCCGTCGGGGTCGATGGTGACGAAGGGATCGCGCGGCAGAATGCCGGCCCGCTCGTAATCCCCGACAAAGCTCGCCGCATCGTCGCGCGAGATGCCGAAGGTCGTCTGTGTCAGATCGTTGGTGCCGAAGCTGAAGAAGGACGCGCTCTCGGCGATCTCGCCGGCGCGCAGCGCCGCGCGCGGCAGCTCGATCATGGTGCCGACGGAATAGGCGATCTCCGCGCCGGTCTCCTGTGCCACCGCCTCGTGCACGCGCTCGATCGCGTCCTTGAGGATGTCGAGCTCGCGCCTGGTCGCCACCAGGGGAATCATGATCTCGAGCTCGACCGGCTGCGCGCCGCCGGCCTCTGCCGCCGCTTCGAAGATGGCGCGCGCCTGCATCTCGTAGATCTCGGGGTAGGAGATACCGAGGCGGCAGCCGCGGTGCCCCAGCATGGGGTTGATCTCGTGCAGTTGCGCGATGCGCGCGCGCAGGGCCTCGAACGTGACCCCGGCGGCCTGGGCGACGCTCGCGATCTCGGCATCGGAGCGGGGCAGGAACTCGTGTAAGGGGGGGTCGAGCAGGCGGATCGTCACCGGGAGGCCCGCCATGAGGCGGAAGAGCGCGGCGAAATCGCTGCGCTGCGCCGGCAGCAGCTTGGCGAGTGCGGCGCGCCGGCCGTCCGCATCCGTCGCCACGATCATCTCGCGCACTGCGACAATGCGCTCGTCGTCAAAGAACATGTGCTCCGTGCGGCAGAGGCCGATCCCCTCCGCGCCGAAGCGGAGCGCGGTCTCGGCATCCTCGGTCGTCTCGGCGTTGGCGCGGATGCGCAGGCGCCGCGCACGGTCGGCCCAGCCCATCAGCGTGGTGAAGTCGTCGGAGAGCGCGGGCTCGATGGTCGGCACCGCGCCTTCCAGCAGCTCGCCGCTGGTGCCGTCGATAGTCACGACGTCGCCCGCCGCGATCACCACGCCCCCGGCCCGGCACTCCCGCGCCGCCTCGTCGATGCGCAGCTCGCCGGCGCCGGTGATGCAGGGGCGCCCCATGCCGCGGGCGACCACGGCGGCGTGGCTGGTCATGCCGCCCCGGCTGGTGACGATCCCGCGTGCTGCGTGCATGCCGTGGATGTCTTCCGGGC
>MKWU01004609.1_pt1 | contig 15994 bp, 13 predicted proteins | sample 809101 | NCBI WGS metagenome assembly MKWU01 (sample SAMN05860141, study PRJNA318959) | sponge metagenome | host: Aplysina aerophoba | place: Slovenia: Piran, Adriatic Sea, Gulf of Piran | collected 2013-05-07 | reverse complement strand
CGCCGGTTGCGCGACCGCGGGTTGCTGCAGCAGCGGAGCAACGGCGCCGGCGCCCACTACGTCCTGGCGCCGCACCTGACCGGCCCCGAGAGCCACCGCGTCCTGCGCAGCCGGCCCGACAACCTCAACGACGTCGCAATCGAGTTGGCGGGCAGAGGGCGCGTGACCAACGCCGACCTCCGGGAGCGCACGGGCATCGACCGCGTGGAGGCGCTGCGAGTCCTCAACGCCCTCGTCGCCGCCGGCCGGCTCGAACGCCGCGGCAGTCGGCGGGGCAGCCACTACGTCCTCCCGGGAACACCCGATCCAGCGGAATGACAGAGTTATGACATATTTGTGAGACGTAGACGGGCGGCCCTAACGAATATGTCATAACCGCTCAACCTCGGCGAGGCGGGCTTGGTGCTCCTGGTACCGACTCTCCAGGTTGTTCCAGAGCCGCTCGGGCACGCCTGTGGCACGTTCGAGTCGACGTGCTGTGTCGCCTGCGATGGGGACCTTGCCCCGGATGATCTGGTCGATGTGCTCCGGCGAGAGCCCGGTGCGCCGGGCCAACTCGGCCTGGCTCATCGACAGCTCCGCCAGCGCTTCCTCGAGGGTCCAGCCGGGCGGGGTGGCGTGGTCCGGGCTGTACGGATAAGTCGGCGTCATGGCGGTCTCCCGCGCTTGTGGCGTCTCAGTGGTAGTCGGCGGTTCCGATGATGACCACGACGCGGATTCTGCCGCGGACGAGGCGGCGTCGATCGCCGACGACGAATGGCTGGGCACGTCGAGAGCTTCGTCGCCGCGCTCAATCGGCTGTTCGAGCAAACGGCCGATCATTGGCGTGTGTGTATAGTAGGCGGGTGCCCCGGATGCAGGTCTACCTGCCGACAGAGCTCTACGCAGCGGTCAAGGAGTACAACATGCCCGCTTCGAAGCTTCTGCAGGACGCCGTGCGGGCTGATCTGCGGCGCCGCGAGCTGATCGAGGGGGCCCGGCGTTACCTGTCGGAGTTGATCGACGAGGTCGGCGAGCCCTCGGCGGAGGAGTTCGCCGCTGCTGAGGCCCTGTCCCGCGTCATCCGCCGGGACGGCGTCGACCGATGACGCCGCTCGCCCTGGACTCGGGGGGCGTCACCGCACTGGCGCAGCGCCGCCCGAGCGCGGCGGCTCTGATCGAAACGTTCATCCGGGACGAGATCTGGCCGCCGGTGGTGCCCTCGGTGGTGCTGGCGGAGTGCGTGTCGGGCCGGCAACGAACCGATGCCGCTGTCAACCGATTCCTCAAGCACTGCGAGGTCATCGAGGTCCTGCCGGAGCGGGTTGCGAGACGGGCCGGAACTCTGCGCGCGCTGGCCGGTAGAGGATCGGCCACCGACGCAGTCGTCGTCGCCGGCGCCGAGCCCGGCGGCACGGTGCTGACGGGCGGCGTTGCGGATCTGCGTGCCCTCGCCGAGTACGCCGAGGACGTCGAGGTCCGCCGACCCTGATCGCTCCGAGGTCCGGCAGACGAGCGAACCGTTCCCACGAGGCTCCGTCGATGCTGCCAACCGCCACGGTAGGGGGCCGGGGCAGTTGGACATCGCGCGAGCGATCGCCGGCGAGGGTTGTGGCCTGACGGGTCACCAGGCGGGGAAGGTGGCGGGGTGGTTGACCCATACGGTGAGGCCCGTCGCAGAGGTCGCCGTCGTCGGCGAGCCGAGTGTGCGCCGTCCCCACCCCGGCCTGGTGCTGCGGCCGCGCGCGAACGACAGTCGCCGCGGGCTGAGCGCCCTCGAGGTCACCTACCTCGAGGCGGTCATGAACTTCGATGTCTGCGCCGAGTTGGCGTGGCCGGAGGCGCTCCGCGTGACGGCGCAACGCGTTGATCATCTGGAGCATCTGCGTGCCGATGCGTTGCGCGAGGTCGCCGCGGCCGAACGGGGCGCGGGCGCGGTCGCGATGCGCGCCAGGATGCGGGAACTCTGCGCGGTCCTCGATGGGATCGCACCCCCGCCGGCGCCGACCGGCGCCAGCGCGCCGCCGCGGCGGCGCGGCGAGCCGTTGACCGCGGCGCATCTTCCCGCACCGATGTCCGCTGGGCAGGGATCGAGGATCGCCGCGCTGTCGAGTTTCGTGAATCGTTGGGCGCTGCACCCCGCGCGCCGCCCTGCGATGTGTGCACCACCCCCGAGCGGGCCGAACCGTCTCGATCTCGTCCGGATTGCCGCGACGGTGCACGCGCTCTGTGATCGGGACGGCGTCGGCGTGCCGGAATGGGTCTGGGCGCACACGTGGCACGAGGACGTTCGCATCTACGATGTCGGCGAGGTGTCCGCCGGGTTCCGCAACAGCGCTGTCGGGGCGTGCGCGCACCATCGTGTGTGGTTCCGCGAGGACCACATCATGTGCATTCGCGTGCACGGCATGTGGAGCCCCGCGGGGCAGCGGTGAGCGACAGCGGCGGTTTCTCGCTCGCCCGGGTTCTCGACCGAGGACGACCTGTCGATGTTGATCGATTCGTACTTCGAGGATCACCCGGATTCGAACCTCGATCGAGCCTGGATGGAGCACACGGCACGGGAGTCAGCGGCGCTCTTCGGAGCGCAGCACTGGGGCTCGGGAATCGATCCACCGGAAAGTCCACCCCTACAGGAGCCGAAGGGGCGGGCGCTCGGCCAGTGAGACTCGTCCTCGAAGCGGAAGTCACCCATATCGACCAGGGACTTTCTGAACGAGCAGTGATCGGCGGCGAGTTCCAGAGGCCGGTCGATAATCGGGCCGCGGGCGGGCTGCGGCGCACGTTCATCTGCAGTCAACCTGCTCCGCCAAGTTGGCCTCTTCGACGAGGCGAGCCTGGTGCTCCTGGTACCTGCTCTCGAGGTTGTTCCAGAGCCGGTCGGGTACGCCGGTGGCGCGCTCGAGACGCCACGCCACCTCGGTGGTGATGGGAACCTTCCCGCGCACGATCTGATCGATGTGCTTCGTCGATAGCCCGGTGCGGCGAGCCAACTCGGCCTGGCTCATCGACAGTTCCTCCAGCTTCTCCTCGAGAGTCCAGCCGGGTGGGGTGGCGTAGTCCGGACTGTATGGATATGTCGTCATGGATTTCTCCGGGCGACCGGTCGTCTCAGTGGTAGTCGGCGATCTCGGTGATGACCGCGACGAGGACTCTGCTGCGAGCCATGCGTCGTCCGCCACGAGTGGCCGCTGGGGACGGAGCGTGCATCGTGGAGTTCGAGGGAGTCGCCCGGTTGCAGTCGTCGAATCACTCCCTGACTTTCGACGACCATGACGCCCCGACAATGACCCTCCGTATCCGGAGCCGGCCGGAGGGTGACCCGAGTGTCGAGCGGCCCGGCCGACGAGGAGAGTTCGGAGTCATGAGATAGTCGTCTCCGCGCGACCGAGCGTGGGACAGCTACGAGAGAATCGTGAGTTGTCGGCATCCCCGCACGCGCCCGATCGATGGCGCAAACTAGCCGTGTGCCCAACGAGCGGAATTCGCGACATCGAGTTCGGTGAGTCTCCTGGCACGCTTCGACGTGTGACGGTGCTCAATGGGATCAGCGCTGCGTTTGCGCCGACTGGCGGTGAGGCAGGTGCTCGTCGTTGGTATCATCCCGATATGACAAGGGTTCACAATGAATTACATGCTGCGGATTTGGAATCCGAGAATCCTCGGTCAAGTCCGATAATGCCGGAGACCAATGTGGACGTGCACGTGCGAGCGCTTCCGGCGTTCTCCGCCCGGTCGCAGATTCACCTGGCTCCGTCACGCCACGACGAGGGTGATGAGGAGGAGAACGACGATCGTCCAGGACCCGGCTCGATCATCCCGATGACGACGTCCTCGATCTCGCCGGGCCCTGCACGGGTCGTCGTGCCGTAGCGGCGCAAGGAAGAACACAGCGGACCGTTCCGGTGTTGGGGTGATCGTTCCCTTCAGGCCGACTTGTCAGCTGAGGCTGTTTCGCCCGCGTTCACGTCGCCGTCCGTCGGGTTCATGCGAGTCCACTTGCCGTCCCGGAAGTTGACCTCGATGCCGGCGAGAGGAGCCTGTGCATCGAGGGCCTCTCGCACGGCTTGCTGCGCCAGAGGTATCAACTCAGTCGCGATCTGCTGGAAAATTGCCTGAATCTCCGGGGGGAGTTCGCTCGGATCCAGGTTCGACGGCATCTGCGGATTCAGGCTCAGAGACACGTTTAGCGTTGGCGGCATCTGTCGGACAGCCCGGACATCCAGCTTCCCCCGGAACTCGTAGAGCGTTTCGCTGCTCTCCACGACGGCAATAGGGGTCTCCGTCACGAACCGGTCGGTGTCGCTGACGCGCTCTGCGGGATCGATCGGCTCTCGCAGTTTCAGGTCTTCCTCGTACCTACAGAGGAGACTCCACATTGCAGTCTCCAGATCCTCTGGCGCCTTGACGACCGGCAGCCCGATGTCGCTGGCCTCGGCGAACCCGATCGCATGACCGTGGGCGTACACCCGCGCTGCGAGTGTCTCCACGATCGTCTCCATGACGCGTTCGCCGGGTGGGCTCTGTTGGGAGGTCAGCATGCGATGCGCCACATCACGGATGTGAGATCGAGTGCGGTAGACGTGGCCCAGACCGACCGCATCGAGCCGTTCGGCGAGACGTCGCAGACTCTCGGCGAGTGCCGACTGGTCCGTCAACCCGACCTGCTCGCGTACAAAGCGCAGGTAGGCCATCACATCCTCGACATTGATGGTGTCGTCGAGGGGGGTGCCGTCGGGATGTCCCGGCGCGCCGGTCCTGTGCTGGATGCTGAGAATGGGATCAATGGGCCCCAACTCCCCGTGACGGCCGAGGACGATCTCGTCGGCCCCGAGCGCCAAGAGAGTCGCTGCGCTGTTCGCGCGGAAGGGAATCAGGACGTTCCAAGTGTCCGCGTACTGGCGCAATGCAGAAGCGATGCGCCACGGAACTTCAATTGCGCCCCCTCGCGAATAGATGAACAGATCGAGATTCTCCGTGGGACCCATCTCGCGCAGCACGTCGAAAAACGGGCGAACAGCATCATCGCCTATTCGGGCAGAGATGGGATTGCGGTCCCCGGTGACGTACGTGATAACCCGGCTGTCACGCAGGCGCTCGATTTCTGTGATTTCCCGTTGCCGTCGATCCATGCTGACCTCCAACGATGCGGTACCGGCTGTGAGGGAGGGGAAGCAGTTGCGCAGCCGTGTCAAGCCGCGCATTCGGCGGGCAGGCTATCGCCGGGAGGAATGCGTGGGGTCGAGTCCTCCTCTCGAGGACGCCGGCTCGTCGGTGACGGTCAGCAGCTGGACCTGGTCCGCTACTTCGCCACACGGGTTCGCAACGATCCCGCCCGCCGCGAAGCGCCAGTACAGTAGCGGCGTTGTGGACGGGCGGTTGGCCTCGGGTTTCGTGGTGTTCGACCTCGAGGCGAATGCTGATCGTTCGGATCCGCCGGCTCATGAGATCATCGAGATCGGTGCGGTGGCGGTGGAGTGGGGCAACGAGGTGGGGCACTTCTCGACGCTGGTCCGGCCGACCCGGCCGCTGCGGGACGTCACGCGGGACCTGACCGGCCTCGGCGACGCCGATCTCGCAGGAGCCCCGGAACCGGCGGAGGCGCTGGCCCGGTTCTACCGGTTCGTCGGCAACCGGCCGCTGGTGGCCCACAACGGCTTCGGTTACGACTATCGGTTGCTCGACGCTGCCGCGGAGGCCAACGGCGTCGGCGTGCCCGGCGTGCCGCGGCTGGACAGCCTCGAATTGGCGCACTTGGTGTTCCCTCGCGCCCGCCGGGGGGCCACCGGCAACGTCGATGGGACCCGGCCACCGCAAGGGCGTGACCTCGACGAGTTGGCCAGATATTTCTGGGGCGCTGAGCCGCGCCCAGCCCACCGCGCCTTGGACGACGCGCGCCGGCTGCAGCGGGTGCTGACGTGCCTGCTGGCCGAACTCGCCGCCGACGGGCCGGCGCGCCGCCTGCAGCGTTGGGTACTGGGAGCGACGGGCCATCGGTGGGCCGAATTCGTGGCCGAAGTGCGCGAGCCGGTCCCGCTCGAGGACGTGGTTCCCGAACCGGTTCGGCTGCGGCGCAGCAGCGCGAGCGGGAGCTTTGACTCCGGGTCGGTGGGTGCCATGTTCGACGACGGCGGCGTGCTGATGTCGCGGGCACGCTCGCCGCGTCGCCAGCAGATCGAGATGGCTGAACTCGTTGCAACCGGTCTCGGTTCGGGCGGCCGGCGCCTCATCGAAGCCCCCACCGGTACCGGCAAGACGCTGGCCTATCTGGCCCCGGCCGTCGAGTACGCCCGATCCACCGGCAACACCGTGGTCGTCGCCCCGCACTCCAAGGTGCTGCAGGATCAGATCATGTCGACGTTGGAGGAACTCCGGAGCGAGTTGGATCCGTTCGTGGCGGTGCTGATCAAGGGTGCGGGAAACTATCTGAGCCTTGAGGCGCTGGCCGGGGAACTCGACGCCCTCGCCGCCTCGGCTGCTGGGGGAGGCGAACCCGCCTCCGGCGGCGACGCGGCAGCCGGCTTGATGCTGGCGATCCTCTGCGGCTGGGTTGCCACTACCCCGACGGGCGACTGGGACGATCTGCGGACCGGCGCGATCGTGTCCCGGGGCGCCGCCACAGCAGGTGACCGCGCCGGCGCCAACCGGGCCGCGCTGGCGCGCTTGCGGCTCCGCCTCAGCGCCGAGGGTGTCGGTGGCCCACCACGGGGGCCGCTGGAGGAGCGCGACTTCCTGCGCCGGGCCCGGGACGGCCTGCGTCACGCCCACGTCGGCGTTCTCAACCACGCCTTGATCGTGACCTGGGAGGAGTGGCTGGACCGCGCCAACCGGCTGGTGCTCGACGAGGCGCACAACCTGGAGGACGCCGCCACCGACGCGCTGACCGCCGAGGCCGGGTTGGTCGACGTGGAAACCCTCGTCGGGGAACTCTGGGACAGCGGCAACCGCCGCAGCACCGTCCACCGGCTCGCCGGGGCGACCGGATGGGGCCTGGCCGGCGAGCGCCTCGCCGCGTTGCGGGCCGCGGCGAGCGACACCCGCAAGGCCGGTGAGAGTTTCGGTGAGGCGCTCGTGGGATACGTGCGCACCCGTACCGCCGCCGGCGTCGCCGACGCCTACCCCGCGGCGTACCAAATCAGGCCGTGGATCGACACGCGCGATCCGGACTACGCCGAGGTGCGCCGGCGCGGCACCGAACTCCGAAACGCCTTGCGCGGCGTCGCCGACGTCCTCAACGAGGTGAACCTGCCGGGCGAGTTGGTCGCCCCCTACCGGCGTGACCGGCTGGAGGAGGAGATCGCCAGGCTGGGCCGCCACGCCCGTCGCCTCGCCGACACCATCGACATGGTCGTCTGGGCCGAGGATCCGGAGCGCTGGGTCTCCGTCGCCGGCATCAGTCACGACTCCGGTCGTTGGACCTGGGCACTGCGCCGGGTGCCGCTCTCGGTGACCGCCGAACTCGGCGCCCTCTGGGACGGCCTCCACTCCGCCATCCTCACGTCGGCCACGCTGCGGGTGGGCGGCAGCTTCGACCACATCATCCACACCCTGGGGCTCGGCGCCGTGGAGTCGCCGATCGCCCTCGACACTCCGTTCGCCTGGATCCGGGACAACCATCTCCTGCTGCTGATCGACTACCTGCCCGCCCCCCGGGCGCACCTCATGGAGGAGTTCAGAGCCTCAGCCGCCCGGGAGATCCCGCGGTTGCTGACCCTGACCGCCGGCCGCGGCTTGGCGCTGCTGACCGCCCGTGCCCGACTGGAGTTCGTGCGGGACCATGCGCGGCCGATCCTGGAGCGCAACGGCATCCCCCTGCTGGCCCAGGGCGACGACGCTGCGCCGGCCCTCGTCGAGCGCATCCGCAACGAGCGGGCCACGAGCCTGCTGGCGCTGCGGTCGTTCTGGGAAGGTGTGGACGTCCCCGACGAGGCACTGAGCCTGCTGATCATCGAGAAGGTCCCTTTCGACTCGCCCGCCGATCCGGTGACGGCTGCGCGGATGCGGGCCATGGAGCTGCGAGGCAAGGATCCGTTCGCCGCCTACCTGGTGCCGCGGGCGGCGCTGCGTTTCGCCCAAGGCGTTGGCCGGCTCATCCGAACCGAATCCGACCGCGGTGTCACCGCCGTGCTGGACAGCCGCCTCTGCCGCCCGACGCCGTACCGCGACGTGATGCTCGGAATGCTGCCCGGTCCGCCCCGGACCGAGCGAGCCCGCCGAGAGTCCGAAGCCTATGAGCACGTCGCCGGACACCTCCCCGGTGTGCGCTACGACGGGGACATGCGCCGGCGCCTGGAGGCCGTGCCGGGTGCGGGCGCCTGGAGCGACCTCGCCACCCTGGAGTTGAGCGAGGACGACACGGCCGACACCGGAACGGTGAAGGGGCGCCTCGATCAGGTGCGGGGACGCTTCGGCTTCGAACGCTGGCGGCCGGGCCAACTCGAAGTGATGCGGCGCTTCATCGCCGGCACCGACACCCTGGCCGTCCTCCCGACCGGATCGGGCAAGTCGATCACGTTCCAGATCCCGGCGCTGATCAGCCCGGGGCTCACGCTGGTGATCTCGCCGCTGACCGCTCTCATGAACGACCAGGTCGAGAACCTGCGGGCGCGGGGCGTCACGCAGGTCGCCGCGATTCACAGCGGCATCCCCCAGGGCGAGTGGCGGGACTTGCTGCGGGGCGCGCAGCGGGGCGACTACAAGCTGCTCTACGTGAGCCCCGAGCGGCTCTGGTCCCAGGAGTTCGTCGCGACGCTGGCCCGCACCGGGGTGGCGCGGGTCGCCGTTGACGAGGCGCACTGCATCTCCCAGTGGGGGCACTCGTTCCGACCCGAGTACACGACCATCCCCGCCGCCCTCGGACGCATCGGCGAGCCGCGGCCACCGGTGCTCGCGGTGACTGCCACGGCCATCCCCGAGGTGCGCGAGGAGATCAACGAAATGCTCGGGTTGGACCTCGCCGGCGCCGAACCCCTATCGCTGTCGCCCAACCGGCCCGAGATCCGCTACTTCGTCGAGGACTGCGAGAACCGCCACGACCGGGACCTGCGAGTGGTGCAGATAGCGGAGTCTTTCCGGGGCCGGGCCGCGATCGTCTATGTCCCGACGCGCCGAGACACCACGCGGCTGGCGGGTCTGCTGTCAGCAGCCGACCACAACGTCCAGCCGTACCACGGTGCCATGGAGCAGAACGCCCGCCGCCACATCGAGGACGCCTTCCGCCACGGCGAGGTGGATGTCGTGGTCGCCACGAAGGCGTTCGGAATGGGGATCGACAAACCCGACATAGAACTCGTCGTGCACCTCGAGATGCCTCCCACGATCGAGGAGTACGTCCAGGAGACCGGCCGGGCCGTGCGCGGCGCCGTCGGCGGCACCGAGCCGAGCGTCGGCACCGCGGTGTTGCTCAGGACGCCACGGGACTACTCGATGCACGGCCTGGTCATTCGCGGCGCCGCGCCCACCTCTGCGTTGGTCCGCCGCATCTGGAACAAGCTCGACATCGGGACGCATCCCTACGACCCGGAGCAACTGGCAGACGGAGACGACGAAACCGACCGGGAGCGCATCGACATAGCACTCGCCGTGCACTACCTGCAGGCCGCCGGTGGAGGCGTGACTCGCCACCTCGACACGCCGTGGCGCGGGCGCCTGACGATCCTGGCCGACTCGGGGACTCGAATCGACGAGCTGGCGGTCACAGAGCCGGAACTCGCGGCGCGGGTCAGGCGGATCCTCGAGTTGGCGTCGACCGGCGACAACGATGAGTACCACGCCGAATTCTGGAGCGGTCGCCTGGGGCGGTCGCCTGCGGAGATCGCCGATGATCTGCTGGAACTGAACGGCCGGGACATCCTGGGGTTCGTGGCCTGGCGCCACGCCTGGACCCTCGAGCGGCTTGCCGGCCACGAGCCGGATTGGGACGCAATCGAGGAGTTGGCGGAGCAGCGGCGGACGGTGGTGGCCGCGAAGTCCGACCGCGCCAAGCAGTTCGCCGCAATGACGGCGCTGGAGCACCCGGGGAAACCGGGCGGTACTCCCCGCTCCGCCCGACGGGTCGGCGGCGCCGACAACTCGCCGGGTTGCCGGCGCCGGGCGCTGCTGGAGTACTTCGGCGCCAACGATCATCTGCGCTGGGAGGATCCCGAGCGCTGCGGCGCCTGCGACGGCTGCACGCCTCTCCCACGACCTTGGGTCGCCAGCACCCTCGACCGGGAAAGCCTGCTGGCGGCGCTACCGAAGCGAACCATCGCCCTGCGGCTCATCGCAGACACCTCGGGACGCAAGCACCCCTACCCTCGCCTACGAATCGTCCGCGCACTCGCCGGCGTCAACTACGCGCCACACGCCCTGCCAACCGAACTCGCCGCGCACCCAACCTTCGGACGCCTCGCGATCCTGAGCGAGACCGAGGTGGATACCCTGATCGACGAACTGATCGAGACCGGTCTGGCGGCCAGGGGCGAATCCCGAACCGACTCAGCAACCGGCTACGAACACGTGGCAATCACCGGGACCGGACGGGCCTTCCTCGGGGAATCCTGAGCGGCCCGGGGGAGCCGCCTCGGGCCTCGCGGCCAACGAGGGTCCAAAGTGACGCTTCAGCCTCTCACCCCAACTATCACATGCACTCGTAGGCTCCGTCCGGTCCGGTAGAGTCCGGCGTGTTCATGCCGGTCACATGACTGCGCCGATTCACCGCACCTGCCATGGCGTTCCTCCAGCCCGAGAACATCCCCAGCCGCAACGACGTTCCCCAGCACCTGCAGCAGGTGGCCCGGGCGCTACGGGATTTCCTCCCCGACGAGGTGACGGTCTGGCTGGAGCGGACCGGCGACGGCGACGGCACCGCGCTACGCCACCAGTTCGATCCGGAGAGGCAGCCGGCAGGAAACGACCCGTCGGAGCCGTACCTCGTCGTGCTGGACCCCGCCGCCGGCATCGCAATCATGGAGGCTCCGACCGTGCCCCGGGCGCGGCGACGGCAACTGCGCAACCGGTCGCTCCGATCGGACCAGATCCGCGCCGAGATCGCTCAACGGGCCGAGACCCTGCGCCGGGATCTCAGAGCCGGTCCGGTGCGATCCCTGCCGGTGCACCACGTGTTGGCGTTCCCGCAACACCGCCGAGAGGATGTTCAGGTCGCCGAGCCTCTGTGCATGTTGACCGAGGAGGACTTCACCCCAGACGGCCTCGGGCAGGCGCTGCACCGCCACCTGGGAACCCGCTCACTCTCGCTGGATCCGGCCGAGGAAACCAAGGCGCGGGCGACGGTCAAGCCCGAGATCACCATCGGGGGATCACCCGAATCCACCCGGGCAGCACAAGCGCCTCTGTTCGGGCCGCCCGACGGTGCCGAGCAAGTCCGCGCCCTCGACCGGCGCCAAGAGCGGCTCGCCCGCCACCTCGGCGGCGGCTACCGGCTGATCCGCGGCGTCGCCGGCAGCGGCAAGACCCTCATCCTCACCCACCGGGCGAAGCACTTCGGCGAGCACTTCCCCGACTGGCGCATCCTGCTGCTCTGCTTCAACCGGGCACTCTCAGCTGCACTCACAGCCGAGATGAAGGGCGTCGACAACGTGCACACCAAGACCGTCGACCGTCTGGCGGCAGCGTTGCTCAAGGATGCCGGCCGACCCGCGCCGTTCGAGCGGAAACCCAACTTCGAGGCGCGGCGTTCTGACGCGCTTGAGATCGCAACCCGGCTCGACGCCGGGGAGCGATACGACATGGTGCTCGTGGATGAGGCGCAGGATCTCGGGGAATCGGGCCTCGACCTGGCCTGGGCGATGCTGAAACCCGAACGGGACCACTTCGTGATCGCCCTCGACAGCGCGCAGAAGGTGTACCGCCGCCGGATGAACTGGAACCCACCCAGCACAACGGCCCGCGGCCGGGCGACCGTCCTCCGCATCAACTACCGCAACACCCGCGAGATCCTCGACCCCGCCCTCGCGATCCTGCGCCTGTCAACCGACACAAACTCCAACGACGCCGAGGCGGACGATCTGGACGTGCTCGTCATGCCCGAGGACGCGGTCCGCCACGGGATCGCCACAGCGATCCTCGCCTGCGCCGATCTGCGAGCCGAAGCAGACTTCATCGCCGCGAAGGTTCAGGAGTTGCGCAGAAACGGTGCCGAGACCGATCACATCGCCGTACTCTCCGGGTCCAAAGAGTTGCGCACCCAGGTGATCAACCGTGTCCACGACGCGGTCGACGCTCAGCGCTTCAACGATCGCGGCGCCAAGGCGCGTGGAGCCGTCCGAGTGGCGACGCCGCAACTGCTCAAGGGCCTCGAGTTCCGCCACGTCATCGTCGGCGGCGCCAACCACGTCTGGGTAGCGGACGATGACGAGAAGGCGCAGGACGACCAACGCAGCCGACTGCTGTACGTGGCCATGACTCGTGCCACCGAGACCCTCACCGTGACCTACTCGGGCGAGGGCCTGATGAACTCGTTCCAGCAGCTTCCGATCTGGGACCCGGGGCCATAGGTCGGGAAGGCGTCGTATCAGCCCGTATCAGAATGCGCCGCTCGGTACGGAATTCGTGGACTTCCGGTGGCGCGGTCAAGGAGCGGCGGGGCGCATCGAATCACACTCTGTTGGGGTCGAAATCGCTGACTTCGTCGCCAGGCGGTTCGTGCGCACCGTTGATGAGGCGGCGCCCACGTCGACCGTGTAGGTGAGGCGCGGGGCGGGAGACGCAGAGGTCGGGCAAAGACGGCCGTTCAGGCCGCAGAGGCGCTGAGGGTCAATCGCTGCCGCAACCCGTTGCCGTGGGTGTGTGGCCAGATGTCCTCGTGCTGCAGCCTCCCGACGACGATGCCGGGGTGGATTCCCAGGTCCGCGGCGAACAGCTCCACGTCGTCGAGGCTGCCGATCGTGCGCAGGACTCGAGTTCGCTGCTTCGGGATGAGAAAGTTCGAGGCAAACTCGTCGGCTTGGCGCTCCTCCTCGCTTCTGTCCTCGCCGTCACCGTTCGGTTGCTCGATGTAGATGGCGCGCTTCGATCCGTCGAGGACGTGCTTGGCCTCGTGGAAGAACGTGAACCAGAAGATGTCGCTCCACCGGAACCGGAGGCTCAGCTGGATCAGCGGTCGGCCGCTCCGGAGCCAGCGGGTGGCGCCGTGGGTTCGTGCTCCTTCGATCTCGTGGGTGACGACGACGCAGACGCCGGCGGCGGCGCATTCGGCGACCAGGGCCGGGTGCCAGACGGCCGGGTCGGTCTCGCGGGTGAGAGCCCGCACGGCGATCAGCGCCTCGCGAAACCGGTCGGGGCTCCAGGGGGCGCAGTCGATGTGCGATGCGGCGAGTTCGCCCATGCGGAGCCAGACCGCGATGGCGCCGTCGTTCGAGTCATGGGCCTGGGACTTCCGGAATGCCACGCGGTAGTTGTCGAGGGTGGCGTTCCAGGCGGGGCGATCAGAGACGCCGAGGAATGCGAATGCCTCCCGGAGGCGTGCCACGCGATCGGCGCGCTTCGTGAGGATCCCGAGCTTCACCATCGACGCGATCGGGAGCAGTTCGAGCAGGTCGACCTGCTCCGCCAAGTCGGCCTCTTCAGCGAGGCGCGCCTGGTGCTCCTGGTACCTGCTCTCGAGGTTGTTCCAGAGCCGGTCGGGCACGCCGGTGGCGCGCTCGAGGCGCCACGCCACCTCGGTGGTGATGGGAACCTTCCCGCGCACGATCTGGTTGATGTGCTTCGTCGATAGCCCGGTGCGGCGAGCCAACTCGGCCTGGCTCATCGACAGTTCCTCCAGCTTCTCCTCGAGAGTCCAGCCGGGTGGGGTCGCGTAGTCCGGACTGAATGGATATGTGGTCATGGATTTCTCCGGGCGATGGGTCGTCTCAGTGGTAGTCGGCGATCTCGGTGATGATGACGGTGGTCACGCGGGCCCAGTCCAGGCTGCCGTCATCGGTGCGGGGCACGGGCTCGGCAGGACGGAGGACCATGCGGAATGGCTGGTGCAGGTCGGCGGCGAGGTGTCCTGCTCGATCTCCGGTCAACTCGTGCCAACGGCCCGGCAGCGACCGTAGGTCCGCCAGGGAGTCGGCCGCTTCGAGCTGGCTGAGACGGGTCCGGATCTTCCGGGCTCCGATGTCGCCGAAGCGCCTGTTCAGCGTGCTCGAACCGGACATCGTCTTCTGCAGCTGGGACGTCGCAAATCGGACTTCCACGCATCCTCACGTCTGGGGTGGGCTTGACGTCGAGTGTAGCAGATCATTTACCAAATCGGTAAAGTAATCCGCCGCTAGGAGTCAATGTCGACGGAGGGGGGCGGCGGTCGCCGATGGGCTACGGGAACGGGACGCCACCGTGCGACTCGACGACCATCACGATCCCGACGGCGACCCCGACGAGTTGGACGAGGACCTGCGCGCGTTGGTGGATCAGCGGGTGGGCCTGCTGCCCCTCGGCGGTGACGCGTCCCTCCCGCGTCGCTTGAGCGAGGACGAGGCGGCGTCGATCGCCGACGACTTCATCGAGAGGCCCCACGGGCAGCATCCCCTGGACGCGCACCACCTCTCGGGGACGATCATCTCGTTCGCCTCCTACCGCTACGACGGCGACCGACCGGGAACACTGGCTTGACCCGCCGGGTGGGTTGTGGCACTGCTCGACTTCGGACTATCGTGGTGGTCGCATAATTCTTAGGCGCCTAGGTTTGGTGCCCGATTCGGGTACCGGGCCGAACGCCACGTCCTACGGTCGCCTCCGGGCGGCCGTAGTTGTGTTGGCCGCTGAACGTCGGCCCGAGGCCGGGCGCTTGTGCAATCTCCACGAGCGTCTTGATGGCGTTTCTGAGCTTCGGGCGCTTGGTGCAGCCACAGCGAACGTGCGGCCCGGGACGTGAAGTGCACTGCCTGCGCGCGGTGTGCATGGCCGTGAGGGCAGCGACTTCGCGAGCGGCAGAGGCCAATGCGGCCGCTCCGCTGACTCGGCACTTGGGAGCCGATCGAGTCCTCCCGTGATTCTCGGCTACGTGCCGGTGGCGTCGCTATTGTCGAGGAGGCTGGTTCGCCCCTCGTGATCTGGGCGACCGGCGCAGGATTGAGGTGATCGGCGGTGCTCCGCCGGGGAGCCTCGTGGAGCAGCGCGCGAAACGGTTCGGAGGAGGATGACGGTAGAACGCGCTACATCACTCGAGACGAAATCGTGGCTGAAGTCACCGAGACGGCGAGGCGGGCCGGCTTGACCTTCGAGGAGTTCATGGCCGAAGGGAAGTCCGACACGCTGACGGACGCCGCCTGTCGAGGCAACTGGCTTCTTTACAGGGACGTGTTGGTTGACCGGTGACGACTCAGAGTCTGCGGACGGCTGCCGAGGAGTTCGTGGGCACGCTGAACGAGGTTCTCGTCGGGGCAATCGACACGCCGGCGAGGTTCGAGGCCACGAGTTCGCGTGACGCTGAGCAGGCGTTCGTCCGGACTGTCGGCCATCACGATGATACGGCAGAGGGCCTCGCTCTCCTCCGCGCGAGGGATGCGCCGTCTGCACCTGCGCTCTTCCTGAACGCGCACTACACCGTCGAGATGGACCCCACGCGTAGCCGACTACGGATCGCCACGTCCCTGGTTGGGCTCTGGGCCGATGTGACCGGGGGGCGGAAACGCCCGCGCCCGATCGTGCGGGTCGAGTACGACCGGTGTCAGTCGGCAAGCGGGCGGGCTGCGGCGCACGTTCATCTCCATGCGAACTCGCCGCCAACGCCCGCCCTCGCCACGAACGCCACTGACGGCCCCCGTGTCCGGCGGGGGTCTTCCCCCTGCTACCCGGCCTGATTGGAGGCCGCTGCGCCGGCGATTCGGTCGATGAGTTCCCAGCATCGGTCGAGAGTTTCGTCGCCACGCTCGATCGCCTGCTCGAGAGCAGCGTCTCGACAAGGGCACGGTTCGACGCCAGGCTCTCGAGTGCCCGCACCGAGGCGGTCGTCCAAGTGCGCGACGGCTCCGATACCCGGTCGCCAGGCGTCGCTCTGATTCGTCGGCGCGACGATCCCGATGGTCCGGTG
>MKWU01004608.1_pt1 | contig 15995 bp, 15 predicted proteins | sample 809101 | NCBI WGS metagenome assembly MKWU01 (sample SAMN05860141, study PRJNA318959) | sponge metagenome | host: Aplysina aerophoba | place: Slovenia: Piran, Adriatic Sea, Gulf of Piran | collected 2013-05-07 | reverse complement strand
CCGTTCCGCTGGACCAAGTCCGCCGACGATATCCTCGCCTCCATCGACCGCTTCTGCCGGAGAACACTCAACGTCCACGATAAAGTTGAATAGAAACTTCTGAATCAGGACACTAGCCTTCGGGCGGCAATGTACAAACTTGCTCGTAGGTGAAGCGCTCGTCGATCAGGCCGTTAAGGGCGTAGATATCGAGTGTCGCCTCGAACGCCTCGCGGGTGATCTCGATATGGGGCGCCCAGCAACCGAGTTGCTGGTAGGCCAAGATGCAACGTTCGAGCGCCGGCGGGTTGATCTCCGGGAAGAAGGGTTGCTCGGCGAGGGCGATCTCGGCAGCCGGTGTCTCGTTGAGCCAGTGCCGGGCCTTGCGGTAGGCGCGGGTGAAGGCCAGGGCCATATCGGTCTCCAGCCAGTCTGGCCGGGCGCACAGGCTGGAAAAGCCGCAGCGTCCGACCTGCCGGCCAACCTGCGCCACGACATGGCCAATGCCGTCGGCTTCCAGCTGCTGTGGAAACGGCCCCTGCTGCTGGACATACGCGCCTTGCCCCTCGCGAAAGCTGCGGTCGATCTCAGCGGCGCTGCCGGGATGGATCGGCTTCAATCGTTCGTAGTCGATGCCGGCCTTGTGGCAGGCATACTTGAACATGGCGAGGGGCTGGCCACCGCCGAACAGCACAACCTCGGCACCCTCCAGCTTGCGCCAGTCGAAATCCGGATCAGGTTGGCGCCCGGTCAAGAAGAAGCCGTCCGTCTCGTTGATTTGCGCGAAATGGACCACGTCGGGAGCTTCGCCTCTCGACAACGGACCGAAAGATTGGCTGAGCGCCGACTGCACGACATGGGCCGTGTCGTCCTTCAGGGCGACAATGGCGGAGCTCCCCGGCGGCGCGACCGACCAGTCGGCCTCCAGCCCCTCTTCGGCCAGGAACCCGCCGGCCATTGTGGCGACGAGCGGCGAATAGAAGGCCGAGAACATGGTGAACTGGATGTCGATTCGGGTCATGGGAGTGATCCTCGCCGTCGTTTGCGGTGAGCGTGCCCGGGCTAACGCGCCAAGTCCGCGTCGTCCATCAGCTGGCAAGCGGTGCGCAGGATGGTTTGCGCAGCGACGCTAGCATCCCGGGCCATCGGCGTGCACGCTCCGTCGCAGCAGCCCGACCTGTGCAGCACCGCGCTCACGCATTTCTCGCAGGTTTTCGCCTCGATGCGGCCTGGTGTTCGACGATAGGTCCGGGAGAGATGGCGCTCTCCCGCATCCTCAAAGAGCGGTCAAGTGCGTCGAAATCCGTGACAGCCGTCAGGATGGGAGCGTTGGCTTGCCGAATTCCAGTGCCGTCGGGCCGCGAATTTGTATGATGCAAGTCATGAGCGACGATCGATCTCTATTGGAACTTGCCGGCGAATTCCTGGCAGGGACTCTGTCTGACGATGACCATTGTCGCTTCGAAGCGCGGTTGCCCGACGACCCGGCGGCGAAGCAAACCGTCGATCAATGGGAAGCACGGATGGCGGCCTTTCTCGGTAGCAATGCAAGCGCCACCCTGCACGCGGCGCGTCAAGACCGAAGCGCCTCCGTCGACTTAAAGCAGGGCAGGCCACCGTCAGGGAAGAGCCAGAAGGCTTGGCCCACGATCGTGCCGGGCGTGACGGGGATGGTGCTCCATTACGATCACCTGGTCGGGTCCATGGTCTACATCGCGCGCCTGGAGCCCGGCGCCCGCTGCCCTACCGCCGACCAGGGCTCGCCCGAGGACTGTCTGCTGGTCTCGGGCGACTTTTCCCTGGGCGAGGTGACGCTCAGGGCCGGTGACAATCACCACGCGCCCAAGAGCGTCATCCACAGTGGCGGGTTCACCGAGGCCGGCGCCGTCATGCTGATCCGAGCGAGAGACACCTAGGACATCAGGCGAACTCGACCAGTGTTATCTCGTAGGTCAAATCCTTGCCGGCCAGGGGATGATTGAGATCCACGGTCACCTTGTCGTCCGAGATGTCGACGATTCTCAGATAGGCGCGGACGCCGCCCATGAGGGTCGCGCTGATCCGCGTGCCAACCGTCAGGTCATCGGAATCGGGGATCACTGAGCGGTCCACGGTCCGGATCATGTCCTGGAAGTGGAGGCCGTGAGCCTCTGCGGCCCGCACATGGACTGTCTTGGTGTCGCCCGGTGCCATGCCGACCAGCGCCTGCTCGAACGCGGGCAGGGCGTCGCCCTCACCGATGGTGAGTTCCATTGGCCCATCGTCCGCGGATGAGTCGAATTCGCTGCCGTCCTCGAGCATCCCGGAATAGTGCACGCGCACTCTTTGCCCGACCTCCGCTTTCGCCATCACATCCTCATCGCTTGGGAATTCACTGTGCTCGATCCGAGTACGCCTCGCGGCCTGCGACGGTCCGACGCCGCGGAAAGGATAAATGCTCGCGACGATTATGATACCAATCGCTGAGGGAATCCATTTGCGTGCGGAGCCAAACAGACGGCCGCGGGTGCCGTTGCGCAGACCGAAGAAGGGCTGGCAAGACATGCCACCGCGCAAACTTGACCCGCTTCCCGATGTACGCCAAGATGACATGCCGGGTTGCACTGTATGCGCCGTGTAACGAAGTAGAGACGCAGCATTCGCAGCAGGTAGCAGCAGAACAATAACAAGAAGGTACGTCTCCCCTTATTGGAGGCGAGGGATGAAGGGATATTATCTTAGGGGCGTCACCGCCAAGTTGGAGAAGGCGGAGAGCTTCCCGCACTCGCTCGATCTCTTGATGGAGATTTGCGCGGACTTCGGATATACGCAAATATCCTACGCCTTCCAAAAGTCCTCCTCCCGTATGTTCGACGGCCGCTGGCTCCCGCTTAAATTGAACGTTCGTAATTTCCCGCGGGACTGGGAATACGGCTGGGAGCGATTCTCTATACACGATCCCTACTATCATGAATGTTTCCGGGGGACCTTGCCATTTGACTGGAACGATCTGCAAAACAGCGGAAAGCTCGAGCCGACTGAGCACGAAGCTTGGCAGTATCTGGCCGACATCGGCTTGGGGCGTGGCCTGACCACGCCGGTTCACTTTCCCGACGGTCGATTTGCGGTGCTCAGCGTAATGGTGGACAAGTCCAACGTGAATTGGCCGGATATTAGGCACGAGACCGAGGACATGATGCTCGATTTGACGCACCTATACCGCCATACCCTCGATAAATTAGGCCTCGAACAAGAAATTCCAGCCGTTGATCCCTTCAAGCTGAGCCGTCGCGAAAAGGAATGTCTGCACTGGACCGGGGCGGGCAAGACCGCGCCCGAAATTGCGATCATCCTCGGCCTGTCGACGGAGACAATTCGCATGTATCTGAAGAAAGCGAGGTGCCGTTTGGGAGCGCATACCACGGCACAGGCCGTCATCAATGCGGCACAGCTCCGTTTGATCAGTCCGCACTTCGCGGATCATTAGCCGCTTAGGCTATCGCCAGATACCGCTTCGCGACTTCCGGATCTGCGATCTCGTCCGGCGTCACGTGCGCGATGATCGTGCCCTTGTCCATCACCATGCAGCGATCGGCGACCGAGTGGATCAGCTCAAGATTCTGTTCGACGATAATGACGGTTAGATCCTCCTGCTCGGTGAGCCGCCGAATAATCTGACCGATTTCCTGCACGATGTTGGGCTGGATACCCTCAGAGGGCTCGTCCAACAAAATGAGTTCCGGATGCCCGACCAAGACGCGACCGATGGCGAGTTGCTGTTGTTCACCGCCGCTCATGGAGCCCGCTTTCTGTGATCCGCGTTCCTTCAGGCGCGGGAAAAACCGATAGACGCGGTCATAGTTGGCCTTTCGGCCTTGACCTCCCAATCCCTGGCCGAGCAGCAGGTTCTCCGTCACCGACATGCGGTTGAAGATTCCCCGTCCCTGGGGAACATACGCGATGCCGCGATCGGCTCTGCGCGATGGACGAAATCGACCGATACTTTCGCCCTTGAACTCGATCCTTCCGTCCATGAGTCGGAGGAGGCCGATGAGCGTCTTCATGAGCGTCGTCTTGCCGACGCCATTGCGCCCGACGATGGCAAGGATCTCGTGCCTCTCCACGGAGAACGAAACATTCTGAAGAATTCGTGCGCTACCGTAGCCGGAGGAGACACCGTCGACGGACAGCAATGCCTGCTCGCTTTGCCTCTCTACCGGTTCTGCCACCATTGCCTTTTCACCCAATGCGCCGCCTAAAGCGTTCCCAAATAGATTTGGTGAACATCTTCATTGGCTTCGATTTCCGAGTATGTGCCCTGCGCGAACAACCGGCCATAGTGCAGCACCGTTGTTCGGGTATCGAGGTCACGAACGAAAGCCATGTCGTGCTCGATGACCAGGATCGTCATGCCGGTGGCGCTGAGGCGCCGAATAATCTCCGCCGTTTCACGCGTCTCGTCGTCGGACATGCCGGCCGTGGGTTCGTCGAGCAGCAGAATCTCGGGTTCCGCGGCGATCGACATCCCGATCGCAAGCCATTGAATTTGTCCATGCGAGAGGTTGGACACGGTTTCGTTCTCCGTCCCGGAGAGACGCAACTCTCCCAAGAGCTCAGCAACCTGCTCGGGTATCTCCTTCATGCGATGGTGCCGACGCAGGGGAATAAAGAGGTTGTGATAGACGGAGAGGTCCGGATAAACGCGAATATTTTGGAACTTGACGGAGAAGCCGAGCCGCGCCCGTTCGAAGGCACCCAAAGACGTAACGTCGCGCCCCTTGTACCTGATAGTGCCCGCCGTCGGTCGCTCGATGCCCATCAGCAGCTTGAAGAAGGTGCTCTTGCCGGCGCCGTTGGGACCGATGATGCAATGGAGTTCTCCTCGGTCGACGGAAAAATCCACGCCCTGAAGGGCGGCGAGGCCACCGTATTGCTTGACGAGACCGCTGGTGTCGACGATCGGCTCGTTGCTCGTCACCGATCTTGCCTTTCGCTACGCGAGCCCATGCCCACGCCTCCCCATCGCGTCCTTGCGAGCGCCCTGCCGCGCTCGACAACGCGTGCAAGGGTGGTAATGACGCCTTCGGGCGTGGCCAGCATGGCGACCACAAGGATGGCGCCCATTATCAGCAGAGATATTTCGCCCACTGCCGCGAGGCGAATGCCGACCCATTCCAGGACCAGCGCACCGATCAGCGCGGCCGTGAGGTCCTTGCGTCCCCCGACGGCGACCCAGATCACGGGCAGAATATTCGCTTTCAAGCCGAATTGGTTGGGGTGAATGAACGTGCCCCAGGCGGTGTAGAGTACGCCCGCGAGGCCCGCGATCGCGGCTGCGATGCAGAATACGCTGAGCTGTATCAGGCGGACGTCGTAGCCGAAGGTCTCCGTCCGATGCATGTCCTCGCGGCAACCGACCAGCAGGAAACCGTAGCTGGAGTTGACCAGCCAGCGAAGGCCGAGATAGACGGCGACGAGTAGACCCAGCGTCAAGTAGAAGAACTCGACGCTGCGGCCGTCGAACTCCAGCACCCACTCTCCGGCGCCGAAAATAAGGCTCGGCAGCAGAGGATCGTCGGGCGATGCCGGCCGCAGGCCGTTAAATCCTCCGATGTAGGCCGCGCCGAGCGTGTAGTCGGGATCGGCGGTTTGCAGAAGGAACAGCTCGAACATGAGAGAAACGACCAGCATGAGGATCGCGATATAGACCCCCGCCAAGCGGGCGTAGAACATGATCAGTCCGAGAATTCCGGCAAACAGGGCCGGTACGATGATGCCTGCGACAAATGCGATATCGGTGTTGCCATGGGCATTCAGCAAGTTGAGCGCGACGATCCCGTATGTATAGCCGCCGACACCGAAGAAGGCAGCCTGGCCCAGGCTCAGCACCCCGCAATAGCCCCACAACAGGCACAGACTCATTGCCAGAAACCCGGAGATCAGAAAATTGCTGAAGTTGATAATCTCGTACCGGGACAGGAACTCCGGGCTGAGAGCGAGCACAGCAATCACCGCAAGAAAGCAGGTCCAAAACGGCACACCCCGGCCGATGGTCTGAGGTCCGTTCAGCCGGCCGAGGTATCTGTCGAGGACACTACTCTGATCGTTGGGATTCATTTCTTTCCGCTGCTCGTATCTTGCGCCTTTCCAGGTATTCCGAGATGCCCCGCGGGAGAATCAGCAGAATGAGGAAGGCCGCAAGCATCATGGAAACGTAGCCGACATACACGCTCCATGCGTTGTTCACGATCGTCTGCGCGCCAGCCAGAGCGGCGGCGCTCGTGGTGACTCCCGTGATGACGTTAGCGCCACCGCCGACCACCACGGTAATGAACGCGAACAGGGTGTAGTTGACACCGAAGAAGGGCGAGATGGTCGCCGTCAGGGCGAACATGCCGCCCGCGATGCCGCCGAGCGCCGAGCCCAGGCCGAATGTCAGCGCATACATCCGGGAGGTGTTGATCCCGAACGCCTCCGCCATCTCCGGGTTTTCCATCGTGGCCCGCGCGCGGGTGCCGAAGCGCGTGTAGGTAAAGAGCGCCCAGATCAGGCCGATCAGCGACAGGGCGACGCCGAACAGCACGAGACGGTAGATTCCGAAGGTCAGCTCGCCCACGCCGAAGCTGCCAAAGGGCGTCGGAACATTGAGAATGGAGGGCCCAAATATCAGCAAGAACCCCTCGGTCAGGACGAGACTTATGCCCCAGGTCACAACCAGAGAGGACAATAACTGTCTATAGAAAAAGCGAATAACCAGACGCTCGAGGACGATGCCCGCCAGGCCAGATCCAATCCCTGCAAAGATAATCGCGATGGGTTCGGGAACGCCGGCGTGGTAGGTGAATGCGGTGATGTAGGCGCCAATCATCATCAATTCGCCGTGCGCCATGTTGATGACGCCCATCATGCCAAAGATGATGATAAGACCCACGGCAGCGAGAAGAAGAAAGCCGACATTATCGGCGTACTGATAGATAAAGCTAAATATTATGGCTACCGTTTCCAATTTTGCTTCTCTTGTCCTTTCTTGCCCATAATTCTACGCGGAGAGGGGAAAAGGGGCAGCCGACCATGCCACGCCGGCCGCCCCTATTGCAAGTATACCTAGCTTGTTGTTGTCCCTAGCAGCTCCTCATTGCCCTTCGAAGAAGGGGGCCCAATTGGGGTTGTCCCTCGGCAGGAAGGCGCGTCCCGGAGCCTTCTCCCTCATGTCGACACCAATATCCTGGAGGAAGGTCGGCTCGGTGAAGCCCAGATCAGCCACGAAGTTCAGGTTGTGTTCGGCGTCGATGCTGAAGAGAAAGGTGTGCTGGGCCGCGTGGTGAACCGCGCCGCGCAGGACCCAACGACCACCCGGATGGTCGGCAATCTCGATGTCCTGCTCGAGCGCTTCGATCGTAGCCTCGACCTCGGTCGTTCCGGCCCGTCTCCAGGCCTCGGCCATCGCGTGCACCACCGTCCAGCCGTAGCCGGCCCCCTGGTTGATATAGGGGAACTTCGTGGTATCCGGGAAGTGCTCCCGGAACCGCTTCATGAACGGCTCGTTGGCAGGGGTCGGAACATCTTCCGAGTAGCTGATGGTCGCATACATGTTGTTCAGCGCCGGCGGCGCGAACCGTAGGTGCTCGTAACCGTCGGAAATCGTCACCATCGACCACATCGGAATGGTCAGACCGGCCGCCTGGGCCTGGGGATAGTACTGAACGTGCTCGGCACCGACCAGGCAGTGGGCCTGGAAGTCGGGTTTCGTACGCTGGATCTTGTCGATGGTGGCTTGCCACTGCGAGACGCCGAACGGGAAGTACTCCTCCTCGACCATTTCACCGCCGTACAGATTGGCGGCCGTCCGGGTCCAATCGCCCATCGCGCGGCAATACACGTAGTCCGCCCCGATGAAGTAGATCTTCGGACCGACGTTTTCGATCATCCACTTCACGCTGGGCAGAACCTGCTGCTGACCGGTCGCCCCGGAGAAGAACGAGTAGCGGTCTGCGATGCCGCCTTCGCCCTGGTTGTTATGCCAGTAGATCGTCTTGGCACGGATGACTTCACGACGCGCCGCTTCGCGCTCCGCGCCGGTATACGCTGCGAACACGACGTCCGCCTCGTCATCGTAGACGCACTTCTGTGCGAGCTCCTGGTAGCGCTTGACGGTTGACTGACCGTCGTAGCCGACCACCTTGATCTTCTTCTGCATGCCGTCGACGAAGATGCCGCCCGCCTCGTTGATCTCGTCGGCGGCCATCTGGTATGCGAAGTGTTTCGGGGTCGACATGATGGAGAAGTCGCCCGAGGTGCTGTCGATCGCACAGATGACGATCTCGTCATCTTCTTTCGCCTGGCTCGGGGATGCGCCGATCAAGATCGTCGCTGCGAACGCCAAGCTGACAAAACCGCAGAGGATCGCTTTCCCCCAGAACTTTCGTGCTGTTCGGTTAATTCCCGCAGTCATACCCACGCTAGCCTCCCAATCGTCGTCTCAGTGGGTAACCGGAGGTGCCTGCTCCTCGGTGTATTTCAACTCCGAGCAAGCACCTCCGGCCAAGAGTGTCGAATTTTCCAGAGTACCGTCTTGGCTCCGCTATTCGGCGGCGCCCCTGCTCTGGTTGACCACATCGTTGAGCTCGGCAAGGAGCTCGTCGGCGGCCATGACCCGGCCGTAGCCGCGGTTCATGGTCTTGCACACCTCTTCGTGCACCGCAGGATCATCTGTCGCGTTGAGATCGTAAGGGAACGCGATCTTGAACCCGCGCTGCATGCCGGACCGCGTGGTCGTCGAGCAGCAGAAGTTGGTGCAGGCGCCCGTCAGGATGATCTGGTCCCTGCCCATCGTGCGCAGGACCTCCTCCAGCTCCGTGCCCCAGAACGAGTCATAGCGACGCTTGTTCCTGATGACCCACTCGTCGGGCTCCGGCGCGATCTCCGGATAAACCTCCGCTCCCTCCTGTCCCTCGATCAGGGATTCCTGGAGCAGCGTAAGGTAGGTATGCATCAGGCCCTTGTCCCGGCCGCTCGGATGCGCCTGGTGGCAGGTGTAGATGATCGGGATACCGTTGCCGCGGCAGAAGGCCATGACCTCCTTCAGCTTAGGGAGCATCTTGGTGGAGGCCGGCATCCACAGCTTGCCCTTCGGATCGACGACATCGACCTGCAGGTCGATGATGAGCAGGATCGCCTTGTCCGGGTTCAGCTCCCAGAGTGGCCTGTTCACGTCGTAGTAGGCCTTGACGGCTCCCTCGTAGCACTCCTTCTCACCCTCAATTTCGTCCTCGAAGTACCACGCGTTGTAGCGACCCACGGGTATATCCTTGTAGAATTCTGGCTTGGCCATCTCCCAAGCACCTCCTTTTCCATGCATTTGCTTGTTGAAGCCCAAGGCCTCACACGAGGCCAATCCACCTTCGTCGTCCAAAGGGGTCGCGTCGGCGACTTCTCACCGTCCGGTCCCGATTTCGACGAAAATGAATTCTCCCCGCTAGTACGGTACGCACTCCGCTGTCACGATGGAATACCCCCAATCTGGGGTACGGTCGCGGTCCGAGAGGTCAAGACGCTCCTGAACCAACTGGCGCTTGAAGGCGATGCTGAGGGTGTGGTGCTTTGCCATGGGCGTTGAGCGCGCCCGGTAGACCCCCTGAATCGCAGTGAATCAACGTGTTACCACGCCGATCGGCGTCCAATCTGCGGGCTTAGTAACATCACCCGCAAGTACCGTGCCTTCCGCATGCCCAGGATAGAAATCGCGACGGCCAACAAATTCTTATCCGGTTGATATCAATATGCTATTGGCGACGCATCTCTGTCGTTCCCATCTGTCAGGCAACGAAACCTCCTGTACGGGACTATCGAGCCATGACAGACATCTTCAGTGGATTTCACCGTAGGCAGGACCCCGCAACGGCGCTTCTCGCGGCCTGTCGGTTTTTCCTGGGCCGCCCGCGCCAAGCCCGGCTCCGAAAGCGCTGCCCGCCCCGGCCGCTACGCGGCACCGATGCAGAAATCCGCCGCCAGGCCGCCCGAGACGTACCCGACCACCTACGCAGGGATCTCGGCCTTGATCCCGACTCCTTGTGAGCACCACCCCACCCACAGCCCGGTGTCTGCCAGCAATTTCCGACCGCGACGTCCCTCTCGATCGCACATGCGCGCTAACTGTCGTTAAGCCTCCACCGTCGCGGCGCGTCGGCTCGGTCGCGGGAGTAACTGCGACGCCTCGGGCGTGAACTGGTCGGGTGTGGGGCGAAAAGATCGCAAAACGACAAACCCCAAAACCCAATGCCATCAATCGCTTAGGCATCTGTTACTCAAGAGTACTGACACAGTACTGACATGACCGCATCGCGGCCGGTCTGGTTTTCCACTAAGTGTCTGGGTTTATTGGTACGCCCGGCTGGACTCGAACCAGCGACCCTCTGATTAAAAGTCAGATGCTCTACCACCTGAGCTACGGGCGCGCCGCGGCGGCGAACGATAGGGAGGCGCCGCCGGAGGGTCAAGCGATCGTCCTTCTCCTGCCCGCTCACGCTGTGGCCGCGGCCGTTTCGGCGCCCGCGCCGGGGCTGTAAAGTGTCACCGCCATGATGGAATCCAGAACTCCGGCCCTGCTGCCGACCGGTCTGCGCGACCTGCTGCCGCCCGAGGCGGGTGCCGAGGCCGCGCTCGCCGAAGCGCTGCTCGCCGGCTTCGCCGCGCAAGGCTACGAGCGGGTCAAGCCGCCGCTCGTCGAATTCGAGGACAGCATGCTGAGCGGCGCCGGCGCTGGGCTTGCCGACCAGACCTTCCGCCTGATGGACCCGGCCTCGCACCGCATGATGGCCCTGCGCAGCGACCTCACGCCGCAGATCGCGCGCATCGCGGCCTCGCGGCTCTCGCGGAGCCCCCGGCCGCTTCGCCTCAGCTATGCGGGCGAGATTCTCCGCGTGCGCGGCGGCGAGCTGCGGCCCGAGCGGCAGTTTCGCCAGGTGGGCTTCGAGCTCATCGGCATCGGCGCCGGCGCCACCTGCGATGCCGAGGTCATCCTGCTGGCGGCCGACGCGCTCCACGGGCTCGGTTTGGAGGGCGCTCTCTCGGTCGATCTCAATGCGCCGACCCTGGTGGCATCGCTCATCGCCGAGGCGGGACTCGACTCTGCAAGCGCCGACCTGCTCCGCGACGCGCTCGACCGCAAGGACGCGACGGCGGTCGAAGGGGCCGGCGGCGGCGTGGCGGCGCTGCTGGTCCAACTGCTGCGGGCTACCGGCGCGGCCGAGACGGCGCTCGACTCGCTGGCGCAGCTCACGCTGCCCGGCGAGGCAACCACCGGGCTGGCTCACCTGCTGGAGGTGGCGGCGCTGCTGCGCGAGGCGGCGCCCGGGCTTGCGCTCACCATCGATCCCATCGAGTGGCGCGGCTTCGAGTACCACACCGGCACCAGCTTCAGCCTGTTCGCGGGCGGCGTGCGCACCGAGCTCGGCCGCGGCGGCCGCTATTCGGTGGGCGACTCCGGCGCGGCGGGGGAGGAGGCCGCCGGCTGCACGATCTATGTCGACACGGTGCTGCGTGCCGCGCCCGCGCCGCCGGCGCCACGCCGCGTCTACCTGCCGCACGGCACGCCGCGCGCCACCGGCGCCGGCCTCCGCGATGAGGGCTGGGTCACCATCGCTGGCCTCGCGCCCGAGGGAGACCCCGCCGCCGAAGCCGCGCGCCTCGATTGCAGCCACCTGTGGCAGGACGGCACCGCCAGCGCCATCAGTGGAGAGGAGTAGTCGTGGGCAACGTCGCGGTGGTGGGCTCCCAGTGGGGCGACGAGGGCAAGGGCAAGATCGTCGACTGGCTCTCCAGCCGGGCCGATGTCGTGGTGCGCTTTCAGGGCGGCCACAATGCCGGCCACACGCTGGTGGTGGATGGCGTCCAGTACAAGCTGAGCCTGCTGCCCTCCGGCGTGGTGCGCGGCGGCAAGCTCTCCGTGATCGGCAACGGCGTGGTGGTCGATCCCTGGGCGCTGCTGGACGAGATCGACACCATGGCGGGGAAGGGCGTCGGCGTGAGTCCGGAGACGCTGACGATCTCCGAGAACGTCTGCCTGATCCTGCCGATCCACCGCGAGCTCGACCAGGCGCGGGAGCAGGCCCGCGGCGGTGCCAAGATCGGCACGACCGGCCGCGGAATCGGCCCGGCCTATGAGGACAAGGTCGGTCGCCGCGCCATCCGCCTTTGCGATCTGCGCGACGTCGAGACCCTGCGGCCCCGGCTCGGCGAGCTGCTGCTCCATCACAACGCGCTCCGGCGCGGCTTCGAGATACCGGATGCCGTCGCCGCCCAGCTCGAGCAGGCCCTGCTGGCGATCGCACCCCGCCTGCTGCCCTTCGCGGCGCCGGTCTGGCAACGGCTCGACCGCGCGCGGCAGGAGGGCAAGCGCATCCTCTTCGAGGGCGCGCAGGGGGCGATGCTCGATATCGACCACGGCACCTATCCCTTCGTCACCTCGTCCAACACGCTCGCCGGCCAGGCGGCCGCCGGCGCCGGCGTGGGGCCCGGGACCATCGGCTACGTGCTCGGCATCACCAAGGCCTACACCACCCGGGTGGGCGGCGGGCCCTTCCCGACCGAGCTCGACGACGAGGTCGGCCGCACCCTCGGCGAGCGCGGGCGCGAGTTCGGCACCGTGACCGGCCGCCCCCGGCGCTGCGGCTGGTTCGATTCCGTGCTGGTGCGCCAGGCGGTCAAGATCGGCGGCATCAGGGGCATCGCGCTCACCAAGCTCGACGTGCTCGACGGCATGGCGGAGCTGAAGGTGTGCGTCGGCTACCGGCGCAACGGCGCGATGCTCGACCACATCCCGGCTGCTGCCGCCGATCAGGCCCTGGTGCGTCCGGTCTACGAGACCTTCGACGGCTGGCAGGAGAGCACGCGCGGCGCGCGTTCCTGGGCCGATCTGCCGGCGACGGCGGTGAAGTACATCCGCCGGATCGAGGAGCTGATCGAGGCGCCGGTGGCCATGCTTTCCACCAGCCCCGAGCGCGAAGACACCATCCTCGTCCACGACCCCTTCGCGGATTAGGCTGCGCGACCAAAGGGTCACGTGAACAGATGGAAGTCCCGCACGAGCCATCGTCAGGACTCTGAGCGCGACAAGCTCCAACACAATTTTTGTGCGGGATTCGCCGGGATTGAGCAGGACAAGTGGGATTCCAGGTCGCTTCATGACAAGGCCCAGCACCGCGCCGCGCTACCGAAGCGCGTGCACCAGGATCGCTCAGGAACCGGCGGTTAGCTGTGCAACCGCCGAGTGGTCTCCCGCAGGATATCGGCGAAGGTCTGGCTTGTCGTCCAGCGCCCAGCTTTGGCCCCACAGGATGACACAAAATCAGTAGGTTAGCGTAACGATCGGCGCCTAACCTCCGCGCCGATCAACATTGGTGGACGTCACTCGATCGCATGGTTCTCGAAGAATTGAGACCAAAACGACACAGCACGATCAATCACATCGTCGAACAATTCCACCCTTCCATCGGTCAGCTTTATTTCCAATCGGTCAGTATTGAAGTCACGCCTGTTGAATTCCTTGGAGAAATCGCCCTGGTGATACCGCACAGTAAGGACTTCACCGGTGCTGCTCTCTAAGAAGTCTGTGTGTTTCTGGGCGTTGCAGACGACCCGCAAAAGGTCAAGTTCGGGGCATGCATCGGTCACGTATTTCCTAAAGTCGTCAGGTCTTGCAAACTGGCAACCTACTTGCGGCACCCGGAACACATGCTCACGGAGATGCCAAGCCTTGCAGGCGCAATCCTGGGCCAAGACCCCGTTGAGGTAGTCGAGTCTAGACCGCTCCACTGACTCTTGTAGCGCCCTGAGGTAATCAAAGACGTCCAAACCGAACGAGTACGTCATGCGCCAAGCGATCAATGCCGGTGACATGCTGGTGACACGACGGTTTCGCCGTGTCACCAAAATCCACCTAACCTATTGAAAAGATTGGTGGGCGCACTAGGACTCGAACCTAGGACCCGCTGATTAAGAGTCAGCTGCTCTACCAACTGAGCTATGCGCCCACAAGCGGCCGAGATTTGCCACGATTCAGACCGCGGCGCAACCGGCCCCGCCGCCGGCGCCGTCAGGGCGGCGGTGTCTGGAATGGTGGCCGGCTTGATGCTATATAGGGCGCGCAATTAGACGTTCAGCCGGGAGGTGAGCGGCCAAACAGCGATTGATGATCCCCGGTAGCTCAGTTGGTAGAGCAAGCGGCTGTTAACCGCTGGGTCGCTGGTTCGAGTCCGGCCCGGGGAGCCAGTTTCGCGGCCGCCTGAGTGGGTGGCCCCTTGGACGGCGCGAGACCCCGCAGCGTATATGTCCCGGCGGGGTCCCGTCGTCTATGCCGCCCTCTGCGAGGCGGCCGGCACGCATCAATTCTGCGTGAACGCCTCACCGTCGAAGCGCTCGCGGGTGGCGATCTCCTCCACCGGGCGGCGCCTCAGCTTGGTGAGCTGCTTGACCGGGCGCCCGAAGGGCATGACCGCGCAGACCGCGTGATCGTCCGGGATGTTCAGCAGCGTCTTGATCTCGGGCTCGTGGGCGATGGGGAGGGTCGTGATCGTGCCGCCGAACCCGTTCTGCCGGGCCGCCAGCAGCAGGCTCCAGGCGAAGGGATAGATGGAGGCCCCGCCGATCACGCCGACGCGGTCCAGATACTGATCGGTCGCGGCGACGACCTTGAGGTCGACGCAGACGACGAGCACGACGGAGGACTTGATCAGCGGCTCGGTCAGCATGGCCGGCGCCGGGGTCGCCTCGATCTGCTCAGGCGTGAGCGTGGTCGGAATCCAGGCGCTCCAGGGGCTTTCGCCCGCGTCCATCTGGGCGCGGTAGCGCTTGGCGACCGGCACCGTCAGGTCGGAGAGCCGCTGCCTGGTCGCCATGTCGCGCACGATGATGACCCGGTTGCCCTGCCGGTTGCCCCCGCTCGGCGAGAAGCGGGCGTTCTCGATCATCTCATGGATCACCTCGTCGGGCAGGTGATCGTCGGTGAAGTCGCGGCAGGCGAATGTCGTCCGCATGGCCTCGTACAGTTCCATCGATTCGTCCTCTCAGCGTTCAGCGGCGTGCGGGGCGGCAACAAGAGCGGCCCGGTCGCAGGGCGGCGCGAAGGCGGGCAGTGATGTGTGGCGGAGGGACGGGGATTCGAACCCCGGACACCTCTCGGTGAACACGCTTTCCAGGCGTGCGCCTTAAACCACTCGGCCATCCCTCCCCGGGGGGCGAAACAATAGCAACAACATCTGGCGCTGCAATATGCGAGACACCATATAGGCCGAAAGGAGACGTCATATGGTGATCGTTCGGCTCTTAGGAGGCGCGCTGGCGCTGGTGTTTCTCGCCGCGCTCGGCCACGAGATCTACAAGTTCGCGAGCGCCGGCGGCTACCGCCTGATCAGCGCGGGCGAGCTCTGGGCCCGGTCCGACGCCAACAGCCTCGTGGGCTTTCAGGCGCTGATCGAGAAGGGCGCCGCCCCCTGGCTCTGGTCGGACATCGTGCTGCCGGTGCTGCTCGGACCCGCCTGGGCGATTCCACTGGTGCCGGCGGCGCTGCTGCTCGTGCTCGCAGGGCGCCGGCGCCGTCAACACGTGTAGTCCCGCGGCCGTCTACGACTCACCCATCTTGAGAGCGGCGAGAAAGGCCTCCTGCGGAATCTCGACGTTGCCGATCTGACGCATGCGCTTCTTGCCCTTCTTCTGCTTCTCCAGCAGCTTGCGCTTGCGCGTCACGTCGCCGCCGTAGCACTTGGCGAGCACGTCCTTGCGTAACGGGCTCACGGTCTCGCGCGCGATCACCTTGCCGCCGATGGCGGCCTGGATCGCGATCTTGAAGAGCTGGCGCGGAATCAGTTCCTTGAGGCGGACACAGAGCGCGCGGCCGCGCCGCTCGGCCTGGCTGCGGTGGGCGATGAGCGCGAGCGCGTCCACGGGCTCGCCGTTGATCATGATGGCAAGCTTGACCAGGTCGCTCTCCAGGTAGTCCTCGAGCCGGTAGTCGAAGCTCGCATAGCCGCGCGAGACCGACT
>MKWU01004607.1_pt1 | contig 15997 bp, 12 predicted proteins | sample 809101 | NCBI WGS metagenome assembly MKWU01 (sample SAMN05860141, study PRJNA318959) | sponge metagenome | host: Aplysina aerophoba | place: Slovenia: Piran, Adriatic Sea, Gulf of Piran | collected 2013-05-07 | reverse complement strand
AGCGGTGTAACGCCGCGGGCGACCGCTTCCCGGCCCGCCCGCAGGGAGCCACACAGCGACGCCAATACGGCGTTGCAGCCCTTGACAAGGGCGCGCCATTCTCTGCGGGCTGCGCCTTGTCTTGACGTCGCTGTGTGGCTCTGAACATGTCAATATTAAGTTGAAAGAGTACTAGGTTGCGGCTTGTCGTATACGGATCAGTAATAGCATGCGATTGACTTTAACATAGCAATCGTGTGATTATCGTGCCCTTAATCCGTTTAATTGTGAGTATTTCGGGGATTACGTGGACTAAATCCTTACAATAAGGGCCGGGGGAGGGTAAATGGCTGATCGCAACGAAAATACGCGGGAGATCGAGGCGCTGCAGGAGCGGCTCTCGCAGTTGAGTGCGGCGATCCTGCGTATCAGCGCGAGCCTTGACGTTGACACCGTCCTGCAGGAGGTGGTGGACAGCGCCCGCGCCCTGACCGGCGCCGGCTACGGCATAATCACCACCTATGGAGAGAGCGGGGAGATCCAGGACTTCGTCAGCTCCGGCTTCAGCGGCGAAGAGCACCGAAAATTCGAGCAAAACCCTGATACCCCGCGGCTCATTGAACACTTCCGCGATGTTCCGGGAGTCGTGAGGCTGGCAGACCTGCCCACTTATATCCGTTCGCTCGGCTATTCGGAGGACCTGATTCTGTCCAGGACCTTCCTGGGCACGCAGATCCGTCGTCGCGACATGCATGTGGGCAATTTCTTTCTCGCCGGGAAGGAGAGCGGGCAGGCGTTCAGGGACCAGGACGAAGAGGTGCTGGTCCTGTTCGCGTCACAGGCGGCGGCGGCCATCGCCAACGCCCGCACGCACCGGGACGAACAGCGGGCGCGGGCCGACCTCGAGGCCCTGGTGGAGACCACACCGGTGGGCGTGGTAGTGTTCGACGCCAGGACCGGCATGCCGGTCTCGTTCAACCGGGAGGGCAACCGGATTAGCGAAGGCCTGCGCATGCCGGGCAAGTCCATGGAGGAATTGATTGAGGTGATCACGTGCCGGCTCACCGACGGGCGCGAGGTTTCTCTCAGCGAGTATCCCCGCGTACAAACGTTAACGACAGCCGAGACCATGCGCGCCGAGGAAGTCGTCCTGTCGGTCCCTGACGGCAGGAGTGTCACCACCTTGCTCAACGTCACGCCCATCCGTTCCGCACAGGGCGAAGTCGACTCGGTGGTGGTCACCATGCAGGACCTGGCGCAACTGGAGGAACTGGACAGGTTGCGGGCGGAGTTCCTGGGCATGGTCAGCCACGAGTTGCGCACGCCGCTCGCCGCCATCAAGGGCTCGACCACCACCTTGCTGGACGCCTCTCCGGCGCTGGACCCGGGCGAGGTGAACCAGTTCTTTCGCATCATCGACGAGCAGGCCGATCACATGCGCGGCTTGATCAGCGACCTCTTGGATGCGGGCCGCATCGACGCGGGCACACTATCCGTCTCACCGGCGCCTGTCGAGTTGGCCGCACTGGTGGATCAGGCAAGGAATGCTTTCCTGAGCGGCGGCAGCAAGCACACGATCCTGATTGACCTTCCGCAGGACCTGCCCCGTGTGCTCGCCGACCGGGGGCGCATCGTACAGGTGCTGAACAACCTTTTTTCCAACGCCGCCAGGTTCTCTCTCGGCACCTCTCCCATCCGAGTCGCCGGGTTACGCGAGGGCCTGCACGTGGCAGTCACGGTCTCGGATGAGGGCGAAGGGATACCGCCGGAGCAACTCCCGCGCCTGTTCCGCAAGTACACGATCCTCAGCGACGATGACAGGCGCGGGAGCGGTCTGGGGCTGGCCATCTGCAAGGGCCTGGTGCAGGCCCACGGAGGCCGCATCCGGGCGCACAGCGACGGGCCGGGCCGGGGGACACAAATCACATTCACGATTCCGGTAGCCGAAGAAGCCGGCGGCGTTCGTGATCAATACCGCCCGTCTCACCAGGGCAGTGAGCGCCCGCCCATCCTGGTGCTGGATGACGACCCGCAGATACTCCGCTTCGTTCGCGACGCGCTGGATCGCGCCGGCTACTCCCCGATTGTGACCGGTGACTACAACGAGTTGCCCCGGATCATCCAGGCGCAGAAGCCCCACCTGGTCCTGCTCGACCTGATCCTGCCCGGCGCCGACGGCATCGAGATCATGCAAAGTATCTCGGAGATCGCCGACACTCCAGTCATCTTCATCTCCGCCTATGGCCGGGACGAGACAATCGCCAAGGCGTTGGAGCAGGGCGCTGTCGACTATATCGTCAAGCCCTTCTCGGCGACGGAACTGACGGCGAGGGTCCGTGCTGCCCTGCGCAGGCGCACCGAACTGGAACCCTTCGTGCTCGGCGACCTCGCCATCCAGTACGAACAGCGGCGGGTGACCGTGGCCGCCCGTCCGGTAGATCTGACCGCTACCGAATACGAGTTGCTGCACATGCTCTCGATGAACGCGGGACGGGTAGTCAGTTACGACTCGCTGATCCGCCAACTGTGGAGCGGGCCTGACTCGGGTGACCAGGACCGGGTCCGTACCTTTGTAAAGCAACTGCGCCGAAAGCTCGGTGACGACCCGGCCCAGCCGGTCTACATCCAGAACGTGCGCGCGGTCGGCTACCGCATGGCCGAGCCTGAGCCGGTGTCAGTAGTGTAAGAACGGTTCCGGATAACAACCCGTTGCAGGAAAGAGATTCCTGTTTCAATTCCCTTTGACTACCGCACCTTGCCGTCCTACACTTTTAATACGATGAAAAAGTCATTCGCTACCGTCGGTTTTGCCCTGTTCGCTGTGTTTGCCGTCACGCCGTCTCCGGGTAACGTTGAAGACAGCGCGCCTGCGGCAGGCAGCACTTTTCGCGATACGCTGCGTTCCGGTACTGAGGGCCCGGAGATGGTGGTAATCCCGGCGGGCAGCTTCCAGATGGGCTGCGTGTCGGACCAGGACTGCGGTGACACCGAGAAACCGGTGCACGAGGTGGTGATTGCCAGGCCAGTGGCCATCTCGAAGTACGAGGTGACATTCGAGGACTACGACCGGTTCACCCACCCGGACAAGGTGGATGATAAAGGCTGGGGCCGCGGGCAACGCCCTGTTATAAACATTTCCTGGGAAGAAGCGACGGCATATGCGGCATGGCTGTCGGAAGAAACCGGGAAACGTTACCGCCTGCCGACGGAGGCGGAGTGGGAGTATGCGGTGCGTGCGGGTTCCACCACGAAGTACCACTTCGGGAATGACGAGGCGCAACTGTGTCAGTATGGCAACCATGCTGACGCCGGCACTGACTATGAATGGCGCAATACGGCCTGTTCCGACGGCGAGGGTGAACGCACTGCCGAGGTAGGGCAATACCAGCCGAATGCATTCGGTCTGTACGACATGAAAGGTAACGTTTATGAATGGGTGCAGGATTGCTGGAATAACAGTTACGAGGGCGCGCCTGCGGACGGCACCGGCTGGAGCAGTGGCGACTGCGGTCTGCGCGTGGTCCGGGGCGGCGCCTGGGCTTATGGACCGTGGATCCTGCGTTCCGCCTCCCGTCATGGGCTCCCCCGCTGGGGCAGGGATACTTACCTGGGCTTTCGCCTGATCCGGGACTTGTAGGGCGAAGGCATAGCAACGTTATCTGGTGGGCCACTTCATCGAACACGGCGAGAACATCGTCATCCTGGGACCGCCCGGCGTGGGTAAGACACACCTGTCGATCGCACTGGGCCTCAAAGCCATCGAACAGGGTTACCGGGTGTTGTTTACCACCACCGCCAACATGATCGCCACCCTTAGCAAAGCCCTGGCCGAGAGCAAGCTGGAGGAGAAGCTCAAGACCTATACCGTGCCCAGACTGTTGATCATCGATGAGATCGGCTATCTCCCCATCGACCAGGCCGGCGCCAACCTGTTCTTCCAACTCATCAGCCAGCGTTACGAGAAAATGACTAAATTATATTCTTAACCGTTAACTAACCATGATTTAGGAATAAGATATTCATCATGCCCATCTCGCCAATTACCAACTACGTGAATGTGTTTAAGTCCTTCCCATGTAATTGCTCCAGCATGTTCAGTTACAATTACTTGAAACTGTTGCTCTACAGAATCGATGAAACTAGACAAAGCATCAAAAATCCTATGAACTCCAACAATATCCTGAGAAATATCTGAATCAGAGTCTTCATCTGAATATTTATCAATTGTCGGCCATGCCTCAGGAAAATATACTTGACTAGGTTGATCTATAAGTAGGAAACGTGGAACAGGGCTATTCCCTAAATCAATAAAATGCTCATGTAATGCCAGTAGACCAGCCACATGATAACCAACCCAGTTTTGACCACTTCCAACTTCCCACAAAAAATCCTTTCTTCCAGATAAAGACGTGAATTGCATACTTAATTCACGAATATTGAGCTTTACATTCTCAGTCGCGTGCTCCAGTTTTAAACCACGGGCGTAATCAGAAATTCGGTATGAGACCTTTTCGATTGCTGCGTCAAGTCTCTTTTTCTGATTCCTAGGATCTAATTCTTGCTTCAACTCATCTATCCTATCCGAAAGTGTTCTCAACTTTGAGCGCAATTCTTCAACGTTTCTGCTGACGCTAACATTCTCCAATGCTTGTTCAACTCTACCGACGAAAAGGTATATTTGTCTAATTCCCTGTCGTTGTGCTGAAATTTCATTTGATTGACTTTCTAGATAATTTCGCTTTTGACGAGCTTTTGAAATTTGTTTCTCAAGTTCACGGAGTTCTTCTCGCATTTCCGTTAGTTCAACATCTAGTTTTATAGGTGCTTGAGTAACTGAGATAGTTAATTTTTTTAATTCTTGCGCTAACGTGTGGAGTTCTGCTAGATGTTGATTACTTTCAGTATGGTCCGCTAAACAAACTGGACATTTATAACTGTCATTGAGCTTTCTTTCGAACCAACCAGCACTTAACATCCTATCTTCTTTACTCGCTAAATCTGAACCGTATTCTCCAACTGAAGATGAAAGTTGATCTAATTTTGATAGTCGCCTTCGAATTACACCAATCTTTTGCGCCAATCTATCTTCTTCATTTACTAATTGAGTAAGTTCATTGACAGCGGCTTCACTTGTCCCCTCCTCTATGTCAGGGATATCCATTTCTTTTACATTTGCAGGTATCTTTTGAAGTTCCAGGATATATTTATCTAATGGCCAAGTAGATTCAGGAGATTGAGAACCGGGGAGTAAACCTAGGGAACGAGCTTGAAGGTAGTAACTTTCAATTTCTGCTTCCCATGCGCGCGAAGCATTAAGGCGAGCTTCTAACTCACGACGTAATTTTTCGTGTTCTCTTGTTATGTCTTTTAGTTCTCTCATTTTGGATAATGTGTTCGCATTAATGACCCCAAGAACTAAAGGAAATATTACTCGCAGTTTTTCACGATGTTCTGTTGTATCTGCTTTAAAAAATAAAGTATACGGGTTTGCTACTATATGCTGCGGTTGAAAATTAAAAGCTGCCATATCTCTGAAACTAGGACGACTAGAAAAACCAACAGTCTCGTCTACAGAAAAATCTAGATGTGGAAGATATGAGATTTCGTTAAAGCGATTCTTAAGATCCTCTACTCTTGCATTCTTCTCAACTTCATTTGGAATTTCCAAATTCAACCCCTCTATCCAGAAGAGATCAGACGTACTTTGTTTTTCACCTGGGTTCCGACGAGCAACCACAAGTTGCGTATTTTTCAATTGAATATGAAGCCCAAACCACCCAGTAAGATCGCGTATCAGACCTACAGGAATTGAGCACTTCCCGCTGCCTAGACAATAATCTATGATTGCGGTTAAGGTGGATTTTCCTGTTGCACTCTCGCCAGTAATGATATTGATCATCCCAGGTTTAAAATCTATCATCCTAGGAGGATGGCTAAAGTTGTTATGCCAAAGAATGACTTTTAAGATCGCCAATTTCATTTAGAATCTGATATTTAAATGAGTTGCGAGTTGCACAGGTGTCATTTCCGCAAACGCTTGGCCAATTCGTTTTGCGGCTTTAAAAATAGTTTTCACCTCATCTGAAACATGATTAACAGGAGCAGAATTTCGTCCTGGAATTAGCTGTCGCATTGGGTCTTGATCTAATCGAATTAGCCCAGTCGTAAAACCAATTGAAAGAGAGTGAAAAGTGCGATCTGATAGTGCCTCCATCCTTTGTTGAAGACCTAGCTTAAGCTCTCGATCTTCTGCAATTGCTTTATAAATTGCCCCCGGTCTAGTTTTTGATGATAAGGTGCTGGCTGTGTTTTTATGGAAAGCGAGAGGTAGGACTATAAAAATAAGTGGAAAAGGCACTCCTTCTGTTCGGTTCTTTAGCTCATATGCTTCCAGTACTGCTTGCCAAACAACTTCAGCGCCAAGCCCAGTATTTTGAATTACTCGTTGCTCAAACAGGATATCAATCATATATCTTCTCCATTTCCCTTCTGTTTCAAGAGAATCTGATATTGTGGATGCCAACCTAACTGAAGGAGGTTGGCCATGCGATGGTATGTTCCTGCAGTCAAATATACTTGTTCAGTATCGCTCCCAGCAAGTTTTTCTCTGTAATTTTCAGTCGTATCAGAGAATATCTCAAAACCTATATCCTCATCGGATTGATTGCTCTGCATTCGGATTACACGTTGCCATATTTTTTCCCAACGAGCTTGTAAAGTTGCGTCAAACGCGCGCCAGTCATCATCAGTTATATTTCCTTCTTCCGACAAGCGGAGTTTCTCTATATTACAACGAATAAATTCACGCATGGCATTTTCAACAATTCCATCTTCATCAGTTACCAGATAAATTTGTTTTACGTATACATTGCCTTTTTCCGTGTTAAGTTGTTCATTAGGAATGGGTATTAAATTTTCCGCGCGCTCGCGTTTAACTTTTCGATTTCTGTTTTCGATAATTGCATGAAGCTGATTAACAAAATTATCTCTTTTTATCCAAGCAGGCTCACCTTTCTGCCAATAGTGTTGTGCAATATTGTCTAACCACCCACGCAGTTCATCAACAATGGAGTCAGAAAAAGCCGCACACCATTCTGGTAATTGTAATTCTGCAATCGTTTTTTCCCTCAACTCTATGCCAGCTGAATTATCCGATCCATCAGCAAGTTCACAGTTTACTATCAGCTTTTGGAGACTGTCGCCTGAATCTGGCCTAAGTACACGCTCCACATATTTTTCAATTCCCTTAGGTGTACTTCCAAAAATTGATTTGAGTAGTTGAATACAACTGTCTGCCTCATCTATCGTTTTCGCATCAGAAATTTTTCGTGCAATACACTCTTCTTCAAGCACCTTGTTTGTAACCATAAGAAATTTTGTTTTAAGCGGATCAAACTCCTGTGAATCTAGAGCTTCCAGCCAAATCACTAAAGTTTTCCATAAATCTTTGGATCGATCGCCGAAAGGCTTTGTACTTTTCTGTATAGAGTGCTTATCCTGTTCAAGTAGCTGTGTGCCATTTGATTCTTTAACTGAAACATCATCACAAGTCTCAATACCGATTAAGCATCCAGAAGGACTTTTTGCCAACCAGTAAAGCGCACGCTCAAACTGGTAAGCATAACCAGCCGCAGGTCCAGCGGCAGAATGATTATCAGATTTCATGTCGATCGCTAAAAGGTCCAGTGTCAATTGATACGCTGAGATCTTTCATTATTCTTAAATAAAGATTGGAATTAGAAATTAGTCCAAAGCGTTGATACGGAACATGTCACGTAATACGAAGCTTAAATTCGCCATATAACTATTCGTTGCACAGCAAAAAATAATGTATATCCCGTCCGTCATACCTGCTGACATTCAATGAATGAAATAGATACTGCACAATACCCCACTCCTGACCGATTTAAACAATGATCCGCCGCGGCATAGTCAAACTCAATGAAGTGGCGGACTTTCCGTTGCAACGTGGCATAACGGGTAATGACTGCTTTCTGTTCGGCGTGTGACAGGCGTTTAAGCAGTCATTCTTGGCCAGCCAGACGATATAGTACACACCGTGCCGGTCACATCAGGCTACCATCCACCACGGTCAAAACCCACAATCGCCAAGCGTGATAATTTGTACTTTCGGCCAGCATTTGTCAATGCTGGTTGAAAAATCCCCAAATGTGCCGAATGATAATTCCCCATCTGTGGATAATATTAAGTAACGCTTTAATTAATTCATCTTCGCGTGTTGGCTTTGCAAGGGATCAGAATAGGGTCGGACCAGCGTAACTCTAGTCTAACTATTTATTACAGATCAGTTTATGACGCGGATTACGGTGAGGGAGTCAGGATTAATACAGGTAAGTGAGCATAGGAATTAAATTAAATCAACGAATTAAATGTACTCGCAATTTTCGTGCTCGTTCCTTAAACGCCCGCTCTCCACCCTCAAGGATATCGCATACTGCTTTTCTGATATTTGCGTTTTCTAAACCACCCGAGATGTATGTAATAGGTGGTAGTGCTCCGTGAGGGTTTGGTCCAGCCTTCGCTACGACTATTTGATCAGCATCAGTGTTCACAACCAGATTCGCGTTATGTGTAACCATTATGACTTGACGATTTTGTTTTGCATTTATAAACAACCCTACAAGTTCGTCAAATACTGACTGGGGATCTAGATTTTCCTCTGGCTGATCTATGATAAGTGGCCGGTCATCAGCATCATCCAGTGCCAGATATAGTAAGAGAAGTACAATTCCGCGCGTACCGGGAGAAAGCTTGCGAATATCTACACCATCATATTCGATATCATATTTGATATTAATATGCGAGGTACTGTAGAGCCAATGTGCGAACTGCTTTAGCCACTTTCGGAATTCAGGCTGCTCTTTAGCCGCAACGGGGGAGTGCTCTAGAAGATCTTCTTCATAGTGTTGCCGGAAGTTTGACATTGCATTAATTACCTCCATAGCCGTTCCAGTTTCCCATGCAGGTCCCAATACTTCTTTAGCCTTTTCTATTAGCGTTCCTTTACCTCTAAATGGACCTTGTTTTCTGAGATCCAGCAAATTCTCTTCAGCCTCAGTCGCCCATTTATGGACATCAGCGATACGAGCTACAGAGAACGAGAGCTTGTTTAGAGTACCTGATGAAACTTCCAATCGAGCCATCAATGGGCCGTAAAGCTTTTCGAGGACTTTTTGCTCGGCAATAAGAGCTTCAAACGCTCTACCATATGCTTGTTCTCTGTCTTGTTGCAGTTGCTCTACACGCTCTTTTGAACCTATGCAGTCTTTTAGATTCTCGGTTAGCTTTACTAAAGCAGCATTTTCGGTAGTTATTTTCTCCGATAAAGCAGCATAATTCCGTTGGATCTCCTTATCGACGCTTACTAATTTCTCAACTCGATGCATTTCGGCCTCAAGGACAGAAAGTGAAACGGTTTCAAGATCTATATCGTCAGCAATGTATGGTGTGTTCTCATCAATTGTTTCGGGTGGAGTTCCCTTAAGTTCGGCTATTTCATTATTGACCCGTCTTATATACCCACCTAGGCTGTCATCCACGTTACCCTTGTAGTCAAGAAGAAACTGTTCCCATTGTTCGGTGTTCATCCCACTATTAGGATGTCTAGACTGCATTTGTCGTAGAGTCTCTGGAGCTTTATTTTGACGATGATCCGTTACCTCATCCTGCAAACCCAAAAATGCCTGTTTTTGATTGCTAAATGCTCTCAGTCTAGTTCGCACTTTATCCACGGCTTTGGTCAATTCTTCGTGACGTCGAACACGTTCATCATTACCTTTTGCAATAAGTTTAGCTCGATCAGCCACATAGTCTTTGATTAACTTTTCCTTGCGTCTAATTATCGACTTATAGAAATCTATCAGTTTGTCTTTTTCCAATTCAGTGCCAATTCGATCTGAAATTTGAGTCACAGCCCCAGATTCACGTTGTTGTGTTAGACGATAAAGGGATGCATGCTGCTCAAGCATCTCCGAGAAATCAATGGTACCACTACGGTCGGTCTCAGGGTGCGCCTCGAAGATTACGCGCTCGATTTCGTGAAGCAACCCATCAGTCATTCCGCTAGATGAACATAGTTCTTCGACGAACTGTTGCGATAGGTATCGGGCCCTTGGGTAGCTTAGCGGATCATTTGCATCGGAGCCATCAAGTGATCGCCTTACGATATCTTCTGATCCCCATTTCAATTGAACTTTTGCCTCACCAATTAGAGGTTTCGCCCTTGCGAGAAAGGATGGGATCATCCCATTCGTCTCATCCCAAACCTCTTCAGATATCGCATCGCATCCAGCAGCTATCATGTCAGCTAAGGCTGTTTTTCCAGAACCACGAGCGCCTATTATCGCAACCAACCTTGGATTTAGAGGAATGTCAGGAGTAACTGCCCAAGGCGCATTCGTAATTCTGATTTCAAAAATTACCTGTGAGGGTGTAGCCGAGCTTGGCGGTTCAGGACCTACCCAAGCACGACCGGCAGGGTCTATGCACGCTTGTCTGAGTGAATCGAACTCTAAACCGCCTTTTATCCATGAGAAACGATCACCAAAAGGTTTAGCTATATCATCAAAATTATGTGCATCGCTTCCGTGCAAACATGGTTTGAGGCCGTTATATCGTTCTCTAATATTTTCCTCAGTCTTTACACCCTGGCCCAACCAATATTCTCGGTCTTTGGCGCGACTAGAAAAGATCACGTGGGCAAATTTCTCTATCTCTTCTCGTAGTGTCTTATCAGATGGGTTCTGAAGTCCGGAAGTGCCATCATTCGTTCCTGCAGCAACAGCGACTAAGATATTTTCCTCTACCCATTTGTTTCCTCTCATTACTCTGCGCAATTGATCAAAATTCACCTTGAACTGGGTTGCACCAAGTTGGAGAGCGGCCTTATCATCTGTAATGCTAGAGTCGGCAGTTTTGCCCAACCGGATTAAATCGTCTCGGGTACAATCAAAGCGATCATCGAATGCTTCGAATTGTAACCGTGAAAGCAACCGCAGAAGTTGATCAACGTGTTCAGGGTTCTCGGGATTTACGAGTAAATGAATATTGATGAAACCCCCTTTGGAAGATGCTACATTCAGTCTCAATTCAACATTGGGAAAAATCAGTTTTACAGCTGGGAGCCTACCCGAATCCTTAAGACGAACCACCTCCTCATAAGCATCAGTAACATAGTAATCTGTAACTGCTATAGCTTCTATCAAGGGTGAGGCATGTTCAAGTGTCGATAGATATCTATCCCAAGCGTTGGGTCCTTTATACTGATTGTTTAAAATAGTCCCTGGGGCGTGGATATGGGGTTCCCATCTGTGCCATACAGAACCTCTGCTAATCATTCTTATCTACCGGAATTGAACTGTTAAAATAAAGCTAGTGACCTTTTCCAGATTAGACCCACATCAGTTAAAGGAAAGTGAATCATTTAACATGCCCCCATACTGCTTATAATTAAGGAGACAAGAGCGTAATGTTATAAATTTCGTAGGGAAAGCCTATCACATATGGTAGAAAGATAAATAAAATCAGTACACTGGATGAATTGTTCTACTCCCTCTCCAGGACCAACTGAATATTATCGATCTCACAATACCAAAGTATGTGATGCCAAAAGCCTCATCTACAGCACGGTGTTTGCCTATAACGATACCTTGTTCCTCGAACGCAAGCCGGCAACCATGGCAGAGTTCTTCGACCTTGAAACGTTTCCGGGACGCAAGGGCATGCGCCGGGCGCCCAACGCCATCCTGGTGGCCGATAGCCTCAAAGGCCATGCCGTACAACGCGAAGAGAAACCCAAACGCAAACCCCGCAGGCCACGGCAACGGTCAGCCGCAGGGAGCGATTAATGAATTATCAGATATACACAGGGGTGGGGAATTTTCAGTTGGCACTTTTGGGGAATTTTCAATTGGCATTGACAAAACCGGCGAATACGACTGACAAACGCCCGGGACATGGGCGCCATCAGCGTCGTCGAGGCCACCTGCGCCCCCCGGTGCTGCGTGAAAAAATATACCACCCCGGCCCCGGTCTGCAGCCGCGGCTGATACGCATTGAGATACAGCCGGTCAATGCACTCGATAGCCAATGTCACCTGGTCTTGTAGCAGATCACCGACGGTTTGCGTTATCATAGTCTTCGCTCCGGTTGCCATGAGGGCGCAAGCCCTCCCCACCGCCTGCGCGGTTATAACCGTAGTCTACCCGACTTCGGAGGACAGCCGGAGCCCTTTCATGTCTCGTCGGTATGAGGCGAAGCTTCGCTAGCATTACTGTAGAGTTGATTTTGGAAAAACTCTCTGAGGGTGAGACTATTCAGCAAATTCTTGAGGCCCGCCCTGTACCCCGTCAGCCCCAGTTGGACAGAATAGCCTGATTGCTTAAGAGACGGTTTTGGCTCATCGTTAACTCCCGGAGGAGAGAATGATGAAGAAAAAACCTGATGTTGAAAAGACGGTACGTGATATTCGTCGCCATACCCGCAAAAAATACGCTGCCGAAGAGAAAATCCGCATTGTCCTCGAGGGCCTACGCGGCGAAGACAGTATTGCCGAGCTTTGCCGCCGTGAAGGCATCAATACCAACGTGTACTACCGCTGGAGCAAGGAATTTCTGGAGGCGGGCAAAAAACGCCTGTCGGGTGACACCGTTCGGGAAGCCACGTCAGATGAGGTCAAGACCCTGCGAGCCGAGACAGCTTCCCTGAAAGAAGCCCTGGCCGACGTGGTAATGGAAAATCGTCTGCTCAAAAAAAGCGTACTCGGGGATGGGGAGGACGGTATATGAGGTATTCGGCACCCGAGAAGTACGAGATCCTCCAACTGGTGGAACAATCCAGCCTGTCAGTGCGCCGGACGCTCAACCGGCTGGCTATCCACCGTTCCACTTACTACAACTGGCTCAAACGCTACTACGATGGTGGGGTTGATGCCCTGGAGGATAAGAGCCCTTATCCTGTTGCCGTATGGAACCGGCTGCCGGACCAGCACCGCACTGCCATTGTGGAACTGGCGCTGAAGGAACCGACACTGTCACCCCGGGAATTAGCCGCTCGCTATACGGATGAGCACCGCTATTTTGTCTCGGAATCCACGGTGTATCGTTTGCTCAAGGCCCTGGACCTGATTACCAGCCCCGCCTATATCCTGATGCAGGCTTCAGACCGGTTCCAGCATCCCAGCCGTCGAGTCAACGAGATGTGGCAAACCGATTTTACCTACTTCAAGGTCGTTGGCTGGGGCTGGTATTACCTGTCTACCGTCATGGACGATTACTCACGCTTCATCCTGACCTGGCGATTGTGCACCGGCATGAAGGCTGATGATGTCATGGATACCTTAAATGATGCCCTGGACTTCACCGGGTTAGATGAGGTGAAGGTCAAACACAAACCGCGCCTGCTCAGTGACAATGGCCCCTGTTATCTCTCGAGCGACCTGGCCGATTACCTGGCCGCTAACGGACTGACCCACTCCAGAGGCAAACCTTACCATCCACAAACCCAGGGCAAGATTGAGCGCTGGCATCGTTCCATGAAAAACCAGATCTTGCTGAATAACTACTACTTGCCCAGTGAACTACAGGAGCATATTCAACGCTTCGTCACCTACTACAACCACGAGCGCTATCATGAATCACTGGACAACCTGACACCGGCAGATGTGTACTATGGCAGGGGACAGCAAATACGAAAGGAAAGAGACCTGATCAAATTAAATACCATGGCCCAGCGCCGACTATTACATTATGATCGACAACTGACAACCAACCAGATGAGCTGAACCGTCTCTTCAATCGGGTGGGCAACTGTCCAAATAGCTTTGACGACGTACAATAGCTCTGGTAGACGAGGCTACTGGCTACCAGCGCATCCGGGAAGAGCGTGCTCTTGCGACGATCCTGGAAAAGTTTATTGCCGAAGAGTTACAGCCCTGGACAAAGACGTTCCCTTATGAGTTCTACGAACTGCTTTATAAGCTCCGGGGGTGGTCGGGACCGGATGGCCATAAGAGAACCCACCAGGTTGCACGAGACACCAACGATCTGGTTTACGAGCGACTCGTTTATGGCGTACTGGAAGAACTCAGAAAGAAAAACCCGACCATTACCCCCGGCCGGCGCAGAAAACGACATCACCAATGGTTTACGCCTGAATTTGGTCATCCCAGGCTGAAAGAACACCTTGCCGGTGTTATGGCGCTCATGCGCGTCGCGCCGAACTGGACCGCCTTCAAGCGCAACCTGCAGCGCGCTTTCCCAAAGAAGGGGATCACAATTCCAATGGCGATTGACGATGAATAGCGATAAGTGGTGGTCTTACCTGTGGGGGCCTGTCTTTATCGGGCTGATACAGGAAAAGCCTTAGACAGAAACCTGATGATCGCCTCAGCGCCGAGTACTGATGGTGGCCTGCTGTGCGGGGCAAAGGACGCGTCGGCGAAGATGTCCTGTTCGGGCTTGTATTTTTCATCAAACGCACGGCCGGCCAGGGTCAGGGCTTTTCCGATATCGCCGTCGCCATTAATAACCGGACCCATCTTCCAGAATTTCATGGATGACGGCTCAAGTCCCAAGGGGTTCAGGAACACGCAGGGACGGCGTCGCCAATAGATGAATTCGGCTACCTGGCTGGATATGTCGCCCACATAAATATCCGCGGCCAGCGTATAGGTCATGTCATGGGAACGCTCACTTCCTGTGTCGATCAGAATATGAGCGGCGTCTCTGAAACCCTCCAGACTGATATTCCCGTGACAAGACGCGTGCTTGAACAGCCGCACATGTGGGGCAAAAATCAGATTGTATTCACTGCTGTTCTTAAAAAACCCGAGAATTTTTTGGCCCATCGTCAGCCAGGATGACAGGCGCGGATTGAAATGCGGCGTATACAGCACGACAGGGCGATCATTATCGAACAGGACGGGCGGCGCCGGTTTCAGTTTCTGCAGGACTTCAAATTTCGGGTAACCCACTATTTCACAACAACCGACCGGCAACTCATCTTTGTAGCGCTCGTAATAAGACCGTCCAGGCCCCAGGTAACAGTCGAATTTCAGCGCGCCTTTATTGAGCGGCGTATACGATGGACCCACGCCGTGACGCAAACCGATAAACTTGACTGATTGAAAAGCGGACAAGGCTTTTAACAGGATAAAGTTCTTTTCGGGCGCAACCAGCGCATTGAATGTTGCCAGCAACCCCGCATTCGCCAACAACACGAGCGGCCGGTGAAGGGACGGGAAACGCGTCGCGACCAAGTCGCCGCCGAGCCTCCGTAACAGCCGAAAGTGGCACTGCTGACCCGGATAAAGCGTCGCTATGCGTTGCGCTTCTGCGTATGATTCTTTCGTGGAAAAAAGCAACTCAACGTGAAAATCAGGACGTGTTCGAGACAGGGCGAACGCAAAGGGGGCACCGTGCAGCACCTGGTAAGTCAGATAGTGATTGAACAGGAATCCCACTCGCACAAGAATCTCCAACGTTAAGCGAAACGCCAGGGAGTGAGAGATTTGATAACGCCCCGGGTTGACAGCACGGCATTGGATGCTATGCTGCCAACCGGAGCGGCGGGGGGGGACTCTTGAGAATTGTTTATATTGCAACTGCTAGCAAATATGTAACCGGTGTTGAAAGTCGTATCAGTCTGCCATTCCCCTTGGGGACTCTTTATGCGCCAGCGTACGATGTAACCGGCGAAATCGTTCTGACTCAACGTTCTTCCAGATGCGGCGGTAACTGTCAATTCTCCCGATTGCCCTGCCGCCACGGTAGCGGTTGGGAAGGCGGTGTAATCATTCGCCGCCGCCGGCGCGGGTGCGAACAGCGAGAGCGCGCCGAGCAAGAGCGCGAGGGCGGGGATGAGAAGGGCGAAGCGGGCGCGGCGGCGCCCGGTACGCGGGTCAGGCCGGGAAGAGGAGCCTGCCGGGGGAGCCGGTCTGCGCGCGCCGGCCGGGCGCCGGGCGCAGGTCATGCCGCTGGGCCGCTGGGCCGCTGGGCCG
>MKWU01004606.1_pt1 | contig 15998 bp, 12 predicted proteins | sample 809101 | NCBI WGS metagenome assembly MKWU01 (sample SAMN05860141, study PRJNA318959) | sponge metagenome | host: Aplysina aerophoba | place: Slovenia: Piran, Adriatic Sea, Gulf of Piran | collected 2013-05-07 | reverse complement strand
TCGATTTTGGTGTTTCCACCTCCCCAGAGCGTTCGCCCTCACCGACCGAATGCCATTACCCGCAGACCTACATGGGACTCTATCGGGACGCAGATTGACGGCATGGATCCAGCGCCCTTCGCTCACCGAACAAGGCGACTCGGACTCGAAACGTTCAACGATTCCGTGCATGTTCCGGCACAATTGAACGAATCTTCGTTAAGGGAAAAACGGAAAACCGCATGGCCAGGACAATCTCAAAGACCGTTCGCGTGACCGATGAGCAATGGAAACGCATCGAAACCGCGGTCGGAAACACTAGGCAGTCACCCAATCACGTGCTGGTTGAACTGGCGATGGAGGCGCTCGATCGCCGCGAATGGCCCCGAAGCGAGCTGGAAATCCGGCTCTTGCGCTCAACCCTGTTCACCGCCGAGGTCACCGCGAGGAACATGATTGCTGCCGGACTCGAGGCCGAAGTGGAGGAAATTCGGCGGGAAATTTCAGGAATCATGCCCGAACTGCCAAATCCGACACAATCAAACGAACGCTAGTTGCTCTCGTTTTCGGTATTGAGGCAACGGGAGGTCCAGCTATTCCTATCCTCTCCTCCCCGTTTCCCCGCCCGAAATTCGTCGCGTCCATCCATTGCATTCCGATCTTTCACCCATGGAACTAACAGACAAACGCACCCCAAACGAATCCCATGCCGTCAACGATCAAGAGAAGTCTGGCTCGCGAATACCAGAACGGCAATCGGAAGACTATTGACCAGGGTGAAATTGCAACCATATCGGCACCCGTCATTGTTCTTGGCGACCCCGGTCCAGGGAAGAGCATTCTCACCCAAACCCTCGGCGAACTGCCAACCATGCGCTACGTACCCGCCGGTACCTTCGCTCGCTCGTCCGACCCGGCCTCTCTGACCGCGGAAGGCCAGAGAATCGTTATTGACGGGCTTGACGAAATCGTCTCGTCAACGCCAGGCGGCGGCATTGACACCATTCTCACGAAACTGTCAGAAATGAACCATCCCCCGTTCATTCTCTCCTGCCGCGAAATGGACTGGCGTGGAGCCGCCGACCGGATCAACATCCGCGATGACTACGGTACGGAACCCGTTCGGCTCCACCTCCAGCCCTTCGACCACGGCGATGCGCACAAATTCCTTGCCCGCCATTTCCCCGAATTGGACGCCACAGACGTGCTGGACCGCCTCGCCACGCGTGGGCTTGATGGCATCTACAAGAATCCTTTGACCCTCAAACTGCTCGGCGAGGTCGCTCAAAGCGGACCCGACCTACCCGAAACTCGTGCCGAACTGCTCGATCGTGCCTGCCGCGTCATGCTCAGCGAGGAGAATCCTCATCACGCCGCTGCGCCGCATGTTCGAATGACCACCGACCAGTTGTTCCATGGCGCCGGCGTAATCTACGCCACACAGTTGCTTTGCGATCGCATCGGCGTGTACGACGGCCCGAACTCCCAAACGCCGGACGGATTTGTAACGACTCCGACATAGCCGCGTTACCGTTCGGCGATGTGGCCCCGACGCGCCCTCGGGACACGGCTCTTCCAAGCCCAAAGCGAGCCGAGAAAGGCACCTTCCACATGATCAGCCCGAAACACTTGAATCGCTATGTTCAGGAGTTCGCCGGTCGCCACAACCTGAGAGCCGTGGACACGCTGGCGCAGATACGCTCAGTGGTCGGTCGGAATCTTCTTTATCGCGAGCTGGTTGCCGACAACGGTCCGAGTTCCGCTGCCCGTTCGTCTTGATCTTCCTCTGGATCGGACCCAGTAGCGCCTTGGCGACTCGCTCAGGGGCAGGCTCCGGCGTACCAGGGTTTCTTGACAGTAATTTGTTGCTTCAACTAATGGGGAACTACCGGCCCGAATTACGGAGCCTAGCCCTGTGTTCCGACTATGTAGCGATCAAGAACCTCTGTCTCACCGGTGACACCAAGCCTTGGCGAAAGTACAGAAGATGGATGAGACTCCGCATCGTTTTTTCCGAGTCCGTACGCTGGAAGTGGGTGGCCGCCTTGACTGATAATTCGGCCCGCCCTTCGACTGTCTCATCGAACTCGCACGATATTGCTGTTCCCCGTTAAGAATCTCTACCTGGTTCGTAGAATGCTCGTCTCCTTAAACGTGCCCGAAGCACGGTGTATCAGAACGGGAAACGGCTCTCTATCCTCGCAGCAACCCGCAGGTAGTTGCTTACGACTGCATCAAAATACTCATCCTCTCCATTTGTGAATCCCGCCTCAAGCAACCCCTGCTTGACATCGGTTTGTCGAACTTGCGCAAGAATGCGTTTTCGTGTCTGAGCGTGCCATCCGCTGCGGCCGACGGGTACCGTCTCGAACTTCCGTGCAGACAAACACGTTGTTAGGTGCTCCAACGTGAATCGTTCGCTGTAAGCAATTGCGCCTAGGATTTCCCACATCTCGTACACTTGTTCGAAATCTGCCACGCCGACAAAGCTCGTGCCCCAATCCGCCAATACCTCGCAACTGTGATCGCTGAACGGCGTTTTTCTCCGATCAAGTCCCTCAAATTGCTTCCAGTAATTGTCGTCGCCTCCCTCCCAAGACCACAAAAACAGTTTCTCAATCATTCGTCGCTGATCGTCACCATCTCGTCTCGTAATCAATTCCGAGAATAGCTTGTGCAACGAAGCCCACCGTTGCGAGCGGACCAGCCCTACGCCGTAAGCCGCAAACAACAGAGTCACCGGATAGGTGTGCAGATCCAGCCAGACGGGGTTTCCGTTCCGCACACGATCAGCTTGCGCATGCACAGATCGCAGTAGGCCCACAATCTCACCATACTCGCAATCGTCACCCCAACGGCCCATCGTGCCCAAAATTCGGCCAAGCGGCTCGGTCGCCGCTTCATACATCACCACCCGGTCTCGAAACTCATCGGTACCATACCGGTGCTCCGGCGAGAAGTTTGCGGAATCCAGGCTCTCGACCAGTAATTCGGCAGTAGAACTGATCAATTCGTCCAGTTGGATCCGATACTCGGGCCTCGTGACGTAACGCTTTGCGCTGTTCACCAGAAGTTCGATGCTTTGAGGGCTTGCGCAACGTGTTCGCTCAAGCGTCTGAACATAATCACACAGTTTCCCGAAGAATGCGTCGGCGCCCGTTATCCTAACCAGCCGTGCATCCCGATGCCCTATGAGATCCGCTGCTCTTGTGCCGGGGTCCCTACGCGTTGCCCAGAACATGGGGTAGCGCCTTGAGGAGCTTCGAAGGATAGCCGTCCGCAACGCATGGTCCCATTCTCCTGACCAGCCGCACACGATGAGCCCATGCTCGTCGAAGATTCGATCCAAAAACGTATCGACTTCAGGTGAATACTTTGAAAGTTCCTCATCCGTGTTGAGAATGCGGGCATCCTTGTAGTCGCCGTGCAATTTGAGCAGGAAGCACTTGGTGTGAGTAAGCGGCTCCGCGCCCTTCAACGCGTCCACGGAGGCAACGACCGTTGCTTCCACTCCACGCTCGGTTAGAGCGTTTTCGATAAGCCGGTCGAAGTTTGTCGTTACGATGACGCGAACATATCCGGCGCGCACCAAATCCGCGATCGCATAATGCGCCCTGGTGGGAACCTTTCGACCCTCCAGGCGATCTTTCTCGTTCGGCTCAATGTAGCCGTCACGTATCGAGCGGCGCTCGCCAGCCGATAGACCCCGCTCGCCCCCCACCTGGTTTTTTTTCTTGTGAGTCTAAATGTGGCGGTAAAGAACGGCGCGGCCCTCCCCAGCCGATAGACCCAGCTCGCCGACGACGCTTGAGTAGGTTGGCTCCTCGCTCGTCGTTTCCCTGTACCATTTAACGTAATCGGCCTGCCCGCCTTCGCCCCTCATCTCCGCGACCTGCCGGACAAGATCCACCGTTATTTCCCACCCAGTCGGAATCTCAGCGGTTCGCGACAACCCTGACCCGAGCAACAGGGCGTAAACGCCCCGGTTCTCAAAAACGGAGAAAGCGACTCGCATGGCGTCGTCGTCAAGCAGCCCAGGCATAAATACATATTCCTTCGTTTCAGTCACCGGAACAGTTTCGAACAAGCGCGTCCTAATGCGCACTACACGGGTCACTCCACCGCGCACGAATTCTAGAGCTCTCCCTGCAATAATGGAGCATCAGCACGGTTTACCCGCTTGGTGCCCGGGCCGGACCGAAGCCAGCTTCATTCGAGCCACGCGACGTGCGTCAACTCTTGCTCCTTCAACCAACTTCCCGCGGCTCGTCGTAGTTCGGTTCCAGAAGGAACTGCCATAGCGGCAAGTCATTGTCACCGCGATTTCTTACAATGAGCCGTTCCAACCACTCCGGTTGAAGCGACGCACGGAGCTGCACTACTTCACCCTTATCGACGGTTTGTTCAGCCCAGTATCGCGCGAACATCCCGCTCAGCGAGCCGACCATATCGAATCCCTGGTCACTCGGCTTTACGGGCTCCCAACGATACTCGATGGCCTTCAAGCGATCACCGTCAAGGACCGCTTCAGCACCCTCTATCTTCCATTGCCCGTAGCGCATGAACATCCAGGCGATCTCTTGGTCGTTCGGTTCCGTCAGCTCCCGATCCCTGCAATACATCTGGGCCTCGCCGATCGTAAAGATCACCATGCCATCGTCCCTCACCGGGCTTGTGCGCTCCTGGTCCATCGTAAGTAGAACCCGTAGCGGGGCTCGTGTTGCTACCGTCCTATCACCCAGCCTGGACATTTCGTTGGCTCGGATTGCTGTCGACATGTCAAGTGTAAGTCCGCCGTCCGCCCCCATCAGGCGCTCCGGCGAAACCAGCGTCCATATCGACCAGCGAGCCCAGTAAACCGCAACCTTCAATTCGGCGCCCGTCGCGTTTGCGTAAGCAGAAAGTCGCCGTAGGGCAGGTCCCGAAAACAACTTGCGCCGTTGGCCAAACGGTTTTCGTTCATACACGTTCTTGACCTCGATCAGCCAGTGCTCGCCGCCCTCCAAGACCACGCGAAAGTCCGGGGCGGTATACTGGCCGTCGGGAAACAAACGACCCGTATCCTCGCCTTTCAGCAGTTCGAATTGGCCAAGACTGAGCAGCAGCGCCTCGAACATGGCTTCGGTTCGTTGACCGTGAAGTAGCAACGCGTCGTCAAGTGCGCCCTCGACTTCCTTTCCGGCCTGATCGACAAACGCCGCTATCGTCGCAGGATCCCGAAGCGACACCCTCCGCTCGAAGCCGAACTTACCCAACAGTCCGAGAAGATCGAATGGTTTACTCACTCCTGAATTACTCCGTCGCAGGGGATCGAAGACGCGGGCGTCGCAGTTCGCAATGGCGGCGATTCACTGCCAGATGGCCGATCGACTAGGCACAATCGTCACCTTAAGAAGTGAACCAAGTCACGACCCCTTGTTTCTGAAATCCAATGAGCATTCACTCAATGATCCATGAAATCGGCGACAGGGCCTTCGCGAACCTGCCTCACACGTTGGGTGCCCAGCCTGATGGTGCGGTTCACATCAATCGTTTCATTGTCAGGCACAGGCCCCTTGCCCTTTTTCTCCGCAATCTGCGACAAACTACGGACCGTCTTGAACTTTTCGGCACCGGCCACAGCCTCTGCATCGGCAGCATAGTACTCGAACCACGGCAGCCCCATTTCGGTGTACGTCCTGGCCGTCGGCGGGCTGGTCGGCGGGCGCTCGCCGGTGACGGCCATCCACTGCGTGGAATTCACAACGGTCACGAAGCACCGGCTGGCGTGGCGCTGGTCCCAGGCGTCAAGGCCGTACGGGTCGTCATAGATTTCCTGCTTCATTCGCCCGCCCGGGGCGAGCCCCATGTCCATTCTGCGCGGCGACATTGACAAGCACGCGTGCGGCGGGAATTGCTCCTGCCCCAGCGCTTCGTATCGTTCCCGTTTCATCGGGTAGGCCACAATCTGCAATCCGCCGTGAATTGCCGCACCGGTCAGCTGTTCCTCCACCGTGTAGCCCTCCCCCAGGGGCATGGCGACGAACTGACGAACGATGCCCTTCTCCACGCAATAGCCGTCGAGCCACGGCTGCTCGGGCACCGCCACGTAGTCCTGCGGATCCCGGTTCAGGTGATTGACCCAGGCGTCACCGGTCAGCGCGCAGACCTTTCCGGTCGCCACCTTGACCGCAAACGGGTAGCCCACAGAATCAAAGTTGATCCAAAGGGCTTCGGCCTGGTGCATCGGCACGACCACGCCGCCGCGTCGGCGCCAGGCTTCGGGCGAACGCGCCGCGTAGTCGTCCAGATGCCGCAACGGAAACCGGCCCAGGCCCGGCGGCAGCGGGTAGTCCCTGTCGCCATCGGGAATGCGCAACGTACGCTGAAAACCGATCGAGCAGCGCGCCTCCTGGTGAACCTCCGGAAACCGGAATTCCAATACGTCGTTTTCCAATGTGATCATGGTGGGGCCTCCTTACCACTGCCCGTCGCGCACCTCGCGCACCACACGTAGGATGGCGTCGTCGGGTGCTTCCTTTAATTGCCTGATCAATTCGGCGAACAGCTTGGGCCGCTTACGGATGATCGCCTGCAGATCGCCCGAAACCTTTCCTCCCAACGCGAGCAGGACATCCGGGTCCTCACCCAGTTCCCGCGCCAACCGAACCGTCGTCGCCTCCGACGGCGGCGCCACGTCGCCTCGCTCGATCTTGCTCAGATAGGCCGGCTCCACGCCGATGCGAATGGCCACCTGGCGCAACGAGAACCGCCGATCCTCCTGGCGCAGGCGTTCGCGGATTGTCCGCACACTCTTGCCGAAATAGGTCATATGTCATATATAGTACACAACTCGTCGCCTGTCAACGCCTCATCGTGCCGTCCGTCCATTCTCCATCAAGCCCTTGGAACCGCACGGTGATTCCCTGTGAACCACCCCCACCCTTCCCGGAATTCGCGATACGGTCTCACCAGAGACTCCCAAATGAGACTAAAGGCAAATGCCCGAGTCTGATTTAGGACGTTGATTTGCTTTACTTTTTAGGTCTCAGATGATATCGAGGTCGCGCAAGCTATTGTTCTTGCGGTTTTCTGAGCTTAATTGTAAGTACCCTTGGGGACATCGTCGGCTTAATGCCGCGGAACACTTGCCACGCGCTTGGGCATACATCGTACTGCTCGATCCCCGCGAGCCCGTACAGGCCCCGGTCAATCAAAAGTGGTATTCTCAAGATTGGACTGTGTTGCTATTGGTATCCGACAGACAGCCCGACATCGTTTTTAGGCTAGTCGACTTGCTTGTATCCAGGACACAAAAGACTTCGACAAAACCTACATTGCGGTGCTCCAATTCGAATCTCGTCTGACCGCCTAATATGAGTAAGATTGCGACGTCCGCTTGCATATCTTCTACACAAACACAATATTATCGATGAACGCCGTTGAGATCGAGGAAGCCATATCCGCGCTTGCCGAACGACCCTTCGTGCCGAGCGAATTTCCTTTCGCCTTCCTGGAGGCCTTCGGCAACAAGGCCACGACGATTAAGCGCTTGCGCTCGGGCGTGTCGAACAATTCCGATCTCGGCGGAGTGCTTCAGCGCAACAATATCCACATCAAGGTTTGTCCCGATGGAGAAGTCGCGGCGACTTTGACGGCCCTCAAGGCGAGCCCGGCGACCTCCCGGGCCAAGGCAAAGCTCGTACTCGCCACCGATGGGCGAGAGTTTCGCGCCGAGGATCTGAATAGCGGCGACGACGTTCTCTGCAACTATCCTGACTTTTCCGAACATTTTGGCGTTTTCCTGCCGCTTGCCGGTATCACTACCGTCAAGCAGATCCGCGAGAGCGCTTTCGACATCAAGGCCACCGGACGACTGAACCGGCTCTACATCGAGCTACTAAGAGAGAATCCCGACTGGGGCACCGTCGACCGGCGGCACGAGATGAACCACTTCATGGCGCGGCTCATCTTCTGCTTCTTCGCCGAGGACACCGATATTTTCAACGGCCAGGGGCTCTTCACCGACACCATCGAACGGATGAGCGCCAGCGACAGTTCGAACACCCACGGCGTCATCGGCGAGATCTTCCGCGCCATGAACACCGAGGCCAAGGCGGAAACTCGGACTGCTGCCAATATTCCCCGCTGGGCCGATTCTTTCCCGTATGTGAACGGTGGACTGTTCTCCGAATCCACGGACGTGCCCCGGTTCAGCCGCATCGCGCGCTCGTATCTCCTTCACATCGGAAACCTCGACTGGAAGAAGGTCAATCCCGACATTTTCGGATCGATGATTCAGGCGGTTGCGGACGACGAGGAGCGCGGGGCGCTCGGCATGCACTACACCAGCGTGCCGAACATCCTGAAGGTGCTCAATCCCCTGTTCCTCGACGAACTTCGCGAGAAACTGGACGAGGCCGGAACCAATTCCCGCAAGCTGCTGAACCTGCGCAACCGTATCTCGCGCATACGCGTCTTCGACCCCGCTTGCGGCTCCGGCAATTTCCTGGTTATCGCTTACAAGGAAATGCGGAGGATCGAGGCCGAGATCAACGAGCGGCGGCATGAGAAAGGGCGCCGCTCCGACATCCCGCTGACCAACTTCAGGGGGATCGAGCTTCGCGATTTTCCGGCCGAGGTCGCCCGGCTCGCCCTCATCATCGCCGAGTACCAGTGCGACGTGCTCTATCGAGGCCAGAGGGAGGCTCTGGCGGAATTCCTGCCGCTTGACGCCATGAACTGGATCATCTGCGGAAACGCTTTGGTGCTGGATTGGCTCGACGTATGTCCGGCGACCGGAACAAGCGTCAAGCTGCACGCCGACGACTTGTTCCAAACGCCGCTCGAACAACCCGAGATCGAATTCGAGAATAAGGGTGGTGAGACGTATATCTGCGGGAACCCGCCTTACCTGGGCTCGAAATGGCAATCAGAACGCCAAAAGCAGGACCTTCGCGCTATATTCGATGGTCGCGTGGGCGGGTGGCGATCACTAGATTACGTTGCTGGTTGGTTCATGAAAGCCGCCGACTACGGAATGCGGACAGCGAGCGCTGCGGCCTTCGTGTCCACAAACTCAGTGTGCCAAGGCAAGCAAGTGCCGCTACTCTGGCCGGCAATATTTGCAACCGGTCATAAAATTTTCTTTGCCTACCGAGACTTCAAATGGTCCAATCTTGCAAGTCACAACGCAGGTGTCACGGTTGTAGTTGTAGGTATGTCTGCAAAGCCGCCGAATCCGAGGCGCATATATGCGGTCAGCAGCGACGGCCAAGTCATTGCTAATGATTGCCAAAACATCAACGCGTACTTGATCCCAGGTGAAGACGGCGTTGTTAATCCCTCTCAAGTCCACATCTCTGGTCTTCCCGAGATGTCCAGAGGAAATTCGCCGACTGATGGAGGCAATCTCATTCTTGAGCATGACGAGATACCGCTCCTCGGATTAAGCGATCAAGATTCGCAGAGGTTCATCAGGCCCTTTGTTGGTTCGAGGGAGCTAATTCACGGGTTCAAACGACACTGCGTTTGGATCGAAGACGACCAAGTAGATCTTGCGTTGAGTGTTCCGAAGATCAAGGAACGCATTGAAGCGGTCCGAAAATTTCGACTTCAGAGCCAGAAAAAGGCCACGGTTCGAGCCGCGAATTGGCCTCATCGTTTCGACGAGCGAAAACTATTGCCGACTGAGCCGATCATAGCCGTTCCCGTCATTAGTTCAGAAAACCGACGGTACCTGCCGTGCGATGTTCTGCCTGAAGGAAATGTTGTGTCCAACAAGGCGTTTACGCTACCGAGAAATCCGTTGTGGCCGCTATCAATTATTGCATCGCGGATGAATCTAAGCTGGGTCGCAACTGTGTGCGCAAGAATGCGGACGGATTACTCTTATACGAGCACGCTCGGCTGGAACACCTTGCCCGTGCCGTCGCTAACGGCGAAGAATAAGAACGACCTCACGGCCTGCGCGGAAAACATCCTGCTGGCGCGCGAGGCGCACTTCCCGGCCACTATCGCTGAACTCTACGATCCCGCAAAAATGCCGGAAAATCTCCGCGCTGCCCACGATCTCAACGACGAGGTGCTTGAGCGGATCTATATCGGTCGCCGTTTCAGGAACGACACGGAACGGCTGGAAAAACTGTTCGCGATGTACACGAGTATAGGCGGCAGCAAGGAAAAGGTCAGCGCATGAAACCAAAGGTATATGCTCCGGGCGGCGATGCCCGGGTCATCGCGCAGATTGCGAGGAGCCGGTTTGGCGGATACCGAAAGATGTATGAGCATCATGGGTGGCCGGAGCGCGGCTCCGGCATGATGTGCAAGGTTCAGACTCGTGTCGCTGAGACATACGGCGGCGTCCATGCCTTTGAGGATCGTTTCCCCGAGTACTCCCGAGAATGACCGAGAACATCCACAGCGTCCCATCCATATCGGTTTCCTATGCTCGAAACGGCACGTCCACGAGATCGAATGAACTCGGAATGCGCCCGATGCAGGAGCGGACCTGGGAAAAGCGTGGAGAGCAATTCTTGCTGATCAAGTCACCGCCGGCCTCGGGCAAGAGCCGAGCGCTTATGTTCATCGCGCTCGACAAATTGCACAACCAAGGCTTGCGCCAAGCAATCGTCGTCGTGCCCGAGCGGACTATCGGCGCAAGTTTCGACGACACGCGGCTGAGCGATTTTGGCTTCTGGTCCGACTGGACCGTCCGCCCGAAATGGAACCTCTGCAACGCACCCGGAACCGATGGCGGAAAGGTCAATTCGGTCAAGGCATTTCTCGATGGCGAGGATCAAGTGCTGGTTTGTACACACGCCACCTTTCGTTTCGCCATGGACCGGTACGGCGCGTCCGCGTTTGACGGCAGGCTAATCGCCGTCGACGAGTTCCACCACGTATCTGCGAATCCCGAGAACAAGCTCGGACAGCATCTGGGGCAGCTGATCGAGCGCGACCGCACGCATATCGTGGCCATGACAGGCTCGTATTTCCGTGGCGATGCCGAGCCCGTGCTCATGCCGAATGACGAAGCCAGATTCGAGACCGTCACCTACACTTACTACGAGCAGCTCAACGGCTATGAGCATCTGACGCAGCTCGACATCGGCTATTACTTTTACGCAGGCAACTACGCCGAAGACATCCTGCGAGTGCTCGATCCAAACGATAAAACGATCGTCCACATTCCCAACGTCAATTCGCGCGAGAGCACGAAAGACAAGATCCGCGAGGTCGAGCACATTATTGAGGAACTGGGCGATTGGCAGGGTACCGATTCCGCGACCGGATTCCAGTTGGTCAAGACACCAGGCGGGCGAGTTCTTCGGATTGCGGATCTGGTCGATGACAGTCCAGCCAGACGGGATCGTGTGGCGGCCGCACTCCGGGATTCCGCTCAGAAAAATAACCGCGACCATGTCGATATCATCATCGCACTCGGCATGGCCAAGGAGGGTTTCGACTGGATCTGGTGCGATCATGCGCTGACAGTGGGCTACCGTTCGAGTCTGACTGAGGTCGTCCAGATTATCGGCCGTGCGACGCGCGACGCACCGGGCAAGGCCCGCACCCGATTCACCAACCTGATCGCCGAACCGGACGCCTCCGAAGAGGCTGTAGCCGAGGCGGTAAACGACACGTTGAAGGCCATTGCGGCGAGTCTGCTCATGGAGCAGGTGCTGGCACCGCAGTTCAACTTTACGCCTAAGTCGAAGGACAGCGGACCCGTCGACGGCGTCGATTACGGTGACGATGGCTACGATCCAAACAAATGCAATGTCGGTGTCAACGAGGAGACTGGACAGCTCCACATTGAGATCAAGGGGCTGGCCACACCGACAAGCAAGGAGGCGGAGCGCATTTGCCGAGAAGACTTGAACGAGGTGATCACCGCTTTCGTGCAGGACAGGCCCGCTGTCGAGCGCGGACTCTTCGACGAAGAGCTTGTGCCCGAGGAGCTGACGCAGGTGCGGATGGGCAAGATCGTCAAGGATCGGTACCCGGAACTCAGCGACGGAGACTGCGAGTCTGTGCGCCAGCATGCCGTCGCGGCCTTGAATCTGGCCCAGAAGGCGAAGGAGGCGGCGCTTGATGCCACCCATTCCGAGGGGCGCGGCAGCATGGCTTTGATCGATGGCGTTCAGAAATTCGCGATGGACGTACGCGATCTCGACATCGATCTGATCGACCGGATCAATCCCTTCGGCGAGGCTTATGCCATCCTGGCCAAGGCAATGAGCGAGGAGAGCCTGAAGCAAGTTGCCGCAGTCATCACCGCGAAGAAGATTCAACTCACCCCCGAGGAGGCGCGAGACCTCGCGCGTCGCGCCCTGAGGTTCAAGCGGGAGCGCGGCCGCCTGCCGTCTCTGACTTCAACCGATGCCTGGGAGAAGCGCATGGCGGAAGGCGTAGCCTTCCTCGCCCGCATGAAGGCAGAGGCCGCCAATGGCTAGGTTCACCGAGGAAGACGATGCATTGCTAGCCGAACTGGGTGTCGAGGTTGAACTAAGCAAGCCTTCCAATCGTACGCCGCGAGAAGAGCGGGTCATTGCGGGATTCGAAGAAATCCAACACTTTGTTGAGGTGCATGAGCGTGTCCCGCGCCATGGCGAGGGACACGATATCTTCGAGCGGCTCTACGCCGTGCGGCTGGATCGCATTCGCGAACAGTTAGAGTTCCACGCGCTGCTGGCGCCGTTGGATCGTCAGCGCCTCTTGGCTGACCAGCCCGAAGCCGCGTCCTCAGTGTTGGATGGCATCGACGACGACACATTGTTGTCGGAGCTCGGAGTCGAGGGATTCGCACCGGATATCACGGAACTTCGACACGTTCGGTCGAGCGTCGAGAAGCGTGCGGCCGAAGAAGTCGCCACCCGGCGCGTATGCGAGGATTTCGCAACCTTCCGTCCGCTCCTTGAGCAGATTCAGAGAGAATTGGATGCAGGGATTCGCGAGACCAAGCCATTCCGCGATGAAGCAACCATCGAGCCCGGCCAGTTTTTCATTCTGAGTGGCCAGAAAGCCTATGTCTCGAAGAAGGACAAGGAATTCAGGAATGCGCAAGGGCGAACCGATGCCCGGTTGCGCATAATCTTCGACAACGGCACCGAAAGCAATATGCTGATGCGCTCACTGGAGCGCGCATTGCAAAAGGACGAGACGGGACGACGAATTATCGAGACTTCGATGGGTCCGCTGTTCGCCGACTATACCGCCGGTGGCGATGAAGCCAGCGGCACGATATATGTCCTGCGGAGTGACGCGGATATTCCGTTCGTCGCTGGGAACCGGAACCTCGTCCACAAGATTGGCGTCACAAGCGGCAAAGTCGAAGCGCGCATCGCCCGCGCACGCCTTGACCCGACATTTCTGATGGCGACTGTCGAAATCGTCGCCACCTACCATCTCTACAACATCAATTGCGGCAAGCTCGAAAAGCTGATCCAGCGAGTCTTCGCTCCGGCGCGCCTTGAAATCGAAGTCGAAGACCGATTCGGCAACCCGGTCGCGCCGCGAGAGTGGTTCTTGGCGCCGCTGGATACCATTGACGATGCGGTCGAAAAGATTCAGCAAGGAATCATCACTCGATACGCTTACGACCCCAAATCGGCTTCACTGATTCTACGGCCACGAGAAGGGATACGTTAGCAGATGCGCGACAATGGTGCAGTCAAAGCGTTTCTGGGCTAACTGTCCGTGGTAATGGTCGCGCGAAGCACCTGCGGGTAATTTTATCGCACCGAGTGCGACAGTGCCTGGCACACCGCATGCGCGCTGAACTCATTGGGAGTCGCCCTGGCCGCCCGCCGATTTCGCGCTCTGAGACTTCAGCCGCCGATTCAAGCGGGCGAGCGGTTCCGAGAAGGCGTGTTCCAGCTTGACAATGTGTTTGCACAGCCACTCGATCATCGCTGGCCAATTGTCTTCGCTATAGCCGTCGAACGGGTGAGCAAATGAAACTCGACACATCTTCTTGTCCGTCAGCCGTTGCCATTTGAGTTCGGCACCGAAGCGATCTTCGATCTCCTGTTTCTTCCGTTCGAGCCGGTCGTAAATCCACTTGTTCTCGCTGGCCTCGGAACGCTGAAGGCTAATCTCAACGCGCGCCGCGCTTTTCAGAAAGATCAGGTTGTAGGGGCAGCCGGACATACCGCTCGCGCTGGCCAGCCAGTGGTCCTTCGACGGGCTGATGTTCTCGTACCGCGCAATGCCCCGCCTTCGCAGTTCCTCCAACGTCCTCGTCCAGAACGACCGCCGCAGATCATGGCGGCGTTTCTGCGTGCCCTGCACCGACTTTTCCTCGGATTCCTTCGCCGCCATTTCGATCATGTAATCCGCCGCCTCGGGCGTCGGGATGATCTGTTGCAGGTCGATCAGAAGCTCCTCGCCGAAGCTGTACGGCACGGCCCGGAAGCACTGCGCCCGGATCTCGTGGCCGATGAGCCAGAGCACCGTCGCCGTCACCTCCTTGCGGAAATTCGCTGCAACCAGTATCAACCGCTGATCACTGCCGGCGTTCAGGACTGTGTCGTCGATATCTTCAACGTCGAGGAACTCGCAAAGGTTCGCAACCGCACTCTCGCCGGTGACCCATCGGTCGAGATACTTCTGATAGATTTCGACGATCTCGGCCTTTTTCAGACTTGAGCAATAGGCTACGTACTTGAGCGCCTGCCACACGACATCGCGGCCCGAATCGTCGAGTTTGTTCTCGACCACCACCAGCCGGCCCTCCTTATCCAGCGCCAGCAGGTCGAGGCGCTCGCGAGTGTCCGCGAAGCCGTCGAACTCCTTCTGAATGATCAGGAGATCCTCGCCCAGAGCCTCCGGCGATTGCACGAGCCATTCCTGAAGATGGGTGCGCTCATGCAGGTTCAGATCACTGAAACGCCGTTTTTCCAGCCGCACGAGCCGGTTCTCTGCAAGGTTCACCTTGAACATCCGTGGACTCCTCTACCATCCTTAGCCGCTCGCAAATCCAGACTCCATTCGGCGACCCTTCAGTCGGTTCTGGCTGCAAGTCCCGGCGTCGTTCCAAATCACGCGTGATTGTATCCGATCACGCAGATGTTCCTAACTTGGTGGAGCTTGTCCGAAACACGCGGGACATCCCCCATTTGAACTGCTCCGGAAATGCCGGAGACTCACTCGTGTGAGTCAGACCACCTTGGCCTACACTTGATCTTCGATACTGCGGTTCTACCTTCTCGACCAGCGTCTTGTCCGCATGCGGTGGCGCCATCGGAATGAATTCGGCATAGTTCCCCGCTGGACCTGCTGTCGGTGCGCTGACCACCCGTCCGGAAATTTGCGATCCTCCCGATGGCAGCAACGCGCCTTCTCTCGCGGGATGGCTATCGAGCCCGCCTGCACGACGAGCAATGGAGATTTCCAGTTGAACAGCAACATAACCGAGCCACAGTGTCTCAAGCTGAAAAACTTCGCGCTTGAGCAGCGAATTCGCACCTGCTCAAGACTCGCCGACGAGAACTGCGGCAAGGATGGCCCCATGGGCTGCGAGTGCGGTTCGCAGGTCCAGCCCAACGTGTCGATTCTGAATGCCCTCGATGCCTTCGGCCGGCAACGGCTGTCCAGGCACTACTTCATGCGGGATTTCCTGTACTCGGAGATCGCCGCGGCTCACGGCATTGCCAATGTGCCGGATGACGCCGAACTGGCCATCAAGTCAGGCAAGGCCCTTTGCAGGAACCTGCTGGAACCGCTTCGACACGTATTCGGCCACATCACGATCCGCTCGGCATTCCGCAGCGCCAACGTGAACGGTTTCGGCAACTGCCACGGCATGAACTGTTCCTCGAACAAGGCGAGCTACGCGAACCACGTCTGGGACCACGAGGACGGTGACGGTTGCATGGGCGCGACGGCGTGCATCGTCATCCCCGGTTTCGTCGACTGGATGAACGAGAGGGCGGGGCGTGACTGGCGGGTCCTGGCGTGGTTCATCCATGATCATCTGCCGTACTCGGAGATGGTGTTCTTCGTTCAGAACGCCGCGGTCAACCTGACCTGGCGCG
>MKWU01004605.1_pt1 | contig 16000 bp, 13 predicted proteins | sample 809101 | NCBI WGS metagenome assembly MKWU01 (sample SAMN05860141, study PRJNA318959) | sponge metagenome | host: Aplysina aerophoba | place: Slovenia: Piran, Adriatic Sea, Gulf of Piran | collected 2013-05-07 | reverse complement strand
CCGGCGCGGCGGGCGGCCCGGGCCGGGCTGCCGTCCCGGGTCTTGAATGTCATCGTCAAGTTCATGGCCTCCCCCGGGGCGGGCAGCCGCCCGCCCCGCTCCCGGACATCAGTCGGCGATGTCGATGCGTTCGCCCCACGGCTGGCTGTTCGCCTCCGATGACGACGCAGAATGGGCGACCCACAAGACCGGAAACCCTGGCTCGGCCTCCGGATAGCTGGAACACTGCATGTCCGTGAAGTAGAGGCACACCGCCGGCTGTATCCCCTGCTCGTCGAGCCACTCGAAGCCCGGGCGGAAGTCGGTGCCGCCCCGGCCCTTGAGCATGATCTCTTCGGGGATCTCGTCGGGCGCGTATTCGGCCGCGTCCCGCAGGGCGGCGTCCACCTGGAGCACGACGACTCTTTCCGGCCTGATCTCGGCCGCGATCTCGCGGAGCTCCGCCCAGAACCCGGCGAGGATTTGAGCCGGGAGCGAGCCCGAGGTGTCGATGATGACGGCGATGGAGTCGATGCCCTCGGAGCGGATCGAGGGCAGGTAGAGGCCCGAATCGATGAACCGGCGGTTGGGGACGCTCCAACTGTAGTCGCGGCTGGCGGCGTCGGTCATGTAGCGGCGCAGCAACGTGCGCCAGTCGAGGGCGCTGGCGTGGGCGTTCCGGACCGTCTCCTCGACGCCGCCCGGAGCCTCGCCCTCGGCCCTGGCGATGCTCAGCGCCTGGTGCATGGCCTCGTCCCAGGCCTGCTCCTCGGCGGCGGTGTCCACGGGCGCCTGGGAGGAACCCGAGCCGTCGCCCGTGCGGGAGTCGGCATCCATGACCTCGCCGGTGCCGGAAGGATCGTGGCTCGGCGGCGCACCGGATGCGTCATCACGGTCCTGGGGGCTCTTCTCCTCGCCTTCGCCATCATCGGCGGGATCCGAGGGATTGTCGGATTCATCGCCGACCCCGCCGGGAGGCGGCTGGCTGTCCGTGCCGATATCCGCACCAGCGGCGTCCTGGGATGCGTTGCCGTCGTCGCCGGAATCATCGTCCCCGGGCTCCGGCAGGCGGTCGTACGCCTGCTCCACGCTCAGGTCCTCCCAGGCCTCGGCGTCGGGCGGGAGCGTGAACCCCGCATCGTGGAGCAAGGCGTGGGTGACCAGTTGCGAGGCGGTCTGCCAGCGTTCCGGGTCCCGCTCTCCCCTGCGGGTGTGGTGCTTCAAGGCGCACGCCATCACTACCCGCGCCATGGCGGTCTCGATCAGGTGCGCGTCGGTCTCCGCCACCCAGTCGGGCGAGTAGCGGATCTCCGCTCCGTCGCTCGCAAGCGTCCGGCGCGTGGGATCGGCCCGGAGCGGGAGCCTCAGCACAAGGCTCCCGAAGAAGGGCTGCTTGCGCAGGAGCTCGGTGACGCAGTCGCTCATGCGGAGCGCGGACTCGTCGAGCGCGTTGGCGGCCATCACGCCACCTCTCGTACCGGCGGCGTGAAGTAGCCGGCGAACTGCTCCATAAGGTCGTCCGCGTCGCGCTTCACCCGGTCCCGGGCTGCGGGATCGAAGCTCCTCGACGGTCGGAGCGAATCCGGCTCCACGCCTGCGATCCGCTCCTTCACCTGCTCGCAGAGCCGTGCGAGCCTCTGGTCGCCGAAGATGTTGAGCCGGGGAACCACGTCGACCAGGTCCCGAATGTTGGAGATCATGGTGTCCCGGAACACCAGCGGCTTGCCGTCTCCGTCCTCGTTCAGACGCTCCGAGACCCGCTCCACCGCCTCGGCGAGGCGCCGGTAGAGGTCGCCCACAGCGTCGTGGATCTGCTCCTCAATGTGGAGCTCGATGTCGCGCTTCACCCGGTCCGTGTCGTCCGAGGCCAGCCTGGCGATGAAGTGATCGGCGTCCGGCACCGGGGTGATGCGGTAGCGGATGGCGAACCTGTCCCGGAGTTGGTCCTTGGAGGGATAGTCCCCAATGCGGAAGAGCTTGCCCAGGTCGATCCGGGCCTGCTCCACGTAGTCATCGAAATCCTCGATGAAGCGGGCGCGCTGGCGCACCAGGCGCTCCCGGAGCCCGTCGATGACCTCGGTGTAGTGTTCGTAGTTGGCGACGGTGAGAAGCCGTGAGCCCTTGTCGTCCCAGGGCAGCGATTGAGCGTAGTGCTGAGTGCGGGTTTCGCTCATGGTGGCGTTGAGCGCGGCCAATGCCGCCTTGGGGAGAAGTCGCTTGTTGTACCGGCCAGCGCTGGTGCTCGCTTCGTGGTGGGCGGCGACGTGGTCGCTGGCCTCGCGGTCGTAGAGCCGGCCGGACCAGGCGCTGATGCGCAGGCCCACCAGCATGGCATCACGGGTGAGGTCCATTGAAATTCCTCCTCTCGGTCTATCTGAGGGTCCACAGGGGGACCTGGATCGCGGCGGCGAGCTTGCGCCGTGCGGCCTCGCGGCTGCGCGCCCTCACCGTGTACTGGCGCGACGGGGCGTCGCCCGCCGGATAGTGCGTTATTCTCCAGCGCATGGTCGCGGTTCCATCCATTCACCGGGTCCTGGCGGCGGCCCAGCGGATGAAGGCGGGGGAGCGCTGGAGCCCAGGGTCGCGGCGCACGCACGCTCCCACCAGCGATTCTCCCACCTCCCTCCGGAGCCGCTCCGCAAAGGTGACGATGGCGTCCATGGTGACGTCTGTCGCGAGCCGGTAGAGAGAGCCGCAGAGCGCCATCAGCGCGCTGGCGTTCTCCGGGATGTCCACGTTCCCGGGGTCGGCGAGGACCGCCCTCGGGTGGGGCAGCTCCCGCCACACCTTCAGGAACGCCGAGAACTCCACCGCAGCGGCTTCGCCGACGGCGCCCCGGAAGAGCGCCCGCTCGACTGCCGGATCGAGGCCGTTCCGGTGCTTGACGATGTTGGAGGTGAACTCCCACGTGCGCGGACATGGGTAGGCGCGTTCCATGGACTGCGGGTCGAACTGATGCAGGAGGTCCGGTTTGTATGTGATGAAGTAAAGGACCTCGGGAGCGATGCCGTTGGCCGCGCCCCAGTTGAGCCAGTCCTCCGCGTCGACACGGATATCGAGGTGGATGAATCGCGAGGCCAGGGGCGTCGGCATGCGGTGGACGACGCCACGGTCGGTTTCACGGTTGCCGCAGGCAATGAGCGAAGCTCCCTCGGGAAGCTCGTACTCGCCGACCTTGCGGTCGAGCACCAGCTGATAAAGGGCCGCCTGAACCATGGGGACAGCGGAGGGCAGCTCTTCGAGGTTGATGAGCCAGCGGCCGGTATCGTCGGACGGGGGCAGAAAGGCGGGCGGCGCCCAGCGGGTGCGGTCGTCGGCGTCGCGCCAGGGGATTCCGCGGAGATCGACGGGATCGAGCAGCAGAGCCCGGACGTCGACGTACCGGCGGTTCGTGGCCGCGGCGACCTGCTGGGCGATCTGGCTCTTGGCGGCTCCGGGCGGCCCCCAGACAACCACCGGCTGGCGGGCCTCGACCAGCAGGGCGAGGACCTCGGAGAGCTCGCTTGGGCGGAGCGTGTAGTCCGCGGAGATCTTTTCGGGAAGGGGCATGGGCAACCTCCGTTGTGGCAGAAGATGGAAGCGGCCCGGACGCCCTCGAAGACCGTCGGCCGCGCCCCGCCTCGGGCTGGCCTCGGCTCCTTGCCCTGCCGGAAGCGCCCGGGGGCGGATGACCCAGACGTCGTGCGGCAATGCTGGAACCGTTGGTCACAGGGTCTCGTACGCGCGGCCGTGGTCCCCGGTGGTATCGCTGTCGGGCATGACGGCGAGGTCCGTGACGGGACGCAACGACGGGCCGGGTCGGCGATTACCTCGCCCTGGTGGCGCCAGAGAGTGTCGCGGAAAGCGTCAGGTGCCATGCTCCGGCTTGCGTTTTCGTGGGCCGCACCCGTGATGTATGATCCGTGGCGGAGACCGCGATGAGGACGGACCTTTCGGAGTGGCCCGGCGAAGTGGACCCGGTGTGGAGGCTTCTTGAGCCGGCGAGCGTCGCAGCGCTTCGCGCCGAGCCGTCGGCCGCAAACCGCGCTCTCAGACTCGCGGCCGACCTTCCGGACGAAGCGCTCGGCGAGTCCGCGTTCGTGCGCAATGCGCTGATCGTGCTCGATCGGGTGGACAGGGACGGGTGGCTGCGGCTCACCGGCAAGGGGAACTTCGGGCGGGATGCGGTCGCGGCAACGCGCGAGTCGATGATCTGGCCCGGGATGGAGGCGACCCAGCATTTCCGCATCGGAAAGGCGTTGCGCGAGGGCGGTGTTTGGGAGCTCCATCTGCTGCATCGATTGCTGGAGATGGTCGGGCTCTTGGAGGGACGGGCGGGCTTGTGCCGGTTGACCGCCCTGGGGCGGGAGATGCTGGGGCCGGGGAGACGGGGCGCGCTTCAGGCGATCCTGTTCTGGCACGCCGAACTCTGGCGCTTCGTCGAGACGTTCCCTCGCGGGTTGCCGGGGAGGTGGCCGCAGGACGACATGGGCGTGATCCTGTGGGGCCTCTCCCATATGGCCGGCGAGTGGCAGAGCGTGCGCACGCTCGCCACGCTCTGCGCCGTTCGCGACGATTCGGTGGCGAACATGCACTGGAATGCGGAGCGCACGATGTTTTCGGGACGCGTTCTCGGACCGTTGCGTTGGTTCGGGCTGCTCGAATGGCGGTTGCCGCTGGATCTGTTAGATGCCCGATGCTGGCGGAAGACCGCGCTCTTCGACCGGTTCCTGTCGTTCGACGTCCGGCTCGTGGAACGTCCCGCCGATGGTCACTAGTGTGGCGGCTCGATAGTTGATTCGTCTTTTGTTGGCAACAGCCCTGCTTGCGCACCCCCGACACGGCGTGTCTATCTCCAAACGCCCGAAGGCGGAGGCAACCGCAGGAGGCAACGATGCGGACGCGAAGAAACCAGCTCGCACTTCTTGCGGTTTTGTGTCATTCGCGGTGACGTTGTCCGGTTGCGGCAGCAGCGGCCGGGGCACGGGGACCACGGCCGATTCGCCGCCGACGGACACGGACGCCGCCATGGCGCTGGCCGGGGTGCTGAAGGATCCCAATTCTCCCGCGATAACCCGATTTGGCGCCAGGCTTCCTTCTCCTGGCGCGGTAACGTGCAAGGCGTTGACGATCGGATGCGAGGGAGGGCTCGGGCCGATTCACTACGGATCGGTTCGCGAGTATGATTTCTCCGACTTCGATTATCGCGAACGCCGTCGCGGAGTATCGTTGACGCAGAAGACAGGGGTCTCAAGCGAGGGAGACGGGATGACCGACCACCGCGCCTTGGCTAGTTGGATCAACCACAGTCTGTTCGTGATCGAGACGCCGCCGTCTAGAGAAGGTCGACCGGGCCGTTTCTACCGCGCCTTTTCGATGGGGAACGCGACGGGTTCCGATCCCGGTGTTTTGGTCATCAGCCGGGCGACATGGTCTGGGGTCATGTTCGGTTCGCGGATTTCTGACCCGGACGTGTTTCTCCATGGCGATGCCCTCGTAACAGTTTCCGATCCGGATGGAGGCGCGGATCTCGTGGTCGACGTCGAGTTCACGAACATCAAGGATGAAGACACGGGTGCGGGCCTCGACGATGTGTCCTGGGACGGGCTGAAATTGAGAGACGGCTCTTTCGGAGTCGCTCCTGTCGCGAAGGGTGCGTGGGATGTCAGCCGGCATCCTGCGAGTGAAGGAATCTCCGGCCGGTTCTACGGCCCAAGCCACGAGGAAGTGGGCGGGCTTTTCAGTTTCGCGAAGTCGGTGGCGGAAGGAGGCTGGGTCGGTGGAGACCGTTACGGTGTTTCGGGTGTATTTGGAGCGAGACGTGACTAGGTCAAGCGTCGGCTGTCAATTCGGATGGTCATGGGTGATTCACGAGCCGGATACAGGGTCGGCGCCGAAGCCGGCGGCAACCGGCGGTTCATGGAGGAAGGAATGGCTACGGACCTGAAGGTTAGCGTAAGGAGACAGATCGATCGGTTGAGGAAGGAACTGGCCGCGGCCACAGGGCAAGTTGCGGCGTTGCGGGACGAGATCAAGAGGTACGAGCTGGTCCATGACATGCTGGATGGACAAAAGGCCGGCAGAAGGTCACGGCAGCGTGATTCCGAGGTTGGAGCGTTGAAGCGGGGACCACGCGGCGCGATGATCGATTGGAATGCGGTTCTCGCGACTCTACCCGAACAGTTCAGTGTGGATACGATGGTCGCCCACGAGACGGCGGGCCAGAAACCTCGAGTGTACCTCGGGCAGGTGGCGGTGCGGTGGTCGAAGGAGGGGCGGATCAAGCGCACCGGCCGAGGCACGTACCAGAAGACCTGATTCCGAAGAAACCGGACGGGACCGGCGGAGCCGGGTCCCGACCCGTCCATTCGCGCCGACTGGTTTCAACGGTGTGCATACGTGCATCGCCGCTGCCCGGACCTGACTCGTCGGGAATGACTCGCTTTTCAACGGCCGGTCGGCTACCTTGAGAGTCTTCCACAAAGGTCGCAAGCTACGGAAGGACAAATCAGATGGCGACAACCGCAAATCGCCGGAACACCGCACTCAAGGAGGCCATGACCAAGCCCCAACTCCTGGGAACCCTGTCCGAACCGACCGGGCTTCAAAAGAAGGACGTGGTCTCGGTGCTGGACGAGCTTGGAGCAGTGATCGAGCGTCACGTCAGGAAACGCGCGGTGGGGACGTTCACGCTTCCCGGCCTGCTGAAGATCAAGGTGGTGCGAAAGCCCGCGACAACGGCGCGCAAGATGATGTCGCCCTTCACCGGGCAGGAGATCACGGTGGCGGCGAAGCCCGCCTCGCAGGCGGTGAAGGTCCAGCCTCTGAGCGGGCTCAAGCGCATGACGGAGTAGGCCCGGACCGGCGGGAAGGGAGCACGGTTGCTGTTCGGATAGACGGCGCGATGGCCTGCGACCCTAATGAGATGGGGCCAAGAAGTCATCCCATAAGCCTCCAATGATGGTAGCCGATCCACTCAAGAACCTGCGAGAGACCGCCGACGAGCTCGGCCAAGCGGAAAACTGGCCCGAATACATCCGAGTATTGGCGGAATTGATTCCATTGGAGGACGATCAGCAAAGGCAGGCCGTTCTGTACACCAATCGAAGCACTGCGTTTCACAAGTTGGAGGACTACCCTCATGCACTCGACGATATAAACCGCGTGATTGAGCTCTCTCCCGATGACCAAGAAGCCTACCATTGGCGTGGCGTACTTCATGGCCAATCGGGACATCTCTCAGAGGCGATCACCGACTTCAACAAAACGTTGAACATAAACCCCCGTCACGCCCGCGCATACCAGTCTCGCGGCATCACATATGTCAAACTGCGGCGGTACACCACCGCCATATCCGACCTTGAACATGCCATTGCTTTAGATCCCAAAGATACGCTTTCGTACCTCAACTGCAGTTTTGCATATCGCTCTATTCGTGCGTACGACAAGGCCGTCGCCGTCGCGACCCGTGCTATCCGTCGTGACCCAACCAACGCCTTGGCATACAGTCATCGTGGTATGGCCTATCTGTACCGAGGAAGCTACGGGCGTGCTCTCAACGATCTTGTTTGTGCTGACCGACACGACGAAACGTTAAAGACCCGCTTCCCGGGTCCTTATTTCGCGTCGAACCTTCATCGCATTTACGCTGCCGGCAAAACGCGCCAGCGAAACATCGCGTTTAGATATTTGAACAGATTGTTCAACGCGATAGCGGAGATACAATACAAACTGCTCTGTTCACCGGGACCGGTTCAAGAGGTTGCTCACTATACCTCTCTCCATACATTGAAGAGTCTCACAACAGGAAACCTCTTTCGTCTCTACAACGCTGCTTACATGAACGATCCCGAGGAAGGCAGAGTCTTCTTTGAAGTCATGGAGAACGACTATGGAGTAAATGTACGAGACAAATTTTATGAGGGTCTCACGCACTATCCGTCACCGGCCTACATCGGCAGTTTCATCATGGTAGACGAGAACTCGGATGAACCAAAGGACAAACTCTTTCTTTGGCGAACGTACGGACGGCACGAAACCGAGGACGCCGCGGGAGCGTGTGTGCTGTTTACGCATGATGGCCGGACCTTTGCGGGGACCGCACCACCCACAGTGGGCTATATGTCCACACCGCATAGACCGGCACTCTACAGGGTAGTCTACAGGACTGACCAACGTACTATGAGTGAGGACTTGCGGCGTGAACTACGGGAACTATCCGACTCCCTGGAGCAAATCGAGGCCAATGTGTTGAACGGGAGAAGCGGCGAGACGGCCCAACTTCGCAAACTGGTCTGCGAGTTACTCGACAGTATCCGTTTTCTGTTCAAGAAGGACCACTATCGCGAGGAACGTGAGGTCCGCATTGTCGAGAACCGGGGTAACGAGGGAAGTGGAGATGGCGTTAAGGTCGACACGGACCGTATTCCACCACGCTTATACGTGGAGGCTGGCGACTCGGTACGCTTCATTGAAGTCATACTCGGCCCAGAGGTACGGGGACCGTACGAGTGGAAGCGTTGGTTGAAGGAGCGAAATTCCGCGCTCACCGTGACCAAATCCCGAATCGAATATGGGGAACGGTATCCTTAATGGCCGGGAACCATCAGTCATTCGCTCCCGGATTCCCCTTGTTGTGGCCGTTGTCGCGTTGGTCGGGGCTGCCAACTTAGGCATGCGGTCTAAAGACCCTCAACGTCGGGACCTTCTCGGGGGCCGGAGGGGTTCTTCCGCCATCGCCGAGAGCCGTTCACCTTCGAGAAGATCGGGAGACAGATGGAATACTCGCTGGCGGAAGACAACCGGGTGGTGACGGTCAAGGTGGTGAGCGGGGATTCCACCTCGGGATGTTTCGCGGTGGACAGCGAGGCGATCCGCTATCCGGTGATCGAGTGGCGCTGAACGGTGGAGAAAATCCTGGAGAAGGGTCCCCGGCTTCTATAACTGATCGAAAAAGTTATCTCGTATGTTATCCACATCCGGCAATAGTTCGGGTTTGATGCCCAGGTATAACGCTGCGGTATCATTGGATATCAAGTTTTCGCGTTGTGCATCCACGACATTCGAAAGGAATTTCCCTCGTCGATTCACCCGAAAGTTAGCAATCTCAAGTTCCCGAGACGGAATGAAGGTCGTCAAGAAGCGCTCTCGTCCGACCCAGTCATCGGTGGGCTCGACGGCGCTCGTCGAAATATCTTCCAGATTCCATATCCGGTAAGCTGCGTTCCAGATATGGTAGCGAGCTGCAGTAAAACTGACCCCAAACTCTACCATGAAGTCGAAGATGTCGTTGGGCGGCTGATATTGATCGCGAAAATACCTATCGATCGCAACCTGGGGCGCAAGAAACTCAATTGCGAACGCATTCGCCCTTTGTTCGACGTAAGTATTAGCTTCCCACGGCGGTTCATTGAGTCGATCGCTTGTATCCACGATAAGAGTATTCAATCTATCGTCGGGATCCCACAAGAGGTGGCAAAGTTCGTGTGCAATAGTCAATCGAGCGGACCAGGTATTGAAATATCTACCTGCGATGTTGATAACAATTCCACGATCATCGCCAGACTGAACCGTTGCGCCGGCAATGCCTCGCGGCAAATTATCGTAAATAAGCGGGATGCGCAGCCTGTCCTCGACCAATGATCTGAGGTTCTCGATAGGCGCGGTCGGACGAATATCAAGAATTTGCCTGGTTCTCGAGGCTAGTTCATATCCAATACGCCAAGCCGGATTATACGGGTGACCGTAGTCTGGGTTTGGAGTAAATTCTGAATGAAACTCGGAATCCCGTCTCAAAGACCTACCGAGTTCGTTTTGTTTGGAGATGATCCACGCGTCCTCCAACAAGGAGAGCGTAGAAGACTTAGTGAGTCGACTTCCGTTATTGTCAAAGTCCCTTTGCAACTGTCGGAACCGGACGCCGAGTTCGTGATCCTTGGGCGACGGTTCTTCCAACCCAATTCTATATTCGTCAAGTGACAAGGCCAAGCAAATTCTCGTCAATGTTCTTGCTGGTAGTCTCGACGAGCCATCTTCCAGAGTAGCTAACTCCTCGCCGGTTATGCCGACTTTGCGGGCCAAATCAGAGGGAGAGAGTCCAAGTTCTAGTCGTCGTGCGTGAATACGTTTCCCGGGTTGTACACTTGGACAACGAGGATCCGCCACGAGAATGGCAGTGCCGTATTCCAATATTTCAGCTATTTTCGCCTCTCCAAAATGACTCAAGACTTCATATGCAGTTAGTTTTTGCCCGGTAGCACGGGCCGAATCAAAGGCTAGATGATCCGAACTCCTTACAAAAATACGATTGGAACTCTTGGCGCGCTCTTCAAGCGAGTGACCACGGTCAGTGCCGAATACGGTGTCCCATGTATGGCTAGGAAGACCCAATTGGCACCTCCCATGGGGGATTTCCTCTCGGGAGTCTCGCGGGACGATCGGCTTCGAGATCCCAACCCATTGACCATACTTCGTAACCAGCATCTTGGAAAGCGCTTGCTATTGCGTCTAGTTCAGCTGCGCCTCTGGGTGGATATCTGCCGGATGCGCCATTGAGGATCAATCGCTCGTTGGAAACGAACCATACCTCGCCGCCACAGTGGGCGTCTCCCCCGCCGGTCAGGTTGGTGTGTTTGCAAACTCCCGACTGAAGTGGAGGTCTAGCGGCAAGGCGTTCGGGAACAAAAGGAACGTCTAGGGTACGGACCACCCAAAGGCATCGCTTGTCCGGGTCAGGGTTGCTTGCCGATGGGTTAATGTCCTGCACGCGGAGTGGGCATGGTGCATCGGTGAAAAACTGGACATCGTCGGAGTCGTCTAGAAGTCGCTGCTGATCGGGGTCGGCACTGGTAGACGTACACTTGGGGCCTCGTGGGGGGTACGCGGCGCGATAAGGACCGAATGTGGAAATCCCCATAAAGTTTCCGTGAAATGGATGTTGCGACGCGTCGGTGCAGGGCAAGGTGTTACGGCAGCATGGCTCTACGCATTGCGTATGCCGGTTCGTCTCATTGATGAGGTCAATAGCCATCCTGGCCTCGACTACGAATCCCTCAGAATGGCGGCGGGGATATCCCGTTCGCTGTCGAAAATTAGCGGGAATGGCGTTGCGAGTCAAACATCGGGCAACCCTGGTTTGAGAGTGGGTGATGGTGTTGGTCCATTGCGCTTCAAGGGCATCTTGCGTCGGGTTAGGTGCTTGAGGCGCTGGAAACCCTTCTTCGCTTCCAGCATGGTCGCGCCAGTCCAGCGCAGGGCATCCATGCGTTACGCCAGCGCCTCACATTCCGGCAGACTTGGGGAACCCACGCTGTTTGTCATGTCTCAGGCCAAGTGTATTGTATTGTGACGCGCTACAGTATACAATAAGACGACAAGGTTCGGAATACAAGGGGTCCGAGGTGATAGCATCCGAAGCAACAGAGAGGCCGGCTCATCCCAGCGTATATGTCAGACGGCATGTTATTCCGGAGGGTATGACGGTCACCAAGGCCGCCGCGCTGCTTGGGATCGGGCGACCGGCATTGTCCAACTTCCTGAACGGCAAGGCTGCGTTGTCGCAGAGGATGGCGCTACGGCTGGAGCGCGCCTTTGGAGCGGATCTCGAGGCTCTGTTGAATCTCCAGGCACACTACGACCGCCGCGACGAAGCCATGAGCCGCCCGGTGGTCGTTGGTCGGCACGCGCCGGAGCTCGCCGCGATCCGTGCCAAGGACATTGACGACTGGGCCGATCGGATCGATGCGCGACACGAACTGCCCGCGCTGTTGCGGCGGCTAGTCCACTCGACCGGTTGTGAACTCACCCGTGTCGATTTTCCCGCCTTCGATAATGCTGAACGGCCGGGGTGGGACGGTGTCGTCCAAGCCAAGACGCCCACGCCATGGGTCCCGGAGGGCAAGTCCGGCTGGGAGTTTGGTTGCAACCAAGTTCCCCAACGCAAGGCGCAGGACGACTACGACGCACGTGTGAAATCGGTTCCGTCACAGGAGCGGCGAGACATGACGTTCGTCTTCGTGACACCGCGTAACTGGCCGGGGAAAGAAACATGGGGAAAGAAGAAGGCCGCGCTCGGCGACTGGAAGGATGTCCGCGCCCATGATGCGAGCGATCTGGAGCAATGGCTTGAGCAGTCTGCGCCTGCGCAAGTCTGGTTCGCCGAACGGCGTGGCAACCAAGTTAGCGGCTATCGCTCGCTCGACCGATGTTGGTCCGACTGGGCCGAAGCCTGCGACCCGGTGCTTTCACCTGCGCTGTTCGCCGCAGGGGTCGAGGAGTTTTCCGCCGAGTTGCAGCGTTGGCTGGCCGAACCGCCGACGCGACCCTTCATTGTGGTTGCCGACTCTCGGAACGAGGCGCTTGCTTTCCTGTGCTGCCTTGTCGGTGAGGCCACGTCTGAGAAAGACGAGCCGGGTGTCGGCGCGCTCGTGTTCGACACGCCCGAAGCCATACGACGGTTTCGGGCATCAAATGTCGTCCCGCGCATAGTGGTCGTTCACACCGACCATGTCGAAAAAGAGATCGGAGACCTCCACCGGCGTTGCCACTGCGTGATCGTGCGCCCGGGCAACGACGTGAACGCCAAATCCGACATCAGCCTCGCGCTTCCGGGTCGGAAGTACTTCTCAGACGCCCTGGAATCGATGGGGCTATCCGGTGACAGAATCGACATGCTTGCGCGGGAAGCGGGTCGATCTCCGACTGTCCTGCGACGGCGGCTTTCCACGATCCCGGCGGTGCGCGCCCCCGCCTGGGCGGACGACGCTCAGACGGCGCGGAAGCTGCTGCCAGCGGCGCTGGTCGGTGCCTGGCGCAAAACCTCTCCATCCGACTGCGAGGTTGTCCGGCGGCTCGCCCGGACTGGCGACGACAACGACATGGAGAACGACGTCATGGTGTTGTTGGCCCTTGAAGACTCGCCCCTCTGGACGACAGGAGAATATCGGGGAGTGGTTTCGCGAACCGACGCCCTGTTCGGGATTGCCAGATTTGTTACCGAATCGGACCTCATCAATTTCTTCTCGGTGGCGGAAGGCGTACTCGCGGAAGCCGATCCCGCACTCGAATTGCCGGAAGACGAGAGGTGGTTGGCCGACATATACGGCAAGGTACGCGTTCACTCCGCCGTGTTGCGAAAGGGTATCCGCGAAACGCTGGTGCTCCTCTCCGTCCATGGCAACACGCTGTTCCGGAACCTAGGTGTCGACCTGGAAGCTCAGGTTTCTTCTCTCGTTCATCGGCTGCTCACGCCGCTGACGATCAGCAAGCTGCTTTCGCACCAAGGCGATCTTCCGAACTATGCCGAGGCGACGCCGGACACGTTCCTGAAACTGATCGAAGCCGACCTACGGGAGCCGGAGCCGGCCGTCTTCGGCTTACTCAAGCCCGCCGAAAGCGGCCCGTTCGGCAGGTGCCTACGAACGGGACTATTGTGGGCGTTGGAGTGCCTGGCCTGGAATCATCTCGGGCGAGTGAGCTTGATACTCGCGCGGCTGTCAACGATCAGAATCGACGACAACTTGGGAAACAAACCGTTTGCCAGCCTTTCGGGGCTTTACCGGTCATGGTTGCCGCGGACGGCTGCTTCGCTCCCGGAGCGGATGGAGGCCCTTGAGACGCTGACGAAGCGGTTTCCGGATGTCGGCTGGCGGGTTTGTATCGCATTGGATACCGGTCCCCGAATGGCGCTGCCCAGCTACCGGCCGCGCTGGCGGGACGTCGCGGCCAGTGCGAACGCAACGCTCGAGGAGTTTCATGAGTTCAGGCGCAAGGCGCTCGCACTCGCCCTTGAGTGGCCGGATCACGACCAACGGACGCTTGGAGATCTCTTGGAGCGAATCCATGGATTGCCCGACGAAGACAAGGGTACCATTTGGGATCTGATCGAGACTTGGGCGGATTCGGGAGCGGACGACAGGGAGAAAGCCCGCCTTCGTGATCGGATTCGCCAGTTCGCGTTTACCCGGCGCGGTCGTCAGCACGGCCTGCGAGGTACGGCGATAGACCGAGCGCACGCGGCATATGATCGGCTGGAACCGCGCGATCCGGTTGTCCGGCATGCTTGGCTGTTCACCAAACTCTGGATCGAGCCTTCCGTCGATGGAATCGAGGAGGGCGAGCGCGACCACAAAAAGGACGCGGAGACAATTCGCGGGCTCCGCGCCGCCGCGATGAAGGAGATATGGGCCGAACGCGGATTCGAGGGCGTCACTGCGGTCCTGTCGGACAGCGGCGCGCCCGGTGTCGTTGGGGCAGGGTTGGAACCCTGCATCCCGGATGGGGAAGCACGGGTTGATTTCCTGAGGCAATGCCTCTCTGTCACCGGCCATCTGCAAGTAAAGGCCGAGTTGTGCATTCGCGGGTTTGTCTGGTCCGTTGGCGACGATGCACGCAGCAATCTCCTTGAGGCGGCCGCCGTGGGCGCCCACACTGGCGAGATCGTCCGGCTATACCTCTGCGCCCCGTTCGGGCGGCACTCGTGGCGGCTACTCGACCGGTACGACCGAGAAGTCCAGGATCGGTATTGGCGAGAGGTCCTACCGGAATGGAGCCGCTACGACGAGGCGGAACTGATCGAACTCATCGATCGCCTCTTGAATGCGAAACGTCCTCGCGCTGCGTTACACGCTGCGCAACTGGATTGGTCCAAGATCGAGACGTCAGGGCTGAAACGTATTCTCTTCGATGTCGGCACCGCAAACACGGAACCTGCCGTCCAGTACATGATCGAGAGTCACGATATCTCGGAAGCCCTGAACGAGCTCGACGGCCGCGCTGGTGTCAGTCGAGACGAGATGGCACGGCTGGAGTTCATGTATGTCCAAGCGCTCGAATCCAGTGAGCACGGGATTCCCAACCTGGAGCAGTGGCTCTCTGAGTCTCCCTTGGGCTTCGTTCAGATCCTGGCCTTCGTATCCAAGCGTGACGACGGGGGACAGGACCCTCCCGAATGGCAAACAAAAGACACTGAAAAACAGGCCGCGCTGGTTACCGCCGCATACACGCTTCTCAGACGGATCAGCCGTATTCCAGGTACCGGGGAAGGAGGCGACATCGATGTAGTCGTGTTGTCGCAGTGGATAGCCGAGGCGCGGCGGCTATGCGCGGCTCATGACCGCGCAGAAATCGGCGATCGATATATCGGTAAGATATTGTCGAGGGCGCCGGCTGATGACGCTGGTATCAAGCCTTGTCTCGCAGTGTGCGAAGCGTTGGAAAGGGTTCGATCGCCGGCTATCGGTTTTGGCTTTAATATCGGTATCAACGATGAACGGGGCGTGGTTTCGCGGGCCCTCGGGGAGGGAGGGGGGCAGGAACGCGAGTTGGCGGAGAAGTATAGGAGTTGGGCCAGACAACGGAGCCCGCGTTATCCCTATGTCGGGAGTATTTTGGAGGATATCGCGGTCGACTACGACCGGCAGGCGCTGCGGCAAGATGAGAAAGCTAAGACCGACCTGAGGCTGGAGCATTGAGCAGAAATCCGTGAAAGACATCCCGAAACCGGGCGCAATTGCATCTCTGTCATCGGGACGTATTGACTGTCACACCATGTTCACGGGTTGGCGGAGCCGTTAAGCTGGGGACTGTCCTGGAACAGGTCGAGTTGGCGCATCCGACGGCCTCCGGCAGGGGAGGATTTCCGCCCCCTTCAGGCTCGCGTCTCCGTACCGGAAACACCCCCACCGGCAGAGTACCCGGGTACCGCGGACCGGGCCGGCCCGGACGGTCCAAGGATCAGGTCGCCGTCCCGGCCGGGGCTTCGTCCCCGCCGTCCACCTGGCATCCCTTGAGGATGTCGGCGGCGATGCTGTCGGATATGCGGATGGCGGACTCGCGCACCGACTCCCGCGCCAGGTGCGCGTACCGCGCGGTGGTCTCCACCTTCGTGTGACCCAGGAGCTTCCCGATCATGGTCAGCCCTTCGCCGAGCGCCAGCGCCCTGGACGCGAACGACTGGCCGCAGTCGTGAAGCCGCACGTCCTTCAGCTTCGCGCGCTTTCGGATCCGGTCCCAGGGGTCGTTCAGGTTGCGCAAGTGAGTCCTA
>MKWU01004604.1_pt1 | contig 16002 bp, 14 predicted proteins | sample 809101 | NCBI WGS metagenome assembly MKWU01 (sample SAMN05860141, study PRJNA318959) | sponge metagenome | host: Aplysina aerophoba | place: Slovenia: Piran, Adriatic Sea, Gulf of Piran | collected 2013-05-07 | reverse complement strand
CCGGCCGCGTCGGCGCTCGGTCCCGCCCCGGCGCGGCCGGCGTCGTCCTCGGGCAGGTCCTCCCGCCCGGAATCCGCCCGCGCCTGCCGGGCGCGCTCGGCCTCGGGCAGGTCCTCCGGCCCGAGACCCGCCTGCGCCTGCCGGGCGCGCTCGGCCTCGGCCTCCGCCTGGTGCCGCATGTCGGACGTGACGATGTCTCCGAGCGCCTCGAAGTTCGTGAAGTCCTCGTCGTAGTCGTCGAGCCCGTCCCGGACGTTGAACACCGCGCTCATGAAGAGCTTGCGCAGGGCGCGGCGGCGCAGCCCTTCGCTGACCCCCGGCGAGAGGAAACCGCTGTAGTCGCTGTTCTCGTCGAGGCTGTCGAGCGGCGGCATGTCCTCGTCGGTCGGGTCCTTCTCCTCGACCGCCGCCGGGGCGGGCGCATCGCCCGCAGGTTCGCGAGCGTCCAGGACCGCTTCGGGCGGAGCGCGGGAAGGCTCGCGCCTCGGCGCCTCGTCCGCCGCCTCCTTCTCGCGGGCGACCTCGCGCTTGCGACGCGCCCAGCGCCGCAGCGGCCCTTCGGCATCGAAGGCCGAAGGGGTGTCAGTGAAGACGTCGCGGTCCCGTGCGCTCACGTGCAGTGTCCTCCGACTCCCGCGCCCAGTCCGCGCGCCTGCGCTTCTTCTTGACCTCCGGCTCGTAGTTCTCGACGACGTAACGCTCCACCTGCTCGACGATCTTCTCGGGCATCGGTACGGAGTAGACCGGATCGTCGGACTCCATGTGCGCGTTCGCCTCGTCCTGGCTCGCGGTCACGATGGCCGGGATCAGCTCGACCTCGTCGTCCTCCTCCTCGTCCCTCTCGAAGCAGACGACGAACAGCGACGGCCGCTCGCTCAGCAGGTTGTACCAGTAGCTCTCGCAGCCGTCCGCAAAGAGCTCCACCACCAGGCCGGGCCACAGATAGCGCCGGCACTCGTCGTCCTCGTGCACCAGCGTCGCCGACCCCCGCCCGGACGCGACCTCCTCGCCCGCCACCGCCGCGACCGCCTCCCACTGCGCCTGCGACCAGGGGCCGACCCGCGCGATGCGCCGCTCCAGCACCACCGACACCGGGATGCGGAGCGATTTGCGTGCACTGCTCTCGCCGGACATCGATCGTCGAACCGCCTGCAACCGGTCACCGGATTCGGACGACAAACATAGCATGTCCAGCCCACCGCGATGCACGGCGCGGGCGTCAGGCCGAGAACCGGTTTGTTCTCGCGCCGAATGCAGTGCAACCCCTTTTTTTGTCAAGGTGTTGCGCGTCGAATTGAGGCTGTCGGAGCCGCTGCGGGTGCTTCGCCGGCGTTGTCCCGGCCGGTCGCGTCGGCGCAAGTCGCCGCCGTCCGGCGACGTCGCGAGCTGCAAGAGTCGGACCGACATCGGCCGGAGCGCCCGGCCGGACCGGCCGGAGAAGTCCGACATCGGCAGTCGGCTCGACACGCTGACGACACGCGAGCGACAGGTGCTGGAGCAGCTCGTGATGGGGAGGACCAACAAGGTTGCCGCACACGAGCCGGGGCTTCACTCTCGACGTAGCGCCCCCGGCAGGCTGCATCCGGAATCGGTCGGGGGGGGTCGGGGTACGCGGGAGCCCGCGCCACTGCCGACGCCGCTTGGCGATATACTTGCGGCGCCACGGCAATCGAAGCGCCCTGCGATGGATTCCACCGTCCGGCCGTACCGCCCCGCGATGACCCGGGCCGGGCTCGCCCCGACCCACGCGGTCCGCGCCGTCGACGAGTACGGCGACACCCGCGACCTCCAGGTGGCCGGCGAGTTCCCGCTCACGATCAAGGTCGACGACCGGGAGGTCGTGACCCTGATGACGCTGGGCACCTTTCCCGAAGCCCTCACGCTGGGCTATCTCCGCAACCAGCGGCTCGTCGAGAACATCGAGGACATCCGGTCGGTGGAGGTCGACTGGGACCGCGAGCAGGTCCACGTGGCCACCTTCGAGGGCAAGGGCATCGTCGACTGGGAGCAGAAGCTCTCGAAGCGCACCGTGACCACCGGCTGCGGCCAGGGAACGGTGTTCAGTTGCACCCTCGACAAGCTCTACGAGATGCGGCTGCCGGAGGTGGAGCTCACCCAGTCGGGCATCTACGGGCTGCTGAAGTCGATCTCCTCGTACAACGAGATCTACCGCCAGGCGGGGGCGGTGCACGGCTGCGCGCTGTGCCACGGCACCGAGATCCTCACCTTCATCGAGGACGTCGGGCGCCACAACGCGGCCGACGCCATCGCCGGTCTGATGTGGCTCGATCGGACGAGCGGCGCGGACAAGGTCTTCTACACGACCGGACGCCTCACGTCGGAGATCGTCATGAAGGCCGCGCACATGGGGATCCCCGCAATCCTCTCGCGCTCCGGCGTGACGCACATGGGGCTGGAGCTGGCGCAGGAGCTCGGTGTGATGATGATCGCGCGCGCGAAGGGCCGGCACTTCCTCGTCTACCACGGCGCCGACCGGATCGAGTTCGACTCGATTCCCGCACGACGTCCGGCGGCGCGGGCGGCCGCGTCCACCGCCTGAGCCACTACGCCTCCGCGGTGAGAGCGACGATCCGCTCGCGCGACGCGGGTCGGCTGCGTCCGTGACGGAGCACGGGAACGTCCTCATGATTCCGTGCGTCGCACGGGCGGCGGGCCACCCGGTCTTCGCCGCCGCCGGCACGCCCGCTCGTCCCTCCGCCAATCGGCGAGGGTGCCGGCGATGGGATGCACCGGCGCACCCGAGCCGGGCGATGCATCCATCGCGAGGTGGCGGAGAGCCGGTGGGTCGTGGATGGACCGGGCCATGATCGAGGTCTCCAGCGTCACCCACCGCTTCGGCGCGCACCATGTGCTGCGAGACGTCGACCTGACCATCGCCGAGCGCCGGGTCGGAATCATCGGCGCCAACGGCTCGGGAAAGAGCACCTTCGCACGGCTCCTGAACGGGCTGCTGATCCCGGACGAGGGAACAGTGACCGTCGACGGCATCGACACCCGGGAGGACGTGAAGGCGGTCCGCCGCCGGGTGGGGTTCGTGTTCCAGAACCCCGACAACCAGATCGTGTTCCCGGTGGTGGAGGAGGACGTCGCGTTCGGCCTGAAGAACCTCAAGCTGCCGAAGGGCGAGATCGAGCGCAGGGTCGACGCGGTGCTGGAGAGGTACCGGCTCTCGCACCTGCGGGACCGCGCCACCCACCTGCTGTCGGGGGGCGAGAAGCAGATGCTCGCGATCTCCGCGGTGCTGGTGATGGAGCCGCGCTACCTGGTGCTCGACGAGCCCATGACGCTGCTCGACCTTCGCAACAAGGAGCTGATCATCGAGATCATCCGCGAGATCGAGCAGCCCGTGGTGCTGGTGACCCACGACCTCGAGCATCTCCGGGACTTCGATCGGGTCATCGTGTTCGACGAGGGCGGCGTCGCCGCCGACGGACCCCCCGATGCGGCGATCGGCGAATACCTGCGGGCGATGGCGTGATGCTGTCGCTCTACGTGCCGGGAGACTCGGTCGTTCACCGGCTGCCGGCGGGGACGAAGCTGCTCATCCTGTTCGGCGCCAGCGTGGGGTTGTTCGCGTTTGAGGATGTTGCCCTGCATGCAGGTGAGCTGCTGGCCGTGGCCTGCCTGTTCCGGATCGCCGGTCTGCATTTGCAGGAAGCCCTCTACCAGTTGCGTCCGGTGCTGCTGTTTCTGGTACCGGTCTTTCTCTTTCACATCATTCTCACCGACTGGATGCTCGGCGTAGAGACCGTACTCAGGATTCTGGTACTGCTTCTGCTCGCAGTGCTCGTCACCCTGACGACGAAGCTCTCGGACATGATCGACGTGCTAGAACGCGCGGCGCGGCCGCTTCGTCACATCGGAGTCAATCCGGCGAAGGTCGGCATGATGGTGTCGATGGTAATCCGCTTCATTCCCTTGATGATGCGCGAGGCGCGCGAGATTCTCGAAGCGCAGCGGGCCCGGGGCCTCGATCGCAGCGCGATCGCCCTGCTGGTGCCGCTGCTGATCAAGACGCTGAAGATGGCCGATAATCTGGCCGATGCCCTCGATGCACGCGGTTACGATGCGGAAGCGGTCGTCCCCATCTGGCGCAGGTGGAACCGGACCGGAAACGACGGATGATGTCCGGTCGGCCGTGCAAGCGCATCGGTGATCGGCTAATGAGAAATTTGTCCAAGAATCAATGAATTGAACTAGACCGCGGGTATCAATCGATTCGGGACTCGGCAGGCTCGTAGGTCGGATTAGCGCAGCGTAATCCGACATGAAACATGGACTTGGAGCACCGGATGTCGGATTACGCCTTCGGCCGACCTACGGAACCACGGAGCCGCGTCAACCGAACACCGATGCGTACAAGCGGACCACCTGCCACGGGACGCGCTCGAAATCACCAGCCGGCCACGCTCGGAAGGTCCACGCCCCCGCAGGACGACTCACCGAAAACGGATGATGAGGAACAAGAAGGGGCGGCATCTCGCCGCACACCCGACTCCACCCGATCACCCCATGATCAGGAGACGTTATGACCACGCGAGACATGACCTTCGTCGCTCTGTTTGCGGCGCTCACCGCAGCCTTCGCGCTGTTCCCGAGAATTCCGCTGCCGTTCCTTCCCGTGCCAATCGTCGTACAGAACATCGGTGTCATGCTGGCCGGTTCGATCCTCGGCGCGACAAGAGGCAGCTTGTCCTTGCTGCTGTTCGTGGTGCTTGTGGCGGTCGGGATGCCCCTCCTCACCGGCGGGTACGGCGGCTTCGGTGTGATCCTCGGGCCGTCCGGCGGATTCATCCTGTCGTGGATTCCTGCCGCGTTCGTGATCGGCTGGCTGGTTGAGAGGTACTGGGCCCGCCTCGGATTCTGGCATCTGTTTCTAGCCAATGTCGTCGGCGGAATCGTCGTGGTCTACGTGATCGGCATCCCTTGGCAGGCCGTTATCGCCAACCTGGAACTCGTCGAAACCGCGGTGCTCTCCGCCGCATACATCCCGGGAGACGTGGCCAAGGCGGTCGTCGCGTCGTTCGCGGCCCTGATCGTCAAGCGCTCCTACCCGCTGATCCGCGGGTAGGTGGACGTAATCGTGCCGTTCGAGCCAAGTATCGCGCCCGGCATTCCCTGGGAGCGCGGGCGTCCCGCCCGCCCCCGGCCGGAGGCCGGAAATGGACAGCCCGCCGCAGGCCCACAGGTGTTCAAGCGGGCGGGACGCCCGCGCTCCCAGGAAAACCCGGCCCGCAGCCTCGTCCGTCTGATGCCGCGTCGGCCGGAGGCGGAGCCTCGCTAGGTACGGAAGGAAGGATCGGCGCGTTCGAGGGAACGCACCACCGCCGGCCACTCCAGGGTGCCGGCGTTGCCGCCCGCGCCGCCGACGGCGGCGAGCTTGGCCACGGCGTCGGGCCTGGGATGGATGGTCTCCACCCGCGAGCAGAGCACGTCGACCTGCACCTTGCACGCGTTCTCGAGGTTGTACATCAGGGTGAACGCTTCCCCGATGGTCGGGGCGCAGGTGAGCAGCCCGTGGTTGTGCAGGATGATGGCGTTGTTGGTCCCGAGGTCCGCGGCAAGCCGCTCGCACTCCTCCGACCCCACCGTCTGGTGGTCGTACTCGTGGTAGGAGAGGTGGCCGTCGAAGAGCATCGCCTGCTGGGTGAGGGGGAGCAGCCCGCCCTTCATGCACGAGACCGCCATCCCGGCCCGCGTGTGCGAGTGCAGCACCCAGTTCACGTCGGGGCGCCTCATAAGCACCACGCTGTGGATCGCGTGACCCGCGTCGTTGTACGGGCGGTCGCCGCGCACCACGTTGCCGTCGAAGTCGACCACGATCAGGCTCGACGCGGTGATCTCGTCGAACAGCAGGCCGTAGGGGTTGATGAGGTAGCAGCCCTCGTCGGTGGGGTGCCGGGCGGAGATGTGGGTGTAGATGAGGTCGGTCCACCCGTACTTGACGAACGCGCGGTAGCAGGCGGCGAGACTGCACCGCACGTCCCACTCCTCCTCGGAGAACCGCGCGGGATGGATCGGCTGTATGGATGCCATGGTCTGCTCCTGGAAACTTCGAAGCGGGATTCGATGCGGCGCCGCGTCCGCCGCGCTCGCGTCGGCGCGGGCGTCAGTCGAGGGCGATGGTGTCGTCGATGTCGAGCTCGACCCCCAGGTCCGGGAGCTTGAGGGTGACCGAGGCGCGCACCTTCTCGTTTCCGGACAACGCCCCCGACTCCACCGCCTCGCGCACCGCCTTCTCGATCTCGCGCTGGGACGTGACCCCGACCTTCTTCAGGAACTTGCGTATCTGCAGGTTGAATGCGTCTTCGTTCATCGGCGGTGGCTCCGTTGAGGTTCTTGCCGCGGAATTCCGCTCCGGATTCAGCCGTCGGCCCGCTCCGCGAGCATGGTGCGCGCGACCAGACCGGCAATTCGCCGGGCACGACGCGACGCCTCCGACGGGGGACAGGGAGCGAGTAGCGCGTCGAGATCGTCACGGCGCAGACCCGGCAGCACCCGACTGCGGCTCGACTCGCGAAACTGCCGCTCCGAAGTCGTGTCGGGCACCCAGATGTGCACGCCGTCGCGGCGGCTCCAGGTCCACGCCTCGCGCACGCCCATCCGGAAGTACGGCGCGAGCTTGTGGCTGGAGTCGACGCTGCGGTCGATCTCGGCCACCAGATCGGGAACCGGATGTCCCTTGCGGGTGTCGAGCCAGCCCTCCAGGCCCGTCACGCGCTCGGCGTTCACCGGGTCGAGGAAGAGGCTCGCGTCGGGCTCGAACGCGCCGTCGTCGCTCAGCAGGCGCGTCGCCGCGGTGATGAGCAGGCCGGAGGGATGGCCTGCGGCTTCAAGCGCATCGTCGATTCGGCTGAAGAGGCCGGAAATCGCGGCCGCACGCCGTTCGTGGCCGACACCCGGCTCGGCCACGAACTCCGCTCGCCCGGTCGCCATGTCGTAGCGACAGCGCGGCGCGTCGTCGTAGCTGGTCAGGCGGTCGTAGAGGTCGCGCGGCATCTGGACCTCGATCCGCACCGGGGCGTCCGGGCCGGAGGATGCATCGGCAACCGGAGTCGGCGGCGGGATCGTGGGTGAAGCCAATGGAGAGACGACGGTCCGTGGGGAGCCAATCTGGGTCCGGGCGGTCATCCGAAACGGGTTCCGAAGGCTTGGCGATGCCAGGATGCTACCACCAATCAGGATTCGCGAACGGCGCGCCCGAGCAGCGCGCAGCGGCGGTCGCCCCCCTCGGCCATTCTCGAAATCAGCCGGGTCGAACCGGAAGCCATCGTCCATCGCCGAGCGGCCGGGACGCGCCGCCGGAAATGGGCTCGCGCGGAGTCACCCGACCTGCCGGGCTCGCGCGCTCACCGGACGAATGGGGCTCCATCGCATGGCACGGCCCACCGCCCGCGCCTGGCGGCTCAGACCCGCATCTGCTGAATCTGCGCCGACAGACCCCCATCGAGAACCCATAGCTGACCCGACGCGTAGCGCGCCTCGTCGCCGGCCAGCCAGTTGACGAGGTTGGCCATGTCCTCCGGCGTGCCGTAGCGCCTCAGCGGGTGCACGCGGCGCGCTTCTTCGCGCAGGCTTTCCGCGTCGCCCATCGAGTCGAAGAAGCTCTTCAGCATCGGCGTGTCCACGTAGCCGGGGCAGATCGCGTTGACGCGGATGTTGTCCGGCCCGTGGTCGCAGGCCATGGCGCGGGTGAGCGCGTGCACCGCACCCTTGGTCGCGCAGTAGGCGGCGAGGTTGGGGTCGGCGATGAATCCGTCGTAGGAGCCGAAGTTGATGATTGAGCCGCCGCCGGCCCTGCGCATCAGGGGCAGCGCGTGCTTCGAGGTCAGGAAGGTGCCGGTGACGTTGACGGCGAAGATGCGGTTCCACTCCTCGAGCGAGGTCTGCTCCACGGTCTTCTCGATCTCGATGCCGGCCGCGTTGACCAGCACGTCGAGGCGACCGTGCTCGCGTTCGACGCGGGACATCAGCTCCACCGCGTCGTCCTCGCGGGTCACGTCCTGGCAAAGGAAGGAGACGCCGGGCGCCGGACCGCCCGGAGGCTCCGCCGGACCGGTCGCGCAGACCACCGCACCTTCCGCGGCGAAGCGCGCGCACACGGCGGTGCCGATGCCGCCGCAGCCGCCGGTGACCACCGCGACCTTCCCCGCCAGGTACCCCTCGCGCACCGCGCTCACGACGAGACCGCCCGGCGATAGGCATCCAGCACCAGGCCGTGGAAGTGATGCACCGCGTGCTCGCTCAGCCCCGAACCGTCCGGGTCCACCAGGTAGCGGCCCCGCTCGAACGCAGGCGTGCGCATGCCGCGCTGCACGCTCTCCACCAGGCCGATGTCTTCGGGCTGCAGCACCTCGTCGATGAACCGGATCGCCTCCATCTCCTGCTCCGTCGGCGGCGCGCTCTCGTAGAAGAAGTCGAACTCCTCGTACGTCTCCTCGGGGCCGACCGGGACGAACCGCCATACCATGAAGTTTCCGCGCCCGGGATAGCGCATCAGCGTCGTGTTCGGCCAGAGGTACCACACCGCGTGGTCGGTCACGCTCGCCTCTCCGACCCCGTAGGCCCGATTCTGCCGGCGCCCGGCCCGCGCCATGTGGCTGGACCAGATCCCGTGGGTGTCGACCTTGTAGGTGTCCATCTCCACCAGGGACACGAAGTCCCGGTGCGCGACGGGACAGTGGTAGCACTCGAGGAAGTTGTCCACCACCGTCTTCCAGTTGGCATGCACGGTATAGGTCAGACGATGCGCGAAGGTGAGAGCGCCCAGATCGGGAGCGTACCCCGTCACCTCGCGGGCAAGACCGTCCGTCTGCTCGGCGAGCGGCGGCGCCTGCGGGTCGAGGTTCACGAACACGAGGTGGCAGAACACCTCCACCTGCACCGGAGTGAGCAGGATGCGGTCCGGATCGAAGTTCTCGATCAGCTCGGAGCGGCGCGCCCGATGCAGGCGGCCTTCGAGATCGTAGACCCACGCATGGTAGGGGCAGGTGATGCGCGCCGTCGCGCCGGCACCGCTCAGCAGCTCGTGTCCGCGGTGCCTGCACACGTTGTAGAAGGCGCGCAGCGCGCCGTCCTCGCCGCGAACCGCGAAGATGCCATGACCCTGAATCCGGCCGGTGATGTACCTGCCCGGCTCGCGCAGCATCTCCTCGTGGCAGAGGTACTGCCAGCTCCGCCGGAAGATCTGCTCGCGCTCGGCGTCGAGGTATCCATGATCGATGTAGCAGTCCGCGCCGATCGAAGCGGACCGGGCGGCGATCGGGTCGTAGCCCGCGGCTGCGTGCTCCAGTTGCCTTCGCGTCAATCGCGCCCGCATGGCGTTCGGTCTCCCGTCGGGGTCGTGGATTCCTGGAATCCGGGGCCCGGCGTGTCTGAAATTATCCGATGGATCGCCGTGTTCGCGCATCCGCAATCATTCGGAATGCGTCGCTTTCCGGCTGCACGGAAGCGTCCTCGATCACCGAACGCCCGGGGTGTCGTGCTCTCGCGGTGGTCATTCGCCCCGGAATGACTCACCATTTCACCGCACCCGACGCCCGGAGGCGAGTCGAAACCATGCGAGCAGGACTTCGCCTCGCACCATCGAGGCATCGACGCGACCGCGAACGGCGTTCGCGGGAACGCGGGCGTCCGGCCGGTTCGATCGACGGTGGGCCTGCGGCGGGATGTCCATTTCCGGCCTCCGGCCGGGGCGGGCGGGATGCCCGCGCTCCCAGGGGCGCCTCGCACGACACTCGCCGCAACCGTATGGACGCCCGCGCTCGCGGGCACCGTGCGCGGTGACATCCTACCCACGCGGGGACGTCACCGCCGTCGTCCTCGCGGGCGGCCGGGCGCGGCGCATGGGCGGCGAGGACAAGGGCCTCGTCGTGGTCGCCGGCCGCCCGATGGTCGCGCACACCATCGACGCACTCCGCCCGCAGAGCGCGCAAGTCATCGTGAACGCGAACCGCAACGCCGGCGCGTACCGAACCGTCACCGGATGCCGCGTCATCGCCGACACCGTCGGCGGCTTCGCCGGTCCGCTGGCGGGGATGGCGAGCGCGCTGGAGGCGTCCGCAACCCCGCTCCTGCTCACGGCGCCGTGCGACTCGCCGCTCGTCACCGAGGAGCTCGGAACGCGGCTGCACGCGGCGATGGCCCGCCACGGAGCCGAGATCGCCGTGGCCCATGACGGCGAGCGCATGCAGCCGGTGTTCGCCCTGCTCACGCACGGTCTCCTGTCGGACCTGCTCGCATTCCTCCGCGCCGGGGAGCGCAAGATCGACGCCTGGTACGCGACCCGGCACACGGTGACCGCGGATTTCTCCGACGTCCTCGACACCTTTCTCAACGTCAACACGCCGCAGGAACGCGACCGCCTCGAGAAACGGCTCGCGCGGCGCGACACCGAAACCGGGTAAGCCGCAACTCGCATGGCGACGATTCCCTGCTTCGAGTCCGCGCGCGGGCGCCACGGCTCCGGGCGATGGCCCGCGAGGCTTCGTATCGCGGCGACGGAGCGCGCGCGGGACCGAAGACCGGATCTCCGGAAACGCGCCACGACACGCGACGCGCCCGGGACGCCTCTTCCATGCTGACGAACGCGCACATCCCGATCCTCGGCTTCGCGGCCTGGAGCGGCACCGGAAAGACGACGCTGCTGCGCCGGCTCCTGCCCATCCTCGCCGGGCGCGGGATCCGGGTGGGAATGGTCAAGCACGCCCACCACGACTTCGAGGTCGACACCCCAGGCAAGGACAGCTACGAGCTGCGCAAGGCGGGAGCGGCGCAGATGCTGATCTCGTCGCGCCGGCGCTGGGCGCTGATGGTGGAGCGACCCGTCGACCGCGAGCCGCCGCTCGACGAGGTGCTGCTGGAGCTCGATCAGGAGCTGCTCGATCTGATCCTGGTCGAGGGGTTCAAGCACGAGCGGTTCCCCAAGATCGAGCTCCATCGCCCGAGCTTCGGCCGCCCGCTACTACACCCCCGCGACGACACCATCGTCGCGGTCGCGACCGACGCGCCGCTCGATGCGCCGGTCTCGCTGCCCATGCTCGACCTGAACTCGCCGGAGGAGATCGCGAGCTTCGTCGTCGACACGATGCTGAGCGGCGCTTCCCTGCGCGGTATCGGATAGCGCCCGCCCCCGCCTGCGCCGCATCGATGGTCCCCCCGCGCGGGTGCGCGGCAACGGGCATTGCGCGGCCCCGGAACGAGGGGCCGGCGAACGGCACCAGCGAGGAAGCCCCGGCCGTGCGCGGAGCGACTTGACGCTGCCGCGCCATCGCGCGAACGTGCCGGGCATGAGCGCGCCCGAACCGCTTCCCGACTGCTACGAAGGCGATCCGGAGCTCCTGCCGCCGGGCGAGGCGATGCGCCGGATTCGGGCGCACGTACGCCCGGTGGAGGAGATCGAGACGATCCCGGTCATCGACGCGCTGGGGCGGGTCGCGGCCCGCGACGTCGTCTCGCCGATGAACGTGCCCGGGCACACGAACTCGGCGATGGACGGCTACGCGTGCGCCGGCGATTCGCTGCCGCACGACGTACCTCGCTGGTACGACGTTCCGGGCACGGCGTACGCCGGCAAGCCATTCTCCGGGCGGGTCGGGCCGTGCCAGGCGGTGCGGATCATGACCGGCGCGGTCATGCCCGAAGGCGCCGACACCGTGGTCATGCAGGAGCACGTGGAAGTCGACGGCGACCGCGTGCGGATACCGCCCGGCGGCCGGGCGGGTCAGCACGTGCGTCAGGCCGGCGAGGACATCGCGGCCGGCGCCGTCGTGGTTCCGCGCGGACGCCGCCTGATGCCGGCCGAGATGGGCCTGCTCGCGTCACTCGGCATCGCCGGCGTCGACGTGTATCGTCGGCTGCGGGTCGCGTACTTCTCGACCGGGGACGAGATCCGGCCCCCCGGCGCGCCTTTCGCGCCGGGGCTCGTGTACGACAGCAACCGCTTCATCATGCACGGCATGCTCGGCCGGCTCGGGGTGGAGGTCGTCGATCTGGGCATCGTGCCGGACCGCCGCGACGCGGTGCTGGATGCGTTCCGCGATGCGTCCGCCCGCGCCGACGTGGTCCTGTCCTCCGGCGGCGCCTCGACCGGCGAGGCCGACTACGTCAAGGATGTCCTCTCCGAGCTCGGCCAGGTCGGGTTCTGGCGCATCGCGATCCGTCCCGGGCGCCCGCTCGCGTTCGGTTTCGTCGGCGACTCCGTGTTCTTCGGCCTGCCCGGCAACCCGGTCGCCGTGATGGTCACGTTCTACCAGATCGTGGCGCCGGCGATCCGCACGGTGGCCGGCGAGGCCGACGCGAGACCGATGCCGGCGGTGGAGGCGCGCTGCACAGCGCGGCTGCGCAAGAAGCCGGGCCGCGTCGAGTACTATCGCGCCATTCTGGAGCGTGACGAGGCCGGCGCGCTGGTGGTGCGCAGCACCGGCAAGTCCGGCTCCGGTCTCCTGCACACGATGAGCGACGCGAACTGCTTCATCGTCCTCCCCGAGGACGGCGTCACGGTGGAGCCGGGCGCGACGGTGGAGGTGCAGCCCTTCTTCGGCCTGATGTGAAGCGAGCCCACGACCAATGAATGACTCGACACCAGGACACGCCGATCGCGAGTTCATTCCGCTCTCGATCTGCGTTCTCACCGTCTCCGACACGCGCACCGAGGACACGGACAAGTCCGGCCGCCTCCTCGCGGACCGCCTGCTCGCCGCCGGCCACTCCCTGCACGAGAAGCGGATCGTCCCCGACGACATCTACCGGATCCGCGCCGCGGTGTCGGAATGGATCGCGGACCCGGAGGTCAACGCGGTCATCAGCACCGGGGGGACCGGGGTCACCGGCCGCGACGGAACCCCCGAGGCGGTGAGCCCGCTCCTCGACAAGATCATCGACGGCTTCGGCGAGGTGTTCCGCACGATCTCCTGGGACAAGATCCGGACCTCCACCATCCAGTCCCGGGCGCTGGCGGGGGTCGCGAACGCCACCTACGTCTTCTGCCTCCCCGGCTCGTCGGGCGCCTGCCGCACCGCATGGGACCGGCTCATCGTCGACCAGCTCGACTACCGCACGCGGCCGTGCAACCTGGTGGAGCTGATGCCGCGGCTGCTGGAGACGTAGCCGGTCGATGCATTGCACTTTTTTCGTTGCAAGCACCCCATGTACGGACTACGAGAAGAGCGTCCTGCAGACTTGACGCCGGGCTCGATACGGCTGCGGCAACGATGACGGACGAGCCGTGCCGGCTCAGGAGAACAGCTTCATCTGGCCGTCCTCGCCATCCGCCCGCTTCCCGGGGATCCGCGAGCGCCGCCGCTCCAGGAGCCGTTCCTCGATGTCGGCCAGGTACGGGGACGGCGGCAGCTCGCGCACCTTCCCTCGCCAGAGCCGTTTCCGGGCCCGGCACAGGTACAACCTGGACCGCGCCCGCGTTACCCCGACGTAGAACAGGCGGCGCTCCTCGGCCAGGACCGACCTGTCCGCCTTGCCCCATGTCAGGGGGAGAACGCCGTTCTCGCAGCCGGCGATGAACACCACCGGGAACTCGAGCCCCTTGGCGGCATGGAGGGTCAGCAACGAGATTCGATCGGCGCGAGGGTCCCAGGTATCGGCCTCGGTGCCCAGCGCGAGATCGGACAGGAACCGCTCCAGGTCGTCACCGCACGCGACGGCGACAGGCCTCAGCAGCTCGTACGCCTCCAGCACCTGCGCATCGCGCCGGCCATCGGCCAGGCAGACCGCTTCGAGCCGTTCGCCGACCGGCCCCCGGCCCGGTGACTCGCGCAGCGCATCGATCGCCGCGATCACTCCCGGATGCTCCAGCAGCAGGCGGTGCGAGCGGTGCTGGAAGGGCATTCCCGAGCGCCGGAGCGCCTCCACGAGCGCCGGGACCTGGGCCCCGGTGCGGTAGAGCACGGCGAAGTCGGAGAACGACAGCGCCGGCCCGTCCGCGCCCGTCGAGCGTCCGCTGTCGATGGAGAAGAAGCTGTGCCCCCCCAGCGCCTGCTCCAGCGACTGGACGATGAACTCGGCTTCCGCCCGCTCGGTGGGCGCTTCGTGCAGGGTGACCAAGTCCGGCGTAACGTCGACGACCGGAACGGACGCCGGCATCGAGCCCGATCGGCCGATCACCTGCGCCGACAGGGCGACGATGTTCCGATCCGACCGGTAGTTGCGGTTCAGCCGCACGACCCGGGTCTGCGGGAAATCGCGCCGGAACTCGGAGAAGAAACGCACGTCCGCGCCCCGGAAGCCGTAGATGGCCTGGTCCGGGTCACCGATGGCGCAGAGGTTGCCGTCCGGCGCGACGAGCTGCCTCAGCAGCCGGACCTGCTGCTCGTCGACGTCCTGGTACTCGTCGACCGAGATCCACCGGTACCGCCGCCGGTACTGCTCCCGGATCCCGGGGTCGGACTCCAGCGCATCCGCCGCCCGCGCGACGAGGTCGTCGAAGTCGCACAGGTTGCGGGCCACCATCGCTCCCTCGTACGCCTCCATCACCTCGCCCGGCACCTCCTCCGACGGCGGCGCTGCGGTCCGCTTGGCACGCGAGATGGCCGAGAGCCGGCCGCGCGCCCGCCTCTCGGAGATGCCGAGCGCGTCGCGCAGCAAACGCACGCGTTCGGCCTCCGATGCGACCCGGAAGCCGCGCTGCAGGCCCGCGGCGTTGTGGTGCGCGGTCAGGATGGACAGGCCCAGGGAGTGGAACGTGTGCAGCGCGACCCGCTTCCACGCATCGGGCAGAAGAGCCCGCAGGCGGTCGCGCATCTCGCCCGCGGCCCGTCGCGTGAAGGTGATGGCGAGACACCGGGCGGGATCGACGGCGTGGTTCGTGACGAGATGGGCGATGCGGCGGGTCAGGGTCCTGGTCTTGCCGGACCCCGGGCCGGCCACGACGAGCAGCGGCGCGTCGACCGTCTCGACCGCCCGGCGCTGCTCGTCGTCGAGTCCGGCCAGGAGGTCGGGGCGGGGATGGTGCGGCTGGACGCGTTCCGGGCCACTGCGGCGCCGAGGCGAAGCGCTGCGGCGCGCGGCCAAGGACGCTTGCGCATCGCTCGTCCCGGCCCCCTGCGGTGCAGGCAGGCCGCCGGGCGAAGCGGGAGCAACACCATCCGGCGGAAGCGCAGGCCCTGCCTGGTCCGGCAAGCCGGCCTCGGGCAGCGGCTCCGCATTTCCGGACGAAGGGTCGGACTCGCCGCCGGTCGGCGCGTCCTTCTCCCCATGCGACCGCGCAAGCCGGCCGTCCGGCACGGGTGGCGACGAAATCGCTCGCGCGGGCCGGTCGGCACCCGGCCCGCCTTCGGTTTCGGGGCGACGAGCGCCATCACCGGAGAGCGGCACCTCGCTCCCCTCCCCGAACAGAGGGACACCCCGCGTGGCATGGCGAAGCTCCGAGTCCTCGAACAGGCGAATGGTCCCGTACACCCCGTCGTAGCCCGCATGCCGGATCACCTCCTGCCGGCGAAGCCGCGAAACCGCCTCGGCGACGAGCGACGACGACGCGGGCGCGATGTCCTCGAGCGGGAGCGCGTTGAGCAGCGGAAGCTCCGGCCCCAGCCGGCCGAGCAGGCTCTCGTAGTGCTGCGCGACCCGCTTGCTCTTCGCGCCGACCTGGTGGATCTCGGAGAGGATCTCGGGGAGCGGGACCAGGCTCTGCATCGTGCCCGCGGTCGCGGGCGGGGCCGTCTCCTCGGGCCGGTCCGCGAGGTCCTCGACGCGGTGCATCACCCCGACCGTGATCGGCTTGCCGCAGGCCGGACACAGGCCGTCATGCGCGCGGGTCTCGCCGGGGGAGAGCCGGACCCGGCAGTTGCGGTGCCCGTCGAGGTGGTACTTGCCCTCCTCGGGGAAGAACTCCAGCGTGCCCTCGTACCCCTCCCCCGTCTCCAGCGCACGGCGCAGCGCGAAGTAGTCGAGCTCGGTGTCGAAGACGCACACCTCCCTTCCGAGCTTCTCCGGCGAATGGGCGTCGGAGTTGGACACGAGCCGGAAGCG
>MKWU01004602.1_pt1 | contig 16005 bp, 12 predicted proteins | sample 809101 | NCBI WGS metagenome assembly MKWU01 (sample SAMN05860141, study PRJNA318959) | sponge metagenome | host: Aplysina aerophoba | place: Slovenia: Piran, Adriatic Sea, Gulf of Piran | collected 2013-05-07 | reverse complement strand
CCCGTCCGTGGAAATGGCCACCGTCAGGCCGGAGCGCCGCACCACGCCGCCCAGGTACAGGCTCGCGTTCGGTGGATCGTCGACCGCGTTCACGAACAGGCGGCGCTCGCCGGCCGCCTCCGAGACCTGCCCGTGCGGCGCCCGCCGCCCCCCCGGGACCCCTGCGGGTCCCCCGCCGGCGGCGCGGCGGCGACGACCAGCCACGCGCCGTCGAGGTCGCGCGCCTCGAACGGGCGCCGGACGCAGGCCACAGCCGCCTGCAGGATGCCGGGCGCGATCTCGGGAGCCACGACCGTCACGTCGGCACCCGCGTCGAGCAGGGCGCGAATCTTGGACGCCGCGACGCCGCCGCCGCCCACGACGACGACGCGCCGGCCGGCCAGCTTCAGAAAAGCGGGGAAGAGCGTCATCCGTCTCCCGGGCGCCTGCGCGCCCGTCATGGCGCGCCTACGTCGCGGGCGCCTCCTGCAGCGGGAGGGCCGGTCCGTGAAGCCCGCACTCGCTCTTTGCCGTGCCGCGCCACCGGCCGGCGCGCGGATCCTCGCCGGGGCTCACCGGGCTGGTGCACGGCCAGCAGCCCACGCTGGGGTATCCGCGATCGTGGAGCGGATTGTACGGCACGTCGTTCGCCAGCAGATACTGCCAGACGTCCCGGCTGGTCCAGGTGACGAGCGGATTGACCTTGGCGATCCCGAACTTGGCGTCCCACCCGACCACCGGCGCGTTCGCCCTCTGCGGCGTCTGGTCACGGCGGATGGCGGTGATCCAGGCATCCACCGTGCGCAACTCGGCGGCGAGCGGAAGCACCTTGCGGCGGGCGCAGCAGCCGTCCGGGTCGCGCTCCCACAGCCGATGCGCCGGATCGAGCGTGGCGTCCGGCCCTTCGCCCGCCGTGCGCTCGGGGCTGACGCCGCGGATCGTGAGGCCGTAGCGCGCCTCCAGACGCGTCCACAGCTCGCGGGTCTCCGGGAACAGGACGCCGGTGTCGAGCGTGAACAGGTCGATCGGCAGTCGGTGACGCCCGATCAGGTCGATCAGGACACAACCCTCGGCGCCGAACCCCGTGGCGAACGTCAGCCGGTCGGCATAGCGTTCCACGGCCCAGCGCAGGACGGCTTCCGGAGGGGCTCCCTCCAGGACGTCCGCGCACATCTCAAGCGGAGCCGTGCGCTCCGCGCACGGCCTCAGTACTGCGACGTTGCTCACGATGCTTCACCTCCGTACGTCGACGCCGGCGCCTGCTGGGCGACACCGAAGACCGCCAGTTGCACGCCGAGAACGAACAGGACGACCGCGAGGCTGGCGCGAAGCGGCCGTTCGGGAACCGCCGTCGCCAGCCGCGCTCCGGCCAGGACGCCGGGAATCCCGCCCACCAGAACCGCCCCGGCCAGGGCGACATCGACACGGCCGGCAGCCGCGTGACCGACGGTCGCGGCCGAAGACAGGACGAGCGCGTGGACCAAATCCGTGCCGACGCTGGTGCGAGCGGCGAGCGGATAGCCCAGCACGAGCACGCAGAGGAGTAGCGACCCGCTGCCGACGCTGGTCATGCTGACCAGCACGCCGGTGACGAAGCCGAGGCCGACCGTCGCCGCGGCGGAGGGCATGCGGCGCGGCTGCAACCGCTCGGCGAGGAGCACGCGCAGGAACAGCGCGGCCGCGGCCAGGATCAGCACGAAACCGAGGGCGTGCGCCAGCCACGCCTCGAGCCGGTCGACGGGAAGCCGGTTCAGAATCGCGATCCCGACGGCTGCCCCCGGGAGCGATCCCGCCGCCAGCCGCGCCGCGGTCTGCCAGTGCACCTCGCGCCGCAGCGCGTAGAAGCCGCCCCCGACCAGCTTCATGCCGGCCGCGATCAGCACGTCCGATCCGATCGCGATCGAGGGCGGCACCCGCGCCACGAGCACGAGCGCCGGCGTCAGCAGGGCCCCACCTCCGGTTGACGTTGCGCCGACGAGGGCGCCCACGAAGAAGCCGATGGCGATCGGGGCGAGGTCGAGTCCGGTCACGTCTCGGATGCTGCTGCAAAAAAAAGGCCCGAGGGGCGTCGCCCCCCGGGCCTTGGGTCCTTCGCGTCGAGTGTTCGCTTCTTCTAGTGACGCAGCACACGTGACGCAGCACGACCGTCGGCGCGGGGGCCCTGAACGGGCTCGCTACAACAGCAGCCGGTCATTCGCAACGTCACGCGCACATCATGTCAGTCCGCGCCACCGTCGTCAAGTGCCGCCGAGACCCGGTCACTCCGAACCGTCGTCCTCCTCCGCGGTGAGCGCCGCCAGGGCCTCCCGAAGCCGGACCGCCGCGTCCGGGAGGCGGTCGCCCGTCTCGCCGTCGAGCACGATGTCGAACGAGTCGAGCCGCTCGCCGTAGAAGCGCTCGTTCGCGTCGCGGTCGGCCCGCAGGGTCGCTCCGCCGAGTGCCGCACCCGCGAACACCCCCCGCGTGCGCGAATAGCTGAGGATCTCCGCCGTCAACTGGAGGTCCGTCGACGCCTCGAGGCTGCGGCCGACCGGTCCCACGACCGCCGAGACGTCGCCACCCAGCTTGAACTGGTTGTCGAGCAGCCGCCGCAGCCCCCGGGCGTTCTGTATCAGAAGCACGACGTCCGCCGACTGCGCTCCGACCTGCAGGCCGATGCTGCCTCCGGTCAGGGTGAGGAACGCCGGGGCGGACCAGCTTCCGGTCTCCGGGTCCCTCCCCGCGATGAATCCTCGACCGCGCTGCCCCCCGAGGAAGAAGCCAGCCTTGACCGTGGACGGGAAGACCGCAATCGCGACGGCGCGGTCGAGGATGGCGCGGGGAATCGCCGCGTCGGGCGCCTCCATGATCTCCTCGAGGACGACGATTCCCTCGTCGACCCGCGCCGCCTCCTCGTCCCCGCGGGCGGACGCCGGCGCCCCCGCGAGGACCACGCCGAGCAGCGCCGCCGCGGCGCGGATGTGCCGGGGGCGACGTCGAGCGGAGCACCGGTCGTGAACCGGCGCGTTTGTGCCGTGTGTAGTAGCCATGCCTTTCATCGTAGCCCACCGCGGCGCGGAATCCGCGCCCGGCAGTCGCCGCCGACGGCTCCGGGTCCCACGCCCGCAAGGAATCAGCATTGCTGATACTGCAGGTGCTTGCCATTAGCCACGGTTGTCGGTAAGGTGGCGGCTCATGCACCTGGAGTCCCTGAACATCTTCTGTGACGTGGTGCGTCATCAGAGTTTCTCGCGCGGGGCCGTCGCGAGCTCCGTGAGTCAGTCCGCGGCGAGCCAGGCGGTGCGCCAGATCGAGAAGCGGCTCGGGGCGCAGCTCATCGACCGCTCGAAGCGGCCGTGGCGGCTCACGCCCGAGGGACGGCTCTTCTTCAAGGGCTGCCAGGAGATAGTCGAGCGCTACCACGAGCTCGAGGAAGCCGTGCAGCGCCGGCAGCAACCCTCGGGCTACACGGTCCGCCTGGCATCGATCTACTCGGTGCGATTGCACGATCTGAGCCAGTACGTCGATCGATTCCAGGCCTCGGTGCCGGGCGCCGGGGTCGATCTGGAGTACATGCATCCCGACCAGATATACTCCCGCGTTCTCAACGACCAGTCGGACCTCGGCCTCATCTCGTTCGCCAACCCGGGGCGCGAGCTCACCGCGATCCCGTGGCAGAGCCAGGCGATGGTGGTCGCCTGCCCGCCCGGCCACCGGCTCGCACGGGTCTCGGCGCCGTTGGAGCCGCGGGCGCTCGACGGAGCCGCCTTCGTGACGTTCGACCGCGGGCTGAAGGTGCGCCGCGAGATCGATCGCTTCCTGCGCCGCCACGACGCCGAGGTGCGCGTGGTAGCCGAGTTCGACAACATCGAGAACATCAAGCAGGCAATCGAGGACGGCGCGGGCGTGGCGCTCCTGCCCGAGCCGACCCTGGGGCGCGAGGTCCAGCGCGGAACGCTCGTGAGGGTCGGCCTGGGGAACGGAACCGGCGAGCCGCCGTTCGTCCGTCCCCTGAGCATCATTCACCGCCGCCGGAGGCGGCTCAATCCGGCCGTGACCGGCTTCATCGAGCTGCTCCGCCAGCCGGGCGCCGCCGTCGCCGCGTCCCGAGCCGGCTGACGCCGACGACGGCGCGAACCGAAGACCCATGACCATGCCATCGACGAGAACGGACCGAGGCGCCCCGCGGGCGGCCGTCCGCGGCGGACTGCCGCCGGCGCAGGGCCTCTACGACCCGCGGTTCGAGCACGACTCTTGCGGCGTGGGGTTCGTGGTCAACATCAAGGGCGAGCGCTCGCACAAGCTGGTGCGGCAGGCGTTCGAGGTCGGCCTGAACCTGCTGCACCGGGGGGCTTGCGGCTGCGAGGTGAACACCGGGGACGGCGCCGGCATGCTCCTGCAGGTGCCGCACAAGTTCCTGGCGAAGGCGGCGCCCGCCGCCGGCATCGAGCTGCCCGGCGCCGGCGAGTACGGCGTCGGCATGGTGTTCCTGCCGCGGGACGCGGCGGAGCGGCGCCGCATCGAGGAACTCTTCGCCCGCGTCGTCGCCGAGGAAGGGCAGCGTCTGCTCGGCTGGCGCGACGTGCCGACCGACAGCTCCGCGCTGGGACCGACCGCCCGCCGCGGCGAGCCGATCATCCGCCAGATCTTCATCGGCCGCGCGGGGACGGCGGCGGAGAACGCGGCGGACCCCGGTCCCGGCGGAGCGCGCGCCCGCTTCGAGCGCAAGCTCTACGTCATCCGGCAGCGGGTCAGCCGGGCCGCGGACGCGCTCGATCTGTCCGAGCGCGAGCTCTTCTACGTGGCGAGCCTGTCGTCGAACACCATCGTGTACAAGGGGATGCTCATCGCCGACCAGATGGAGTCGATGTTCCCCGACCTGACGGACCCCGACTTCCAATCGGCGCTCGCGCTGGTCCATTCCCGCTTCAGCACGAACACGTTCCCGTCCTGGCCGCTGGCACACCCCTACCGCTACGTCGCCCACAACGGGGAGATCAACACCCTGCGCGGCAACATCAACTGGATGCGCGCCCGCGAGGCGCTGTGCCGGTCGGACCTGTTCGGCGACGACCTCGGGAAGCTCTTTCCGCTCATCCGCGAGGGACAGAGCGACACCGCCACGTTCGACAACGTGCTGGAGTTCCTCGTGCTCACCGGCCGCCCGCTGGCGCACGCCGTGCTGATGATGATTCCGGAGCCGTGGTCGAACCACGAGTCGATGGCCGCCGACCGGCGCGCGTTCTACGAGTACCACGCCTCGCTGATGGAGCCGTGGGACGGGCCGGCCTCCATCGCGTTCACCGACGGCACGGTCATCGGCGCGGTGCTCGACCGCAACGGGTTGCGGCCCTCGCGCTACTACGTCACCCAGGACGACATGGTAATCATGGCGTCGGAGGTCGGCGTCCTCGACATCCCGCCGGAGAACGTCCGGATCAAGGACCGCCTGCACCCCGGCCGCATCTTTCTCGTCGATACCGCGCAGGGGCGCATCATCGACGACGAGGAGATCAAGCGGCAGCTCGCGGCCGAGCGTCCCTATGCCGACTGGCTGGCCCGCGAGCTCGTGCACCTCGACGATCTGCCCGACGCCCCGGCCGACACCCCGCCCCCGCGCGAGACGGTGCTCCGCCGCCAGCGGGCGTTCGGCTACACCGAGGAGGACCTGCGCATCCTCATCGCCCCGATGGCCCAACAGGGCGCGGAACCCATCGGATCCATGGGCACGGACACGTCGCTCGCGGTGTTGTCGAACCGGTCCCGGCTGCTCTACGACTACTTCAAGCAGCTCTTCGCGCAGGTCACGAACCCGCCACTCGACGCGATCCGCGAGGAGCTGGTGACCGACATGGGGTCGACCCTCGGGGCCGAGCGAAACCTGCTCTCGCCCGAGGCCGCGTCGTGCCACCACGTCAAGATCGACTACCCGGTCCTGGCGAACGGCGAGCTCGCAAAGCTGCGGCACCAGACCGATCCGGCGTTCCGGTCCGCGACCCTGCCGATGCTGTTCGACCCCCGCGCCGGCGCGGTTGGTCTGGCGGAGGCAATGGATGCGCTGCGGGCGCAGGCAAGCGCGGCCATCGAGGCCGGGACGACGCTCCTCGTGCTGTCGGATCGCGGTGTGGACGCGGAGCACGCCCCGATCCCGGCCCTGCTGGCCACGGCGGGGGTGCACCACCACCTGGTGCGAGAGGGAACGCGCACGCGGGTGGCGCTCCTCGTCGAGACGGGCGAGGCGCGCGAGTGCCACCACATGGCGCTGCTGCTCGGCTACGGCGCTGCCGCCATCAACCCGTATCTCGCGTTCGAGACGCTGGACGTGCTGCTGGCCCGCGGCGGGATCCGGGGCCTCCCCCCAGCACCCCGTGTCTGGGGTGGGAGACGCTGGACGTGCTGCGGGCCGGCGGCGAGACCGGGGGCGTCGACCACGACGAGGCGGCCCGCCGCTACGTCCGGGCGTGCACGAAGGGTGTCCTGAAGGTGATGTCGAAGATGGGGATCTCGACGCTGCAGAGCTACCGCGGCGCGCAGATCTTCGAGGCGGTCGGGCTCGACAAGGACTTCGTCGACCGCTACTTCACCTGGACCGCATCCCGCGTGGGCGGCATCGGAATCGAGACGGTCGCCGACGAGACGGTCCGCCGGCACGCGGCGGCGTTCCCGACCCGCGGCCGGGACGACGGCGAGCTCGATTCGGGCGGCGAGTACCAGTGGCGGCGCGACGGCGAGTACCACCTCTTCAACCCCCAGACGGTGTTCAAGCTGCAGCACGCCAGCCGGAGCGGCCAGCGCGAGATCTACTGCGAGTACGCCGAACTGGTTAACGGCCAGAACCGCCAGCGGGCCACGCTCCGTGGGCTGATCGCCCTGAAGCCGGCCGACCGGCCGGTGCCGATCGACGAGGTGGAGCCGCCGGAGGCGATCTTCAAGCGCTTCGCCACCGGAGCGATGTCGTACGGCTCGATCAGCGCGGAGGCGCACGAGACGCTGGCCATCGCGATGAACCGGCTCGGCGGCAAGTCGAACACCGGCGAGGGCGGCGAGGACCCGGCGCGCTACACGCCCGATGCGAACGGCGACCTGCGCCGCAGCGCCGTCAAGCAGGTGGCGTCCGGCCGCTTCGGGGTGACGAGCGAGTACCTCGTGAACGCGGACGACATCCAGATCAAGATGGCGCAGGGGGCCAAGCCGGGCGAGGGCGGGCAGCTCCCCGGGTTCAAGGTCTATCCGTGGATCGCGAAGGTCCGCTACTCGACCCCCGGCGTAGGCCTCATCTCGCCGCCGCCGCACCACGACATCTACTCCATCGAGGACCTTGCGCAGCTCATCCACGACCTGAAGAACGCGAACCGCGAGGCCCGCATCCACGTCAAGCTGGTGGCGGAGGTCGGTGTCGGCACGGTAGCCGCCGGGGTGGCCAAGGCGCACTCGGACGTCGTGCTCATCTCCGGCCACGACGGCGGCACCGGCGCGTCGCCGCTGACCAGCATCAAGCACGCCGGCGTGCCGTGGGAGCTGGGCCTGGCGGAGACCCAGCAGGTGCTGGTGCTGAACGAGCTCCGCGACCGCATCGTGGTGCAGGTCGACGGGCAGATGAAGACCGGCCGCGACGTCGTGGTCGCCGCCCTCCTGGGCGCCGAGGAGTACGGCTTCTCCACCGCGCCGCTGGTCGTCTCCGGCTGCATCATGATGCGCGTATGCCACCTCGACACCTGTCCGGTGGGCATCGCCACGCAGAACCCGGCGCTCCGCAGGCACTTCACGGGGCGGCCGGAGTTCGTCGAGAACTACTTCCGCTTCGTCGCGGAAGAGATCCGGGAGCTGATGAGCGAGCTCGGGTTCCGGACCATGGACGAGATGATCGGCCGCGCCGACCGGCTCGACGTCGTGGCCGCGGTCGAGCACTGGAAAGCGCGCGGGCTGGATCTGTCGTCCATCCTGCACTACCCGAACGTCCCGTCGCACGCGGCACGACACTGCGTGCGCCCGCAGGATCACGGACTCGATCGCGCCCTCGACAACGAGCTCATCGCGCGCTGCGAGCCGGCGGTCGAGCGAAGGGAGCCGGTCGCGCTCGACCTCCCCATCCGCAATGTCAACCGGACCGTCGGCACGATGCTCGGAGCCGAGATCACGCGCCGGTGGGGCGCGGAGGGGCTTCCGGACGATACCGTCCGCATCCGGTTCTCCGGCTCGGCCGGACAGAGCTTCGGGGCGTTCGTGCCGCGCGGCGTCTCGATGACGATCGAGGGCGACGCGAACGACTATTTCGGGAAGGGTCTGTCGGGGGGGCGACTCGTCATCCATCCTCCTGCCCGATCGACTTTCGCCGCCGAGGAGAACATCATCATCGGCAACGTCGCCCTGTACGGCGCCACCAGCGGCGAGGCGTTCGTGCGCGGCGTTGCCGGCGAGCGGTTCTGTGTCCGGAACAGCGGCGCGCACGCCGTCGTCGAGGCGGTCGGAGACCACGGCTGCGAGTACATGACCGGGGGGCGGGTGGTCATTCTCGGCCCCACGGGCCGCAACTTCGCGGCCGGAATGAGCGGGGGGATCGCCTACGTCCTCGACGCGGCGGCGGACTTCCCACGCCGCTGCAACCCCGGCATGGTCGACCTGGAGACGCTGGACGATGACGACGAGGCGCTGGTCCGCCGGATGCTCGCGCGGCACGCGGCCCTGACCGGCAGCACCGTCGCGGCGCGGATGCTCGACACCTGGCCGGCAACGCGGGCGCAGTTCGTCAAGGTCATGCCGCGCGACTACAAGCGCGTGCTCGCGGCCGAGGCCCGGGCGCGCGCCGAGTCCCGCGAGCCGGAGTTCGCCGAGCTGATCGGCGCCTAGCGAGCCTGGCGAGCCTGGCGAGCCTAGAGACACGACGACGCACATCATGGGCAAGCTGAAGGGGTTCCTCGAAATCGAGCGGCAGAAGCCGCCCGCCCGTCCGGTCGGCGAGCGCGTGCACGACTGGCGCGAGGTCTATCTGCCGTATCGGTCGGATGACCTCAGCGCGCAGGGCGCGCGCTGCATGGATTGCGGCATCCCGTTCTGTCATGAAGGGTGCCCGCTCGGCAACCTGATCCCGGACTGGAACGACCTGGTCTACCGCGACAAGTGGCAGGCGGCCATCGACCGGCTGCACAAGACCAACAACTTCCCGGAGTGGACGGGACGGCTCTGCCCCGCCCCGTGCGAGGGGTCGTGCGTGCTGGCCATCGACCGGGAGCCGGTCACCATCAAGTCGATCGAGCTGGCGATCGTCGAGCGCGCCTTCGACGAGGGGCGGATCCACGCCGAGCCGCCGGCCTCGCGCACCGGCAAGACGGTGGCGGTGGTCGGCTCCGGCCCTGCCGGCCTGGCTGCCGCGGACCAGCTCAACCGTGCCGGTCACACGGTGACGGTCTTCGAGAAGTCCGACCGCATCGGCGGACTGCTGCGCTACGGCATCCCCGAGTTCAAGATGGAGAAGCGCTACCTCGACCGCCGCCTGCAGATTCTGGAAGCCGAGGGCATCCGCTTCCGCACGGGGGTGAACGTCGGCGTCGACCTGTCGGCCGAGGAGATGCAGCGGGAGTACGACGCGACGCTCCTCGCCGGCGGCGCCGGCTGGCCGCGGGACCTCCAGGTGCCCGGGCGGGAGCTCGAGGGCATCCACTTCGCCATGGACTACCTCACGCAGCAGAACCGCCGCTGCGAGGGAGACGCCGTGCCGGCGGACGAGGAGATCACGGCGCGCGGCAAGCACGTCGTGATCATCGGCGGCGGAGACACGGGCGCCGACTGCCTGGGGACCGTGCATCGCCAGGGCGCCCGCTCGGTCGCGCAGTTCGAGCTGCTGCCGCGCCCGCCGGACGAGCGTGCGCCCGGCAACCCGTGGCCGACGTGGCCGCAGGTCTTCCGGGTCTCGGCCGCTCACGAGGAGGGCGGCGACCGCGTTTACGCGGTATCGACCGAGCGCTTCACCGGGTCCGGCAACGGCCACGTCAGCACGCTCCACGCGACGCGGGTCGAGATGACCCGCCGCGAAGGCCGCGTTGCGTTCGACCCGATCCCCGACAGCGCGTTCGAGCTCAAGGCCGATCTCGTGCTGCTCGCCATGGGGTTCCTGGGCCCGGAGCGGCCCGGGCTGTTGACCGACCTCGGCGTCCGGCTGACCGAGCGGGGCAACGTGTGGCGCGACGAGAACTGGATGACCAGCGTGCCGGCGGTCTTCACCGCCGGGGACATGCAGCGCGGCCAGTCGCTCATCGTCTGGGCGATCGCCGAGGGCCGCAGCGCCGCTCGCGGGATCGATGCCTACCTGATGGGAACATCGGCCCTGCCCGCCCCCGTCTGATTCATCGGCGTCCCTCGGAGGCAGGCGCAGCACGCGGGCTCTCGATGCACGCAATCCGTCACCGCGACGCCACCCATTTGGCACGCGCTTTGCTTGCCCAATGGGCATGGTTTCGCAAGGCGGCAACACCCACGCGATGAAGAGGTCCAGGTCCCTGCCGGCGGACGTCCGGCCGCTGGCGATGCTGGCGGACGTCAACCAGGTCCTCACCCTGGCGCAGAGCCCGCGGGCCGGGTTTCAGCGCGCGCTCGAGCTGCTCGACCAACTGCACGGCGTCATTCGCAGCGCGGTGGTCCTCTCCGACCCCGACACGGGACGGCTGCGGGTGGAAGCGTCGGGCGGCCTCACCGGCGCCGGGCGCCACGCCGAGTGGGAGATGGGCGAAGGCATCACCGGCCGCGTCGTCGCCAGCGGCAAGCCAGTGGTCGTGCCGCAGATCAGCCAGGAGCCGATGTTCCTGCACCGCACGGGGCGGCGGCGGGACGGGCCGCGCTCGGAGATCAGCTTCATGTCGGTGCCGATACCCGGCGACCGGAAGCCGGTCGGCGCTCTCAACATCGACTTCCCGTTCGACAAGTCCCGCAACTACGACCGGGACCTGCACATCTGCCGGGTGGTGGCCTCGATGTTCGGCCAGGCGCTCCGGCTGCAGCAGATTGCGGAAGCCGAGCGGCAACGGCTGCTCGACGAGAACATCCACCTCAAGGCAGAGCTGAAGCAGCGCTACGACTTCTCGCACATCATCGGCACCAGCGGCCCCATGCGGCAGGTGTACGAGCAGATCGCGCGCGTTGCGTCATCGAACACGACCGTGCTCATCCGCGGCGAGTCCGGGACGGGCAAGGAGCTCATCGCGCACGCCATCCACTACAACTCTCCGCGAGCCAAGAAGCCGTTCGTCAAGGTGAGCTGCGCCGCGCTGCCCGACTCCCTCATCGAATCGGAGCTGTTCGGCTACGAGCGGGGCGCGTTCACGGGCGCGACAGCGCGCAAGAAGGGTCGTTTCGAGCTCGCCGACGGAGGCACGCTCTTCCTCGACGAGATTGGCGACATCAATCTGTCGACGCAGGTCAAGCTGCTCCGCGTGCTCCAGGAAAAGGAGTTCGAGCGCCTCGGCGGCACCGCCCCCGTGAAGTCGAACGTGCGGATGATCGCGGCGACGAACGCCGACATCGAGAAGGCGATCGCGGCCGGCACCTTCCGCGAGGACCTGCACTACCGGCTCAACGTGTTCGCCATCTTCGTGCCGCCCCTGCGCGAGCGGAAGACCGACATCCTGCTCCTCGCGGACAACTTCCTCGAGAAGTACTCCATCGAGCACGGCAAGCACGTGAAGCGCATTTCCACGCCGGCCATCGACATGTTCATGGCCTACCACTGGCCGGGCAACGTGCGGGAGCTCGAGAACTGCATCGAGCGCGCCGTCCTCGTCTGCGACGGCCACGTCGTCCACGCCCACCACCTCCCGCCCACCCTGCAGACCGGCGAGGCGTCCGGGACCACCACCAACGTGTCGCTCGCCGACGCCGTCGCCACCTACGAGAAGGACCTGCTGCAGGACGCCCTCAAGACGACCCGCGGCAACCGGGTGAAGGCGGCGAAGCTCCTCGACTCGACGGAGAGGATCGTCAGCTACAAGGTCAAGAAGTACGGCATCGACTGCCGACGATTCCGCTAGCCGCGGAACCCGTCGCAGGCTCCGTGGTTCGGCCCCAGCCCCCACCGGCCCGGGAGCTTGCGCCGCGGCAATCGCTCCGCCGGCGTTCTGCAGCACAAGCTCCGGATACGATTTTGTAGTGCATCGTTCCATTCTCTACGTTTCCGTAGAGACTCCGCGCGGACGCGATCCAGGAATCCACGTTCGATCGAGCCCTTCCCAGCCGATCCCGGTGGGATTCATGCCCCGCAGACGCCTTGCCGAAGCGTCCGGGCGGACGCCGTGCGGCGGTACGGTTCCGGCGTGCGCATGTAATTACAGTTTTGTCTGTATCTGGCCAATAAACTACGTCTTTGTATAGCATTCGCGACAGCGCCTAGACGTGCCGCGCGCCGCATCCGCCGGTTTCCCGCCCGATTCCAACCGCCCGGAGGCCCTGCCCCAAACATGGCGCGCGTCTTGCTTAGGGACGGTCGACGCATCACCACCGCCCCGACTCGTACAGGGAGACAGCCCATGAAGCTCATCACGGCGATCATCAAACCGCACATGCTCGACGAGGCCCGCGAGGCCCTGTCGAAGTCCGGCATCCAGGGCCTGACCGTCACCGAGGTCAAGGGGTTCGGGCGCCAGAAGGGCCACACCGAGATCTACCGGGGCGCGGAGTACTCGGTCGACTTCGTCCCGAAGATCAAGATCGACGTCGTCGCCGACGACAACCAGGTCGATGCCGTGCTCGAGGCCATCAAGGGTTCCGCCCGGACGGGCGAGATCGGCGACGGAAAGATCTTTGTGAGCGACGTCGGCCAGGCCGTGCGCATCCGGACCGGCGAGTCCGGCCCCTCAGCCCTCTAGGAAACCGCACCGCACTAGGAGTCTGCGCCGCGGAACGGCGCGGACTCCTGTAGGCATGGCTGGGCGCCAAGCGGAGCCGTCAGGCGACGAATGGCGGGCTAGCGCAAAGGAAGGACTAGGACAACGCCAATGAAAACTGGATTCCGTCGCTCGATCGTCCGCGCCGCCGCACTGTCGCTCGTACTGCTCACCATCCTCCTGATCCCGCACGCGGTGTTCGCCCAGGAGACCGCCTCGCAGGAGCTCTTCACCGTCAACAACACCTGGATGCTGGTCGCCACGTTCCTCGTGTTCATCATGCACCTCGGCTTCGCGTGCCTCGAGAGCGGGCTGACGCAGGCGAAGAACACGGTGAACATCCTGTTCAAGAACACCGGGGTCATCGCCATCGGCCTCATCACGTACGCCATCGTGGGGTTCAACCTCATGTACCCGGGCGACTTCTCGGTCGGGCAGTTCCTGGGCTTCGCCGGCTTCGGGCTCGACCCGGGCGCCGAGGGGAACACCGTCGCCTACGCCGACGGCGCCTACACGTACTGGACGGACTTCATCTTCCAGGCGATGTTCGCCGCGACCGCCGCCACGATCGTCTCGGGCGCGGTGGCGGAGCGGATCAAGCTTGGATCGTTCCTCATCTTCACAACCATCTACGTGGCGTTCATCTACACCATCGCCGGGTCGTGGAAGTGGGGCGGCGGGTTCCTCGACGCGATGGGCTTCTACGACTTCGCCGGCTCCACGCTGGTGCACTCGGTCGGCGGGTGGGGCGCCCTGGCCGGCGTCATCGTCCTCGGCCCGCGCCTGGGCAAGTACTTCGAGGGTCGGGCCAAGCCGATCCCCGGGCACAGCATGCCGCTGGCCACCATCGGCGTCTTCCTGCTCTGGCTCGGCTGGTTCGGCTTCAACGGCGGCTCCGTGCTCAGCGCCGACCCGGAGCTGGTCTCGCTCGTCTTCGTGACCACCTGCCTGGCCTCGGCGACCGGCATCCTCGGCGCGATGGCCGCGTCGTGGACGGTGCAGCACAAACCCGACCTCACCATGGTGCTGAACGGCGCGCTCGCCGGGCTCGTCGGCATCACGGCCGGCGCGGACGTCGTGAGCGTCAACGCAGCGATGGTCATCGGCCTCATCGCCGGCGTCATCGTCGTCGGCTCCGTGCTGCTCATCGACCGCGCCGGGCTCGACGACCCGGTCGGGGCCATATCCGTCCACCTGACGTGCGGCATCTGGGGCACGCTGGCCGTCGGCATCTTCAGCGCCGGCCACTCGTTCCTGACGCAGCTCATCGGCGTCCTGGCCTACGGCGCCTTCTCGTTCATCGCGGCGCTCGCCATCTTCTTCGCCCTCCAGTTCACGATCGGCCTCCGCGTCAGCGCCGAGGAGGAACGGATGGGGCTCGACCTCGGCGAGCACGGCATGGAGGCCTACGGCGGCTTCCAGTTCACCCATTAGGGACCGGGCGGCGAGGGGGACGTCTGGCTGGCGCGCCCCCCTCGCCGCGATCGTCGGCGCGCGGATGGCCGCCGTGGACCCGACCGACCGGGTCGCGGCGGCCATCGCCTTGTACGCGGGGCCGGCCCGGGCATCGCGTCGCCGCCCCGTCGCTGTCGGCCGCCACGGCTGTGTCAGCCAAGAGCGCGTCTCCTCGCACCATGATTGGAATACGATCGAGAGAGAGCGTTCCGTGTGCCCGAGATCTCGCGCTTCTTCGGGATCATCATCAGGATGTTCGCCGAGCCGGACGCGCCGCATCATCGCCCGCACTTCCACGCGTACTACCAGGACGCAGCGGCGGTCTTCGCATCGAGCCCATCGAACTGATCGGCGGCCAACTGCCCCGCACGCAGCGCCGGCTCGTGGAAGCCTGGGCGGAGATCCACCACGCCGAGCTGGCAGCGGACTGGCAGCGACTGCAAACCGGACGGGCGCCCCTTCGAATCCCCCCGTTGCGGTGAGTCTGAGGACTATGGACCATCCGCTCTACCGCATCACGGGGTGCAAGGTCATCGAGCCGTTCGTCGTGAGCGTGCGTTTCGATGACGGAGTGCAGCGGCAGATCGACTTCCGGCCGGTCTTGCGGGGAGAGCTCTACGGAGCGTTGCGCGACAGAACCTTGTTCGAGCAGGTCCGAATCGACCCCGACACCTGGACCCTCGTCTGGCCCAACGGCGCGGACTTCGATCCGGCCACCCTCCATGATTGGCCGGACGTCGGGCCCCGGATGATCGACATGGCTCGCGGCTGGGCCGAGGGCGAACCATCCGCCGCAGACGTGCGCGGGGCGACCCGGGGACGCCTGCGTATCATCGGGATCGACTGCGCAACCAACGAAGCAGCTAGAGGTCTCGCGCTGGGTGTGCGCGACGGCCACGAGCTGCGGCTGGCCGAGGCGACGGTCGCAGGGAAGGACCGACCGTCCCACTCCATCGTGGAAGGATGGCTGGCTGCCTCTGAGGCGACTGTCGTCATCGCCATCGACGCGCCGCTCGTTTGGCCTCGCCACATGGCGGGATCTCTGGACGGGCACTCCGCGGGCGCGACGATCGACACACCTCCGGACGCGATGTTTCGGCGAGCGACCGACCTGTTCGTTCAACGCGAGATCGGCAAGACACCCCTCGATGTGGGCGCGGATCGTATCGCCCGGACCGCGCACGCAGCGCTCAGGCTTCTGGGCAGCCTGCGAGCCAGCCTCGGGGCGGAGATCCCGCTGGCCTGGGATCCGGCGGCCCTGGACGGCCATGCCGCCATCGAGGTCTATCCTGCCGCCACGCTGATTGCGCACGGGATTCGGTCGACCCGCTACAAGGAGAAGAAGGACCCGATCCACGTCGAGGGTCGACGCGAGATCGTCGCTGCGCTGCGCCAGAAGATGATGATCCCGACGCGGCTCGTGACTGCTCTCTCGGACAACGCTGACGTCCTCGATGCTTCCGTCTGCGTGCTGGCCGCGGAGGATTTCATCGCGGGGCGGGCGACACCTCCCCCGGACCGCAGTACGGCCGAGCGTGAGGGCTGGATCTGGACGGCGCCGCGGCGGGGCCCGGCCTATACTGCGCCGGATGGATGAGCTCCGTCGCGACCTCGAGGCGCGCCTCGACGGCGAGGTCCGCTTCGACGCGGTGTCGCGGGCCCTCTACTCGACCGACGCCAGCGTCTACCAGATCCAGCCGCTCGGCGTCGCCATCGCCCGCTC
>MKWU01004601.1_pt1 | contig 16005 bp, 11 predicted proteins | sample 809101 | NCBI WGS metagenome assembly MKWU01 (sample SAMN05860141, study PRJNA318959) | sponge metagenome | host: Aplysina aerophoba | place: Slovenia: Piran, Adriatic Sea, Gulf of Piran | collected 2013-05-07 | reverse complement strand
CGCATGCCCGGGCATATGAACGTGCTCCTGGCCGAAGCGGACGTCCCCTACGACCGCCTGAAGGAGATGGACGAGGCCAATACGGGGTTCGAACAGACCGACGTTACCATCGTCATCGGCGCCAACGACGTGGTCAATCCCCTCGCCCGCGACGCGGCGGACACCCCGCTGACGGGCATGCCGATCCTGAACGTGGACAAGTCGCGGACCGTCGTGGTCATCAAGCGTAGCCTGAGCCCGGGCTTCGCCGGCATACCCAACCCGCTGTTCGCCGCGGACAACTGCCTGATGCTTTTCGCCGACGGTAAGGACGCGGTGCAGCAACTGACGGCGGCGGTGAACGAGGTCTGACCTCGGCGCCCGCGAATGTGGGAATCAGAAAATTCACCGGAAGGACCGTCCGATGGCCGCGATAGGAACGCCGTTATCCCCTTCGGCGACCCGGGTTCTGATGTGCGGTTCGGGCGAACTGGGCAAGGAAGTAGCCATCGAGTTTCAACGCCTCGGCGTCGAGGTGGTTGCCGTGGACCGCTACCCCAACGCGCCGGCCATGCAGGTGGCCCACCGCTCCCATGTCGTGGATATGCTGGACCCATCCGCCCTGCGCGCGGTGATCGAGAAAGAAAGACCGGATTACATCGTACCCGAAATAGAAGCTATCGCCACAGACGCCCTGGTGGACCTGGAATCGGAAGGCTTCAACGTCGTTCCCACCGCGCGGGCCGTTCACCTTACGATGAACCGGGAGGGGATACGCCGGCTCGCCGCGGAGAAGCTCGGTCTTCCCACTTCGCCCTATCGCTTCGCCGGGACCCGCAATGAATACGACCGGGCGGTGAGAGAAGTCGGAATGCCCTGCGTGATCAAGCCCGTCATGAGTTCCTCCGGCAAGGGGCAGAGCACGGTGCGCGCCGAGTCGGACGCGGCCGGCGCCTGGCGGAGGGCGCACGACGAGGCCCGCGGCGGCGCAGGCAAGGTGATCGTCGAGGGGTTCGTCGAATTCGACTACGAAATCACGCTGCTGACCGTTCGCCACGCGGGAGGCACGGGTTTTTGCCAGCCCATCGGGCACCAGCAGATCGACGGCGACTACCGGTACTCCTGGCAGCCCCAGCCCATGAGCGAAAGGGCGTGGGAGCGCGCCAGGCGGACCGCGGAGAAGATTACCGAAGCCCTGGGCGGGTACGGCGTCTTCGGCGTCGAACTGTTCGTGAAGGGCGACGACGTGATCTTCAGCGAGGTGTCGCCCCGCCCCCACGATACCGGCATGGTGACGCTCATCTCGCAGGACCTTTCCGAATTCGCCCTGCACGCGCGCGCAGTGCTGGGACTCCCGATCCCCGGGATCCGCCAGCTTGGCCCTTCCGCCTCGGCGGCGCTCGTCGTGAAAGGCGAGTCCAACCGGATGAAATTCGACAATCTCGGCGCCGCTGTCTCCCAGCCGGACACCGGCCTGTTCCTATTCGGCAAGCCCGAAATCTCCGGTCACCGGCGTCTCGGCGTATCCGTCGCTCGTGGTCCCGATATCGAATCGGCCCGCGCGAAGGCGGTCCGGGCCATGGAGGCCGTACGCGTCGTATTGTAACGCCCAGCGCGCACGATCGGTGGGCGAACGCCCGCCACCCGCCCGCCACCCCGCGGCGCCTGCATCACCGGCGAAAGGAGGGATGATGCAATCGCAGAAGGCAGATGAGATCAACGTGGACGACCGGGACTGGCGCGCGTTGACCCGGGGCGAGCGTATCCGGATGATCGAAGAGGAGGGCTATCTGATCATACCGGACTGGCTCCCTCCCGGCTATCTGGCGGAACTGAAAGCGGAATGCAGAAAACTCGAAACGGTCGGACGGGACTACAGCGAAAAGCAACGGGGCTGCAGGGATCCCCACCTGAGCAGCCGGAAACTGGCCGAACTCATCGCCTACGAACCCACGGTTGCATTCCTGGAAGCGTTGTTCGGCGACCGACTCGTTTTCATTCACTATACCTACGACCGGTCCGAGCCCGGCACCCCTGGCATCAGCCTACATACCGACGGTCAGCCCTACGGATCTAAGATATTCGGTTACGAAGGGAGCTGTCCCATCACCGTGCGGGTACTCTACTATCTCGACGACCTGACGATGGACGTATCGCCCTTCCGGGTGGTTCCAAGGTCCCATCTCTGCATGCACGCGGACGCCCATCCGTACAAAAGGTACGAACGGCATCCCGAAGAGGTCGTCGTACCGTGCACCGCGGGTTCGGCGCTGTTTCTCAACCACCGGACGTTTCACGGCACCCTGCCCAACAGGGGTAACCGCTCGCGCGCAATGCTTGCGGTGGCTTACCGGCCGGCCTGGGCCGGCCCGATCGTAGACGTTGCGCCGCGGGACCCTGCTGACCTGGAACGGATGCCCGATTCCGTCCGGCCCTTCCTGGGCGACCCCAGCATGCGGTCCTACGAGTTCGGTGTCGGCAACAAACCCGAGGGGATGTCGGCCGGCGCGCCGGGGATGAACCCGAGCAGGTGGGAAAGCCCGCGTGAGGGACGCGCGCGGGACGCGTGAGGGATACGAACGTTAAGACGCGGTATCTTCGCGGACCAATCGGTTTTCAATCGGCCACATAATCTGAAGATCGACATGCAACCATAGGAGAAAGCACATGCCGAAGGCCCTGTTCGTCTGGGGTGGCTGGGAAGGACACGAACCCAGGCAGTCCCAGGACATCTTCATCCCGCTGCTCGAGGCGGAAGGATACGAAATCGCGCAGCACGACTCGCTTGACGCCTACCTGGACGCCGAAGCCATGCCCACGTACGATCTCATCGTACAGACCGTGACCATGAGCACGATCACCGGCGCGCAGGAGAAAGCGCTCCTGGATACGGTCGCCGCCGGCGCCGGGTTCGGGGGATGGCACGGCGGCCAGGCGGACGCCTTCCGCAACAACACGAACTACCAGTACATGGTGGGAGGGCAGTGGGTGTCCCACCCCGGCGGTATCATCGACTACGAAGTCAACATCATCGATCACGAGGATCCCATCACGGCCGGGTTGAACGACTTCGCCATGCGCTCGGAGCAGTATTACATGCACGTCGATCCGGGCAACCAGGTGCTTGCGACCACGACCTTCAGCGGGGAACACGACGCGTGGATCGAGGGAACCGTCATGCCCGCCGCATGGAAAAGATCGTGGGGAAAAGGCAAGGTATTCCACTGCACGCTGGGTCACGTCGCCGCCGATTTCCACGTGCCGGAAGCGCGGGAAATCGTCCGGCGCGGGCTGATCTGGTGCACCCGTTGATATTATTCTTTACTTTGTTGATTCAGATATATATATTATCGGAAACAGCACGGAGGATCAGGCTACTGATCGCAAACCGCAACTATACCTACAGCAAGCCATTTGCAGGAGGAATGTCATGGCGTTACGTTTAATGGACGAAGCCCCGGATTTCACAGCCGAAACCACCGAGGGAACGATTCGTTTTCACGAATGGCTCGGTGACAACTGGGGCATTCTCTTTTCCCATCCCGCGGATTATACGCCGGTCTGCACCACGGAACTGGGTTACATGGCCAACATCGCGCACGAGTTCGCCAAACGCAATGTCAAGGTCCTGGCCATCAGCGTGGATCCCCTCGATTCCCACCGCGGCTGGATCGGCGACATCAACGAGACGCAGAACGCGAACGTGAGCTATCCGCTGATCGCGGACCCCGACCAGGAAGTCGCCCAGCTTTACGATATGATCCACCCGAACGCGAACGACAAGATGACCGTGCGGTCGGTATTCGTCATCGGTCCGGACAAGAAGATCAAGCTGATGCTGACCTACCCCGCGTCCACGGGCCGGAACTTCGACGAGATCCTGCGGGTTGTGGATTCCCTGCAGTTGACGGCCAATCACAAGCTGGCCACGCCGGTGAACTGGACCAGTGGGGAAGACTGCATCATCGTGCCGGCGGTGACCGACGAAGAAGCGGACCAGACCTACTCCGACATCCGTCGCGTGAAGCCCTACCTGCGTTACGTGAAGCAGCCCCAGGACTGATTACGGTCGCGAAGGGCTGATTCGAAAAGAAAAAGGAAGATAAAAGGCGCCTCGACCGGGGCGCCTTTTTTATTTGGAAATATATGCTTGACTGGCGCGCCGTTATCTTGTATATGATATCATAATGATATTATTTTGTTACCCATCTTACCGATGTTTCAAGGAGGGAAGTAATGATAACGGAACGAATACCGTTGAAATTCAACGGCTGGAGGGCGTTGGCCTGGCTGATCGTCCTGTTTCCTTTGACGATGGTTGCCATGGATTGGGTCATTACGTTCAACCCACCAGTTCTGGAGCAGGAAATGAGCGTCAGAGACATTCTTCTGCTGGTGTTTATCTTCATACCGGCGCTCGCCGTATTGGGATTTTGCTTCAAGGGATTTTTCACGCTGGAACCGAACGAGGCCAGCGTGCTTACGCTGTTCGGCAAGTACACCGGAACGGTGAGGGAGCAGGGATTCTGGTGGGTGAATCCCCTCAACGGCAAGAAGAAGATCTCCCTTCGAGCCAGGAATTTCGACAGTGAGCGATTGAAGGTGAACGACAAAATCGGCAACCCGATCGAAATCTCGGCCGTCGTGGTCTGGCGCGTGGAAGATACCGCCCAGGCGAGTTTCGAGGTGGACGATTTTATCGAATACATCCAGGTTCAGTCCGAATCGGCCATCCGCCATCTGGCCACCAGCTACCCGTACGATCTGACCGAGGGGGAGACCGCCAGCCTGAGGTCTTCCATAGAAGAAGTTTCCGAAGCGCTCGGTAACGAAATACAGGAACGGGTCGGCGCGGCCGGAGTTTCGGTAACGGAGGCACGGATCAACCACCTGGCTTACGCCCCGGAAATCGCGCAGGTGATGCTGCAGCGGCAGCAGGCCGATGCCATCATCGCCGCCCGTCAGAAGATCGTGGACGGCGCGGTGGGCATGGTGGAAATGGCCCTTGAAAGACTCAAGGAACAGCATGTGGTCGATCTGGATGAAGAACGCAAGGCGGCCATGGTGAGCAATCTTCTCACGGTGCTCTGCAGCGAATCGTCTACGCAGCCTATTGTCAATACCGGTTCGCTGTACTAACGGGATCGACTGTTCTTTCAACAGTGGAAGCCCGAGGGCCTCAAACGCGCGCCGGATCCCTCGTCTCATTCCCGGATGTTCGGAGACGGCGCGCAGCGTTTGAGGGAATTGACGCGAGAATCCAGGTAACCAGTAATCGTGCCGGATAAGAAGAAATCCCTGCTGCTGCGAATCAACACCGAGCTCTGGAATGACCTCAATGCCTGGGCGAAGGATGAATTGCGTAGCGTGAACGCACAGATCGAGTATATTCTGCGGGAGGAAGTGCACAGACGGAAGAAACGACGTCGACGTGAGGAAGATTGAAGAGATCGAAACGTGTGCAGGTATACTTGTACGGGTGTTTAAATAAGCGCGTGGCCAGGCGCGGCGTAGCTGTCAAGGGTGGCTGGACCGGCGGACCGGCGGACCGGCGAATCTGCGATCGCGCATTTAATCCGGAGAACTTGAAGTGGCGGTGGAGACGAACACGGACCTGGACCGATACGAAACTGCGGGATTTGTGATTCTGAAGGGATTCTATCCTGTCACGGTCGTAGCGGCGGCCCGGGACGCCGCGGCCGAGCTCGTCGAACGGTTCGCGAAACGGCTTATGTCGTCGGGCAAGGTCTCCCGGGATCATGCCGAGGCATCGTTTGAAACGCGCCTGGCCCGGCTCTGTGAGGATGCCCCGGACGAGGCGCCCCACATATTTCGCAAGGAACTCCACCTGGCGGGTATGTACGACGTGTTCTTCTACCCGCCCCTGCTCGATGTCGTGGAATCCCTGATGGGCGAGGAACTTCGTCTCTATCCCAACTATTCCATCCGTCCCAAGCTGCCCGGTCACGCCCCCACGCTCGTCCTCTGGCACCAGGACGGCGGGTATACCTACAAGGTCCACCGAGACGGGGACCACAGTGCGGAGACGGTGGATGCACTGCGCATGATCAACGTATGGTCGCCGCTGGTCCCCGCCCGCGAGGACAACGGCTGCATGCAATTCATCCCCGGCACCCACCGGATCGGCATGGCCCGGCACGAAGACCGCGAATTCTACCTCGAGATATCACAGGAGGACCTGGCGCCCTACGTGGACCAGGCCGTGTCCATCGAACTCGATCCGGGCGACATCGTCCTCTTCCACAACATGCTCTACCACCAGGGTCTGCCCAACCGCTCCGGCCAAGTGAGGTGGAGCATGGACTGGCGCTATCAGGACGCAAGGCAGTCCACGCTGCGCAGTACGCGGGGCCATCTTGCCCGCAGCCGCCAGTGTCCCGATGAGGTAGTACGTGACGCCAATGACTGGACCAGCCGTGTTTTTCAGTAGCAGTCCGGCCGCGCAGACTTCGGCCGCGCAGACTCCGGCCGCGCAGACTCCGGCCGCGCGGACTCAGGTAGTGCAGTCTCAGGCAGTGCCGGCTCAGGCCGCACCGAATCAGGCCGCGCCAACTCAGGCCGCCACGGCCCTTCCTGGCGGTATGGCCACCCGGCGAGTCCCCATCGCCTGACACTGGGATTTCCTTTGATCCGTTTTACAGATATACGTCTTGTCTTCCTTCGTGAACTCCGCGGCGCCCTGCGGGAACGTTCCATCGTCATCAACGTCGTGCTGGTCCCTCTGTTCATGTATCCAATCCTCTTGTGGTTGGTTTACACGGGGCTGTCCTTCGTCATCGGTCAGACGGAGAACTTCACGGCCCGGGTAATGATCGCCGGCGACCTCGAAGCGGGCGGGGCGCTCGTTCATAAAATCGAGGCGGCGGAACGCGTGACGGTCACCACCGTGGAGACACCGCGTGACGCGATTCGCGACGGACGGCTGGACCTCCTGGTTGAACTCGCCCCCCGGGACGGGGGTTATGCGGATGACTTCGAGGTTCGGTTTACCGGTGATTCCTCCAAGGACCGGAGCCGGATCGCCACGAGTCGGGTCGAGGATCTGGTCACCCGGCACCGAACGGCCTATCTGGAGGAAGCAGGGCGGAACCGGGGACTGTCCGGCCCGGAATACCAGATGATCTGGATCGAACGGGAGAACGTATCCTCCGAACGGGACATGGGACGATTCATCCTCGGGATGGCGGTTCCCGTGCTGGTCATCATCATGGTGATCGTCGGCGGTATGTATCCCGCGCTGGACGCGACGGCGGGAGAAAGGGAACGGTCCACCTGGGAGACCACGCTGACTGCGGCGACGGATCGCGTGAACGTCCTCGCGGGCAAGTACCTGTACGTGGCCGCCCTCTCCTCAACGGCCGGCTTGCTTAATTTCGCGGCCATGAGCCTTTCCATGCGGACCCTCATGGCGCCGCTCCTGGGAGACCGTCTCGAAAGCGTGGCCTTTACGATCCCGTGGGCGTCCGTACCCCTGATCGTCGTCGTAACGGTCCTGCTCGCCCTGTTCGTATCTGCGCTGCTCATGATCGTGGCCAGTTTCGCCCGAACTTTCAAAGACGCCCAGTCCCTGGCTGGTCCCTTCGTCACCGTCATGGTCCTGGTACCCGCGGTCTTCATGCAGTTCCCCGGTCTGGAACTCACGACGTGGCTGGCCTGCGTTCCCATCATCAATGTCTGCCTGGTGTTCCGGGAAGCCATAGGCGGAGTCTATCAATGGCCCCAGATCGGCCTGACCCTGCTAATGGAAGGCCTGTACATCTGGATCGTTCTGCGGTTCGCCTCGGCGATCACCCGTTACGAAGACATCATGACCGGCAGTTATGAAGGCGGCCTCACCGGTTTCCTGAAACACCGCCTCCTGCGCCGCACCTCCTGAGAGGAAGATCAACCGTGGCCGAACCCGTGTTCGTGAAGGACCTGACCAAGACCTACTACGATGAATCCCGCGGTCCCGTACACGCCGTACGGCAGATCGGCTTTGACTGCCGCCCCGGCGAGATATTCGGGCTTCTCGGGGCTAACGGCGCCGGCAAGACCACCACCCTGCGCATGCTGACCACGATACTCAAGCCCACCGCCGGCACCGCGAAGATCATGGGATACGACGTGGCGGAGGAACCCGTGGAGGTACGCAGGCGCCTGGGTTTCTATTCGGCCACTACCGCTTTGTATCCAAGGCTTTCCGCCAGGGAAACCATCGAGTTTTTTGCGCGGATCAACGGGTATCCCGCCTCCGGGACCCCTGCCCGGGTCGATGAACTGATCGAACGATTCGGAATCGGGGACTATGCCCGTACCCGCATAGACAAACTCTCCAGCGGCATGAAGCAGAAGGTGGCGATCGCACGGACCGTTGCCCACGATCCGCCGATCCTCGTCTTCGACGAACCCACCGTCGGCCTGGACGTGCTCAATGCCCTGGAAATGCAGGCCATACTGGCCGAGTTGAAAGCGCAGGGGAAGACCATCCTGTTCTCTACCCATATCATGAGCGAAGCCGAGAAACTGTGCGACCGGATTGCCATCATCCACGAGGGCCGGATCCTGGCCTGCGGCACCCTGGAATCGCTTCGTGAACGGACCGGGGCCCATTACCTGGAAGACGTTTTCGTCTCCTGCATCAAAGAGGTCTCATGAACCGCGCGACGATCGGACTGCTGGTAAGGCACGAAATGCGCATGCTCTTGCGGGACCGGCGGACCGTGGTGCTGAGTATTCTCCTGCCGCTCGTTGTTTTGCCGCTGATACTCTTCGGCTTCAAATTCATGAGCGAATGGCGCAGTGAGCAACTGGACGCAACGACGTATCGCTATGCCGTGACCGGCGCCTATGCCGACTCGGTACGGGCGCTCATAGGAAGGGGAGCGCGTCTTGCGGATAATGACGCGGAGGAAGGCCGGCAACCGGCCTCATTCGTCGAGGTGGAGGCGGCCGAACCCGATTCGAGCCTATCCGCCGGCGACCTGGATTTCTACCTGGAGGCCCTGACCGGCGCGGAGGCCGATTCGCTCGATCTGGCTGTTGCGGGAACAGATTCGGCGATGCGCGCGGACACGGCAGCACGCGCGGACGCAGCAGGAGATTCAGCAGCAGGCACGGACGCGGAAGGGAATTCAGCAGCGCGCGGGGACGCGGAAGGGGACCGGGCGGGTGAAGAGATCGCCGACGTGACCGTGGCGGACGAGCGGTATCCGGGCGTGCCCGTGGTCACGGTCTACTTCCGCGCCAACCGGGACGAATCCAGGACGGGCAGCGGCCTGCTGGTGGATCGCCTGGTGGACGCCAGGAAACAGGACCGTACCGACGAGCTGCGCGGGCGGGGTTTCGCGGCGGACCCGGAGGAGGCCATCGCGCTTTCGAGGGTGGACGTGGCGACGCCGGAACAGGCGGCGGGATTCTATTTCGGACGTATCCTGCCGCTTTTTCTCGTATTCCTGACCCTAACCGGCGCTTCGGTGGCGGCCATGGACAGTGTCGCGGGGGAAAAGGAACGCGGCTCCCTGGAAACCCTCCTGACCACTTCAGTCAGCCGGTTCGAAATCATTACCGCGAAGCAGTTGACGATCCTGTCCGTCGCGCTCTTCATCACCCTGGCCCAGGCCGGAAACCTTTTCGTCTATCTCGCTCTCGGATTCATCGAATTCTCCGCGGACCTCGAAATCGACGTGTCGCCCGGCGCCGTGCTGGTACTGCTTGCCCTTTACGTCCCCGTGGCCGTCGTGGTTTCGTCCCTGCTCCTCCTGGTGTCGGCCTATGCGAAGACTTACCGGGAGACGCAGCTGTACCTCCTGCCTGTTTTCTTCGGCCTAATGATCCTGACGGCGGCGGGCCTGTTGCCGGGAGTTTCCCTGCGCTCGCTGATCGCCGTCGTTCCGGTCGCGAACGTCAGCGTGGCCGTACGTGAGATCATGGTCGGCCATTACGATATCCCCATGCTCCTGATAACCTGTGCGGCTATGCTCGCAGCCGCCTTCCTGCTGCTCAGGTTGTCGTCGCGCATGCTGGGCATGGAAAGGCTCATCACCGCGCAGGACACGGACGCGGCGGATCTGGAGGGAGGCGCCGCGCTGTTTCCCAGGAGGGTGCTCCTGTGGTTTGTCGGCATGTGGGCGCTGATTATCATCGCGCCGGCGAACGTCGAGGCGTTGACGCGTCTGGAGGGACAGTGGGCCTTCAATATGTTCGTCGTCTTTTTCGGCGGTTCTTTGCTCATGATCCGTTTACACCGGCTCGACTGGCGGCAGGCCCTGGCGCTTCGTCCGGTGCGTCCGCAGGTCTGGCTGGCGGTACTCCTCCTGGTGCCTTCGACCTTGTTGACCGGTATCTTCATTGTAGAACTGTCCAGCGTATTCCTGCCCTTTCCGGAAGAAATGCTGGAGAAATTCGCCAGCCAACTCATTCCCGAAGATTTCCCGATGTGGCAGATCCTGCTCATGCTGGCCCTCACGCCCGGGATCGTGGAGGAAATGGCCTTCCGGGGACTATTGCTTCACGGACTTCACCGCCGGCTCAGGCCGTTGGCGCTCATCCTGGTGGTCGGCTTGATATTCGGACTGTTTCACCAGGCTCTTTTCCGGATCATCCCCACGGCCTACCTGGGGATGGTGCTGACCGCCGTGGCCGTGCTCACGGGTTCGATCCTTCCGTGCATCCTGCTCCACGCCGGCAACAACGCCTTCGCCTTCCTGCTCTACCGTTCCGGTACCGAAGTCGAAAACTGGCCCCCGGAACTGCTTCTGTTGAACATCCCCGTTTTTGTGTTCGCGATCTATCTGCTGTATCGATATCGAACGCCCTATCCTGGCCTGTTGCCTTTCAGGAAAAAGGTTCCCGAAGACGCGTAGGACGATCGCAAATCGCGATAGCCGATTGGTATTGCCTCCCGCAGCCTGCAACCTTATATTCCGGTCTGTTTTCCGGGAATTCCCGCGTACTCGCGCCTACTCAGGACTGCTGTTATATCCATTCCATACATGTCCCGTCTTTCCAAGCATCCATTCGCACTATTCATCCGAGTCATGCTAAAAAGCCCGACGAGCGTGTGTGCCGTGGCGCCGAGTTCGCGGACGCTCGCCCGGGCGATGGCGAAAGGGCTGACGATCGGTGACGACGAGTCCGTCGTGGAGCTGGGACCCGGCACGGGCGCTCTCACGGACCAGATCCGCCACATTTTGCCCCATGACGGCGGATACCTGGGCATCGAAATCGAGCCCCGGTTCGTCGACCTGCTGCGGAAACGATATCCCGGTCTTCGATTTGAACAGAACACCGTAGCGAAAGCTTTCCAGCTGCACGCGAACACGGGAACCCCTCCGGTCAGGGCCGTGATCTCCGGCCTGTCGATCTCGACCATGCCGTCACCCGTCATTGACGAAATCATCGCGAATCTCGACCGGCTCATGAAACCCGGTACCGTTTTCCGCATGTTTCAGTATTTACACGCCTACTACCTGCCAGCGTCGATTCGGTTCAGACGCCGGATGGCGCCTTTCTTCTCCTGTTACCGGGTTGAATCGGTTGTCCTAAAGAACCTGCCTCCGGCCCTCGTCATGACCTGGACGCGCTAGCGCTCCGCGACGCGTGTCTGCCGGTATTTTAAAGTATTACAGGTGTTCGGTTGTAATATATGAAGATTCCTGACGATCAACGGCGGGGGAACGGGAGCCCGTCGCACCGGTCAGGCGCCTACCGGGCGCCGGTCCTGACGGAATGGCAGTACGTCGAACTCCCTTCGTACCAATTTGCCCAAGCCAGGAAAGAACATAGGTTTTCATGCGTCTGAAACCCCTCGCCATTTCCGTCCTCACCGTGATTTCCATATCCACGTTGACATTTGATACCGCGACGGCCCAGTCCGGAAGCGTCGAACCCGCCCTGCCCGCAATGGAGGCGGCGGAGCGCACCGGGCACATCGAGATCGACGGAAGGCTCGACGAAGCGGCCTGGACGGCGGCCATTCCGGCGACGCGGTTCGTCCAGCGCGAGCCGGTCGAAGGGGCCAATCCCGATAAGGCCACCGAAGTACGGGTGCTCTACGACGCCGACGCCATCTACATCGGCGCGCGGATGTTCGACGATCATCCGGAGCACATCGGCCGGCAACTCGTCCGGCGGGACGAGCGGGGCGCATTCGACCTGTTCTCCGTTTCCATCGATCCGAACAACGACAGGCTTACCGGATATCAGTTCCGCGTCAGTGCCGCAGGGGCGCAGCGGGACGCGTACCTGTATGACGACGTGCGGCAGGACGACGCGTGGGACGCCGTATGGGAATCGGCCGTGGTGATCGACGAACTGGGCTGGGCCGCCGAAATGCGGATTCCCCTTTCCCAGATGCGATACGAGACGACGGACGGCGCCCAGTCCTGGGGCGTGAACTTCATGCGGCGGTGCCTCGCCACGAACGAGGTCATCGACTTCGCCCTCCAGTCCCGCCTGCGGTATGGGAGGGTGAGCGTCCTGGGCAGGCTGAACGGACTGGTCTTGCCGTCGGACGCCCGCCGCCTGGAGGTCAGGCCCTATACCCTCGGCAGCGCCCGGACCGCGCGGGCCGAACAGGGGAATCCCTTCTTCGACGGATCCGATTACAATGCACGGGCGGGCCTCGACGTACGGTACGGTCTCGGTTCGTCCTACCACCTCGACATGACGTTCAACCCCGACTTCGGGCAGGTGGAAGTGGATCCCGCCGTCGTCAACCTGTCAGCCTTCGAAACATTTTTCAGGGAACAACGCCCCTTTTTCGTCGAGGATGCCCAGGTATTCGAATTCGGCCTGTCGGGCCGGGACGAACTGTACTACAGCCGGCGGATCGGGCGGCAACCCCGGGGCGGCACGCCGGACGGCGCGGATTTCTCCGATATTCCCACGGAGACCAGCATTCTCGGCGCCGCCAAGATCACCGGCCGATCGCAGGGTGGCGTTTCCATCGGCGCCCTGGCCGCGGTCACGGGAAGGGAAACGGGGAAGGCCTATTCCCTGGTGGACAGGCGAACAGAGGAGTTCACGGTGGAACCCCGGGCGGGATTCAGTGTCTTCCGGATCCGCCGGGATTTCAGGAACGGCGCCAGCCAGTTCGGGGCAGTGGGCTCGCTGATGCACCGGGCCCTGCCCGATGACGGCGCTTTCGACTACCTCACTTCGGAAGCCTTCACCGGAGGAGTGGACTTCGAGCACAACTGGGGGGGAGCGAGAGAGAGAGACTGGGCCGTCTACGGGTACCTGGCGGGTAGCCGCGTCCAGGGAAGCACGGAAGCGTTGACCCGGCTGCAGCGGGCCAGCAACCATTACTTCCAGCGTCCCGACGCCACGCGTTTCGCCGTGGATTCAACCGCCACGTCCATGAACGGGTACAACTGGCGGTTGCAGTTCGCCAGGCGAGACTCGCAGAACTGGTCCGGAGCGGTCTGGTTCGCCCAGATTTCGCCCGGTTTCGAGGTCAACGACCTGGGATTCTCCCGTTCGAACGAACGCCTCGACGGCGGCGCGCGGATCGAATACCAGCACATCACGCCGGGGCGGTTCTTCCGCAACTATGAGTTCCGTTTCTTTACCTTCTACAATTTCCGGCACGAGGCCTTAGACGACCCGTGGGCCTGGTCGTCCTGGCGGAACAACTATAAGAACGGCCGTTTCTTCGCGGGGGGCAATTTCGAACTCAACAACTACTGGGAGATCTTTCTCGGCTCCAGTTACAGCCCCACCCAGTTCAGCGATACGCGGACCCGAGGCGGTCCGGTGATGGAGGATCCCGGATCCTATTCCTTCGATCTCGGAATCAGGTCGGACCGGAGGAAACGGATCTCCCTGCAGACGGAATTCGACTACGAGCGATCCCAACGGGGCGGCCACGAATGGGAAACGGGGATCGAAGCCAGGATTCGACCGTCACCCAACTGGGAGTTGGAACTTGCGCCAAATTTCAGCTGGGAGCGCAACGCCGCCCAGTACGTTACGCAGACCGACGCCCTGGCCTTCGAGCCCACGTACGGCAGCCGGTACGTGTTCTCGGACCTGCAGCGGCGGTCCTTTTCCCTCGAAACCCGTTTGAACGTGGCCTTTTCGCCCGACTTGACCCTGCAGCTGTACGCCCAGCCCCTGCTGTCCTCGGGCGACTACCTGAACTACAAGCAGTTGCTCCGCGGCAACAGCTTCGATTTCGACGTGCTGGACGAGGGTACGCGGTCCTTCATCGATCCGGTCGACGGCTATCGTTACCTGGACTTCAACGGGGACGGCATGCCCGATATCAATTTCTCGGACCGGGATTTCAACATCCAGTCCCTGCGCATGAACATCGTGCTGCGTTGGGAATACCGGCCCGGTTCCCGGGTATTCCTCGTCTGGCAGCAGACCCGCAGCGAACGGGACGAAAACGGGACGCTTGACATCGGCAGAGACTTTGGCAACCTGTTCGGCGGGGAATCGGAGAACATCTTCATCGTCAAGTTCAACTACTGGTTCGGCGTGTGACCGCGGGCGGGTTCGGCGTGTGACCGCGGGCGGACAGGACCGCGGGCGGGTTCGGCGTGTGACCGCGGGCGGGTTCGGCGTGTGAACGCGGATGGACAGGACCGCGCGACCTCGATTGCGCCTTGACAGCAACGGCCCGGAAGGTTCATATTGAGGTTGTGGAAGTATGCCGGCGCGTGGGGAGAACCGGTTCGCTTCGACCGGATTCGATCTTCATACGGTAGTCACGGTCAGGTGGCAGCGGGACACACCGCCGAAGGACATAGACCCTATCATGAAAATCATGAAACCGATTCAAAAGACCATTCTGTTGCTCATAACGATGTGCGCATTCGGCCTTGCGACCTGGTCCGTCCAGGCACAGGCGGTTCGCACCGATTACATGGAAACGGAACTGGTCGTGGAGACGACGTCCATCAAGCCGGGGCAGCCTTTCTGGGCCGGCCTGCGGATGAAGATGGACGAGCACTGGCACACCTATTGGCGCAACCCGGCCGATTCGGGTCTTCCTACCGAGCTTGACTGGGCGCTGCCTGAAGGTTTCCAGGCTGGAGAGATCAACTGGCCCTATCCCCAGAAAATCGTGCTCGACATCCTGGCCAGCTACGGGTACGAGGGCGAGACGCTGCTGCTCGTGGAGATCACACCCCCGGCGGATCTGGAGACTGGCGGCACGGCCGACATCGGGGCCTTCGCCTCCTGGCTGGTCTGCGCGGATATCTGCCTACCGGGAGAATCCGGATACCGGGTAACGCTCCCCGTAACCGATGAGGCGCCCCAGGCCGACGAAAGATGGACGGATCTGTTTACCCGCACCCGGGAGCAGCTTGCGGTCCCGGTACCGGGGTGGCAGGTCGAGGCCGTCATATCCGATTCCACCGTGGCGCTGCACGCGTCCACGCCCGAATGGTACCGCGGATCACTTACCCGCGTCGAATTCTATCCGTACAACGAAGACCTGATCGACTACGTATCGCCCCAGAGACTGGAGAAGACCGAAACCGGGTACTTGTTGACGATGCGCCGGTCGGGCTTCTACACTGGCAGACCCGATGAAATCACGGGCGTGCTGGTTTCCGCGGAAGGATGGCGCGGCGCCGGATCGGAGCGGGCCCTGGCCGTTGCCGCAGTCTACGCGGATGAGCTTCCGGCGGCGGTCGCCGCCATCGGACCGGCGGTTGCTGGTGAATTAGCGGCAGGCGCCCTTGCGACGGGCTCAGGCGATCTGGTTGCCGGCCTGTGGCAGGCCCTGCTCTTCGCCCTCATCGGCGGCCTGATTCTCAATCTGATGCCCTGCGTGCTCCCCGTGCTGTCCATCAAGGTACTCGGATTCATACACCAGGCGGGCGACGATCCGGCCAAGGCCCGGCGGCACGGATTGGTATTCACCGCGGGCGTCCTGACTTCCTTTCTCGCGCTGGCGGCCGTGCTGATCGCCCTGCGCGCCGGTGGAGAACAACTGGGCTGGGGATTCCAGCTCCAGTCGCCGGCCTTTCTCGTCATCCTGTCGGTCATCATATTCGTGTTCGGCCT